>Ga0208196_1000173_pt1 | contig 92881 bp, 66 predicted proteins | sample AD_JPNNA7_MetaG_FD_184443 | JGI IMG/M metagenome (GOLD analysis project Ga0208196, IMG submission 184443) | Active sludge microbial communities of municipal wastewater-treating anaerobic digesters from Japan - AD_JPNNA7_MetaG (SPAdes) (version 2) | ecosystem: Engineered > Bioreactor > Anaerobic...
AACAGGCCATTCCGGCCCTCAGCCGGGAGAAGGTGGAAGAGTAGGGGCCGTGAGCCAGAAGACGGGAAGCCGGGGCAAGTGCAACTCCCTGCCCTCGCTGATTGGGGCGGAAAGGATGGCGCCATGCGGCGTTGGTTGTTTGGTCTGTTGGTTCTGTGGGTGGCGCACGCGTGGGCGGCGCAGACGATCGTTTCGTTCGCAACCAATTTCACTGCTCCGGGGCAGTTCATCAACGACCGCCCGCTCGCCGACGGCCCAGCCTTTTTCGGCAACACGTTCACGGACTGGGGCGGCGGCTGGACCTCGTGGGCGGGCTTCGCGTTTTCCACCGTCAGCAACACCACCGATGGCTCCTTCGGCAATCAATATGCCGCCGCCGCGCCGCACAGCAACGCCTACGCCGTGGCCTATGACGATCCTTGGAATCTGCCGCCGGTCATCGCGTTCGACATTCCCATCCACCCCCGCTCCGTCCAGATCAACAACACCACCTACGCCGCCCTCACCATCCGCAATGGATCGGGCTTTAGCCGGCCCTTCACCGATGGCGATTATTTTGTGCTGACGCTGACCGCCCGCGATCTGGAGAACCGCACCGTCGCCACCACCAATCATTATCTGGCCGATTTCCGCGACGGCAAAAGTTTCATCCAAACCAACTGGACCACGCTGGACCTCTCCTGGATGCCGCCGTCCGTGGCCACGCTGGCCGGCACGCTGGAGACCACCGACATGGGTGCGTTCGGCGCAAATACTCCGACGTATTTCGCGCTGGCGGACTTCACCTATGCCTACGCCGGCCTCGCTGATGGCCTTGCCGCCACCAACCCCGCCATTGTCTGCTGGGCCGATGCCGTGGCCGACTACACCCCCGGCGCCAACGTGGACGCACAATGGAAAAATGTCGCCCACGCCCTCGGACCCGCCGAAATGGGCGACGGCTTCAACGGCTCCACCAATGTCGTGAGCCTCGGCGACGGCGGCCACATCACATTGACATTCCCGCTGCCCATCACCGACGGCCCCGGTCCGGACTTCGCTGTTTTTGAAAATGCCTTTACCGAAGAATTTTTGGAGCTGGCGTTTGTGGAAGTCTCCTCCGACGGCACCAACTTCTTCCGTTTTCCGAATCACGCCTTTGCCACCAATCCCGTGCTGGGCTATTCCGACGAAGGCGGCACCGAAGCCGACGCCCTCGGCGGTCTCGCCGGCAAACATCTGCAAGGTCATGGCACGCCGTTTGATTTGCACTCGTTGGTGGGCACGCCGGGGTTGGATGTGCGCCGCGTCACCCACGTGCGCCTGGTGGATATCCCCGGCGATGGCTCCACGCTGGACAGCTACAGTCATCCCATCTACGACCCTTTCCCCACCTTCGGGTCCGGCGGCTTCGATGTGAATGGCGTCGGTGTCCTGAACGCGCTGGTGGAAATCGGCACGGCGCCCAACGAAACGCCCCCCGCCCTGCCCGGCTTCACCACGCAATTGGAATACAAGGCCAGCCTGCTTGATGCCGATTGGCTGCCGGCCACCGACCGCAGCGCACCCGGCTTCTACCGCTGGAGGTTGAGCCGGTGAAGCTCCGCGCGCCCAGCCCCCCCCGCGCCGGGTTCACGCTGGTGGAATTGCTGACCACTATGGCCGGCGTGGGCTTGCTGGCGGCGGTGCTCATCGGCCTGCTGCCGCGGGCCCGCGCCGCGGCGGAGTCCGCCACCTGCCGCTCCAATCTGCGGCAGTTGGCCGCGGCCAATTTGGCCTATGCCGCGGAGCACGGGCGTTATGTCACCGCCGCCACCGACATCGTCGGCGGCAACTCCATCCGCTGGCACGGGGTGCGCAGCGGCGCCGCCGCGTTCGATGGCGCGCTGGGCCCGCTGGCGGAATATCTCGGCGGCGCCGGCGCCAGTCGCTGGGTGCGACGCTGCCCCGCCCTGCCCATGGTGGATGGCGGCTTCGAGGCGTCGTGCGGTGGCTACGGCTACAACGCGCACGGCGTCGGCTCCGAGGTGTGCCTTGGCGTGGACAACCCCACGCGTCAAGGCATGCGCGCCGGAACTCTCGCCCATCCGGCGCGCACCGTGATGTTCGCCGATACTGCCTATATGCAGGGCGGCGGCGCGCAGGCCAAGCTCATCGAGTATTCATTCGCCGAGCCGCCGCGCTTTGCCGGCGGCGGCACGCCGTGGCCCACTATTCATTTCCGCCATGCCGGCCGCGCCAATGTGGCGTGGTGCGATGGCCACGTGACCAGCGAAGTCCTCGCCCGCACCGGCACGCGCGGCGCCGCGCAGCATCTGGGCTGGTTCGGGCCCGACGACAATTCGTTTTTCGATCCGTTCTGACGCGCAGCGCGTCTCAGAACGCAATCCGCGCCGCCGCGCCAAGAAACACGGTATCGGTGTCAATCTTCTTGAGCTCGTCTTCCACATCCAATTCGCGAATGGTGCCGTGGTAGCGGTAGCTCGCGGAGATATCCAGGAAAAGGCTTGGCAGCAGTTCAAGGTCCAACCCCACTTTCAACGCGATGAACGGATCATCCAGCCAGCCGCCATCCAGGTGGATCATGCCCGCCCCCAGCGCGGCATAGATGGCTTTGCCCACCAGCACGTAGGCCGCCGGCGCCACGCCATCCTTGCCAAACAGGTCGGGCAGGAATTCCACGTCGGCTTGCAGGCCGATCAATGCCGGGCGCCACTGGTAACTCACCAAATAGCTCAGGCCATCCTTGTCTATGTCCTTGATCTTGATGTCGTCCACGGCCACCCAGTAATTGGCCCCCAGCCCCAGCCGGTGTTCGGCTTGTGCCCCTCCCGCCACCAACCACAACCCAACCGCCAACATTGGAATTATCCACTTCTTCATTACACCCTCCTGCGCTTGGTTCCGTTTGTTTTTCAGCATTCTTGCACGGTGTCCGCGCCGCGGCAAGACCGGCGTTCTGAAATTTTGCGCGGCGCTTGACCCCACCCCGACCCGGCGAGTAGAGTTCGCTCATTCCAAAGGATGCCGCATGAACTTACGACGGATGGGCTGGAGTGTACTGCTGATGGTCATGGGTGGCCTGCTGCTCGGCGGCTGCGGCGGCGAGGGTGGCAGCGACCAGAACTACGACGGCACATGGACCGGCCGCACCTCAAACGGGGGCCGCATCACGTTTACGGTGGAAGGCGATTGGGTGCGCACGCTGCGCCTCGAAGACCCCACTGCCCAAATCTGGTTCCCCCAGCCGGTGGATATCCGTGGCAGCACGTTCGCCGCCCAATACCTCACCGAAACTGACAGCTCGGATGCCGTGCGCCTGCAAGGCACGTTCACCTCCGCCACCCACTTGGATGGCAGCTACTCGCTGCGCAAGGGATCATATTCACTGTCCGGCACCTTCACCGCCACACGCCAATAAGCCCGTGCCGACCTGAATCATTCCGGTTAGAAGCTCCAGCTCAGCGCGGTCGTGGTGAGCAGGTCGTTGCTCTTCTTGAGTTCCGCATTGGGACACCCAACAATTTCGCTGATTTTGAGTGAATTGAGCCCTGATATCTGGAAGGTGCGACCATTCCAGCCCTGCAATCCAATCCGGATGCGCTCATGGCTTTTCTTGTCGGGCTTTTGTAGGGCGGGAATGGTTGAGGAACGAAACCTTCCCGCCGGGAAAGGCTGGAAGGTCTGCGACCATTCCAGCCCTACAATCCGACCTGTCAATCCTAGACCCGGAAATAACAGCCCGCCGGGGGTGCAACCCCGGCCTACAATCCGGATGCGGTCATGGCTGTTCTTGTCGGGCTTTTGTAGGGCGGGAATGGTTGAGGAACGAAACCTTCCCGCCGGGAAAGGCTGGAAGGTCTGCGACCATTCCAGCCCTACAATCCGACCTGTCAATCCTAGACCCGGAAATAACAGCCCGCCGGGGGTGCAACCCCGGCCTACAATCCGGATGCGGTCATGGCTGTTCTTGTCGGGCTTTTGTAGGGCGGGAATGGTTGAGGAACGAAACCTTCCCGCCGCGAAAGGCTGGAAGGTCTGCGACCATTCCAGCCCTGCAACCAAAACCGGAATCGGTTTTTTGGGGGCCGGGACACCCCAAAACGAAAGCGTCCGGTTGCTATGCAACGAGTGACAACGAGGTTTTCGGGGTGCGCGGAAATCAAGAGGTTAGAAGCTCCAGCTCAGCGCGGTCGTGGTGAGCAGGTCGTTGCTCTTCTTGTTGGCCGCCGGCTGGTTGTCGTAGCGGTTTTCCACGCTGAACTTCAGCGTCATGCTGCCGGTCAGCACCACTTCCAACCCCACTTCCGCGGTAATAAAATACACCGCCGAATCTTCCAGATTCTGGACATATTCCAGCGACTCCCACACCTGCCAGTTGTCGGCCATGAGAATCTCCAAGTATTGCGCCACCCGGCCCGCCGCAAACCCCTCGCGGTCATCGCCCTTCTTTTCCGCGACATAACCCGGACCGATTTCCGCGCTAAGGACCACGCGCTCATCGGCGACAATGTGCCGGCCCAATGACAGGTTGGCGCGCACCCGGTACGCCAAGTCGGCAATCTGGTCATGCCGCGCGTTGCCATCCAACGCCACATAGTTGCGCGCCGTCAGCTTCCGCTGGAACTTGGCTTCCGCCGTGGCGTTTTCCGTGTCCTTTTCTTTTTCACTCTCGCCGTAGCGACCGGCGGCTTTCAGGAAAATGGCGTGCTGATCCGTTTCGCGCCCCGCGCTCAACGCGCCGTTATAGCGCAACAGCTCGCTGTTGCCGCTGGCTGTGTTGATGCCCAATTCCACGTTGCGCTTCCACTCGCCCTTTTCTTTGCGCACCGATTTTTTGGCGGGCAGCTTGTTCACGCGCCCCGAAATACCGAAATGCGAACTGCCCGCACCCGTAAAGGCGGACTGCATATCTGCACCCTTGTAGGTGGGAGTTTTTTTCGGCGGCTTGGTCGGTTCCATCGGCTCGTCGCCGGCGCCGGGCTCTACCACCGGTGGCAACTCCGGCGCCAAAATCGGCGCATCGTCGCCCGGCGCGGGTTCGGGCACGGGTTCAGGCTCAACCACGGGTGGCTCGGCCACCGGCGGCGCGTCGTCCTCCGCAGGTGCTTCCAACACCACGTCATCCGGCGCATCTTGTGCCAGAGCCACGCGCCCCATGCTGATCAAAGCCGCCACCAAAACCCAACCGAACCATTTGCCGATGTGATTTGTTTTCATGGCGCGCCACCCTACCCAAGCGCCCCGCCGGCGTCAACCGACGCGCCTACTCCAGCCGGCCGAACGGCTTGGGGTCAAACGCCGCCCGCAAGCCTTCGCCGATAAACACCCCCGCCAGCATGGTGAAAAACAACGCCAACGCCGGATATAGCACCAGCCACCACGCCTGCGGAAATTCCTGGGCCTGCGCCAGCAGCTCGCCCCAGCTCGGCGTAGGCGGCGGCAAACCAAACCCCAGATAATCCAGCGCGGCCATTACCCCGATGGCCCCCACCAGCAGAAACGGGAAAAACGTCACCAGCGGCGCCAGCGCGTTCGGCAGCATATGCCGCCAAATAATTTTGCGCGGCGGCAGGCCGATCACCCGCGCCGCCTCCACAAACGGCAACTTGCGCAACCGCAAAAATTCCGCGCGCATGTAGTACGAAATGCCGATCCAATTGAAGATCGCGTAAATCGCCAGCAGGAGGCCGAAGCTCTGCCCGAATACCGAACCCAGCAAAATCAGCACATACAGGAACGGTAGCGATTCCCAGATTTCGATGAACCGCTGCCCTAGCAAATCAACTTTGCCGCCGTAATAGCCCTGCACCGCTCCGGCCAACGTACCGAGCGCCATCGTCGTCAGCACCAGTAACATCCCGAACAGGAGCGAAGTCCGCAGGGCATACAACATCCGCGCCGCCACGTCGCGCCCCGCCGAATCAATCCCCAGCGGGTGTCCCCATACCGGCCGGAACGGAAACCGTACCTGTTCCTTGGTCGTGGAAAATTGCCAGCCCGCGCTGCCCGGCGCCGGGAAATCCGGCGGATATACCGGCTGCTCTTCATCCACAACGGCCTGCCGGGCCGCGCCCGCCGCCAGTTTGTCACGCAGCGTCACGCGTACCCGCTGCGGCGTTTCATCGCGCGGCGTAAATGGCGGGAGCGAAATCCAGCCGCCCGCCACCGACGCATCCACCGCCGGCGCTGCCCGATTGGCCAACCGCTCGGCAATCCCCGCCCGCACCGCATCCGGAATCGGCAACTCTGCGCCCACTGCCAAATGGAAATGCTCCGCATCACCCTGCACCCGCAAAATCCGCCCAGTGGCGTCCACATCCGCCGACACAACAAACGTCACCGGCCGCGCGGTCACCGTCACCACCGGCGGCAGCGCGATGTCTCCCGGCGTCAAGCTTTCCAGTGGACCAAATGGAATCAACGGCCAAACCATCCGGTTGCCGCTCCCCGGCGCGAACATATCGCTGGCCGCCAGCGCACGATAATCCGGACGCGTCATTCGCCCGTTCCCCGTGAACACATCCTCTGGATAAAACTTCACCACTGGGAAAAAATTCTTCCCATCGAAGCGAATCCACAGCGGCTTATCATTTGCCAGCCACTCTGAGCCAAGGCTCACCACGAACGCCCCCACAAAAATCCAGAAAGCCCACCACCCTCGCCGCAGCCCCCGAAACCGCGCCCAACGCTGCCGCGTCACCGGATGGAACTGCCACTTCATTCCAGAAAAGCAGGAAAACAGGAAACCCATGAACACAGGAATTTTTTCATGATTCGGAGCCCTTAAATTCGCGACCGATCCGCTTGATGACCAATGGAACCGAATGAAAATTCAACAACAAGCCAGTGGCCAACCCGGTGGCCTTCAGATATGACCGGACCACCGAGTAATGAATCGGTTCAAATTCCTTAATGGCCTTCAACTCCACAACCACCTTGGATTCCACCAACAAGTCCAGGCGGTAAAGGCCGACAATCTGACCACGATAACGAACTTCCACACTTTTCTGGCGTTCAAAAGCCATTCCGCTGGCCTCCAATTCCAAGCACAAGGCTTCCTCATAAACAGATTCCAAATAACCCGGTCCAAGTTCACGGTGTACCTGTATCGCCGCAGCAATAATCTTCTCCGTGAGTTCTTTGTCCGGTAAATTTTCCATGTACCCTTCCCTGTTTTCCTGGGTTTCCTGCTTTCCTGCTACGGTTCCCATTGGATTTCCTGTCCTTGGTTCATTCATGCTGACAAATCCATCACGCGCCTTTTCCTGTTTTCCTGGGTTTCTTGCTTTCCTGCTGGGGTTTTAATCGGCTTTCATTTCCTTGCTTCAATCGAATTGAATCCGTGGATCAATCAGCAAGTAACACGCGTCGGAGAGCAACCGCCCGAGCAATCCCAGCACCGACGTCACCGCCAGGATGCCCATGAACACCATGTAGTCGCGGCTGACAATGGCATCCAGGCTCAACAACCCCATGCCCGGGATTTCAAACACCTTTTCAATCAATACCGAACCCGCAAATAAAATACCCAGCACCCCGCCAAAACCCGTAGCAATGGGAATCAAAGCGTTGCGCAGCGCGTGCCCCCACACCGCGCGCCGCAGACTGCCGCCCTTGGCCAGCACCGTGCGGACATAATCCTGGCTGATCTGCTCCAACAGCGAATTTTTCATCAGCAGCGTCAACACCGCGAAATTGCCAATGACGTAGCATGATACCGGAAGCACAAAATGGGCCAGCGCATCCTTGAACTTGCCCCACGGCGAAAGCAGGTCATAATTCACCGACACCGCCCCCGCCGCCGGCAAAATATCCCAGAAGCCCTCCCCGGTTCCCGCAAATAACATTTTCAACAACATGCCGAACGCGAAGGCCGGGATCGCGTAGCCAATGAACACCACCACGCTACTCACGGCATCAAACGCACTCCCGTGACGCAACGCCTTGGCAATCCCCAGCGGGATGCAAATCAGGTACGTCAACACGAACCCGGAGATCCCGAACACCAAGGAAATCCGGAAGCGATCCACGATCAGTTGACCGACGGTTTTATTGGGGTACTTGTACGACCGCGCCGCCAACCCCATTTTATCGCGTACCAGCCATGTCCAATAGCGCTTCAGGACCGGCTGATCGAAACCGAAATGGGCCTCCAGCGCCTGCCGTTGTTCTGCGGTCACGGCCGCCCCGGCATGCGACCCGCGCCCCGCCGCCCCCGCTTCCAGCCCTCGCATCTTCGCCAGTGCCTGTTCCACCGGCCCCCCCGGCACCACCTGGCACAGCGCAAAACACACCAGCGTAATCCCGACAAACGTCGGCACCATCAACACCACCCGCCGCAAAAAATAATCCACCCGCTCCATACTGGTCATACCGTCTTCACCCTTATAAACCAATCCTGCCGCGGCGGATGGTGCTTGATTTTGACTCCGACCATGGGCATTCTTTGATTCGGCTTGTCAGTGTGAATATTTCGAGTCGTCTGCCAATGCTCACTAAATCGCCAACGATGTTTAGCTCTATCATACAATGGGCCACAGAGGAAAGGCCTCTTGAACTGCCCCGACGCATCCGCATTGCTATTCCAATCCTCATCTTGGGTCTCGCCCTCGGGCTAAGAATCCATTTAGCGGGCATAGCCTATCCCGCCCAATTGGATTCCACCCACATGATCCAACAGGGCATTCTGTGGGTACAAGGCGAACCGGGAGCCCTCTCAACCATTTGGCAGGAATTCCCCGTTCTTACGGCCGGCATCGCTTATCGGCTGGGATATAACCCCGCTGAGGCGCTCCAATGGAGCACGGTCATCTTTGGAACCATTCTTGTCGGCATGACCATGTTGTTGACGCGGCGGCTGTTTGACAGCAATGCCGCTGCTTGGATTGCCGGTATGTGGGCCACCACCAACCCCGCTTTGTTGAACTATTCAGTCAATTCCATGCCGGAGATAGGATTCGCAGCCTGCCTAGTGTCCGCTTATGCCGTTCTGGCTTCTGCCATTGGCGGACAAAGCCTCAAACCTGTCCCCATTCTGACCGGTTATGCCCTCCTCGCCCTCGGCATCTATTTCAAACCGCTCGACTCCCTTGCCGCCTTCGCACTGACAACCGGATGGCTATTTCTAGTTCATGTCAGACGGATGACAACAATCTCCCTTTTCTTGCTGCTCGGCCTGTTGATCTACGTTGCCGTTGTGACGCCACACTACGTCCTCCAAAATCAGGGGAACAAATCGGGCAATTTCGAATTAGCCAACCGTGCTGCCGCATTGGCCAAAGGAACCAAGGCCTATGACTCAAAATATGAAAATGCGCCTCGTGATGCCTGGTTTGTCGAAGAATTCAAGGAATACAATGAATTGGGTGCACTTAAATGGCTCTGGCGGCATCGCCAGGAAGTCAGCCGCCGGTATGTCTCTAATTTGATGTTATCGTTACGCATATATGGCCAGGATCTCTTCCCACAGGCCTTCCGGATCGGTAATGCATTATGGCTGGCCATGTTGATGGCCATCTTGGCTATTCGATTATGGAGCCCACAATGGAAAACATTTCTGTGGCTCCTTCTGGCCGTCATGATCTTTCCACTGGGAGTAAGCTTAAGCTATGTTTATAGCCGATGGCTTATCATTTATATTCCTTTAATCATTATTATTGTGTCTGGCCATCTTGTCCTGTCGCCCTCTTTGTGGGGGCGGCGCTGGAAAATGGGGTGCTGGTGTATTCTTCTTCTGGTCATGGCAAGTAGCGCCACCGCATCCTCTCTGCGGGCACATCGCGATCAAATATGGAGCCAGAACAACTTGCAGGCAGTTGTCCAATGGTTCAAGGAGAATACCAATCAAGATGACCGATTCATGTCGCTGGGGCCGTCTATTTCTCTTGAAATTGATATTGACCACCCCCGACGGTGGGTCCGGCTGCCGAACGCCCCATTGGAACACATTGAACGTATTTGTCGTCAACAAAGGGTATCGTATGTACTCGTTAGCGACACATCCTATCCGCATTGGCCGGCCAACCAGTTGGTTCATGGCCAATCTCCTCCGCCTAATTGGGCTCTAGCCACTGAAATGAATTTTAAACAAGTACACCCAGTGTGGGGCGAGCAAGAAGAGAGGTATCAGATCTATAAACGATCGCCCCCTGTCACCGAATCCTCTCCATGAAACCCTTCCCACAGGATGTTGTTCTAACCTTAGCCTCCTGATATGAATGCCTCTCCATACATTTCCGTAGTCACCCCCGTCTACCAGGCCGCTGCTTGTCTCGAGGAACTCTGTCGCCGCCTGGTTGCGACACTGAGGCAAATCACTCCGGACTTCGAAGTCATCATGGTTGATGATGCCAGCCCTGACGGTTCATGGGACACTGTGGCGCGCATCGTCGCCGCCGAACCCCGCTGTAAAGGAATCCGCTTAACACGTAATTTTGGCCAACATTATGCCATCACGGCTGGCTTGGAACATGCCTCCGGAGACTGGATCGTGGTAATGGATTGCGATCTGCAAGATCAGCCCGAGGAAATTGATAAGCTGTATCGTGCCGCACAGGAGGGGCATTTCGACGTGGTGTTTGGCCGTCGGGTCCGACGCCGAGATTCACTACTCAAGCGCCTTTCCTCCAAGGCATTCTATACTGTGTATAATTATTTCACTGACTCCCGGTTCGATAATACCGTGGCCAATTTCAGCATTTCCCGGCGATCCGTGATCGCAGATTATCTTCGATTGCGCGAACATAACCGGTCTTTTCCCTTGTTTATCCGCTGGCTTGGATTTTCTGTCGGTTATGTCGAGGTTGTCCATGCCCATCGGTTTCAAGGCAAGACTTCTTACTCGCTCCGCAAACTACTGAAACTATCCGCCGAAAGTATTATCTCGCAGTCTAACAAACCACTCTATCTTTCGATAACGTTAGGCCTCTTTCTGGCGCTCGGCGCATTTCTGGTGGCGCTTTACTTCGTCGCCAAATATTTCATCCACGGTATACCTGTGACCGGCTGGACCAGCATGATGGTTTCACTTTGGTTCATCGGGGGCGTTCTTCTGTCCAATCTTGGTGTTCTTGGCCTCTATCTCGGTCGGGTCTTTAACGAGGTGAAGAATCGGCCACTTTATGTGGTTCGACAGCGGATTGGATTCCAACCCGTGGACCTGCCACCTTCAGGAGCATCCTGATGGCAATCGAAACCCGAGAATGGGATTCCCGTTTTTTTGGTTATCCTGTAGGAGCCGTTTCCTTTTTAGAGCCACCCGACATAAAGGCGGACATTCTCCCCGTCTTGCATCAAGCCACCCAAGCCGGGATCCGCTTGCTCTACTTGGTCACTCCGCCTGTTCCTGATCGCCTCTGCCTCGCCATGCAGCGAGCTGGCGCGACCCCCGTTGGAACTAAAGTGGAATATTCCAAAAATATTAACAATGTCATTCCCGATAAAAAATCGAACTTCATATGTCTTTGTAGTGAACACAGCCCGGCGTTAGAGTCCCTTGCTCTCCAAAGCGGTTTTTACAGCCGATTCCGGATGGATGCTGGTTTCCAAAACCGCGAATTTGAACGGCTGTATTCCGAATGGTTGAAGTCCTCGCTGCGGGGAGAAAATGGCAAGCGGGTCTATATCGCTGGTAACATTCATGAGCCCCATGGCTTGATTACCGTTGAACCCAACGGGATCGTCCGGATCGGCTTGCTCGCCGTTGGCCCCCAGTGGCGTGGACAAGGTTTGGGCCACCAGTTGGTAATCGAAGCCGAACGATTCTGCCACCGCAACGGGCATAAAGAGCTTTCGGTGGCGACTCAAGCGAATAATCAAAATGCATGTCGATTTTATGATTATTGCGGATTTCAACGGATTGCTGAAAAGCAATACTTCCATGCCTGGTTGCCGCTTATTGAATCTACAAAGTCTTATCCATGACCCCCATCCCCTTCAATAAGCCTTTCCTGACCGGCAAGGAAACCGACTATATCCGACAGGCGGTTGAATCCGGCAAAATCTCTGGTAACGGGGCCTTCACGCAGAACTGTCAGCGTTTGCTAGAGCGCCGCTATGATTTTCGCAAGGTTCTGCTGACAACCAGTTGTACCGATGCCTTGGAAATGGCTGCCATTTTGTCCGGTGTCGGTCCGGGTGATGAAGTCATTGTGCCTTCGTTCACATTTGTGACTTCGGCCCTCGCATTTGTGCGGCAGGGTGCCAAGATTGTGTTTGCCGACAGCCGTGCCGACCATCCAAATCTAGATGTCAGCGCGCTAGAAGCTCTCATCACCCCGCGTACCAAGGCTATCGTGGTCGTCCATTACGCCGGCGTGGCCTGCGACATGGATGCCGTGATGGCGTTGGCGAAACAACACAACCTGCTGGTGGTCGAAGATGCCGCGCAGGCCATTGATGCGACGTACAAAGGCCAACCCCTCGGCGGTATTGGTCACTTTGGATGTTTTTCATTTCATGAGACCAAGAACATCATTTCGGGCGAAGGCGGTGCATTGGTCGTGAATGACGAGCAGTATATCCGGCGATCGGAAATCATTTGGGAAAAGGGGACCAACCGAGCCGAATTTTTCCGCGGTGAAGTGAATAAGTACGGCTGGGTGGACACGGGGTCATCGTTCCTGCCCTCGGAAATCATTGCGGCGTTCTTATATGCCCAACTTGAACAATTGGACAAGATCCAAGCCAAGCGCAAAGCCTTATGGGCAACCTATGCACAGGGATTGGGCCCTCTGGCTGACCAAGGCATAATTATTTTGCCCAGCATTCCAGATTATGCCAGTAACAACGCGCACATGTTCTATCTGGTCTGTCGTTCATTGCCGGAGCGATCGGCTTTGATTGCCCATTTGAAACGCGCCGGCATTCTCGCGGTTTTTCATTATTTGTCACTCCACAAGAGCCCATTTTATGCCGCGAAACACGACGGCCGCGAGCTGCCCAACGCCAATCGTTTCGCCGATTGTCTCTTACGCCTTCCGATGTTTTATGACCTGACCGTTGATCAAGTACAAGAGGTATGCAGCCAGATCATCGCATTCTATTCTCATGGCGATTCCTGAAATCCTGACATCCTGTTATAGAAAAAACTCCTTAATCCGCTCCTTCACATCCTCCACCGTCACGGCCTTCATGCATTGATTGGCGTGCTGGCAGGTGGCGCGGTAATCCCAGTAAACACAACCTTCGCAGTGCTCAACTTTGCGAATTTGGCGGTGAATCGGCCCTTTGGGGCCCCATTTACCCGGATTGGTCGGTCCCCAGACGGACACCGTCGGCAGGTCTAGTGCCGCCGCAAAGTGGAGCAAACCGCCATCGTTTCCAATAAATAGCCGCGATTTTTCCATGATGGCTGCCAAAAGCGGGAGGTTGGTCCTCCCAACCCAGTTAAAATCGTCTTTTTGCGTCTTAGGGACCAATTTTTCTTCTCCGGGAGAACCCACCCAGGCAATTTGGGCGCTTTTTTCGGTTTTGAGCCACTGGGAAATCGCGGTAAATCGTTCGGGAAGCCAATTTTTGCCACTCCAGCCCGATCCCGGGGCAATCAAAACCAGTGGACGGCCCAAATCCACACCCTCCGCGCGCAAAAAGGATTCAGCCGCGGATTTTTCATCAGATTTAACGCTATATTCCAGCCGATCGGCCGTTGCCTCGATGCCCAACGGTTTGAGCAGGCCGCACCAGGCATCCGCCTCGTAGCGATCTTTTTCGTAGGGCTGAACAAATGTTTCGATGTCGCGGCGCACACGCGGCGGGCGCCGGTCACCAATGCCAATCCACCGTTTGGGACGAATCGCATTGGCTAGGAACCGGCCCACGCCATCCAGTGGACCAATCAGTGTTTCCACTCCAATTTTTCGTAATTTCAGCGCGAAATTCCATTGAAACCACGCATTTTGACGAAAATCACGTTTATTTCTCGTAAAATTGGGTGAATTTGGCCCAAATACGCGAATTTCGTCGGAAATTTCAGAAAAACGCCCCGCCAGAGCCTCGCTCCATGGTCCGACTAGCCAAATTATCTTTTTTTCTGGCTGACCCGCGCGAAGAGCCTTGAGCATTGGCACCACATGCAAAATGTCTCCCAAATGCCCCGGCGAGAACACAACAATGGCCTTGCCGGGGCCACGACACGGAAATACTGTCCGCGCCGCAAAATCCAGCAAGATATATCGCCATTTCTCCATACGCCTGCCCACACTACCACCGGACGCCTAAATAACGTGAAAATATGGGAGAGCCTTCATCACACGCTGCGGCCCATCACTTCACGATACATGGCCCGATAATCTTCTGCGATGAGTTTCCAGTCGAATTTTTCGGCCCATGTACGGGTGGCTGGGCGCATGCGTTCCACAACGTCACGGTTTTGCTCCAGCCAAAGCAGTTTCTCAACCCATTCGTCCACATTGCGGTCGTTGCTCATCACAAAATTACACTCCGGGCTCACATATTCAGGCACCCCACCGACGCGATTCACCATCACTGGCGTCCCACACGCCATGCTTTCCAACAGCACATTATTGGCCGCGCTATCCAACATGGGCATGGCCAACAAATCGGCTTGTTGATATTCCGCCAGCATTTCTTCATCCGACAATTGCGGCAGTAGATTCACACTGGCGATCCCGGCATAAAGCGATTGCTCGTGGGAGGAGGTCCGAATTCGCCACTCGAATTTTTGTGCCGGCAATCGGGCGGCGACTTGTGCCGTAAACTCATGGTCACGCTCCGTATTGCCCAACATGAACAGGCGTAGCCGGTCCGTTCTGGGTTGCCGGATGTCTGGTGGCCGATAGTGTTCGCTGACGACTCCATGCAATATCGTGCTAATTTTTTGTGGGGGGACATTCCGTTCCACAAAAGGCCGTTGGCTTTCCGAGGTCAGTACAACGTGATCGGCCCGCGCATAGCGGTCTGGTTTCAGCCACACCGATTCCCAGCGTCTTGCACTACAATGAACGGTTACAATCACCCGGGCTCCCTGCCGATGGTAGGGGGCAGGGTCCACCGGCGCGCCAAATTCCGCCCACAGGAAATGCACTGGATATGACTGCGACTCATGCGGGAGCGCGCGCCGGACGCGCCGTTCATCCCACCCGGGCAAAAAGCTATTCCAAGCGCTGCCGTAATGGTGGTTGCCCCATTGACGCAGCCAGTTGCCTGCCGTCCAACTCCGCTGCTGGACTCTGGACCAAACCGTCCGGTATTCCAATCGCCGGGCGCCCAGAACATCAGCCACCGGCCACATGCCCGAGTACGGCGAAAAGGTGTCCGGTAAAAAGCCAACCGCGTAGAGGGGAGGCTGGCCGCTCATACGCAACACCGGTAGTTGTTGGTGGGCGCCCCAAAGACACCATTAGAGTTATGTTGTCGGTGCGACCCGTGAATCATAAGTAGTTTTGAACTGCCCTCCATCAATCCGACGATCCCTTGCTCACTCATCGCCAAGACTCAAACGGCGCAAGGGCCTTATTATCCGATATAATGATTTTCCGAGCTCACCCCACGCAGCTTTTTTAAATGGCTGCCGCAATAAGTATTGCGCGGGGAAATAGGCTGCGCGGCCGGCATATCCCCTGTCACGCCAAAATTGGGCCCCTGCGGCGGCGGACCGCCAGACTGCATCATCTACACGTGTTTTTGGAATAACACCGTGAAAAATATCCGCGCGCTGCCAAATGGCCAGCATAAACGGAAAAGCCTCAGGAAAGTTTCGCCAATTGGACTGGCTAATACCAGTTCCCGCCTTCCGATAACGGGCTAAGACTTCTGGCAAAAAACCAATGTCATGAGTTCGGGCCACCTTGAGGAAAAACTCGTAGTCTTCTCCCAGTCGGCCGTAGGGCAGCGTTTCCGAGAACGGCCCACACTCTGCAAAAAGCGAACGGTGCATCATCACGCTACTAATCGTGATCCAGCAGTGTTCAAGTAAAGCCTCGAAATAAGGCCCCGTGGGTGGTATGCGTCCTTCATGACGGATACCACTCCGTGTCGAGTGAGCATCCATAATTCCACAATAGGTATGGCACAGTGGGATCGCGGGATTAGCCTCCAGAAAGCCCACCTGTTTTTCAATCTTGGTGGGCTCCCAGGCATCATCGGCATCCAGAAACGCAATATATTTACCTCGAGCTTGCTGCACGGCCAGATTGCGCGTTGTTGAGCACATCCCAGAATTTGATGTTCGTCTGACGATCTGCACCCGCGTGCCGAAGCTTTCCAGAATCGCCATGGTTTGATCAGTTGACGCATTGTCGGCCACAATAATCTCAAGGTGCGGATAGGTCTGTGCGAGAATGGACTCCAAACATTCACGAATATATCGCTCTTGATTAAAGGTTCCGATACACGCACTGACCAGCGGCTCTTTCATGGGTGGGCATCTTACTATCCCCGCCCCTTGATTGCATACTGTTATTCACGCCCGCGCGGCGCTGAGCCCAGGCGAGAAATTTAACACGCAGCATGGGCTTCGAGGCGGAGGAGCCAGGCTTTTTGCAGACGGGGGTTGGTGTAGTGTCGCCAGGCGGTTTTGAATTTTTTGAGTTGTTTGGCGCGGTATTTACGCAACTGGCAACGGACGGCAGCGCGCGCATCCCCTGAAGGGAGGTCACGGGAGAGACGCAAGGCGTTGTCGCTATCGTGCACCTTGCCCAGCGCGGCCTGGGCTTGGGTGATCCAGCGGCCGGCGCGCATGGTTTCGCGGCCGAGATCCGCGGCAAAAAAATCCACCAGGTAGCGCAGGCGGCGGCCGGCGCGACGCAGGTCGTGGGCGGGTTCCTTGGAGTAGTTGCCCACCTTACGGTAGCGGTCGGCAACCATGGCGCGAACCTCCAGCATTCGGCGGGCGGCAAATACTCGTGCGGGCGGAGTATCCGGTCGCACCCCCATCAGCGCCCCCGGCCGGCAGGCGCGCAGGGTTTGTTTGAGATGCCGGAATTGAGGGCTTTGCAGAGCCTCTTTGACCAACATGGTGCGTTGCTGGCGCAGCGCGGCAAAAACCCGACGCTGTTCAGTACGGGTGATCTGCTGCAAGCCGCCGGTTCGTAGCAGGCGGCGAAACAGATCGCCCCAGACATCCAGGTCACGGGCCAATCCGACGGCATCGCATACTTCGGCCAGTTGCCGGTCGAGATCAGTCATTTTTTTCTTGTCCAGCTTGACGAATGTGGCGGCCAAACAGCGAATGCGGCGCAACGCGACGCGGAGGTCGTGCAAGGCATCCACCGAGCCGGCCAGAGCGGGGCGTTCGTTTTTCAACACAATGGCGCGTTGTTCGGCCAGCAATCGGCAAAAGACTGTTGCGGCACGTTCAAACGCACGTCGCGAACTGGTTGCTGGGACTGATGACCGGGCCATTGCGGCTACTTTTTCTGTTCGGCGGGGCGCTGCGGTTCAAATACCGGCGCTTGCCGTTGCGTTGCCGTCATGGCCGCGGCTTCCGCGCGCCGCTGCAATTCTTCCTGACAGCGCAAGGACGGGTGCCGGGGATCCGGCTGGCGGCGCACGTAGGAGCCATCGGGCTGCAATTGCCACGCCTGGCGGGTATCGGCCAAGCAAGCAGCCAAATATTGCGTGAGCTTGTCCGCGCTGGCGGGGTCTTCCACGGGAATCATCAGTTCGATGCGCCGGTCCAGATTACGGGGCATCCAGTCGGCGCTGGCCATGAACAGCCGCGGATTGCCGCCATTGAGGAAACGGAAGATGCGGGCGTGTTCGAGATAGCGGTCCACAATGCTGATGACGGTGATATTTTCGCTCCACCCCTTCACGCCGGGGCGAAGGCAGCAGATGCCGCGAACATTCAGCCGTATTTTGACGCCTTCCTGTGAGGCCCGGTAGAGGGCCTCGATCAATTCGGGATCCACCAGGGCATTCATCTTGGCTTCGATGGCCGCCTCTTCGCCTTGGCGGGCGCGCTCGGTTTCGCTGTTGATGAGTTCCAGCAGCCGGGGGCGGATGCCCAACGGCGCGGCTTCCACTTTGCGAAACTTGGCAAGCTGCGAATAGCCGGTGATGGTGTTGAAAAAGACCGAGGCATCTGCGCCGTAGTTTTCGGCGCGGGTCAGGAAACTGACATCGGCATAGAGCCGGGCGGTTTTCTCGTTATAGTTGCCGGTGCCGAAGTGGGTGTAGCGCGCCACGCCTTCGGGTTCGCGCCGAATCACCACGCACACCTTGGCGTGGGTTTTATAGCCTTTGACGCCATAAATCACTTGCGCGCCGGCCCGGGCGAGCGCATCGGCCCAATCAATGTTGCGCGCTTCATCGAAGCGGGCCTTCAACTCAACCAGGGCGGTGACGTGTTTGCCGCGCTCGGCCGCGCGCATCAGGGCAGCCACGACGGGGCTGTTCTCGCTGACACGGTACAACACCTGCTTGATGGCCAGCACATTGGGGTCATCGGCGGCTTCTTGCAGGAGGCGGACCACCGGGTCATAGCTTTCGTAAGGGTGCACCAGCAGCAGATCGCCGCGCTTGAGCGTATCGAACATCAACTCGGTGGGTGGCGCCTCGGGCACCGACTGCGGGTTCCATGCATCCAGTTTGAGCGGCTCAAAGCCGGGGAGATTGGCCAACCGAAAGAACGCCGCCAAATCCAAGGGGCCGGACACGGGATAGACATCGGCCGGGTCCAAGTGCAGCGCAGTGCGCAAGAAAGCCTGCGCGCCGGCCGAGGCGCGTTTTTCAATTTCCAGCCGCACGCAATCGCTTTCGCGACGTTCGGTGAGGACTTCGCGCATCTGGGCAAGGAGGTCCCCGGCACCATCATCGCTCACGCTCATGTCGGCATTGCGAGTGATCCGGAACGCCGCGCATTCCAGCACCGGCACGCCAGGGAACAGGCGGTCCACATACGCGCGCACAACATCTTCAAGCAGGATATACGAATAACCCGCCTCATCCGGCAGGGTCAGAAAGCGCGCCAGCACCCGCGGCAGGGCCACGATCGCGTGGCGCGGGGTGGCATCGTCCGGGGTGCCGGCCAAGCGCAAATAGAGCGCAAGGCTCAAGCCGGCCAGCAGCGGGAACTCTTTGCCGGGCTCAACGGCCACCGGGGTAATGACCGGGAAAATGGAGTCCTCAAAAACAGCTTCCACATGGCGCAACTGGGCGGCGCTAAGCTCGGCGAACTTGAGCCGGCGAATACCTCCTTTGCGCAGGGCAGGCTCGATTTCGCGTGTCAGGCAGGCCTGCTGACGCATGACCATCTCGCGCATTCGCTCGGCAATCAGGGTAAGCTGCGCGCTGGGCGTCAAGCCGGCGGGATCCGGCTTCTCACGGCCTTCCTGTTGCAGCATTTTCAGGCCGCCCACGCGTACCATGAAAAAGTCGTCCGCGTTGGAAGCGGTGATGGCCACAAAACGCAACCGCTCCAAGGGCGGCTGGCTGGCATCTTCCGCATGTTGCAGCACGCGGAAATTGAATTCGATCCAACTCAATTCTCGATTAAGAAAACGGGATTCCTCGCGGGGCTTTTTACGTTTGGTGGCCATGCTACATCCTCACCCGGTGACACCGCCGGGAACGTCGGTGCGCACTTCGCGCAGTTCGGGGATCATGCCGAAGACATCGGCGAACAGGTTGCCCTTGTCCTTCAAGGCGAGGCGCTCCATGGTCAAATCTTCCATATTGCGCAACACAATGACGAAGCGTTCGCCCTCGCGGCGAAACTCCATCGGCCGGGGCGCTTCGCGGTGCGTCCGTTCCAGCGCATCCGCCACCCGCAGAATGGCGGCCAGCTTGGCGACCGTCATGCGGTCATCTTGCGACAGCATGGCAAATTCGGGATGCGCCGGGCTGGGCAGCGCCTTGCGGTGATAGCGCGAGACGGTGGCCACGATTTGCATGTCGTGGCGGGTCAGGCCGAACAGTTCGCTATTCTGGATCAGGTACAGTGAATGCTTGTGGTGCGCGCGGGCGTTCACGAATTGGCCAATATCGTGCAAGATGGCGGCGCAACGCAGCAGCAGGCGCGCGTGGCTGCCGAGCTGGTGTTCCTCTTGCAGTTCATCGAACAACGCGAGCGCGCCGACGGTGACATTCTGGGCGTGGGCGGCATCCATCCCGTAGCGCGCGGCAAGAGTTTGCGCGGAATAAATCACCTGCTCTTCATAACCAACAGCCAAGTGCTCGCGCATGGCCATTTCGCCCAGCAGCCCGTCGCGCAGCGTGGCCCGCGCAATATGCAGCTCTTTGACCTTGAGCGCGCGGGCCACCTGGGTCAGCGACATCAATGCCGGCGCAACCGTCTCCGCGTCCTGAAACGCCATTTTATGCGTGCGTACCAAGCTTTCCACGGCCAAGGGCGCGACCTGTTCGGCCACTTCCGCCAATTTGGTGGCCGGCACCACGGCCAGCCGCGGCTCCGTGGCCAGCGGCACCGCCCCCCCCTGCTCCACGGCGAAGCGCGCGCCGGCCCCCATCACCACCAACGCGGAAATTTTTTCGGCCGGGATGGCCTGATGGATTTGCTCCACCAGTTCCATGGCGTAGGCCTTCAAAACCCCCTTCAATTGCGCGCCGGTGGCGCCAGCAGCCGTCACCAATTCGCGAGTGCGCAAGGCCCCGGCGCGAAACACCTGCGCCACGGTCACCAGCCGGTTACGGATATACAGCAGGATGGTTTGCCCGCCGCCGATTTCCAACACAACCACATTGCGCGCATCCAACAAGCCGCCGGAGGCCAGCAACTCGCGCACGGCCAAAAAGGTCAGACGCGATTCTTCGGATTCCTCCAGCACATTCACCGCGATGCCGGTCGCCGTGCTGATGCGGTCAACAAACATGTCGCGGTTCGCCGCTTCGCGCGCGAAGCTGGTCGCCACCGCCCGGACCTGATCAGGGCGCGTCACGCCATATTCCTTCAGCAGGCGACTGTAATTTTTCATGATGGCCACGCACCGGCGCATGGTGTCCTGCTCCACGCGCCCCTTGGTGAACACATCTTTGCCCAGCCGCACGCCGTGGCGCAGGCTTTCCAACAGCCGGACGCTTCCTTGCGTGCCGATTTCGCCAATATCCAAGCGCAAGGCCGAAGAGCCGATATCAATCGCCGCCACCAGCCGGCGCACCATTTCCAGCGGCGCTGCCGGCGCCGGGGCCGTTGCCGGCGTCGCGGTGGCATCTACGGGGCTGGAGTTGAGATCCCGGTCCGCCATGTTCAGCGCGCCTCCGCCGCCAGCGCCGCGGCGCCCAAGGCCGTGGCGTTATCGCCCAGCTTGGCAATCCGCACATTCAGTTGCCGGGTGAACGACGACATGGCTGTTTCCTGCACGCCGGCCTTCACTTCCTTGAGCACCAGTTGCGGCATGGCTTCCACCAGCCCGCCACCCAGCACAATGACATCGGGCGCCAGCAAGTTCACCACGCCGCCGATGGTGCGGCCCAGCAGGCGCATGGCATCGCCCAAAATGCGCGCCACCACTGCATCGCCGGCCTTGATGGCTTTGGCCAGCAGCCCGCTTTTCATTTTTTTCAGGTCACTGCCTGCATGCGTCGCGATGTAGGGCGCTTCGCCGCGATACGCTGCCTGGGCCACCTCAGCGGAGATGGCCAGCCGGCCGGCCAGCGCCTCGAGGCAGCCACGCTTGCCACAGCCGCACAATCGGCTGTTTTCGCGCACAGGGATGTGGCCAATTTCCATGGCGGAACCCTTTTTGCCGCGCAGCAATTTGCCTTCGTACACGCACCCGCCGCCGATGCCGGTGCCGGGAAAAACGCCCAGCAAAGTCCGCGCGTTCTGGCCAGCGCCAAAACGATATTCCCCGTAGGTTCCGGCATCCACGTCGTTGGCCAGCACCACGCGGCAGCGGAACCACCGCCCCAGCAACCGGCGCAATGGCACACGCCGCCATGCCAGATTGGGCGCTTCCAGAATCACGCCGGTATCCAAATCCAGCACGCCCGGGCAGCCCACGCCAATCCCGCTCAGCGCGCGCGGTGCAATCTTCGCCGCGTGCAGCGCCTCGCGGATGGTCAGGCGGATTTGCGTCAAGACTGCCTTGGCCCCTTCGTTGACCGGCGTTTTGGCCTTGGCGGTGGCCAGCACCTTGAATTGCTGATCAAAGACCACCGCCATCATTTTGGTGCCGCCCAGATCGAAGCCCACCCATGCTTTTCTTGCGCGCTTGCTCATGATCGCCGTCCTCTCCGGGCGACGTCTCCCGCCCACCTGTTGCCTATTTGCTATGGCGCCCGCGTGACCGACAAAATCTGGACGGTGTCGAGCGGCACATCGGTCATGCCGGCCTTGGTGCCGGTCCGCACCGCCTTGATTTTATCCACCACATCCATGCCGGCCACCACTTCGCCGAACACGCAATAGCCGAAGCCCTGCGGATCGGGCGAGCGGAAATCGAGAAAACCGTTGTCCTTCACGTTGATGAAAAACTGCGCCGTCGCGCTGTCCACCACGGGCGTCCGCGCCATGGCGATGGTGCCCCGCTTGTTGTGCAAGCCGTTGGCGGCTTCATTCTTGACCGGCGCGCGGGTGGACTTCTGCCGCATATTGGGCTCAAAACCGCCGCCTTGGATCATGAAGCCATCAATCACGCGGTGGAAGATGGTGCCGTTGTAAAATCCATCGTCCACATACGCCAAAAAGTTGGCCACGGTCAGCGGCGCCTTGTCGGCAGCCAGCTTCACATGAATTTCGCCCAAGTTCGTGTTAATGATGACCATAGTTGTATCCTTTGCGGGTTCCATTGCCGGTTCCGCCGGCGCGGGTTCTGATTCCACACTCAAAGCAGGGACCGGCGGCGGGGCCGACTCCTCCTGGGCCAAGGCGGCGGGGCCGCCGATCAACGTCGTAGCCAAAATTGCATAAATCCATTTCACGGGCGCATCTCCTCACATAAAAGGGCATCTTACCACTGTTGGCCGCCGATGAAAAGCCCGCCGCGACCCGGAAAAAATGCGGTTTTACGGCTCTTCACCGATTGTAGTGGGGGTATTGGGAGCGGCAACTGATGTTCGGGGCCGCACCGCGCAGATAAAAACACAAAAATCACTCACCTTAAATTTGCCCAGAGTTTATAAACTGTGGACAGCACCCTCAAAACAGCCGTTTATAAACATCCTCAAAAATAGACATAACAAATTGTATGTGATTGTGATAAGAATATTATAACATTTGTCCACAGTTTATAAACTCTGGACAGTATGGTTCAAATGGCAAAAACAAAGAGGGCGGTTTGACGACGGTTTTTTCCTCATCCCAAGCGGGCCTATCCGGCCGCTGAAATCAGCGAGGAACCAGTTTTACAGGGAAAGCAGCTCCTGGACATCCTCCCACGTGAGGTTATGGATGTCGGTGGCGTCGTCGCCATCTTCCAGCGTGGCGTCATAGAGCTTCTGTTTTTTGCGCTGGAGCGCCAGCACGCGCTCCTCGATGGAATCCTGCGCAATGAGCTTCACGCTGTACACCGTGCGTTTTTGGCCAATGCGATAGGCGCGGTCGGTGGCCTGATTTTCCACCGCAGGATTCCACCACGGGTCAAAGTGGATCACCATGTCCGCGCCGGTCAGATTCAGACCAGTGCCGCCGGCTTTGAGGCTGATGAGGAACAGCGGGATGGCGGCATCGCGGTTGAACTCCTGCACAATTTTCAGCCGTTCGGTCGTCGCGCCGTCAAGATAGCAATAGCGCAGTTTTCGTCGTTCCAACTCCCGGCGCAAAATGGTCAGCATGGAAACAAACTGGCTAAACACCAGCACGCGGTGGCCGGCATCCAGGGCTTCGTCCAACAGCTCGAAAAACAGCTCCAGCTTGGCGGAAGGTTCGCGGGCCTGCAAATCCGGCAGCTTCAACAAATCCAAATGGCAGCAGGCCTGGCGCAACCGCAGCAGGGTATTGAGAATCTCAAACTTGGCGCGCAGGAAGCCCTGCGCGGCCACCAGCTCGACGATTTTTTGCCGCGAGTTTTCCAGCAAGGCGGTGTACACCTTTTTCTGGTCGTTGCTGAGGGCGCACGCGGCCACGCGCTCGATCTTGGGCGGCAATTCCTTGGCGACATCGCGCTTCATGCGCCGCAGCAGGAACGGGCGCAGCTTGCGCCGCAGCTTCCATTGCGCCAGTTCGCCCTCGGCGCCACCATGCTGAATGGCCTGCTCGATGTTGGCGCGGAACGATTCGCGGCTGCCCAGATAGCCCGGCATGAGGAAGTCCATGATGCTCCACAAATCCGCCACGCCGTTTTCGATGGGCGTGCCGGTCAACACCAACCGGTGTTCGGCGTGCAGCCGCTTGGCGGCCTGCGCATTCTGGGTGGACTGGTTTTTGATGTGCTGTGCTTCATCGAGCACAACGGCAAAATACGGCATTTGCTCGTGCAAGGCGATGTCGCGCCGCAGCAGGGCGTAGGACGTCACCAGAATATCCAGGTTGCGCGCCTCCTCCCAGCGCTCGTGCCGATCCGCGCCCGTCATGGTGCCGACCTTGAGCCACGGCGTGAAGCGCGCCGCCTCCGCCGCCCAGTTGTCCACGAGGCTGGTCGGGCACACCAGCAGCGCCGGCTTGCGTTCACTGCTGGCGCGTTCTGCGGTGGCCATGGCCAGCCACACCAGTGTTTGCAGAGTTTTGCCCAGCCCCATTTCGTCGGCCAGAATGCCGCCGAACCGGTTGCGCTGCAAAAAGCGCAGCCAGTGCACGCCTTCCTTCTGGTAGGGACGCAGTACGCGCTCGAACATGGGGTCCAGCGGCTCGCCCTCCACCGGCTCCAAGCGGTTGTTCTGCGCCGCCGCCGCCAGCCAGGCCGGCGGCGCTTCGACATCCACCCCGTCCAGCGCCTGCAACGCGCTCGCCGCATAGGCGGCATAGACCGGCGCCAGCCGGAAGCTGCCGGGCTGGCGTCCCGCGCCGGACGCGCAATCGCTGAACACGCTATGCAGCGCGCGGATGGCATCCGTATCCAGCAGAATGGTCCGCCCGCCCCGCTCGACAAACGCCTCCCCCTTGAGCAGCGCGCGCTGGATTTCCGCGCTGGTCAGCCCGCCGGCCTCGCCGGCATCATAGTCAAAGCGCACCTCAAACCAGCTTTCCGCGCCCCGCTCTGGAGAAATGCTCACCACCGGGGTTGCGAAAACCGCGTTTTCCACCGCTGCCTGAATGCGCCCGTGCCACAACACGCGCCACCCCTTCCGCCGCAACGCGGGAATGGCGCTGCCAATGAAGTTGAGCACCGCGCGGCTGCCCACCACGCCATTGAGCGCATCGCCCGCGGGGCCCGTCAGGCCGTAGCGCGCCAGCACGGCCAACGCTTCCTGCTCCACCTGCGGATTGCGCACGGTGTAGCGCAAAATATCTTCCGGGTCCGGATGCGCAAAAGAACCGCGGGCCGCTGTCTTCCCCGCCACCAGCTCCACATCGCCATACACCGCGATCAGCTTCACCGTCAGGCTGGCCGGGCTGCCCTGTACATCGAGGCGTAGCTCCGGCGTCTCGGGCTCAAAGCTGAACACGTCGGCCTTCACCTCCGCCTCCACGCGGATATGCCCATTCAAGCCCGGCATTTCCTCGCGCAGAAAACGCGGCACATCCGGCCGGGGGATCACCACTTGCTGGGCATATAGCGCCCACAACGGCACCGGCAACAGGCGCGCCAGCGGCCAGAAGTTGCCACCACCAAACACCCACCCTGCCCGCCCGGCGACGAGATAGGTGGGAATTTCCGCGCCGCGCGTAAATGGCAACTCCGTGTGCGCCGTCAGCAACAGCTCGCCGTTTTCGTGGTCCAAATCCACGCGCAACATGCTTTGCACCGGCGTGGCGTTCACCGGCAACTCCGCCCCCGCCGCCGCATGCAGCGCGCGCCCGCTGTGCAGTTGCAGCAAATTGATGAAGTCCGCCGTACCAACCAGCAGCTCATCCGGCAGCGCGCCCCCCACAATCTCTTCCAACACGAACAGCACTGCTTCATCCTGCGGCGTCAGCCCCAAGGTGATCTCGCGCGAGATTTGCGTCATGGGCACGACTGCGCCGGACATTACCAACCCCAACCGCACCGGTATCTGGCCGCCGGGCGCGGCCTCGCGCCAGCCCTCCGGCAATTCCAAACGAACCGCGCAATTGACCGCGCCGGGCGCACCGCTGGGCGCGCGTTTGAAAAACTCCGTGGCGGCCTGCCGCAGCCGCTGCGCGTGGCGTTCTTCCTCCAGCCGTTTGCGCTCGCGGTCCGGGTCATGATGCCGCGCCAGCAGCGCCAGCCCCAGCGCAATCACATGGGAACACACCACGCCCCGCTCCACGTTGTCACGGCAAGGACACTGGTTTTCGCAGGAATGGTCCGGCAGAATCCGCGCCCCCGTCTTGATGGAGCGACTGCCCCACGAAATTGTGCCTTGAATTCGCTGATCCTCCCCCACCGTGGCATCCATCACCAGGCCCCGCTCGAACAAAGAACGCCCATCCCGGAAGGTGGTAGGCCCACCCCAGTCTTGCAGCATCTTGACGGTCAACGGCAACTTCACGAACCACTCCCGGCGTTTTCTGGACAGCCAGACAAAAGGAGCAGGTTACCGCGTGGCCGCCCCCCGTTTCAACAATGAAGAATAAAATCTCATCTGCCGCCGCCCCCCCCTGCCCCCCGCCCCCCCCTCCGCCATGCCGGCAAGGCGCTTTTACGCCGAAAATGGTTCTTGCCCGGCATGGCGGGGGCCCGTATTCTCCTGCCCCGACGTTGCCCGCCCGGTTTTTGGCCGTGCGGGACGGTGTTGCCTATCTGTTGAGGAAAGCGAGTCCTAGCATGACCATGATGATTTCAAAGTTCCACCGGCTGATCCAGTCCCGCCTGTTGTGGGGGATATTCCTGGTGGTCATTGTCTTTTCGTTCGTGATTTGGGGCATGGTGTGGCCTTCGCAGCGCGATCGGGCCGGCCAGGCCGATGCCGTCGGCACGCTGGATGGCGAAACGGTTGGCTTCAACGAATTCCGCGCCGCGGACCGGAGCATTCGCTTGAGCCGCGCCTTGGCGTTGGGCCGCGATGCCGCCTCCACGCCGGAAACCGAAGTCTTGCTGCGGCAACTGGCTTGGCAGCGCGTGGCCACCCTGCGCGAGGCCCGCAAGCTGGGCATCACCGCCAGCGACCAGGAACTGGTCAGCGTGCTGCGCGCCAATTTTTCCACCACCAACGGCGTGTATGACCCGCAACGCTACGCGGCCTTTTTGCAGAACATGGTGAGCCCGCTGGGCTTTTCGGTGGGCCTGTTTGAGCAGCACCTCCGCGAGGAAATCATCATCCAAAAACTGGCCAATCTGATCGGCCGGCAGGCGCTGGTGACGCCGCTGGAAATCCAGCGCACCTTCGATACGCTGCTGGACAGTTTCACGGTGGAATATGCCGCGCTCAAGCGCGACGACGTGGCTGCCAACGTGAAAGTAACGCCCGATGACGCCCGCGAGCTGTTCAACGCCAATCCCGAGGCGTTCACCATCCCCGAGCAACGCCGCATTCAATACGCGGCTTTCCCCATCGCCGATTTTACCGACACAGAGAGCGAAATCAGCGAAGACGACATTCAGGATTACTACGAGCTGCACATTGAGGACTACACCACGCAGGAAACCGATACCAACGGCCAGCCTCGCGCCATCGTGGCCGAGTTGTCCGATGTCCGCGACGGCATCGCCCAAGCCCTCCGCCACGAGGCGGCCGTGGAGCAGGCCGAAGCCGCCGCCAACGAGCTGGTGTTCCGCGCCATTCCCGACCGCGATGGCACCGTGCCTGATTTCGCCGTCGAAGCCGAAAAGGCCGGGCACCCCGCTGTAGCGCTGGCGCCGTTTGCGCACGGGGACAACCCTGTGCCGGATGGCGGCGTTGCGTTCGTGCTGACGGCGTTTGAACTGGCCCCCAATGCCTATGACCGCGTCAGCTCGCCCGTCGTCGGCGAGGATAACGTGTATATCCTCTATCTCGACAAGGTACTGGAGCCGCGCGTGCCCGAGTTTGAGGAAGTCGAAGAACGCGCGTTGGACGCCGCGCGCCAGAAGGCCATCGGCGAGGCGCTCATGGCCAAGGGCGGCGAGCTGCGCAACGCCATCACTGCCGGCCTTGCCGCCGGCAAGACGTTGGCCGAGTCGGCCGCTGGTTTCGCCGCCGAAATCAGCACAACCGAACCGTTCACCGGCCTCTCCGGCGCCTCTTCCACCAATGTGGTGGAACAAGCGCTGGTGCGCGCCGTGGTTGGCTATAACCAAGGCGAAATCACCGAACCCGTCCTTCTTCCTGATGGCCTGCTCGTGGCCCACGTCAAGCAGCGCACCTCACCCGATGAGGCCACCTTCGATGCCTACCAGCCCGAAATTTCCTCCGCGATCCGCGCGCGGCGCGCCCAAGGCCTGTTCCATGATTGGCAAACCGGCCTGCTCGCCCCCGGACGCTTCACCGATTTGCAGCGCCGGCCCGACTCCGCCGACGACGAAGACGAGAGCGACGACACCGACGCCGAGCAGCCGGCCCCGTACGTCAACGAGGCCGAACAATACCTGTAAAAACTCAACCAAGGAGACCCCACCATGATCGTCACCACCAAGGAACTGTTTGCCCACGCCTACGGCAAATACGCCATCGGCGCCTACAACATCAACAACCTCGAGCAGACCATGGGCCTGTTCAAGGGCAACGTGGACAGCAAGGCCCCGTTCATCGTCCAGCTTTCCAAGGGCGCCCGCAGCTATACCCACAAGCTGATGCTCGAAGCCATGATGAAGACCGCCAACGAGATTTTCCCCGAAGCCGTCTTCGCCATCCACCTCGACCACGGCGACGAAGCCACCTGCATGGACTGCATCAACTCCGGCGTCTACTCCTCCGTGATGATTGATGCCTCCCACGAGCCGCTCGAGAAAAATATCGAGATCACCAAGCGCGTGGTGGAAGCCGCCCATGCCAAGGGCATCGTGGTGGAAGCCGAACTCGGCCAGCTCAAGGGCGTCGAAGAAGACGTCGTCGCCGCCGAGCACGTCTATACCAAGCCGGAAGAAGCCGAATACTTCGTCAAGCAAACCGGTTGCGACAGCCTCGCCGCCGCCATCGGCACTTCGCACGGCGCCTTCAAGTTCAAGGGCGACCAAAAACTGCGCTACGATATCTTGCAGGAAATCCAGAAGCGCCTGCCCGGCTTCCCCATCGTCATGCACGGCTCCTCCTCGGTGCCGCAGGACGAAGTCGCCCGCATCAATGCCGCCGGCGGCAACATCAAGGGCGCGTCCGGCGTGGATGCCAGCCAATTCCTTGGCGCGGCTAAACTCGGCGTCACCAAGATCAACATTGATACCGACGGTCGCCTCGTTTGGTGCCGGGTGCATCGCGAATTCTTCCGCGACCACCCTGAAAAGTTCGACCTGCGCGATCCGGGCAAAGTGTTCATGCCTGAATACGCCAAGTTCATTGGCGCCAAGAACGTGCTGCTCGGCAGCGCCGGCCAACTGGACGCCGCCCGCGAATACATCCTGGCCAACAAGAAGTAAGGGTTCACAGAGCAGAGTTCAGGGGTCAGGGTCCAGGGTTCGTTGCCCTGCGTGCAAGGTTCTTGGTTCTTGGTTCTTGGTGCTTTGTGCTTGGTTGAACAGCCGGGCAGCCAACAGCCCGCCGCCGGTACAACGGCGGCCTACAAGGGCTTGGCTGTTGACTGTAGCCGCGGGCGGTGACCGCGGGGATTTTTCCGGACACCGGCCTCAACGAGGCCGGCTACAATAAGGCAGAAAATCCAGCAGCCCCGGCGTCGCGAAGTGGCGCGTTTATAAAGAGGCCGTGCCGGGCCTTGTCCGCTGTGCGCAGCACATGGCTGCTCCCTGAACTCTGAACCCTGACCTCTGACCTCTCCGCCGAGCGCCCCGCGAGGCGGGGCGGCGCGCCAGCGCGGGAAAGACGCCGGTTGGTTTTGGTGCCGCCAAAATTCACAAGAAATCCTCCATCCCCAAGTGCCGGAAGCACCAGAACAACCCGCGCCGACAGCTACCGCCCTCCGCCCCCCCCCGCGCACTCACCGCCGCTGAATCCACTCCGGCGAGCGGTAACGCACCGCCAACGCCGTCGCAGCATCTCGGACCGCTTGTGGCACAGGACAGAGCTCCCACCCCGCCAACCCCCACGCCTTCGCGATAGCCTCCGCCACCACGGCTTGGTACTCCACCTCCCGCGCGCGGGCATCCGCCAACTGCAACGAGCCTTGGTATAGCACCGTATCGCCAAACCGCCGGATTGCACCGCCCAGCACCTTCTCCCCCGCCAGCATAATATCCATGGTCACCGGCTGCACAAAACATTGGGAAGCCCCGCCCGCGAGATGCGGCGCAGCGCTCCCGCCGCGCGCGCACAACTCCACCGGCAGCCCCATCCCCCGCAGCCCCTCCCCAATAGCCGTGTGCAGCCGCCGATACACCACCGCCGCACGCATTTCGCCCGCGCTGGGGAAAACGCACGAAAAGGTGAGATCGTGTAAATGTGGCACCACGCCGCCGCCGGTGGGCCGCCGGGTGTAGGCCGTGCCGACTGCCGGCGGCAGCGTCGCCATGACTTCGCGGACGCGCTGCGCATAGCCAAAAGTGGCCGCGGGCCCCTGCCAGCGGTAAAACCGCAGGCAAAAGTGATCCGGCTGAGCGCGGGCCAAGGCTTCGTCGCAGGCCATGTGGGCGAAGACATCCGCCGGGGGCAATTGGAGCAAATCGGCCAGCATGGGTGCCTCCCTACTGCGGCGGTTGCGCGGGCCACGCCACGTTGGGATTGCGCGCCGCGTTCAATTCATCCAGCCGGCGCACCGGCAGGTTGTGCGGTGCGCTCTTCACCTGATCTGGCGCGGTGCGGGCTTCTTCATGAATCGCGCGCAGGGCGGCCACAAACGCATCCAGCGTGGCTGAGGTTTCCGTTTCGGTGGGCTCAATCATCAGCGCTTCGGACACATTGAGCGGAAAATAAATCGTCGGTGCGTAAAAACCGTGATCCAGCAAACGCTTGGCCACATCCAGCGTTTTGACCCCGTTCAATCGGTCCGGTTCCGTCCGCAAGACGCATTCATGCAGGCACGGTTCATCCACCGCCGGGGGGAAAAGGTCGCGCAGTTTCACGCGCAAATAGTTCGCGTTCAAAATGGCATTCTCCGCCACGCGCCGCAACGCGGCGGCATCGTGCCGGCGCAGGTAGGCATAGGCCTTCAGCGCCACCGCCACATTGCCGGCAAAACTTTTCACCCGGCCGATGCTGCGCGCGCCCTTGGTTTGCAACGCGTAGCGCCCCTTGCGGCGCACCACGCGCGGCAGCGGCAGGAACGGCTCCAGCGTCGCGGTCACCCCCACAGGCCCCGCGCCCGGCCCCCCGCCACCGTGCGGCGTCGCGAAAGTTTTGTGCAGGTTCAGGTGCAGGATATCCACCCCGAAATCGGCCGGTCGCGCCAGCCCCAGCAGCGCATTGAAATTGGCGCCATCCATGTAGAGCAGCGCACCGGCTTCATGCACCGCCACGGCGATCTCGCGGATTTGCGTTTCAAACAGGCCCAGCGTATTCGGCACCGTCAGCATCACCAACGCAGTTTGCGGTCCCAGCGCCGCGCGCAACGCGGCCACATCCAGCCGCCCGTTCGGCTGCGTGGCCACCGTTTTCACGGCAAAACCGCCCAACGCCGCCGAGGCCGGATTGGTGCCATGCGCGGTATCCGGCACCACGATTTCCGTCCGCCGCCGGTCCTTGCGCGCGCGGTGATAGGCCGCGGCAATCAAAATGCCGGTCAGCTCGCCATGCGCGCCGGCGGCCGGTTGCAAGGTAAAGGCCGCCAGCCCCGTCAACTGGCAGAGCAGTTGCTCCAGCCCATGCAATGCCGCCAGCGTGCCCTGCACCGCCGTATCGGGCGCGGCGGGATGCGCCGCCGCAAAGCCATCCTGCCGCGCGAACTCTTCCAACGCGCGCGGATTATATTTCATGGTGCAGGAGCCCAGCGGATAAAAATGCGTATCCAGACAGAAGTTCAGTTGCGAGAGCCGGGTGTAGTGCCGCACCACGTCCAGCTCGCTCAACTCCGGCAGGCGGGGCGGTGCGTCGCGCAGCGCCACGCCCGGCAGCCACGACGCCGCCGGGGCCGATGGCGAAGGAAACGTCAGCGCGCGACGCCCGGGGACGCTTTTTTCAATACTCAGTGGCTCGCCACGGTTCATGAGGCCACCGCGCGTAATGCCGCCGTATAGCGTTCCAAATCGTCGGCGGTGCGCTTTCCCGTCGCGCACACCAGCAGGCTGTTGTCCATCCCGCGGTACAGCTTGCCCAGCGGCACTCCCGCCAGAATCCCTTTTTTGCTCATGGCCTTGACCAGCCGCGTCGCCGACATGGGGCACTCCACCACGAACTCGTTGAAAAACGCGCCGTCAAAACGCCGGCGGAAACCCGGAATAGCTGCAATCATCGCAGCCAACCGGTGGGCCCGGTCTACGTTCAGCTCCGCCACTTCGCGCAATCCGACCGGTCCCAGCAGCGCCAGGTGGATGGTGGCCGCCAGCGCGCATAGCGCCTGATTCGAGCAAATGTTGGATGCCGCGCGCTCCCGCCGGATGTGCTGCTCGCGCGCTTGCAGGGTCAGCACAAATCCGCGCCGCCCTGCGGCATCGGTGGTCATGCCGCAAAGCCGCCCGGGAACATGCCGCAAATACTCTTGCCGGCAGGCAAACAAGCCGAGGTACGGCCCGCCATAGTTCAGCGGATTGCCCAGCCCCTGCCCCTCGCCCACGGCAAAGTCCGCGCCCCACGCCCCCGGCGGGGCCAACAGGCCGAGGCTGATCGGGTCCGCCACCGCAATCACCAAGGCGCCATGCGCTTTCGCCAGCGCAGCCAACGCTGCGCCATCTTCCAGCAAGCCGAAATAGTTCGGCGATGGCACCACCAGCGCCGCCACGGAATCATCCAACTGCGCAGCAACGGCCTCCGGCTCCATGCGCCCGGTGAGGCAAGGTAGCGTGACCAGTTGCGGCTCGCCGCGCGCGGCAAACAACGTGCGGAGCGTCGCCCGCCACTCCGGATGCACCGTCTCTGGCAGCAGGATTACCCGTCGCCCGGTGATGCGTGCTGCCGCGTTGGCGGCCTCGGCCAGCGCTGTTGCGCCGTCGTAGAGCGACGCATTGGCAGCCGCCATGCCGTACAGCGCGCAAATGGAGCTTTGGAACTCATACATCGCCTGCAACGTGCCTTGGCTGGCCTCAGCCTGATACGGCGTGTAGGCCGTCAAAAACTCCCCGCGCTGGATTAACGCCGATACCGCCGCCGGAATGTGGTGCTCCTGCGCGCCGCCCCCCGCAAAGCAGAGCAACCGCTGATTTTGCGCCGCCAGCTCGCGCCCGTGCGCCAGCAGTTCCGGCTCAGTCAACGCCGGCGGCCAAGCCGCCACGCTTGCTTGCAATTCGGCGGGAATCTGCGCCAGCAGGTCCGCCAGCGACCCCACGCCAATGTCGCGCAACATCGCCTGTTGTTCAGCGGCTGTGTGGGGGGAGTACATTCGAAAAAATCGGAATGCCGCCGTTTCAGCCGCAAGAGGCCTGATAGTCCGCCCACGAGAGCAGACTGTCCGCTTCGGCAGGTTGCGTCATCTTGATCTTGAAGAACCAGCCCGCCCCATGCGGCTCCTGGTTCACCAGCGCGGGATTGTCCACAATGGCCGCATTCACCTCGCTGACCTCGCCGGAGACCGGCGCAAAAAAGTCCGCCGCCGCCTTCACCGACTCGATCACCGCGCACGGTTTGCCCTGCGTCACCTTGGCCCCCACCTTCGGCAGCTCGATGAACACAATATCGCTGATCTCTTTTTGCGCGTGGTTGCTAATGCCCACGGTGGCGACATCTCCCGTCACAAACACCCATTCATGGGACGGGGCAAAGCGGCAATTGGCTTCTGGATACATGGCAGTTTCTCCAATCTTGATCGCCCCCCAGTGTGCCGCATCCACCCGCCCAAATCCAGAACGAAGGCGTTGCGCTGCGCGCAAGGTGTCAGGGTTCAGAGTTCAGGGTTCAGGGGAACAGCCGGGAACATTTAACGCAAAAGACGCAAGAGGCGCAAAAGGGCGCAAAAGAAAGACTAGAGACTGGAGACGGAAGCCAGAACAGCCGAGCAGGAAAGCAGGAAACCCAGGAAAACAGGAAAAGAACGATTCTCGCCGAGACGCAAAGAGCGCGAAGAAGAGACTACAGACCAGAGACTATAGACTAGAGACGGAAGAGCCCCGGCCTCAGCGAGGCCGGCTACAGTAAGACAGAAAATCCAACAGCCCGCCGCCGGTACAACGGCGGCCTACAGGAAGACCAGCAGCCCCGCGCCACGGAGTGGCGCGATTATGTAGAGGCCATGCCGGGCCTTGTCTGCTGTGCGCAGCACGTGCATGCGGAGGATTTCTTGCGGATTTTGGCGGGGCTGTTGTGCCAAAATAATCGGTGGATTTTCCGATGATGGCGCGTTGCGGACGACCCGAGCTGGACTCGTGTCCGCGAGGGGTCGGGCGCGACGCGCCAGCGCGGAAAAGACGTCGGTTGGTTTTGGCGCCGCCAAAATCCACAAGAAATTCTCCACCCCAAGCGACGGAAGACAGCCACTCACCCCGGGCGGAAGGACTCCACCACTTCGGCAGGCACGCGCTTGCCGTGGATTTCAATCTCGACCCGCCCCCCGCCCCCGGCCAGCGCCACGGGCAAATAGCTGAGGCCAATCCCCACCCCAAGGCTGGGCGCAAACGTCGCGCTGGTCAGCGTGCCAACCGCCTGATCCCCCTGCCATACCGCGCAGCCATGACGCGGCACCCCCCGGCCCAGCAGCTTCAGCTTCACCAATTTTTCGCGGATCTCCGCCGCTGGCCGCTGCAGCAAGCCCGCGCGCCCCATGAAATCGCCCTTCGCCAGCTTGACCACCCAGCCGCAATTCGCCTCGTAGGGCGTGCGGGTTTCGTCGGCATCCTGGCCATAGAGCAAATAGCCCGCTTCCAGCCGCAGGGTATCGCGCGCGCCAAGGCCGCACGGTTGCAGGCCGTAGGCCGCGCCGCGCGCCAGCAGCGCCGCCCACAGCTCCCGGATCGCGGCGGGGGACGCCGCCACCTCAAAGCCGTCCTCGCCGGTATATCCCGTGTGCATCACGATGGCCGTCTCCCCCGCCCACGGCCATTCCGCGGCGTGGAAGCGCGGCAACGTGGCCGCTGCCGGAAACAGCTCCGCCATCAGCGCGGGCGCCCGCGGCCCCTGCACGGCCAGCATGGCCAGCCGGTCGCTGGCGTTCTCCAGCGCCACGTCAAACCCCGCCGCCTGCCGCTGAAACCACGCCCAATCCTTGGCCGTGGTGGCCGCATTCACCACGGCCAGAAAACGCTCCGGCCCGAGGCAGAACGTGATGGCATCATCCAGAATGCCGCCATCCTCGCGCAAAATATGCGCATAGACCCCGCGCCCCGGCGCGGCGCTCATCCGGTTGCAATTGACCCACTCCACAAACCGGAACGCCTCGCGCCCCGTCACGAAAATATGACCCATGTGCGACACATCAAACACGCCGCAGGCCGTGCGCACCGCCCGATGCTCCGCCAAGATGCCGGCAAACTGCACCGGCAGCTCCCAGCCATGAAAATCCACCATCCGGCCGCCGGCGGCCACCAGTTCGGCATATAACGGGGTGCGTTGCAGGGACGTGCTCATCGCGGTGGTGGTGGCTCGCGGGGGAACTATTCCGGGCTGCCGGCGGCAGCCAAATTGCGTTTGAGGATTTCCGCGTCCGGCGCGTATTGCAGCGCCTGCCGCCAATAGGCCACGGCCCGGTCGCGGTCGCCCGACTGCATGGCCAGCGCGCCGAGGTTGTTCAGCACATCCGGCTGCGCGGGATTCACCGCCAGGCTCGCGCGCCACTGTTCCAGCGCGGGGCCGAGGTGTCCCTGCCGCGCCAAAATCATCGCCGCGCGGTTGCGTGCGTTGACATTCTCCGGATAAAGCTGCACCAACACCGAGTAGGCATCCAGCGCGCCGGACTCATTCGCCGCCAGCTCTTGCGCGTGACCTAGATTGGTCAGCGCGTCCTCGTGGCCGGGGGCAATCTCCAACGCCTTTTGGAAGTGCCGCACTGCCCGCGGATAATCCTTTTTCTCCGCCGCGCGGATACCGCGTTGCAGCGCCGCCGTCACCAGTCCGAGGCGGTCCGCACGCACCACCGGCGCCAGCAGATTTTCGACCGGCGCGTAGTCATCCGTCAGCACGCACACCCCGTTGCGCGCGCGCAGATCGGCAAAGTTCTCCTCCGTCAGCACCCGGCCTTGGAACGACTCCGGGCGTGTCGCTGCCGCCGGCAGGCCAGCGAGGTCCAGCGGCTGGTTGGCGCCGACAAACACCGTGGTGTTGCGCGGCCCCAGCTCCGGCACCGCCGACACCGCCCCCCGGAACGGGAACACCTCGGCAAAGGTCTGCGCCACTGCGTTCATGAACCCGCCCACGTCGTAGGCATCAATCAGGTTCATCACATACACCCCGTCTGGCTTGAGCAGCTCGCGCACCTGCGCCATGAACTCGCGCGTCGTCAACTGGTACGGCACGGAATAGTCGCTGACCGAATCGCACACAATAAAATCGAACAGCGGCACGCTGCCCGGCGTGGCGCGGTTTTGCCGCAGGGCGTCGGCCACGTAATTGCGCGCGTCCTGATGATGTATTTCGAGCGGTGCATCCGGCGGCAGGCCAAACGCTTCTTGCGCCGCGCGCGTCACGCCCGGATCAATCTCCACCACAACCAGCTCGCTGCCCGGACGGGCGCGGAACAAATAGTTGGGGAAAACGTAGCCCCCGCCCCCCAGCAGCAGCAGGCGCACCGGCTGGCTGTTCCGCCCCAGCTTCTGGTTCACCAGCGCGTCATAGATGCGCATATAGGGATATTTCAGGTCGCCGAGGTCCGCCAAATCCGCCTCGCTGTGCCGCAATTTGTCCTGATAAAACGCACGGTGCTGCGGGTTGCCCAGTTCCGCCGTCACCGTCAGGAATTGGTATTGCGTCTCGGCAAAAAAGATCGCGTTGGCCTCATTCGCCTCATCGCGCAGCTTGAGCGACCGCGCCACATTCGCCACGCCCTCACCCGGGGCCACCGCCAACAGGAATGCCGCCAGAAAAATCGCCAGCCCTGCTGACGCCCCCGCCACGCCGCCGCGTCCCTTGGCCCGCGCGGCCCACGCATAGAGCAGCCCCAGCGCCGCCAGCAGCAGCGCCATGCTCACTACAATCCGCACGCTCCCCAGCCACGCCGTCAGGTAAAACCCCGTCAGGAACGTCCCCGCGATGCTCCCCACCGCGTTCCAGGCATATAGCGTGCCGATCGCCCGCCCGGTTTGCGCCGCGCGTTCAATCGCCAACTTCGCCACCATCGGGCTAATCGTCCCCAGCACCGCCGCCGGCAGCAGGAACGCCCACGCCATGTGCAGCAGAATCCGCACCGGCCACGACAGCCCCATCAGCCACGCCGCATTGCCCGCCCACGCATTCAGCCACAAAATCGCCAAGCACGCCCCCGCCGACGCAAAAAACATCACCGCGATCCGCCCCGGCAAATTACGCGCCGCATCTGCCATCCGCCCCCCCCAATAATTCCCCAAACTCATCCCCGCCAGAATCACCCCCAACACCCCCGTCCACGTGTAGAGCGACGACCCCAAATAGCGCGCAATCAACCGGCTCGCCACCAACTCCACCGTCATCAACCCCGCGCCCGTCAGAAACACCGTGGCATTCAGCCAAAACGTCCGTTGCGTTCTCATGACCTGGCACCATACCCCAACGCCCCCGCCCGAATCCAGAACGAAGGCGTTGCGCTGCGCGCAAGGAAGGCGAGAGACTAGAGACTGAAGACTAGAGACTATAGACTAGAGACTGAAGACTAGAGACTATAGACTAGAGACTGAAGACTAGAGACTATAGACTAGAGACTGGAGACGGGAGACGAGAGACGGGAGACTATAGACTTGAGACTGTAGACTGAAGACAGAAGCCAGAACAGCCGAGCAGGAAAGCAGGAAACCCAGGAAAACAGGAAAAGAGCGATTCTCGCCAAGGCGCGTGCGCTGCGCGCAAGGTGTCAGGGTTCAGGGTTCAGAGTTCAGGTGAAGGCCAGCAGCCAACAGCCGAAAACATTAACGCAAAAGACGCAATCGTCGCAAAAGTCCGCAAGCGATTTCTATGGCTGAAAATCTTGGCGGCTTGGCGAGAGTCCTTCCCTGCCTCTCGTCTCTAGTCTGTAGTCTACAGTCTATAGTCTTTCTTCGCGATCTTGGCGGCTTGGCGAGAGTCCTTCCCTGCCTCTCGTCTCTAGTCTGTAGTCTACAGTCTATAGTCTTTCTTCGCGTCCTTGGCGGCTTGGCGAGAACCATTTTCCAGTCTCTAGTCTGTAGTCTACAGTCTGTTGTCTCTAGTCTTTCTTTAGCGTCTTTTGCGTCGCTTGCGTTAAATGGTTTTGGCTGCTGCGGTTCTTGGGCACAAAAAATCCCCGGGGAAACCCGGGGATTCGTTCACGCTGGAGCGTGATTTAGCGGCGGCGGCGCAGCGCCATCGCCAGCGCGCCAAGGCCCAACAGGCTCATCGTCGCCGGCTCCGGAATCGGACCCGCAACCTGCTGGTTGGGTTGGACGCCAACGCCACGATCCAAGAAAAACTGTTGCGACGGATTGCCTTCTTGAAATGCTGTATCCAGCGGCTCGAGCGTTGTCTGGTGATACCAAGCACCCGCCTGTACCGGGTTCTCGAACAAACGCTGGTAAACATATCTAGGGGTATTCCAAGACGGATCAGAGTAGATGGGGTCTGAACCGCCCGTATTGCGCAGCCATGTGTCCCACGTAGTCCCGTCGCTCGCAGGCGTACCAATACCAGTCACGACACGGGAGGCCCACACGACATCGTCGCCACTCACCCAGCCACCGGCCACGTTGCCGATATCAATGGCATCAATCGCGTTATTCGCCCCGGCATAGATGAGCTGCCACGTCACAGCATAGTCGCTCAAAATGGAAGTACTTTCATCCTCGCCTTCCAGATCAAGCGCATCGTGATCATAGATGCCATAATCGACATGCCACTGAACAGAAACCGCTGCCGAGGCGCAGGCTGCGCCCAAGGCCAACACCATCAGACCCAACACAAACTTCTTCATCGTCTTCTCCTTGGTCCTGCTTTTTTAAATCGTCGTCGGGATAAATCTTTCCCAACATTCGGCGTCCAGAATGTGATAAAGCAAGGCCCTTGGCAAGTCTTTTTTTTGTTAAAATTTAGTAAAATAATTTGGCCTAAATGGCGGGGAAGAGACCGTAGACTATAGACTGTAGACTATAGACTGTAGACAGAAGAGGGTGGAAGGTTGCAGGTTCAAGGTTGCAAGTTGCAGGGGAACAGCCGGAGCAGCCCCGGCCTCAGCGAGGCCGGCTACAGTAAGGCAGGAAAACCGACAGCCCGCCGGGGAGGCAACCCCGGTCTGCAAAGGGCTTGGTTGTTAACTGTAGCCGCGGGCGGTGACCGCGGGGATTTTTTTCCGGACACCGGCACCGCCGCAAGGCGGCGGAGGGGTCAGGGTTCAGGGTTCGGGGGAACAGCCGGGCAGCCAGAACAGCCAACAGCACCGGCCTCAACGAGGCCGGCTACAGTAAGGCAGAAAAACCGACAGCCCGCCGCCGGTACAACGGCGGCCTACAAAGGGCTTGGCTGTTAACTGTAGCCGCGGGCGGTGACCGCGGGGATTTTTTTCCGGACACCGGCACCGCCGCAAGGCGGCGGAGGGGTCAGGGTTCAGGGTTCGGGGGAACAGCCGAGCAGCCAGCAGCCCCGGCCTCAGCGAGGCCGGCTACAGAAGACGGTTACAGGTTAAAGGTTGCAGGTTGCAGGAGAACAGCCGGCAGCCCGCCGGGAGGCAACCCCGGCCTGCAAAGGGCTTGGCTGTTAACTGTAGCCGCGGGCGGTGACCGCGGGGATTTTTTTCCGGACACCGGCACCGCCGCAAGGCGGCGGAGGGGTCAGGGTTCAGGGTTCAGAGTTCAGGTAAAAACCAGCAGCCGGAACAGCCCCGGCCTCAGCGAGGCCGGCTACAGTAAATCTCGTTTGCGGGCTTTCGCGGCGGTTGCGTCGCTTGCGTTGACGTCCTTTTTCTTGGCGTCCTTGGCGGCTTGGCGAGAGTTCTTCCCGGTTTTTCTGTCTATAGTCTCTAGTCTACAGTCTATAGTCTCTTCTCTGCGGCGTTGGCGTCGCTTGCGTTGAATGCCCTTCCCCGCCGGCCACAAAAAAGGCGCCCGCAGGCGCCTTTCAATCGCTGGCCGTTCGGTTAGGGCCAGGTGTACGGTTTGGTGCTGGACCAAACCCATGCTGTTGCATTGCTGGTTTTCAGGAAAAATCCTTCCGTTGCTTTGACAACGTAATTTGACGAGGTGGGTGTCCAGACACCTTTTGTACTTTTAGTTCCGCTAACCCATTGCTGAGTATCCTCGTTCCAAAATGAAACTGCCGACCCGTTTGCTGCGTTTTTTGCAAGCTCTGATTCGCCGAACTTGAATGAGGTTGGATATGGATTTCCCACTACATCAAGCCGACTTTGCCCCAGAAGAACCCGTTCACTATTCGCGGCAGATGGGACTTCACCGGCAATTGTCAAACTAGTCGGCTGTACCGAATTAGTTGGCGATTTCAGGAAGAACCCCTCACCGACTTTGACCACATAGTTGGAGGCAACAGGCGTCCAGACCCCTTTCGTACTTTTGGTGCCAGTAACCCATTTTTGGCTGTCAAGATTCCAAAACGACACGGCCGACCCGTTCGGCAATTCCTGCGCGATGGAGGTGCGGCCGAAGACGTTGGAGGCTTCGCTCATGCTGTCCAGCGGCAGATTCAGGCAAATCATTTTGCCGCCGGGGGGCAGGGTTTTCTTGATGTAGCCCAGCGCATTGACGCTCAACACTTCCAATTCTTGAGCAACAGCAGCAATGACCGTCAGCGCCACGATTGCGCTAATCAAAATCCACTTGGCCTGCTTCATGGTCAATTCTCCTTCAGCCTGATAAGTTGGCGGGCAAGGCACCCGTCTCCAAAATGAACTGTACCCTGCCCCCGGAGAGAGACAAGCATAAATTGTGTTAAAATTACGTTTCTGGGAAAACAGCCAAAATATTAACGCAAAAGACGCAATCGTCGCAAAAGAGCGCAAGGGAGACGAGGGACTGGAGACTAGAGACTTAAAGACTATAGGCCTTGCCGGGCCTTGTCCGCTGTGCGCAGCACCTGCATGCGGAGGATTTCTTGCGGATTTTGGCGGGGCTACTACGCAAAAATAAGCGGCAGATTTTTCGATGATGGCGCGTTGCGGACGACCCGAGCTGGACTCGTGTCCGCGAGCGGTCGGACGCGGCGCGCCAGGGCGGAAAAGATGCCGGTTGGTTTTTGCGCCGCCAAAATTTGCAAGAAATCCTCCTGAACGAGCGTCGGAAGACGGTTGCTGGTTAAAGGTCGCAAGTTGCAGGGGAACAGCCGGAATAGCCCCGGCCTCAGCGAGGCCGGCTACAGTAAATCTCGGTTGCGAGCTTTTGCGTTGTTTGCGTTGAATGTCTCCGGCTGCTGGTTTTTTACCTGAAAACTGAACCCTGAACTCTGACACCTTGCGCGCAGCGCACGCGTCTCTTGCGTTAAAATTCTTCCTCTTGGCGTTCTTGGCGGCTTGGCGAGAGTTCTTCCCAGTCTCTGGCCTCAAGTCTATGGTCTACAGTCTATAGTCTGTAGTCTTTCTTCGCGCCTCTTGCGTTGAATGCCCTTTCCTGTTTTCCTGGGTTTCCGGCGTTCCTGCTCGGCTGTTATGGCTGTTCTCTTTCTACCTGCAACCTGAAACCTGCAACCGTTTGGCTGTTTTTGGGCACAAAAAAATCCCCGGGGGGGCCCGGGGATTTTTGGCGCGCGCGCGAATTAGGCGCGACGACGGCGGAACGCCATCACCAGCGCGCCGAGGCCCAACAGGCCCATCGTCGCCGGCTCGGGAACCGCGGGCGGCATCGTCGAGCTGGCTTGGAAGCCGGCACCCTGAGCAGGCTCGGTATTGAATCCTTCCGGGGGCAAGGAATCCGTCCAAGTCTCGTCGAAGGCGAACAGCGGGCTGTCGTAATAGTAGCTGCTCCAGGTAGGCGTGCCTTCGAACACGCGCTGATAGACGAAACCAGCCGTGTTCCAGGACAAATCGACATAGGTAGTATCGCCCGCAGTTCCGACGCGATACATCCAGTTGTCCCAGACGCTTCCATCTTCAGCCGCGGTACCGCCGCCAAGAGCGATGGTGCGCTGGGCCCAGACGACGTCGTCGCCCTGGACATAGTCGCCATTGGCACCACCGGCCACGGGAAGAGGATCTCCCGGCGCATTGGGAATCGGATTGTTGATGTTGTCAGCGCCCGCATAGATGAGCTGCCAGATCACGCTGTAGCTGTCCAGGATCGCACCCGTACCGCCCGTCAAGGGCGGAGAGACGGTATGGTCATAACCGCCATAACCGGTTTGCCACTGGATGCCCACGCCGGCGGTCGCAACGGCAGCCATTGCCGCCAAGATCGTCACTGTCGTCAGGAATTTTTTCATTTTACTCTTTCCTTTGTTTCTTTTTTAAGTCGTGCGATTTATTCGTTCGAGGTTAGGGCCACGTATAGGGCTTCGTATTGGTCCAGACCGAACCCGGATTAAGATCTTTCAGGAAGAAACCTTCGCCGGCCAAAACGGTCTTGGCCAAACCCACGCCATCCCATGCGCCCTTGCCGCTCTTCTGCGTGCCAATCCAGCGCCCAGTGGTCGGATTCCAGAAATATGCCCAAGAGTAATTTGCGGCAGTTTGCGCCACGCCCAAGTTGGTGAAAGCAACATCCACGGGATACGGATTGCCGAGGGCGGCGTTATTGTCACTGCCGATGACCGCGCGTTCCAAGGTCGGGTCATCCGGAACTTCGCCGGTGATGGTCACATCTTGATCCGCAGCCCCGGGAGGCGTCTTCAAAAAGAACATTTCGCCGGGCAACACCACCTTGGCCATTCCTACGCCATCCCATGCACCCTTGCCGCTTTTCTGCGAACCGACCCATCTCTGAGTCCCGTCGTTCCAGAAGTAGGCCCACGAATAGTTGGGCATTTCGGAAGCCACGGAGGTATTGGTGAACCAGGTGACGCCGGAGTACGGCATGGGATTGAGGGCGTAGGAGATGACTTCGAGGCCGCCGTTGGCGGGGACGGTGCGTTTGATGTAGCCGACGGCGTTGGCGCTCAGGACTTCCTGCGCCGAGGCGGCGATGACGCTGGCGGCAAGCGCGCCGGCAATCGCAATCCACAGTGTCTTTTTCATGATGGATGTTCCTCCGTGTTTGTTTTCTAAATCGTTTGCGAGTTGGCCAGTCCTGTACCTCACGTGGGAGAATGTACGTGGAAGTACGTAGGGGTGTCAAGGGGGAATTTTGGTTTTTTTTTTGGGCGTAGCGCGCGCAGGGGTCAGGGTTCAGGGTTCAGAGTTCAGAGGTCAGGAGAACAGCCGCCGCCGCAAAGCGGCGGAGGGGTCAGGGTTCAGGGTTCAGAGGTCAGGAGAAGGCCAGCAGCCAACAGCCGAAAACATTAACGCAAGAGACGCAAGAGACGCTAAAGGGCGCAAGGGAGACGAGAGACTATAGACTAGAGACTGGGGACTAGAGACTTGGGGCGAAAAGACTGAAGACGAGGAAAGGATTCTCGCCAAGACGCCAAGGACGCGAAGGGGAGACGAGAGACTAGAGACTGTAGACTATAGACTAGAGACGGAGACAGAGGTCAGGAGAGCAGCCGGAGCAGCCAGCAGCCCCGGCCTCAGCGAGGCCGGCTACAGGAAGACGGGAAAACCAACAGCCCGCTGACGGCCTAAAGGGCTTGGCTGTTAACTGTAGCCGCGGGCGGTGACCGCGGGGATTTTTTCCGGACACCGGCACCGCCGCAAGGCGGCGGAGGGGTCAGGGTTCAGAGTGCAGGGGGAACAGCCGAACAGCCCCGGCCTCAGCGAGGCCGGCTACAGTAAGACGAGAAAACCAACAGCTCGCCGCCGGTACAACGGCGGCCTACAAAGACGGAATAACCATTCGCGCTAGCGGGCTTTTGCGGCGGTTGCGTCGCTTGCGTTAAAATTTTTCTTCTTGGCGATCTTGGCGTCTTGGCGAGAGACTTTCCCCGTCCTTAGTCTCTAGTCTCAAGTCTATGGTCTACAGTCTATAGTCTATAGTCTTTGGTCTATAGTCTACAGTCTATGGTCTCTTCTTCCTTGCGTCGTTTGCGGCGCTTGCGTTGAAGGTTCGGTCGGGGAAGAGTGGCGGAGAGAGAGGGATTCGAACCCCCGTCCCGCTTGCGCGGGATCCGGTTTTCAAGACCGGCGCGTTCAGCCACTCCGCCATCTCTCCGTGGCTGGGGGGCACGATAGCACGGGGCGAGCGCGGCGTGCAAGGGGGCAGGGTTCAGGGTTCAGAGGTCAGGAGAAGGCCAGAAGCCAACAGCCGAAAACATTAACGCAAGAGACGCAAGAGGCGCGAAAGGGCGCAAGGAAGACGAGAGACTAGAGACGGAAGACAGTTGCAGGTTCAAGGTTACAGGTTGCAGGGGAACAGCCGAACAGCCCCGGCCTCAGCGAGGCCGGCTACAGTAAATCCCGTTTGCGCTCTTTTGCGGCGTTTGCGTCGTTTGCGTTAAAATTTTTCTTCTTGGCGATCTTGGCGGCTTGGCGAGAGTCCTTCCCTGCCTCTAGTCTCTAGTCTACGGTCTACAGTCTATTAGTCTAGAGTCTCTTCTTTGCGGCGCCAAAATCTACAAGAAATCCTCCTGAACGAGCATCTGAAGACGGTTGCAGGTTACAGGTTGCAGGTTGCAGGAGAACAGCCGGGCAGCCAACAGCCCCGGCCTCAGCGAGGCCGGCTACAGTAAATCCCGTTTGCGCTCTTTTGCGGCGTTTGCGTCGTTTGCGTTAAAATTTTTCTTCTTGGCGATCTTGGCGGCTTGGCGAGAGTCCTTCCCTGCCTCTAGTCTCTAGTCTACGGTCTACAGTCTATTAGTCTAGAGTCTCTTCTTTGCGGCGCCAAAATCTACAAGAAATCCTCCTGAACGAGCATCTGAAGACGGTTGCAGGTTACAGGTTGCAGGTTGCAGGAGAACAGCCGGGCAGCCAACAGCCCCGGCCTCAACGAGGCCGGCTACAGTAAATCCCGTTTGCGCTCTTTTGCGGCGTTTGCGTCGTTTGCGTTAAATGTCTTCTTCTTGGCGTTCTTGGCGGCTTGGCGAGAGACCTTCCCTGCCTCTAGTCTCTAGTCTACAGTCTACAGTCTATTAGTCTAGAGTCTCTTCTTTGCGCCGCCAAAATCTGCAAGAAATCCTCCTGAACGAGCATCTGAAGACGGTTGCAGGTTACAGGTTGCAGGTTGCAGGAGAACAGCCGGGCAGCCAACAGCCCCGGCCTCAGCGAGGCCGGCTACAGTAAATCCCGCTTGCGGACTTTAGCGTCACTTGCATTGCTGGCGTTAACATTCTTCTTCTTGGCGATCTTGGCGGCTTGGCGAAAGTCCTTCCCTGCCTCTAGTCTCTAGTCTACAGTCTACAGTCTATAGTCTAGCGTCTCTTCTTTGCGGCGTTTGCGTCGCTTGCGTTGAGGGTTTTGGTTTATTGGGTGGCGTGGAGGAGGGCTTGGAGGTGGGGGGCGATTTGTTCGACATCGCCGGCGCCAATGACGAGGACGGTATCGCCGGGTTGCCAGCGGGCGGCGGCAGCGTGGGCAGCGGCGGGGAGGTCGGCGGCGAGTTCGGCAGGGTATTGGTTGTGCCGCCAGAGGTGCTTGAGGAGGTCGGCGGCGGTGCCGCCGGGCAATGGGGGTTCGCTGGCGGCATAGACGGGGAGCAGAATGAGGCCAGTAATGCCGTCGAAGGCGGGGGGGAAGTCGGGGCCAAGGGCGCGGGTGCGGGTGTAGCGGTGGGGCTGAAAGATGGCCCAAATGCGGTCGGCGCCGGTCTCGCGGGTGGCGGCGATGAGGGCGCGGATTTCGGCGGGGTGATGGGCGTAGTCGGCAATGATGCGGATGCCGCGGGCGTGGGCGATTTGCTCGAAGCGGCGGCGGGGCAAGGCAAAGGTGGCAAGGGCGGCGGCGGCGGCGGAGAGGTCAATGCCGCAATGGCTGACGGCGGCAATGGCACCGAGGGCGTTGAGGAGGTTGTGGGGGCCGGGAATGGGGATGTGGAGTGGCGTGCCGCGGAGGGTGGCGCGGGTGCCGGCGGGGGTGGGTTGCGGGTTTTCGGCGCGGTAGTCGGCGGCGGGGGTGAGGCCGTAGGAGAGGCCGCCGATTTCCGCGCCGAGGGCGGCGGCGGCGGGGTCATCGGCGCAATAGACGAGGTGGCGGGCTTGGCGGGCGTAGGCGCGGAAGCATTGGGTGAAGTGGGCGGGGCTGGTGAAGTGCTCCATGTGGTCGAACTCAATGTTGGTGATGAGGGCGACGGCGGGGGCGTAGTGGGCGAGTGTGGCGTCGCTTTCATCGGCCTCGATGACGAGCCATGGGCCGGTGCCGATGCCGGCGGGGGCGTGGTCGGGGGCGAGTTCGCCGCCGATGCACCAGGAGGGGTCGGCGCCGGTGTGGCGCAGGATGTGGGTAATCATGGCGGCGGTGGTGGTTTTGCCGTGGGTGCCGGCGACGGCGATGGTTTGCCATTGCTCGGCCAAGACGGGGAGAACTTGCCCGCGGCGGAAAAGAGGCAGGCGGGCGGCGGCGAGCATTTCGGGGTGGTCGGCGGGGACGGCGGGGCTGTGGATGGCCCATTGGGCGTCGGCAAGATGGGCGGGGTCGTGGCCGGTGGTGGCGGGGATGCCTTGGGCTTGTAGCCAGCGAAGGGTGCGCGGGGTGGCGGCGTCGCAGCCGGTGACGTGCTGGCCGCGAGCGGCAAGCAGGCGGGCGAGGCCGGCCATGCCGATGCCGCCTATGCCGAGGAGGTGGACATGGGCGGGCTGCGCGAGCCAACGGTGGATGGCGGCGCGCCAAGGTTCGGCGGGGGGGGTCATGGGCGGGCGCTTTGCTCGACGAGGGTGGCGAGGTCCGCGGCGCCGTTGCGGGCGCCGGCCTTGAGGGCGGCATCGCGCAGGCGGGCGAGGCGGGCGGGTTTGCGCAGGGTTTGCAGGAGGTAGGCCTCGAGCCAGGCGGGGGTGAGGTCGGCCTCGGCGACGACATCGGCAGCGCCGCGTTTTTCGACGGCGCGAGCGTTGGCGGTTTGGTGGTCCATGGCGGCGTGGGGATAGGGCACCAAGAGGGCGGGGACGCCGAAGAAGGCAAGCTCGGCGCAGGTGGAAGCGCCGGCGCGGCAGATGGCGAAGTCGGCGGCGTGGTAGAGGGGGGCCATGTAGTTGGTGAAGGCGATGACGTCGGCAGGGATGCCGGCGGCGGCGTAGGCGGCGCGGACGGCGGGTTCGTCATCGCGCCCGGCGAGGTGGGTGACGGCGAAGGGGATGCCGGCAGCGACGAGGGGGGCGAGGGCGGCGGTGACAACTTGGTTGAGGCGACGCGCGCCCATGCTGCCGCCCATGACGAGGAACCGGAACGGCGCGCCGGCGGGGCGCGGCGGCAGGGCGTGGGCGGCGGCGGTGAGTTCGTCGCGCAGGGGCATGCCGACAACGTGGAGGCGGGCGCGGGGGAGATGGTAGCGGGTTTCCTCGAAGCCGGCGGCGACGGCGGCGGCGCGGCGCGCGAAGAGGCGTACGGCGCGGCCGGGGATGACGTTGGCTTCGTGCAGAACAATGGGGACGCCCAGCAGCCGCGCGGCGCCGCAGGGGCCCACGGAGGCATAGGAGCCCATGGCGAGCAGGACAGCAGGGCGCGCGGAGCGCATCCGGGCGCGGCAACGCCAAATGGCCTGTCCCAGTTGCGCGGCGCGTTGCAACGCCTGCCACGAGAAGCCGGAGGGCAGGCCGCGGGCGGGGACTTCCACAACGGGGCCATCCCACGTTTGGCGGGCGGCTTGTTCGGTATCGCGCCCGGTGAGCCAGAGGGTGACTTCGTGGCCGCGGCTCAGCAGCTCTCGCGCGGTGGCCAGCCCCGGGAAAACGTGCCCGCCGGTGCCGCCGCAAGCGACGGCGATGTTCATGGCCGTGCGCCTTCCACGCGCAGGAGGTGAACCTTCCACGCGAGGCCGCCGGAGAAGCCGCCGAGGCCGCCGCCGGTGGCGACGACACGGTGGCACGGCACAAAGAGCGGCAAGGGGTTGGCGCCGCATGCGCCGCCGGCGGCCCGGCTGGCGCGCGGACGTCCGGCGCGGCGGGCGAGTTCGGCATAGGTCATGGTGCGGCCGCGCGGGATGCGCTGCATGGCGCGCCAGATGGCGCGCTGGAAAGCGGTGGCGTCAGCCCAAGCGGCGGGGCTGAGCGGCGGAAGCTGCGCCGGAGTACGGCCGGCAAGCAGCGCGGCGGCGGCGGCCACCGCCTGCCGCAGCGCGGGCGGCGCGTGGGGCGGCAGCGTGGCGCGGCCGGTGCGCAGCGGGCCACGCGGCGTGCCGGCATCCGGCAGATGGCAGGCGAGCAGCCCGGCGGCATCGGCGGTGATGACCACGGGGCCCCACGTGGTGGCGAGCGTGGCTTGGACAGGCTCCTGCGGCGGGCGGGTCATGTGAGCATCTTGAAGAGCACGTAGCTCAGCACGAGCACCATGCCCACCATGAACACGGTGCGCGCGCGCTGGCTGCCTTGCTCGCGGCGGGCTTCGCGGACGCGCTTGAGGCCGGCCACGCCGTAATAGTTGCGCAATTGGTCGTGGCGGGGCTCGGCGAGGCGGCCGGCGGCCGTGGGCGCGCCGCCGGTGGCGGGGCGCAGCAGATCGGTGCGTTGCAGGCGCGGCATGACCACGCGCTTGGTGGCGAGGCCGTCGGGGCCGGGCGCGAAGTCCACGGCGATTTCGCCGGGCGGCAGATCGGCGGTGCCGGGTTCGAGGAGTTCGGGGTTGTCGCGCAGGAGGGCGGGATGCGCGCCGCGATAGCCGACGGGGATGGCGGCATCGCGCAGGCGTGGTTCGCTGGGGGGCGTGCCGGGTTGCGGGGCATCGGGCCAGCGTTCGACGGCGCGGATTTGCGTGCGCAGCTCCGCCTTCTCGCGCTCGATTTCCTTCAAGCGCCGTTCCCACGCGGACATGTTGCGGCGGTCGGCCATGCTACAGCCAGAAATAATAACTCAACAGGCCGATGAAAAACAAGAGCGCAACAAACACCATGAACGGGAGGAGAAATGCGAAGCCGGCGCGCCACCAATAGGCGAAGGTGTGGGCGGCGGGCGCGGGGGTGGCGGCGCTGAAGGCCAGCGGGCGTGGCGCATCGGCGGCATGCGGCTGCACGGCTTCGAGCTTGGCGAGCGCCTTGTTGTAATCGGCGCGGACGTTCTCCAGCGTGGCAAGCGCCTTGTTGAGTTCGTCGAGCAGGGTGTCGTTGGTCCAGTCGTCTTCGTTGAGCGCGGCGACGGTGGCGAGGCGGTCGTTGAACTGCGCGCGGGTTTCCTCGAGCAGTTGGCTGAGGCGGTCGGCTTGCAGTTGATCTTTTTCCATACGCACGAGCGCTTCCTGCAAGCGGGTTTTGAGTTCGCGGCGGCCGGAATCGAAGGCCTCCTGTTTTTGGCGGAGTTCTTCGAGGAGGCGGCGCTCGCGTTCGAGCTCCTCCTGCCGCGCGCGAAGGCGGTCGAGCTCCTGGGCCTTGTCCACCATTTGGTCGGTGACTTCCTGCTTGTGGCGCGCGAGGTGGGTGAGGGTGAGATCGGAGACGGGGCGGTTGGGCAGATCGCGCGAGGACGGGATGTGGCCATCGCGCGGGGCGGCGCTGTCGGCATCGAGCTTGATCTTCAGCGCGGCTTCGCGTTGGCGGACGAGATCATCATCAAAAAAATCAGTACCCATGGTGGCGGCTCCTTATGGCGGGGGGATGGTCAGGCGCGTGCCCACGCGCACGTTGTTGGGGCTGGAAAGACGGTCACGGTTGGCGTTGAAAATGAGCTCCCACTTGGCGGGCGAGCCGTAGTAGCGCGCGGAAATGGTGGCGAGAGTTTCACCGGATTGGACAACGTGGGTTTGCGTTTCGGCGGCGGCGGGCGGCGGCGCGACGGGCGCAGTGGTGGCCGGCGGGGCGGCAGGCGCGGCTTTGGCCGCACTGGGCTTGCCGCGCGGCGGCTTGGCAGACGTTGCGGCATCCGCGCGCAACGCGGCGAGTTCCGTTTCCAGCGCGGTGATGCGGGAGTCGCGCGTTTGGATGGCGCGTTTCATTTCGGCGGGCGTGGCGGCGACCTCCGCGGCGAGCGCGGTGCGGCAGTGCGCCATGCGGTCGGCAACGTCAGCGTGGTCTGCGGCGTCGGGACGCAGTTCGAGATAGCGTTGGTAATGATAGAGCGCGCGCACGTAATCCTGCTGCCAGTTGTCATAGAGCAGGCCGAGTTCGCGGTGGGCCAGACCGGAGTTGGGCCGGCGCGCGACGGCGCGTTCGCCCCAGTGGATGGCCGCGGAAATATCCTGCGCCTGCACGGCGGCCTTGGCGCGGCGCAGATTGCGCTCACGCGCTTCCCGCGCGGCGGAATCGCGCTGGCAACCCGTGGCGCACAGCAGCAGCGCGGCAATCCACCACGCGGCGGAACGTAAAATCAGATGACGGCATTTTGGCACGTCCGGCACCGTAGCAAATTGGACGCCAAAATCAATTACGATACTCCCCCACCCCGCGCGCATTTTTGCGTGCGGGAACCGGGCGCGGCTGGAAGGTCTGCGACCGTTCCAGCCCCACAATCCGACCAGATGCTTTTGTCAGGTGAGGCAACGTGTGGCGGCAACAAAAAAACCGCCCCCGGTAGCCGGAGGCGGTTTGTGGCGCGAGGCGCGATTACTTGCCGAGGGCCTGCTGAGCCGCGGCGAGGCGCGCGATGGGCACGCGGTATGGCGAGCAGCTCACGTAGTTCAAGCCGACCTTGGCGAAGAACTTGACGGAGGCCGGATCGCCACCGTGTTCGCCGCAAATGCCGCACTTGAGGTCCGGGCGCGTGCTGCGGCCCTTCTTGACGGCCATCTCCACCAACTGCCCGACGCCCGTGGTGTCCAGCGACTGGAACGGGTCCACCGGCAGAATCTTCTTGTCGAGGTAGTCGGGCAGGAAAGTGCCGATGTCGTCACGGCTGAAGCCGAAGGTCATCTGGGTCATGTCGTTGGTGCCGAAGCTGAAGAACTCGGCGGTTTCGGCGATGGCGTCGGCGGTGAGCGCCGCGCGCGGGACTTCGACCATGGTGCCGACGAGATACTTCACCTTGGCTTTCTTTTCCTTGATGATGGCATCGGCGGTCTGGCGGATGATTTCGGCGCAATAGTCGAGCTCGGCCTTGGCGCCCACGAGCGGCACCATGATTTCCGGCAGGACCTTGCGGCCGGTCTTGGCGACGTTGCAGGCGGCCTCAATGATGGCGCGGGTTTGCATGACGCACAATTCCGGATAGGTGATGGAGAGGCGGCAGCCACGATGCCCCAGCATGGGGTTCATCTCGTGCAGCTTCTTGACGTGCGCGGCGACCACGTCGGGCGTGGTGCCCATGCGCTTGGCCATCTCGGCCTGGCCGGCCTCATCCTGCGGCACGAACTCGTGCAGCGGCGGGTCAATCAGGCGGATCGTCACGCCGTAGCCATCCATGGCCTTGAAGATGCCTTCGAAGTCGCTGCGTTGCAGCGGCAGCAGCTTGGCCAGCGCCTTCTCACGCGCGGCGGCGTCCTGCGCCAGGATGAATTCGCGGACGGCCCAGATGCGGTCGCCTTCAAAGAACATGTGCTCGGTGCGGCACAGGCCGATGCCCTGCGCGCCGAACGCGCGGGCGGCGGCGGCATCCTTGGGACTGTCGGCGTTGGTGCGCACGGCAATCTTGCGGTACTTGTCGGCCCAGTCGCTGACTTGCTTGTACATGCGGTAGATGGGGTGCTTTTGGGCATCCTTCTTGCCGCCGACCACCGCGTTGACCACGGGGCTGGCCTGGGTGGGGATTTGGCCGACGTAGACGACGCCGGCGGTGCCATTGAGGCTGATCCAATCGCCTTCCTTCAGCGTGGTGCCGCCGGCGGAGATCGTCTTGGCCTTGTAGTCAATTTGCAGCGCGCTGGCGCCGGCAATGCAGCACTTGCCCCAGCCGCGGGCCACCACGGCCGCGTGGGAGGTCATGCCGCCCGTGCTGGTCAGAATGCCCTGCGCGGCCCACATGCCGCCGACGTCTTCGGGGCTGGTTTCGTGGCGCACGAGGATCAACTTTTCATCCGGGTTGGCCTTGACCATTTCTTCGGCGACGTGCGCCTCGAACACGATCTTGCCCACGCCCGCGCCCGGACCCGCCGGCAGACCGGTGGTGAGCTTGACGGCCTTCTTCTCGGCGGCGGCGTCGAAGATGGGGTAGAGCAACTGCTCGAGGTCGGAGCCGGTGACGGTGGCGATGGCTTCATCGGGGCGCAGGATTTTCTTCTGCGGCTTGCCGGTATAGAAGTCCTTGCCGGTGGCCATTTCGACGGCCCAGCGCACGCCGGCGAGGCCGGAGCGCTTGGCGTTGCGGGTTTGCAGCATCCACAGCGTGCCCTGCTCGACGGTGAATTCCACGTCCTGCGGGTACTTGTAGTGCTCTTCGAGGCGCTTCATGATCTTGATCAACTGTTCGTGCGCCTTCTTCCAGATGGGGCTCTTTTCGCTGGGCATTTCGTCGAGGTGCCGCGGGGTGCGGATGCCGGCCACCACGTCTTCGCCTTGAGCGTTGACGAGGTATTCGCCCATGGGCTCTTCGGAACCGGTGGAGCCGTCGCGGGTGAACGCGACGCCAGTGCCGGATTCATCGCCCATGTTGCCGAACACCATGGCTTGCACGTTGACGGCGGTGCCGAGCAGGCCGGTGACCTTGTTGATCTGGCGGTACTTCTGCGCGCGCTCGCTGTTCCAACTGCCGAACACCGCATTGACGGCGGCAAGGAGCTGGTCCATCGGGTCCTGCGGGAAGGGCTTCTTGACTTTCTGCTGGTAGACCTTCTTGTAAATGTCGCACAGCTCCTTGAGCTGGTCGGCGGTCAGATCGGTGTCTTCCTTGGCGCCATATTTTTTCTTCAGATCGGCCATGGCCACTTCGAAGTCGTGGTGTTCGAGGCCGGTGGTGGGGCCCATGACCACATCGCCAAACATGTCAATGAAGCGGCGGTAGGAGTCCCACGCGGCGCGGTCGTTGCCGGTGCTGGCGATGAAGCCGAGGATGGACTTGTCGTTGAGGCCGAGGTTGAGGACGGTGTCCATCATGCCGGGCATGGAGATGGCCGCGCCGGAACGCACGGAAACCAGCAGCGGGTTCTTGGGGTCGCCGAGCTTCTTGCCCATTTTCTTTTCGAGTTTCTTGAGCTGGGCGTTGAGCTGGTCGAGCATCCCCTCGGGATACTTGCCCTTGTGAGAGGAATAGTAGGCGCACGCTTCGGTGCTGACCGTGAAGCCCGCGGGCACGGGCAGGTTGGCGTTCGCCATTTCGGCGAGGTTCGCGCCCTTGCCGCCCAGGATGGCCTTCAGCGAGGCATCGCCCTCGGTGTTCTCCTTCCCGAATCCGTAAAAATACACATATTTCTTCTTCGCCATGTTTGTCTCCGTGTTGCGGCCGTGGCCGGCCGATTTTTTTCTAAAGGGATACCACGCGGCAAGCCGGGTGGAAAAAATCCGCGCGACTATCCATCGCCTTGGGCGATTTGTCAAGTAAATAGCCGGCGGCAAAACATGGCGAAACCGCCATGCTCGAAACGATTTACCCTGCGGGCGCGCCGGCCGCCGCGCGCGCGGTTTTGCAAGGCCGCTTTACAATAAAGCGGGGCTCTCCTATATTCGATATTACACGCCGGACATGAATCTGTTCACCACCCAACGCGATCTGCCCCCCCTGCTGACTGGCCTCCTGCGCTGGCTGCGCCGATTGGGCATCGCGGCGGTGGCGCTGGTCGTGGTGTATCTGGTGCTGGAAGTCATCTGCGCCTACGCCCTCCCCCAATGCGGCAGCCGCTTCCTGGTGCCCGGCGAAGTGAACGGCGAACCCGTCTGGCGCGATAACCCGTTTTTTGCCTACCGCTTTTATCCGCCGCGCACCGCCCCCGCCCCGCTGCCGATTGTGGCGCGCCAAACCCCCGCGCCGGGCACGCTGCGCGTTTGCCTGCTGGGCGGCGATGCGCTGATGGGCGAGCCCGAACCTTCCTTCGGCCCCGGCCGGCAACTCGAGCTCATGCTGCGCCAGCGCTACCCCGACCACCCCGTGGAGGTGATCCACCTCACGCTCGAAGGCGGCAACTCGCACATCATGCGCGAAGTGGCACGTGATCTCGAACGACTGCGCCCGCAAGCGGTGGTGATCATGATCGGCAACGAGGAAATCGCCGGTCCCTACGGCCCGGCGTCCACGCTGGGCTGGTTCCATCATAGCGCACGGCTGGCGCGCACGCTGGTGCTGTTCTCGCGCACGCACGTTTCGCAACTGTTTGCGGGGCTGGTGGGGCGCGTGGCGCCGGCGCGCGTGGACCTCAACGTGTGGCGCAGCCAGGAGCCGCTGATGCTCAAGGGCCGGCTTGCGCCGGATGACCCGCGGCTGAAAAGCGCCTATCGCGCGTTCAACCGCAACCTGCGCGCCATCCTCCGGCTGGCCAAGGCCGCCGCGCCGGAAGTGATTGTCTGCACCGTGCCGGTCAACCTGCGCAATTGCGATCCGTTCCTCACCACCTATCTGCCCGACGAGGCCGCTGCCCAGCAGGTGCGCGAAACCCTGCGCAACGCCATCGCCGCCGATGCCGCCGGCGCGCCCGAAGCCGCCCGCCTCTATGCCGACGTCATCCGCCGCAATCCCACCCACGCCGAGGCGCTCTTCCGCGCCGCGCGCCTCGCGCTGGCCGATGGCCGCCGCGCCGAGGCGTTCGACTTCTTTGTCCGCGCGCGCGACGCCGACAGCCTGCGCCTGCGCACCGATTCACGCCAAAACCAGATGATCCGCACCGCCGCCGAAGAAGCCGGCGTTTCCCTGCTGGATTTGGAAAAACATTTTGCGCTCAGCTCGCCCAAGGGCGTGCCGGGGCACGAATTCTTTTTGGACCACGTGCACTTCACGTTCGCGGGCGCCAACCTGCTGGCGGCCGCCGTGCTCGCGCGGCTGGAATCGCGGCAGGCGTTCGATGCCATCCCCACGGGCGCGCTGCCCGATGCCCCCACCCTCGCCACCGAGCTGCTCTATGATCCGTGGGGCCACGCCGCCGTGCTCAAGACCGTGCTGGATCAGCAACTACGCCCGCCGTTCAACCGGCAAGTGGATAACGCGGCCTATCGCCAGGAATTGATGAACGACCGCCAAGCCGCCGAAGCGCGCGTGACCAGTCTCTCCGCCGCCAACACCAAGGCCATCCTCAAGCGCCGCCTCGCCCTCGCCCCCGCCGATGGCTGGCTGGCCGCGCGCGCGGGCTGGTATCTGTTCAACGCCGGCGCCACCAACGAGGCCATCGCCGCCGCCGAAAGCGCCCACCAACTCTGGCCGCACCGCTACGAACCGCGCGCGCTGCTGGCGTTCCTGCAAACGGTCGCCGGCGCCGAGGCCGACGAAAGCATCGCTTTTCTCAAAGGCGCCGACTACGCCGGCTATTACGATGTGAACTGGGCGCTGCGCATCGGTGAGGAGCTCACCGTGCGCGGCCTGCCGCTGGCCGCGCGGCCTTGGCTGGAATATGCGTTGGCGCGCGACCCATGGAACTCCGCGGTGGCCATCGCCCTATCCCAAGCCCTGCAAAAAGCCAAGCTGGGCCAGGAGGCGGTGGATGTCCTGCAAGCGGCCATCAAGCGCAATCCGCAAAACCCGCTGCTGTGGGAAGAGCTGGCCGCGCTCTACTGCGTGCTGGGCCGCTGGAAACTCTCCACCCAGTGCTTCAACAAGGTGGAGGAAATTGCTCCCTTCCGCTACGAGCGCTTCTACAAATGGGCCGATGCTCTCGTCCGCCTCAAGCAATATTCGCGCGCGCTGGGACCCATCAACCGCTACCTCGCCGCCATGCCGGATGACCCTGAAGGCCGCGCCCTGCTGGCCATTATTAAGGATCATATCCCCGCCGGCTCCGAGCCGCCCCAAGACAACGACGACGAAAAACCCACGCGCAAACTGCCGTGGGAATAACGCAGCCGGTCGGTTATATAGGGCTGGAACGGTCCCAGATCTTTCAGCCGTTTCCGGCGGGAAGGTTTCGTTCCTCAACCATTCCCGCCCTACAAAAACCCAGCATGAATGTGGTCTGAACTATTCGGCGGCCCGTTTGAACCCGGTTTCCTTTGCGCGCCAGAGCACATAGGCCGTCATGGCGTACGGCAGCAGAAACAGTGATTGCGCCTCACGCGGCAATTCCGCCAGCTCGCGCAAAATGGCCGGCAGCCCCGCGCCCAATAACCCCGCGCGGTGAAACAGCCACAACAAAACGCCCACGGTGCACAGGCTCAACCACAGCACCATCCAAAGCCCGGCAAACGCCTCGCGGCGCAACGCGGTGTCGCCCGTGCGCGCGGCATAGGCCGCCGCCAGGCCGTTCAGGCTCATCAGGCAGGCAATCAACAGCAGATAGTGCAGCCCCGCGTTGACCGCCAGATAGTCCAACTGCGGCACGCCCAGCCACCACGGCAAAAATGGCGAGAGCCACGCCGTGATCAACGTCAGCCAACCGACGCGACGCACCCGCGACCGCCACCGCGCATCGTCCGGCGCCACGCTCATCATCAGCCACAGGCCCCAAGCCAGCGGCAAAAAGCTGGCCGGCAAACCGGTCACCACCCACGCCGCGGGGCCCAGCCGCGCCAAGGCCGCTGCGTGCAACGCGGCCATCAGCGGCAGGCTCCAAAACGCGCTGGAAAAACCGCGCGCCAGCCGAAGTTGCTGCCCAGCCGAAAAACTGTTTGCGCCCGTCGCGTTCATCCGCGCCCTGCCAGCAACTTGTTGATTTCCGCGCGCAGCCCGTCCAGAAAACGCGCCTCGCTGAATTGCTCCGCGTGCGCACGGATGGTCGCCGGCTGCCATTCCCGTTGCGCGGCATCGCGCACCGCCGCGGCCAACGCCTCCGGCGTCTGCTCCGCAAAAAATACGCCCGTGGTTCCCGCCACCACGGTTTCCAGCAAGCCACCACGGCCCAATGCCACCACCGGCTTGCCGCACGCCTGCGCTTCCAGCGGCACAATTCCGAAATCTTCCTCGCCGGGAAAAATCAAAAACCGGCAGCCGCGGTACAACTCGCGAATACCCTCATCCGGCACGCGGCCGAGAAATTCCACATTCGGTGGCGCGCTCGCGCGCAGCGCGTCCCACTCCGTGCCCACGCCGGCAATCTTCAGTGGCGTGCCCAACTGCGCATAGGCCCGCACCGCCAAATCCACGCGCTTGTATGGCACTAGCGCCGATACAATCAAATCGTAGCCTCCCGACCCCACAGCCTCGCCGGGCGTGAAAAACTGCGTGGCCACCGGTGGATAAACCACCGCCGCTTCGCGGCCGTAAAAAGTCTCAATGCGCTTTTGCACGTGCCGGCTAATCGCCACAAACCGGTCCACACGCTCGTTGGCCGCCACATCCCAGCGGCGCAGCCGGGCCAACAGGCGGTCAATCAGCGCGCGCTTGAGCCCGCCGCGCCCGAAGTAATCCTCTTGCAGCGCCCAGGCGTAGCGCATCGGCGTGAAGCAGTAGCACAGGTGTTTGGCGCCGGGCGGCGGGCGGATCCCCTTCGCCACGCAATGGCTCGTGCTGATCACCAAATCCGTGCCCGCAGGCAGGCGGAACGATTCCATCGCCATCGGGAAGAGCGGCAAAAACCAACGGTAGTGGCGGCGGAATCCCGGCACCCGCTGCAAGCCGGACACATGCACCGTACGCCGGCGAATGGCCTCCGACACTTGCTCCGGCTGATACAACAGCGTGTATAGCTCCGCCGCCGGATATTCACGGCCAATCAGGTCGAGGCACCGCTCGCCCCCGCGCATTCCGTTCAGCCAGTCGTGCGCCAGCGCCACTTTGAGCGGGCGACTCATGACGCCAACACCTCCGCGTAGGTTTGCAGCACCGCGGCCGCCGTCGTGTGCCAAGTGAACGCCCGCGCCCGGACCAACCCCGCCGCGCGCAGGCGGGCGGCTTCCGCGGAGTCCGTCAGCACGTTGCGCAACGCCGCCGCCGCGCCCGCCAAATCGTCTGGCGCCACCAGCCGCGCCGCGTCGCCCGCCACCTCCGGCAAACTCGCCACATTCGAGCAAACCACCGGCGTGCCGCACGCCATCGCCTCCAGCACCGGCAGGCCGAAGCCCTCATAGCGCGAGAGCAGCGCCAGCACGTCCGCCTCCTGATACGCGCGGAGCAACCCCGCCTCGTCCAGATAGCCCAGCCACTCCACGTGCGCCGCCACATTCAGCCGCTGCGCCAATTCTGCCGCCGCGGGATACCGCGCATCCGGCGGTCCCGCAATCCGTAGGCGCACCGGCAGCCCCTCTTCGATCAGCCGTGCCACCACCGCCACCAGCCCCGGCAAATTTTTGTAGGGATCGCTGCGGCCTACATAAAGGATGGTTTTGGGCCCGCCGCGCGCGGACGGCTTTTCGCCGCCCGGCACATAGCGCGCATCCACGCCATCCGCGGCCACCCGAATCCGCGACTCCGCCACCCCCAGCAACCGTTGAATGTCGCGCTTGGCCGATTCGCTCCCCGTCAGCACCCGGTCCACCCGCCGCGCAATTTCGTGCATCAACGCCCGGTACACCGGAAAAAACCGGGTCTTGAGCGCGCGCGGCGTAAACTCCGGATGCACCATCGGAATCAAATCATGGATGTTGCACACCGCGCGGATCGCCCGGGGCTCACGGCGCGAAAACGCCGGCAGTGGAATCATGAAATTGGTCGAGTGGTACACCGCCACCCCGCGCGCCCGCAGCAACCGCGCCACCGCCCATTGCCCGCGCAGCGCGAACGGCCCAAACGGCACCTCCGCGAACTCCACATTCCCCCGCCCCCCCAGCCCCGCGGCCGCTTCCACAAACTCCCGGCGCTCCGCATCCCGCACCAGCACCAAAAAACGCCACCCCCCGCCCAAATCGCCCAATTGACGCAACAGTTCCAGCGTGTAGCGGCCAATGCCGCTCAACTCGCGAAACACCCAGCGCGCATCCAGCACAACCAGTTTGCCGTCAATCGTCTCCATTTGTAGCACCCTAGCCATTTTCCACACTGTGGAAAACTTTTTTCCACACCGTGGAACTTCGAAGAACAAAAACTTTTTTGACAACCCGCAGTTCAACAGTAAATTCTCTACCGAAAAAATAGAGAACCCCAAACCGAAGGAAACAAAATGAACATCCAAAAAACAGTGAAATTCGCATTTGTGGTGGCTTTGGTCGCCAGCATGGGCCTCTTGAGCGCCTGCGCCGTGGCCGAAGATTCCGGCCATTCGTCGCACGATGCCTCTTCTGCCGTCCGTTCCGCGGCCGGCAACAAGCTGCATGACACCATGCGCGAACTCTGGGCCCAGCACATGGAATGGACCTATGCCGCAGTCACCGCGCACGGCACCCCCGCGTTTGAAGCCACAGCCGCACGACTGATGCGCAACCAGGAAGACATCGGCGGCGCGGTCGCCCTGTTCTATGGCAAGGAAGCCGGCGACGCCGTGACCAAGCTGCTCAAGGAGCACATTGCCGGTGCCGTTAAAATCGTCGAAGTAGCGAAGGCTGGCAACGATGAGGAAGGCCTGAACAACGCCATCAAGGCGGCGTATGACAACGCACAGGAGATCGCCGATTTCCTTTCCGCCGCCAACGAGCATTGGCCGCAGGCGTTTGTCCGCGACATGCTGAAGAGCCATATTGACACCACGCTGGTGTATGCGACTGCCATCCTCCAGGGCAAGTATGCGGAAGGCATCGAGGCATACGGCGCAGCCGAAGCCCACATGATGATGCTTGCCGACGCCCTCTCCGACGGCCTCATCGCCGCCTTCCCTGAAAAGTTCTAACACCCATCACGCATCGAAAAATGATGTCCACGGGGTTGGCCCACGCCAACCCCGTTTTTTTGGACCAAAACCAACTTATGTCCAGAGTTTATAAAGTGTGGACATTCTTTAGTATATTCATATTATGTTTATACACAATATGTTAGGTCTATATTTATGGCTATTTTAAAACTGATGTTTTTAGGGTGCTGTCCAGAGTTTATAAACTGTGGACACTTTTGCATGGAATAAAAGATGGCGGCTGGCGGGGTCGGGGATATGATGCGGGGCATGAAGAGCGCGGTGCCGATTATATTGTTTGGGGCGTGGGTGGTGGAGAGTGTGGTGCTGGCGGTTGGGCCGGTGTCGCGCGCCACGTGGTGGGCGGAGAATATTACGGTCTGGGTGGTGGTGACGCCGGTGGTGTGGCTGTACGTCAAAGGCATCCGCTTTTCCAATACGGCTTATGTGCTGATGTCGGTGCTGGTGTTTCTGCACACGATCGGCGGGCATTACACGTTCGCCGAGGTGCCGTTTGGCTGGGTGACGGATTGGCTCGGGGCGCAGCGGAATCATTTTGACCGGCTGGCGCATTTCACGGTGGGGTTCTGGATTTTTCCGATTCTGGAGTTTGTGGAAGGCCGCGGGTTGAGCCGGAACCGGGCGTTCAGCCTCGTCTTCGGATTGGCGGCCATTCTGGCGGTGGCGGCGCTGTTCGAGATGGTGGAGTGGCTCTACGCGGTGCTCGCGGATCCGACGGCGGGCACGGCATTTCTGGGATCGCAGGGGGATGTGTGGGACGCGCAAAAAGATATGCTGGCGGATGGCCTGGGGGCGGTGGCGGCCGGCGCGCTGTATCACATGCTGCGGCCCCAGATGCCCAACGCGGTGTAAAAGCTTTTCCACAGCGTGGAAAAAATGCTAGAGGTTTTTCCACGGTGTGGAAAAATTGGGCCGGATTTTTCCACAGTGTGGAAAACCCCGCCCACGCGGGATGAACTTTTTTCCACAGCATGGAAAACCCGGGCCACAGGAGAGAACATCATGGCTTTAGTCATTCGTAACGCGCTGGTGCTGACCAACGACGACGCGCAACCGGTCATTCCCCATGGCGAAATCCTGATTGAAGGCAGCAAGATCGTGGCGGTGGGCGCCAAGGTGGAGGCGCCGGCGAGCGCCGAAGTGCTGGATGCGGGCGGCATGGTGGCGATGCCGGGGCTGATCAACGCGCACCACCATTTGTATTCTTCCTTTGCGCGCGGCTTCGCGCCGCCGGGCGAGCCGGCGAGCAACTTTGTGCAAATCCTGGAGCGGATGTGGTGGAAGTTGGATTTGGCGCTGGATGCGGAAGCGGTGCGCTATTCGTCGTATGTGGCACTGCTGGAGGCCATCCACACGGGCTGCACCACGATCATTGACCACCATGCGTCGCCCTCGTGCACGGATGGCTCGCTGGATGTCATGGAGGAAACCTTCCGCGCGGCGGGGCTGTCGGGCTGCCTGTGCTATGAGACGTCGGACCGCAACATCCCGGCGGACGGCGTGGCGGAAAACGAGCGCTTCATCAAAAAGACGCGCGCGGGCGACGGCCAAATCACGGCGCTGTTCGGCTTGCATGCGCAAATGACACTGGGCGATGCCACGCTGGAAGCCACGGCGCGAATTTGCACGGAGACCGGCGCCGGAGTGCACATCCACGTGGCGGAAGATCTTTCGGACGAAACGGATTGCCTGGCGAAACACGGCATGCGGATCATTCCGCGCTTGCACAAGTTCGGGCTGACGGGGGCGAAGTCGCTGTTCATCCACGGGATTCATCTGGATGAAGCGGAGATGGACCTGATTGCGGAGACGGGCACGATGATGGTGCATAATCCGGAATCAAACATGAACAACGCGGTGGGCACGCAAAAGATGCTAACGCTGTTAAAAAAGGGCGTGCTGCTGGGGCTGGGCACGGACGGGATGACGTCGCACATGATTTCGGCGGCGCGGGTGGCGCACCTGCTGCAGCGCACCACGCTGGGCGACCCGCGCGTGGCGTTTGTGGAAGCGTGCGACATGCTGCTCAACAAGAATGCGCAGATTGCGGCGCGCTGCTTCCCCGAGCCGCGTGGCCAGCTCAAGCCGGGCCAGTTGGCGGACGTGGCCATTTTTGACTATGTGCCGACCACCCCACTCGAACCCGGGCGCGTACTGGGCCACCTGCTCTACGGCCTGAACTACGCACGCTGCCACACCACCATCGCCCGCGGCAAGGTGCTCATGCGCGATTCCAAGGTGCTGACGCTCGACGAGCGCGAAATCTGCGCCAAGGCACACGAGTGCGCGCGGCAAACCTGGGCGCGGTTTTAAGCGGGATCAGCCGGCGGAATCTTCCCGCGCACACAACCCACGGTGGCCAACATGAACATCGGCATTGATCTGATCTCCTTCCACGCGCCCGCGTATTATCTGGATTTGCGCGTGCTGGCGGAAAAACGCGGGGTGGACCCGGACAAGTTCGTGGTGGGCATCGGGCAGGAGCGCATGGCGGTGGCGCCGCCGGACCAAGACATCGTGACGCTGGCGGCCAATGCGGCGTTGCCGATTGTGGAAAAGGCCGGGCGCGAAAACATCGAAATGGTGCTGTTTGCCACCGAATCGAGCATTGACCAATCCAAGGCAGCGGCATGTTTTTGCCATCGGCTGCTGGAGTTGCCGGCACGCTGCCGCTGCCTCGAAACCAAGGAAGCGTGCTACGGCGCGACGGCTTCGCTGCGCATGGCGGCGGCCATGGTGGCGCAGCGCCCGCAAAGCAAGGTCCTGGTGCTGGCTGCGGACATCGCGCGCTATGATCTCTCCAGCCCCGGCGAACCCACGCAGGGCGCGGGCGCGGTGGCCATGCTGGTCAGCGCCCATCCGCGCGTGCTGGCCCTGGACCCGCACAGCGGCTTCTACACCGAAGACATCATGGACTTCTGGCGGCCGAACTACCGCGAGGAAGCGCTGGTGGATGGCAAGTATTCCACACGGATGTATCTGACCACGCTGATCGAAGCCTGGAACGATTACCAGGCGCAGTCGGGCCGCGGCTTGGCCGATCACGCGCACTATTGCTTCCATCTGCCGTTCACCAAAATTGCCTACAAATCATTGGAACGCCTCCACAAGGCCGCAGGCGTACCGCTACCGCCCAAGGAGGAGCAACACCGCTTGGTGGATTACGCGCTGCGCTACAACCGGCTGACCGGCAACACCTACGCGGCGTGCCTCTACGAAGCGCTGACCGCGCTGCTGGATCACGCGCCGACGCCGCTCGATGGCCAGCGCCTCGGCCTCTTCTCCTACGGCTCTGGCTGCATGGCGGAATTTTTCTCCGGCGTGGTGCAGCGGGGCTACCGGCAGCATTTGTTCACCGAACAACTCCGCGCTGAATTGGACAGCCGCGTGGCGCTGACCTACCGTCAGTATGAGGACATCTTCAATTATGGCGTGCCGCGCGATGGCGCCGACCACGTCTTTGCACCGTATCGTGGCGGGCCATTCCGCCTGGCGGGGATTAAGGATCACAAGCGCCGCTACGAGCCGAAGTAGCGGCTACTCGGCATCGTCCGCTACATCCCCCTGCTTGTTCTCCAGCCGGCGCTGCCGAAAAAAATCTTTCCTGGCTTCCGCAATGGGACACCCAACAATTTCGCTGATTTTGCAGGGCTTTTGTAGGGCGGGAATGGTTGAGGAACGAAACCTTCCCGCCGGGAGCGGCTGGAAGGTCTGCGACCGTTCCAGCCCTACAATCCAACCAAGATCGGTTTCGGGGACTGGGACACCCCAAAATGAAATTGGCTGCTGGCAATGCAACGAGCCACAACGAGATTTTCGGGGAGCGCGGGACTCAGGACGAGCGCCGCTACAAGCCGAAGTAGCGCCTACTCGGCATCGTTAGCCGCGTTCTCCTGTTTGTTCTCCAACCGGCGCTGGCGGAAAAAATCTTTGAGCAGCGCGGCGCATTCGTCAGCCAGCACGCCCGTGATGATTTGCGGCCGGTGGTTCAACTCTGCCGTTTGGAGAATTTGGAAGCGTGACACCGCGCCTCCGCGCAGCGGGTCGGTGGCGCCCCACACCACCAGCGGAATCCGCGCCAGCACGATGGCGCCGGCGCACATGGGGCAAGGTTCCTTGGTCACGTAGAGGATGCTGTCGGTCAAGCGCCAATCGCCAGCGGCGCTGGCCGCCTGCGTGATGGCCAGAATCTCCGCGTGGGCGGTGGGGTCCTTGAGCGTTTGCGTTTGGTTCCACGCCTGCCCCGCCAGTTGGCCGCTGTTATAGATGACCGCGCCCACGGGCACTTCACCGGCCGCCGCCGCCGCGCGGGCCTGCCGCAACGCGAGCCGCATCCGCGCTTCATGCACGGCCATGTCGGGTGCGTCGTTCACGGCCGTGGCTCCTCGCCCAGCACCCAGCGCTTGTTGAACCAGAAATAATTTTCCGGATTCGCGCGCACGGATTCTTCAAAGCGCGTCAGGATGTATTGCATGATGCGCCGGTAGTCTTCGGCTTCGGAAAGCGCAGGATCGCTTTCGATGCGCCCGGTTTTCCGCCAGCCGTGCCGTGCCCAGCCGGTGCGGGTGACTTCCGCGGTGAACACCGGCACACCGGTAGCGCGGGCATAATGCGCGGCGCCGCCGGGCACTTCGATTTCCACACCAAAAAACCGCACCGGAACACCGCCCACCCGCGAGCGTACGTCCGGCAACAGCGCCAGCACTTTTTTCTCTTCAAGCAACTTGCGGGGAATTTCGGCGATGGCGCGGCTGCGTGTATCAATGGCTTCCACGCCGGTGCTCATCCGCAGTCGGTTGATCCAGGCATCCATCAACGGATTTTTCTGGCGGCGGGCCAGCGTGACCAGTTCCACGCCCAGCGAATGCAACGCAATGCCGGCCAGCTCCCAATTGCCCATGTGCGGTACAGCCGCGATGAACCCGCGCCCCGTGGCCAGCGCCGCGTGAACGTCGTCCACGTTGCCGAGCTTCATGTGCCGTTCCACCCACGTGCGGCTGGTGCCGGGAAAGCGGATGCTCTCCACGGCGGTGAATGCCAAATTACGAAACGCCAACCACGCGATGCGCCGCAACTCGGCCTCTGTTTTTCCCGGCCCGAGCGCTTGGTGCAGCCGGCGTAACGTCCGTGCGCGAAATGCCGGTTTGAGCACCCATGCCAGCCGCACCGGCCCCCACACCAACGCCAGCGTGACGCGATGCGGCAACAGCACCAACAGCGCGGAAACGGCACGGGCCGCGGCATATTCCAACACATGTGACAGTTTGTATTTCATTCCGTAACCGGCCATTCCCGCAGCACCCGGAAGCCCACATCGCGCCCGCTGTAATCCGCGGCAAACGGCTGGCGGTGGCCGTTCTCCAAGCGGGTGGGGTCTTGCTCCGCCCAACTGCCGCCGCGGGCCACGCGCCGGGTGGCGGGTTCGGCGGCCGCCAACGCGCACCATTCATACAAGTTGCCGGCCATGTCGTACAATCCGAATCCATTGGCGGGGAACAAACCGCCGCGGCGCGCGGGTGCGTTGGTCGCAAACTGCGCCAAGCGGCGCGGGTCCCCACCCCACCCCCACGGATACGGCGCGCCCCGCACCCCGCCGCGCGCGGCCCATTCCCATTCGGCCTCGGTCGGCAGGCGCACGATGCGACCGCTCGCGCGCGACAACCACCGGCAATAGGCCTCGGCGTCGGCGGGCGTGACTTCGGCCACCGCCTGCCGGGCCGTGCTTGGCCGCGCGGCATGACGCCCGCCGGCCAACCGCCGGATTTGTGCTGTTTCCGGAAAATCGGCGCGATCCCCCGCATTTAAAAAGCGGACAAACTCCCCCACGGTCACTTCGCCGGCGCCCAGTTCAAAGCCGGCGACCCCCTCCGGCGGTGGAATCTCCCGCCACGCGCCACGGCACCCCGCCAACCCGATCAGGGCCACCGTCAGCGCGATTCTTGTCCGCCATTTCATTCCGCGGATTAAAGCGCATCGGCCTTTGACAATCCACCGTCTTTTCCGCATACTGGTTTGTTAGTCAATTCAGCGAAAGGCGGATGACATGGAGCAGCGGAAGTCGAAGAGTAGCAAATACGGCATGTTCACCGGCATTTGCCGAATCATCGGACTGGGCATTATTTTGGGCGTGGCGTTGGGCATTCCGTTCAAATCGAACGATGGCTGGAGCCAATCGGAACTCGCCGCGTTGGCCGCCACCGGCATTGCGCTGGCCTACGTGATTCTGGCCGCGATTGATTGGGCGCTGCAACGGCTGGCGCTCGGCAAGAATCCGCTGCCGGACGATTTGGATTTGGCGGACCGCGCCGTCGCGCGCGAACGTTGCCAGGCCCTGAACGGCAATTCGCTCCTGCAACGGCATTGCCGCCGGTTGCTCGCCGCGTGGGCGGCCGGTGCCTCCGGCCCACAAGTGACCATGATGGCCGCCAACCAAACTTTCCGGATGCTGGGCCTGCTGGCCGCGGAGCCGCTGGCGATTCTGGCCCTGTTGTTTGCCACCGCCGGTTTTCAAGCGCCGGGCCCCCTGCTCACGCTGGGCACGGGCTTGATGGTCCTGGTGGCGCTGGCGGGTTTGGCGCGGTTCCAGTTGGCCGCGCACGCCGCCGGCTACATTGAATCCAACCTGCTCGCGCGCATTGGCAACGATACGCCCGCCGCCGCCGCCGCTGATTTCACCAAGAACGCCGCGAAGGCCGTCGCGGATTCCATGGACAGCCTTGCCGCCGCCCAAGCCAAGTTTGCCGAGCAGTTGACCCAGGCGCAGCAGCAAGCCACGGCCCAGTTGGCCAAGGCGCAGGAAGCGGCGGCCGCCCAGATCGCCAAGGCGCAGCAGGACGCCGCCGCGCAAGTGGCCAAAGCGCAGGAAGCGGCATCCACGCAGATCGCCAAGGCGCAGCAGGACGCAGCCGCGCAAGTGGCCAAGGCCCAGCAAGAGGCCGCCGCGCAAGCGGCGCAAGCGCAGGAAGCCGCGGCGGCGCAAATTGCCAAAACCCATAGCGACGTGGCCGCCAAGCTCAGCGCCACGCAGCAGGAAACCGGCGCGCAGCTCGCCAAGGCGCAGGACAAGGTGGCCGAGCAGTTGGGCCGCGTGACGGATGTCGCCGCCTCGGTGGACCAAGTGCTCAAGCTGCAACAGGCGGTGGATGGCACGCTCAAGGGCGTGACGGTCACGGACGAATTCAAGTCCACGCTGCTGGAGCTGAAGCGCCACCTGGCCGAATCCGACCAGTTGCTGCGCAATGCCGCCAAGCCGCGCACCATCCGTTTGGTGGAGAAGGACAACGAATAGCGTCCCCGCCAACGTGGCCGCTGAATCCGCCCCCGCGCCTGCCGGCGAACCGGGGGCGGCTTCGTCTGAACCGCTGCCACCGGGGCTTTATCTGGTCGGCACGCCGATTGGCAACCTCGAGGACATCACCCTGCGCGCGCTGCGCGTGCTCCGCGGCGTCACGCTCATTCTGGCCGAGGATACCCGCCACAGCCGTCGCCTGCTGGACCGCTACGGCATCACCACGCCGCTGCTCTCCTACCACAAATTTAACGAGCGCGCGCGGGCCGACGACATCCTGCGCCGCATCCGCGCCGGCGAATCCCTCGCCCTGATCACCGATGCCGGAATGCCCGGCATTTCCGACCCCGGCGCGCGCGCCGCCGTCGCCGTGCGCGCGGCGGGGCTGTACGTCACCGTCATTCCCGGCCCCAGCGCCCTTTCCGCCGCGGCGGCGTTGTGTGGCGCCACGCGGCATGACGGCTTTGTGTTCGCCGGATTTTTGGATCACAAGACCGCCGCCCGCCGCCGCCGCTTGCGGGAGCTGGCCGGCGGCGGCACCCCCGTGGTGATCTATGAATCCACCCACCGCATTTTGAAACTGTTTGCGGAAGTGGCCGAAGAACTCGGCCCCGACCGTCGCCTGTTCGTGGCCCGCGAGCTAACCAAAAAGCACGAGGAAACCGTGGTCGGCACCCCCGCCGAACTACAGGCCCACTATGCCACCCACTCGCGCAAGGGCGAGTTTGTCGTGATTTTGCTGCCGGCGGACTAGGCCGCTTTTCACTTCCCCTGCCCGCCAAAATGCGCCACTCTTTGACCACCATGAAAACCGCCCGTGTTGTTCCGTACGCGCTCTTGGGCCACCCCGTGGCGCATTCTCTTTCGCCGGCGATGCACAACGCCGCATTCAAGGCCCTGCGCCTGCCGGCGCATTATTCGTTGCTCGATGTCGCGCCCGGCGACATTCCGCGCACGCTGCAAGAGCTGCAAACCCGGCAATACGGCGGGCTGAACATCACCATTCCGCACAAGGAAGCTGCCTATCAGTTTTTGGCGGCGAACGGCCAACTGACCGCCACCGCCCGCCTGCTTCGCGCGGTCAACACCGTCGTCTTTCGGCGCAACGGCGTCATGCTGGGCGACAACACCGACGCCCCCGGCTTCCTCGATGCGCTCCAAGAATCTTTCCGCACCACGCCGCGCAATAAAACCGTCCTGCTGCTGGGTTGCGGCGGCGCCGGGCGCGCGCTGGGCCTGATCTGCGCGTTGCGCGGCGCCAAGGCCATTTATTTGGCCGATCTGAATCTCGCCGCGCGCCGCCGCCTGCGCCTGGCCATCCAGCGCGCCGCGCCGACGGTGCCGGTGACGTGCGTCTCGCTGGATCGCGCCCGCCGCGTCGCGGCGGATTGCACGCTGATCATCCACGCCACGCCCGTCGGGATGCACGCCGGCGATTCTTCGCTGCTGCCGCCCGAGTCCTTCCGCCCCGGCCAAATTGTGTTCGACCTGATTTACAATCCCGCCGTCACGCCGCTGCTGGCCACCGCCCAAGCCGCCGGTGCGCGCACCGCCAATGGCCTCGGCATGCTGCTGCACCAAGGCGCGCGCGCCTTCCGGCAATGGACTGGTCGCCGTCCGCCGGTGGCCGTCATGCGCCGGGCGCTGCTCAAGGCGCTGAAAGCCCGCACCCCATGATGCCCCTCACGCCAGCCGGCGAAGCCGTTTGGACGCTCTTTATTTTTCTGGCCGGGCTGTGCCTGGGCAGTTTTCTCAACGTGTGCATTTGGCGCATCCCGCGCGAGGAATCGCTGGTGTGGCCCGGGTCGCATTGCCCCGCCTGCCGGCATCCCATCGCGCCGTGGGACAACATTCCGCTGCTCTCGTGGCTGGTGCTGGCCGGCCGTTGCCGGCATTGCCGCGCGCCAATTTCGTTCCGCTATTTTGTGGTGGAACTGCTGACCGGCGCACTGTTCACCGGCCTGTGGCTGGTGCACGGCTGGACGATCCAAACACCCGTCTATTGCCTCTATACCGGCGCGTTGCTGCTGGGCACCTTTGTGGATTTGGACCACCTGATTTTGCCTGACCGCGTCACGCTGGGCGGCATGGCCGCGGGGTTGGTGCTATCCGCCGCATTCCCCACGCTGCAAGGGCAGGCCGATGTTCTCTCCGCGCTGCGCGAATCGGTGCTGGGCCTCGTGGTGGGTTACGGCATCCTGTGGCTGGTGGCCGTCGTTGGCCGCCTCGTGTTGCGCCGCGACGCCATGGGTCTCGGCGATGTCAAACTGCTCGGCGCGATTGGCGCGTGCCTCGGCTGGCCGGCCGTGCTCTTCACTATCTTTGTTTCGTCGCTGACCGGCACGCTGCTCGGCCTGGGGCTGATTGCCGCGCGCCGCAAAGACCTGCAAAGCAAAATCCCCTACGGCCCGCATCTGGCGCTGGGCGCCACGCTCTGGATGTTTTGCGGCCCGGTCTGTGTTGATTGGTATTTATCGTTGGCGTCGGCCGCTGGCCGCGCCGCCACCCTCCCCCCCTAGGAAACCGCCATGCCAGAACCCCAACCTCTCCTGCGTCCCCGGAACTTGAGCGCCTCGGCGCTTTCCCTCGGCATCCTTGCGCTGATTGCCGTGGGCACCGTCCTCAAACTGGCCCAATCCGTCGTAGTGCCGTTGTTGATTGCGTGGCTGCTGAGCTACTTGCTCGCGCCGGTGGTGACGTTCCTCGTGCGTCGCCTGCGTTTTCCTTCGTTCCTCGCGGTGGCCAGCGTGGTGGTGTTGCTGCTGTTGGCCGCTTGGGGCGCCGGCCTCGTGATCCAGGCGCGCCTGCTGGAGTTCGCCCGCGTGTTTCCCGAATACCAAAAGCAACTCGCCGCGCTCACCGACACCTACGGCAAGCTACTCGACCTGCCCACCGCCGTCCTCAAGGAGGCCGACTGGACCGCGCAACTGGGCCCCCTCGTGCTGCGCACCTCCAAATTCTTTTTGGCGTTCATTGCCAACGCGATTCTGGTGCTGATTTTTCTGGTGTTCATGCTTCTGGCCAAACCCTACGCCAACGACAAACTGCGCGCCGCGCTGCCCGACCGCGCCGATGGTCTCATCGCGCTGACCAACACCATTTCGCGCCAGATCGGCACCTATCTCGGCACGCTGTTCGTCATTTCGCTGCTGACCGGCCTTTGCGTCTGGGGTGCGCTGGCCGCGCTCGGCGTGGAATTTTCGTTCACGTGGGGGTTGCTGGCGTTTGTGCTGAACTTCATTCCCAACATCGGCTCCATCGTGGCCAGCATTCCGCCAGTGCTGATTGCGCTGGTACAATTCGCCCCCGCACTCTGGCCCGCCGTCATGACCGCGCTTACGCTCCTTGTGTTGCATCAGGTGGCGGGCAACCTGATCGCCCCCAAACTCTACGGCGAACGGCTCAACCTCTCGCCCGTGGTGATCTTGCTCTTCCTGCTGTTTTGGGGTTGGCTGTGGGGAATCACCGGTGCGCTGCTGGCGGTGCCGATTGCTGCCGCCATTCAGATCACGCTGGCCCACATCCCCGCGCTGGCGCCCCTGGCTGTGCTGATGGGCTCCGGCCGGCGCTATGCCCGCGCCGCCCCGCCCCCGCCCCCCGCGGCCCCGGACGCGCCGCCGGCCCCGCCGACCGAGGGTTAAGCCAGCGGCAAGCCCGCCGCGCGGAACGTCCGCCGCACATCGCGGAAGTGCCGCCGCACATCGAAGCATGCCGCCAGTTCGCGCGGCGTGAGACGCGCGGCCACCACGGCATCCGCCGCCAGCAATTCCGCCAGCGGCTGCCCCGTGCGCCACGCCACCATCGCCGCGCCTTGCACCACGCGGTACGCCTCCTCCCGCGCCAACCCTTTCGCCACCAGCGCCAACAGCACCTGCTGCGAATGAATCAGCCCGTGCGTCGAATCCAGATTCTCCTGCATCCGCCGTGCATCCACCTGCAACCCCGCCACCAGCGCCGCCAACTTGTCCAGCATGTAGTCCAGCAGGATCGTCGCATCGGGCAGGATGATCCGCTCGGCGGAGGAATGCGAAATATCGCGCTCATGCCACAGCGCCACATTCTCCAACGCCGTCACCGCGTGGCCGCGCAACACGCGCGCCAGCCCGCACAACTGCTCCGCCACAATCGGATTGCGCTTGTGGGGCATCGCGCTTGAACCCTTTTGCCGTCGGCCAAAAAATTCTTCCACCTCGCGCACTTCGGTCCGCTGCAAATGGCGGAACTCCTGCGCCCAGCGCTCCACGCTCGCCCCCACCAGCGCCAACGTGCCCACCAGCTCCGCGTGCCGGTCGCGCTGGAGGATTTGGGTGGATACCGCCGCCGGGCGCAGCCCCAGTTGCCGGCATACCGCCGCCTCCACCTTGGCGCTCACGTGTGCGTGCGTCCCCACCGCGCCCGACAACTTGCCCACCCGCACGGTTTCCCGCGCCGTTTGCAGTCGCGCCAGCGCCCGCCCGAACTCGTCATACATCAGCAGCATTTTCAACCCGAACGTCGTCGGCTCGGCATGTATGCCGTGGCTCCGGCCGATCATCGGCGTGAATGCGTGCCGCCGCGCCACCCTCGCCACCGCCGCGCGGACCTTGCCCGCCCCCGCCATCAGTAAATCCAACGCCCGTACCAGATTCACTGCCAGCGCCGTATCCACCACATCCGAGCTGGTCAGCCCCTGGTGCAGATACCGCGCCGCTGGCCCGACATTCTCCGCCACGTTCGTCAGAAACGCGATGACATCATGCCGCACCTCCGCCTCGATCTCGCGGATGCGTGCCACGTCGCAGCGCGCCTTGCGGCGGATCACGCCGTACTCGCGCGCAGGAATCTCGCCGCTTTTCGCCTGCGCCGCCGCCACGGCCAACTCCACCTTCAACCACGTCTGAAACTTGTGCTCGTCCGTCCACAAAGCGCCCATCTCGGGCCGCGTATAGCGCGCAATCATGCTCCACCTCCCACACCAAACGATACGCGCCGGAACCCTGACGTTTTCCGGCGCGTGTTCATCCAGCTCGCTCCTCGCGGCTAGTCTGTGGCCGCTTCGGCCGCCGGCTCCGCTGCCGCCGCCTTCTTTTTGCCGGCCGACTTCTTCTTGGGCGGCTCCACCGCCGGCGCCGGTTCATCCGCCTGCGGCTCGTCAGTCACCTGCGCTTCAGCGGCCGCTTGCGGCTCCTCGGCTTCCTTTGCCTTGGCGGCAGCCTTCGGCTTCTTCGTCGTGGCCTTGGGCTTGGTCGCCTTCTTTTCCACCGCCACCGGGGGCGTCGCCGCCTCAGTCACCGCTGTTTCTGCCGTAGTAACTTCTTCCGCCGCCGGCGCACTGGCCGCGGCCTGCTTGGCCCGCTCCGTCTTCTTCAAGAAAAGCAACCCGGATTCCGCCTGCTCCTGCCACGCGCTATCCGGATTCTCCGCCAGAAAATCCTCGTACACCGCCCGCGCTTCCGCGAAGCTCTCCATCTGCTCCAGACACCGCGCCGCTGCAAACAGCGCCTGCGGCCGCTGCGGATTCTCCGGATAGTCCGCCGCGAAAGCCTGATAGCCCGCCACTGCCGCGGCATACTCATCCAGCGCCTCTTGGCACGCCGCCACGCCGTACTTCGCCTCCGGCGCCAGCATGTTGCTCGGATACGCGGTCAAAAAATGCTCATACGCCGCCAGCGCCTCATCGTAGCGCCCCTGCGCATAATACTCCGCCGCCGCGGAAGCCAACGCCAGCGGCGCGGTCGCCGCCTGCGGATCACGCAACGCCAATTGCTGAAACTCCTCCGGACTCTGGCTTTGGAACAACGCCTGCACCGCCGCCTCGGCCTTGCTGGCCTGCCGCCCGCGCCACACCGAAATCCCCGCCAGAATCACTGCCGCCAAAACCAGGCCGGTCAGCGCCGGTTTGCCATACTCGGCCATCCACTTGGAAAATTGCTGCATGTCCTCGCTGGGACGCGCCGGGGCCGCCCCCTGCTCAGTGGCCGGGGTCTTCTCGATATCATCCGTTTTCTTGTCCATGACCGCTTCTTTCTATGGGCTAGGGAATCGGGGGCGGATTCTCGCCACTCCGCCATCAAAACGCAAGCCAATCGTTGCCCCCTGCCCGGTTTTCCACACCGTGGAAAATAGACGAGTACCGAGCACAAGTCCGCAGGACGCCGGGCGAACGCGAGTTCTATAGCGGCCGGCGTAGCCGGGCGAACAAGCGAGCCATAGCGAGCGCAGCGGCAATTTAGGGGCAAAAGTTCCACACCGTGGAAATTATTTTTCCACAGTGTGGAAAAATCTCGGCCCCACAGCCCCACTTTTCCACACAATGGAACAACTTTGCGCAAAAAGTTCCACGCCGTGGAAATTATTTCATCCCGCGTGGGCAGGATTTTCCACAGTGTGGAAAAGGTGCGCAAGAGGAGGTCCCCGGCGGGCTGTTTTTGTCCGGCCTCAGCGAGGCCGGCTACAGAAACAGCCAACACCGCACAGCATCATCTGTCTTGGCGCGCTTGGCGTCTTGGCGAGAGTCATCATTTTCCTCAATCCCGCCGCCGGTACAACGGCGGCCGACATCATGACCACGTTTGCGTTCTCTTGCGGCGATTGCGACGCTTGCGTTGATGTCTCCGGCTGTTCCTCTTTCAACCTGCCACCTGCCACCGCTCCCCTTTGCGTGCTTAGCGTCTTGGCGAGAGGCATCTTTTTCTTCAATTCCGCCGCCGGGACAACGGCGGCCGACATCATGACCACGTTTGCGTTCTCTTGCGGCGGTTGCGACGCTTGCGTTGATGTCTCCGGCTAAGCGGCCTCGCGCCGGGTCACAATTTTTCTCGCGCCAATTTTGGCAAATACGCTATGGTGAATTGTTCGGCGGTTGGTTCTTGCCCCGCCCCACCAGGAGACGAGCGATGATGAAAATTGTGGGTTCTGTCAAACAAGGCTTCTACTTTGATTCCGTCACCCTGATGCGCGTGGGCCGCGAATTGACCGGGCTGCCGGGTGTGGCGGAGGCGTCCGTGGTGATGGGGACCGAGGCCAATAAATCCATTTTGAAGATGTCCGATCTGCTGCTGCCGGAGTTCAAGAAGGCGGGGGATCAGGATTTGCTGGTGGCCATCCGGGCCAAGGATGCCAAGGCGGCGGAAGCCGCACTGCAAAAGGCGGCGGAATTACTGACGAATAAGAAAAAGCCGGCGACGGCGGGGGCGACAGTGCCCGCGCCGCGGGACATGGCCTCGGCGGTGGCCGCGCTGGCTGGCGCGAATCTGGCGCTGATTTCCGTGGCGGGGCGCTACGCCGCGCGCGAGGCCCGCAAGGCGCTGGAACAGGGGCTGCACGTCATGCTGTTCTCCGACAACGTCAGCGTGGAAGACGAAGTGGCATTGAAAAAATTGGCGCACAAAAAAGGGCTGCTGGTGATGGGCCCCGACTGCGGGACGGCCATCCTGAATGGCGTGCCGCTGGCGTTTGCCAACGTAGTACCGCGCGGTCCCATCGGCGTGGTGGGGGCTTCCGGTACCGGGATGCAGGAAGTGACGTGCATCATTGCCAACGAGGGCTCGGGCATCACACAGGCCATCGGCACCGGCGGGCGCGATGTGAAGGACGCGGTGGGCGGGATTTCGTTTTTGGATGCCATGGCGGCGTTGGCGGAGTGTCCGCACACCAGGGTGATTTTGCTGGTGGCCAAGCCGCCGCAACCGGGCGTGCTCAAAAAGGTATATTCGTTGATCCGGCGCATTCCCAAGCCGGTGGTGGCGCTCTTCCTCGGCGAAGGCGACCGGCCGGCGACGCTGGAAGAGGCCGCGCTGCTGGCGGTAGCCCACGCCAATGGGCAGGACCCCGCGCAGGCGCTGGCGCACCTGACCCGGCGCGATTCCGTGCTGGTGGCGGAGGCTCGCCAACTGGTGGCCAACCGGCGCAAGCCGCAGGGGCGCTATCTGCGCGGCCTGTTCAGCGGCGGCACATTCTGCGCTGAGGCCCAGGTGGTGTTGGATGGCATTTTGCGCAATGTGACTTCCAACGCGCCGCTGGGTGACTCGCGCAAGCTCAAGAATTCCTGGCACCCCGAAAAGAACGCGGTGATTGACCTCGGCGAAGACGAGTTCACGGTGGGCCGCGCCCATCCCATGATTGATTTTACGTTGCGCAACAAAATGATTCTGGAGCAGGCGGCAGACCCTGAAACCGCGGTGATTCTGCTGGATGTGGTGCTGGGCCACGGGGCCAACCCGGACCCGGCCGCGGAACTGGCGCCGGTGATTCGGCAGGCGGCCAAGAAAGTTTTTGTGGTTTGTGGCGTCACCGGCACCATCCGGGATCCGCAGAACCGCGCCAAGGTGGTCGAGACACTGCGCGCCGCCGGCGCGCACGTACAACTGACCAACGCGGCGGCTTGCAAACTGGCCGGATTGCTGGTGGCCGAAATGGCCCGTAAACCCCGTTGATGAAAGGGAACTCACCATGAGCATTCAAACACTGTTTTCTTCTCCCCTGCGCGTGGTCAATGTGGGCATTGAGTCTTTTAAGGAAGCCTGCGTTCAGGCCGGCACCGAGGCCGTTCAGGTGGACTGGCGGCCACCGGTGGATGTCGCGCCGGATGCGGAAGCCATTCTGGCCAAGCGGCAGGCGCGCATTGAAAAAGCCAACCAGAAGGTGCTGGATATTATTCAGGCCGGCACGCCCAAGCTGGTGGGGCTGGACATTGCACGCAACGTCATCCCCGGCATGACCGACAACACCATCCTGCACGCCGGGCCGCCCATCACGTGGGACCGGATGTGCGGGCCGATGCGCGGCGGAATCATGGCGGGCCTCGTGTATGAGGGGCGCGCGTCCACCATCGAAGAGGCCGAGGCGCTCGCTGCTTCCGGCAAGATCAAGTATGCCCCGTGCCACGAACACGGCGCAGTGGGCCCCATGGCGGGCATCATCACGCCATCCATGCCGGTCATGATCATCCACAACGAAAAGTTTGGGAACCGCGCTTTTTGCACGCTGAACGAGGGCCTTGGCAAAGTGCTGCGCTACGGCGCATTTGGCGCGGAGGTGACCAAGCGGCTCAAGTGGATGGAGAATACGCTTTATCCGGTGTTGAAGGCCGCCCTCGCCCACACCGGGCCAATTGACCTGAAAAACATGATTGCCCAAGCCCTGCATATGGGCGATGAGGTGCACAACCGCAACCGCGCGGGGACTTCCCTGTTCTACCGCGCCATTGCGCCGGCTATTGTGACCACCTGCGAAAGCAAGGAAGATGCCGCCGCGGTGTTGAATTTCATCAATGGCAACGACCATTTCTTCCTGAACCTCTCCATGCCGGCGTGCAAGGCGGTGCTGGATGCCGCGCGCGACGTGCCGGGCAGTTCCATCGCGGTGGTCATGTGCCGCAACGGCACCGATTTTGGTGTGCAACTGGCGGGTACCGGCAACCTCTGGTTCACCGCCCCCGCCGAAGTGCCGGACGCGCTCTACTTTGCCGGGTTCTCCAAGGATGACGCCAACCCGGACATCGGCGATAGCGCCATCACGGAAACCGGTGGACTGGGCGGTTTTGCGATTGCCGCGGCGCCGGCCATTGTGCAGTTTGTCGGCGGCAGCGCGGCGGATGCATTGCGCTACACGCACCAGATGTATGAAATCACCGCCGGCGAAAGCCGGATGTACCAGATTCCCGCGCTGGATTTTCGCGGCACGCCGACGGGAATTGACGTGCGCAAGGTGGTGGAGAAAAACATCGTGCCGGTGATTGATACCGGCGTGGCGCACAAACAGGCCGGCGTGGGCCAGGTGGGCGCGGGAATCGTCAACGCGCCGATGGGCCCGTTCGTCAAGGGCTACGAGGCGTTGGCCAAGATGTTGAAGTAGGGTTCAGGGTTCGGGATTCAGGGTTCAGGAACAAGAATTTCAGGGTTCAGGGTTCAGGAGCAAGAGTTTTAGGGTTCAGGGTTCAGGGTTCAGGCGGAATGAGCGAATATCGGAAACTAGAGGATTTGCTCGTTTACCAAAAGCTCTGCCAGCTCCATATCGAGATGGCAATGCTCTCCCAACATTGGCCCGTCGAAGAAAAATTCGAGCTGGGTTCCCAAATCCGACGTTCTTCGAACAGCGCGGCAGCCCAATTGGCGGAAAAATATGATGACAGACACATCCGCAACAAGATCGAGGGCGTCAACCGCAGCCGCGGCGAGGCCGCCGAAACCGTGCACCATCTCTATATGGCCTGTTTGAAAGGATATGAAACCCAGGCAACATACGAATCATATCGTTTGCGCTATCAGGAATGCATCCGTATGCTGAATGGCATGGAACGTACTTTGGAGCGGCAGCTTCCTGAAACCGCTCGACGTTGGCCAACTGTGAAGGAACAAACCGACGATTACTATCCAACCGGCTGTATAGATCTATCCTCAACTGAACCCCGAACCCTGAACCCTCAATCTGAACCCTGAACCCCGAACCCTGAACCCTTTAAAAAAAACGAACAACGAAAGGACAACCCCATGAATACCAACCAATTCATTGACTTCCTCGACAGTGCGCAGATGTTCGATCTGACGATGCGCCTGAGCGTGCACACGCCGCCGTGGCCGTCCTACATGCCGCTGGGCCTGCAATACTTCAAGCGGCTGGCCGGCGCGCACATGGGCCAAGGCGCCAATGGCCAGATCATGACCACCAGCAACCACGTGGGCACCCACATGGATGGCGAAATCCACTTCTACCCCGCGGGGCGCTCCATCGGCAACGTGCCGCTGCGCGAGTGGGTCGGCCCCGGCGTGGTGGCGGACATCTCCAAGGAGGTCTCCGACTATTCCATCTACACGCCGAAGATGATCACCGACAAGGTCGAGGTGAAGAAGGGCGACATTCTGATCATCAATACCGGCTACCACCGCTATTCGTGGGACCAAAAGACCGGCGATGAAATCCGCTACTTTGTGATGCACCCCGGCCCGAGCCCGGACTTTGACGAGTGGTGCACCAAGATGAAAATCAAATGGATTGGCGTGGACTGTGGCAGCGCGGACCATCCGATGAACACCATCATCCGCACGTGGCATCCGGGTCGCTTTCAGGAATGCGATGCCAAGATGAAAAAACTCTACGGCAAGTCATTCGACGAGTTGTACCCGATCAAGCAGTACTATCAGGCCATGCACCTGAAGCTCTTCCCCAAGGGCATTGTGCACGCAGAAAACCTCGCGGGTGACATCGCCAAGCTGGGCTCCACCCGCTGCTGGATCGGTTGCTTCCCGCTGCGCGGCATCGAGCTGGAATCCAGCATGTGCCGTATCGTGGCGTGGCTCCCGCCCAAGGCCAAAAAGGCCCGGAAGAAGTAGCCAGAGGGCAGAGCGAGGGTTCGGGGTTCAGGGTTCAGGAGAAGGCTGTCGAAACAGCAGTCCGGACAGGATGACAGTTGTTTCTCCAAATATCCAAATCCTGAACCCTGAATTCTGACCTCTCCCCCACCCCCAAAAACGCTTGAACCTCGTGCTCGGCGAGCACGGCTACAAAAAATCCGTCGAACCAACAGCCGCGCGGGGGGAGGCTACGAGGTGCGGCCGCGGATGGCACGGCCCAGGGTGACGGGGTCGGAGAAAGCAATCGCGCTGCCGGCCGGAATACCGAGCGCCAGTCGGGTGATTTTGAGCTGCGGATATTTTTGCGCTAGTACGTGGCGTAAATAGGAGGCGGTGGCATCGCTTTCCACATCGGAGTTCAGCGCGAGGAGCACTTCCTGCATGGTTGCAGCTCGTTCGAGCAGGGCGGGCAGTCGCAAATCACCAAGTCCTTCGCCGCGCAGGGGAGAAATCTTGCCCATGAGCGCGAAGTAGCGTCCGTGGTATTCGCCGCTGCGTTCGATCAATGCGATATCCGCTGGGTCTTCCACAACGCACAGGATGGTGTTGTCGCGGCGGGCATCGGCGCACAACCGGCAGGGGTTTTCCGTTTTGGGCGTGACGCTGCCGCATTGCTGGCAGGCGGTTAGCTCGCGACGCGCGGTGTCCAGCGCGGCGGCGACATCATGAGCCACGCTGGTGGGATTGCGCGCGAGGTGCACAGCCAGCCGCTCGGCCGTGCGCCGCCCGATGCCGGGCAGCTTGGCCAAGGCGGCGGCCAACTGGTGGAGAGCATCCATGTGCGTTGGTTAGAGGCCAAAGCCCGGCGGCAAATTGAGGCCAGCGGTCAGTTTTTTCATTTCGGTGGCGGCGGTTTCGCGCGCTTGATCCTGCGCACCACGCACCGCAGTCAGGAGCAAATCTTCCAGCATTTCCACATCGCCGCCTTGCACAAGGGCGGGGTCCAGCCGGATGGCGGTGATGTTGCCATCGCCAGTGATGGTGACGCGCACCGCTCCGCCGCCCGCGCTATGTTCCAGTTCCAACGCGGCGAGCGCCTCCTGCGCTTTGGCCATGTTTTTCTGCATGTCCGCAGCCTGCTTCATCATCTTCATAAAATTGGCCATGAGGGTCTCCTATTCACGTATGTCGTACACTTTGCCGGCAAACATTTCGACGGTTTTGGTCACCAGCGGGTCATCCATCAGGTTGCGCCGCGCCGCGGGGGGCGTGGTCGGCGCGGGCCGCTTGGCGGCAGGGGCGCGTTCCTCAAGCGTGAACTTCACGCCGACGGGGCGCTTGAGTTCACGGCCGACAGCCTGCTCAATGGCGTAGCGCGTCCGTGAGTTATCCACCTGCTTGAGATGGCCGGAAAATTCCGGGTCGAATCCCAAAATCAGGTGGTCGCCCTCGAAGCGCAGTGGCTCGGCTTCCTTCAGGTAGGGTGCGGCAAGCTGCGCATTTTCAGCGATCACGCCCAGCAGGGAACGCCAGCGGGTTTTGAGGTGGGCAGTGTCATCTTTATCCGCGCGCTTGGCGACGGCGGGGGGCGCCGGTGGGGTTGCGGGCACCGGAGCAGGTGGAACCACGGCGGATGGCGCCGGTGCACCACCATCCGCCGAACTAGACTGCAGTTGGGCAATCAGCTCATCAATGCTGACCACGGAGGCGGCGCGGCTGGCCTTGAGCAGGGCCACCTCCACCACCACGCGGCAGGAGAGCGCAAAGCGCACCTGATTGGCGGCCGCGGTCAGGATTTCGACCACACGCAATAATTTTTCGCCATCGGCGAGGTCGGCCTGTTGCCGCAATTCAGCCAGTTGGGCCTCGGTGAGGTCGAACGACTGGCCCAACCGCGGCGCGTGCTTCCAGACCAGCAGGTTGCGGAAGTGGCCGAGTAAATCCTGCACGAGGCGTTGCAGATCGCGCCCGTTGTTATCCAACTCGGCGATGGTGGCAAGCACGTCATCCATCTTGCCTTGCAAGATGGCCGTGGCGAGCTGCGCGAGCGCATGCCACGAAACGAGGCCGAACACACCGAGCACATCGGCTTCTTCGATGGTTTCGCCCTTGAAGGCGATGAGCTGATCCAGCGCGGATTCGGCATCGCGCAGGCCGCCTTCCGCGCCGCGGGCGATGGCGAGGAGCGCATCCTCGCTGACTTGCCATTTTTCGGCCTGAGCGATTTCGCGCAAGCGGCCGACAATTTCTGGAACGCTGATGCGGCGCAAATCGAAGCGCTGGCAGCGGGAAAGGATGGTAATCGGCACTTTGTGGACGTCGGTGGTGGCGAGGAGGAACTTCACGTGGGGCGGTGGTTCTTCCAGCGTCTTGAGCAGGGCGTTGAAGGCGCCGGTGCTCAGCATGTGGACTTCGTCAATGATGTACACCTTGAAGGGGCCTCGTGCGGGCGCGTAGCGGACGTTGTCGCGCAGCTCGCGCGCCTGATCCACCTTGGTGTTGGAGGCGCCATCAATTTCGATGACATCAAGATTGTTGCCGGCGACGATTTCACGGCAGGAGTCACACTGGTCGCAGGGGTCGGCATTGGCGCCGCGCCGCTGGCAATTCAGCGCCTTGGCCAGCAGGCGGGCCGTAGTAGTTTTGCCGGTACCGCGCGGGCCGACGAACAGATAGGCGTGGGCCACGCGTCCGGTTTGGATGGCGCGCAGGAGGGTTTGCACCACGTGGTCCTGCCCCACCACTTGGGCAAACTGCTGCGGGCGCCATTTTCGCGCCAAAACTTCGTATGACATGCTGCACTTCTCCGTGAAGGTTACCGCGGTCGCGCTCTCGCCGAGCCGGTCGCCATGAGCCAGAAAACCACGGCACCCGGAAGAACGGCCATACCGTTGCTGCCTTCCGGCCCTGGCGGGGTTTTGACCTCATCCGTCGCATGGGCCCAACCCATGGCAACCGGCGCGGGGAGAGCCCGTCCGGCCCGCCGGGGGTGTACCGGCGAACACCCAGCACCATAGCCTTGCCGGCGGACGAATGCAATCATTCGCACCAGTGGGGCAGCGGCAAGCGCCGCCCCCGCCGGATGGGTGACAGGAGGGGCGTTATTGCCCCATCCAGCGCGTGGGCAGGCGGTAGAAGTTCGTGGGGTGATAGGTCCACGTCCACGTATTGTTGGTGCCGCCGTTGCGCGAGACAATCACGATCATGTCGTTGGGCTTGAAGTGGCTGCCACCCACTGGGTCGTTATTGTTTACGAACCGCCACACGTTTGAAACATCACAATAGATGGCGTCGGTGCGCGGATTCTTGGTGGTGCTCTCGAGGACGTAGATGTGGTCGCCCGTATTCGCCGTCCCACGAGTGAAGTTGGTAGGCAGGTTGAGAGCAGCCGGCCCCACAGACACCGGCAGGTTCAATGCCAGGACGTTATACACCCGGATCTCATTGGTGCCACGAGGATCCTGTCCACAATGGATGGTGTGCGTAAAGCCGTTGGTGGGCACTTGCAGAATCGGGTGCCAGACCATGGCTGGGATCGGGTTGGTCTTCGACACATCCCAATCGAGGGCATTGGTCGTGGCGTATCCGCGGCCAGTCAAGTTGGTCGGCAACGTGATGGAGAAACCGCGCGTGAAGAAGTTGGTGGCTTGCAGGTTGGTCGTCACCGGCGTTGCGTTGCCTGACTTGTACCAGTTGGCATCGGAACCGAAGAAGTACACCTCACTGGCGATTGCGTTAGTGCCGGCAGAGAAGAACTCCACCTTGGTCGAACCGGCGGCCACGGAGGGGCCGGCGGGCCAGATATTGGTGTCGGTGCCGAAGACTGCGGCAAACGTGTTGGTGTAGGGAATGCCATGCAGCGCCACGAAGTTGCGGCCCTCGGAGAGGACGATGTTGTGCATGGCATACACTTCTTCGCTCGCGAGCGGGCGCTGCGGCAGGCCGCTTACGATGTTGGTGCGGCGCCAGCGGTCCATGTAGGACGCACGGAAGAAGCGCATTTGGCCGTGCGCCAGATACTGAGAGTTGGTTTCCACGAACCAGTTGGTGCGCACGGTGCCGGCCAGCTTCCACGTCCAGTTGGAGTTTTCCTGGAAGGACGCGGCATCGTAATAAATCAGGTCATAGTCCTTGTTGACCCGCTCGTATTGTCCGTACTCGTTGGTTGGGCCGGCGGCCAGCCAATAGAGCACTGAAGCGCGTTTGTCCTGGCCAGTCCACACGCCGAAGGTGTTGGTGCCGCCAGCACCGGGGAAAGACGGCGCGGTGGCGAACGACCGGTACACGCCTTGCGTCACGGCAAAGCGAATCGTGTTGTTCGTGGCCCAACTGGAAACCGAAGCCGGACCTTCGTTGCCGGCCTTGTCGAGACCGACAATGATCACCGCGTAGTCCTGATCGTAATCCAAGTCGTAGAGGCGAATGGTGCCCTGCGACAGGTTGGTGAGCGCCAGATAATTGGTGCCCGCGGCCGACGGATCCGAGATGGTGTTGGACGCTGTGACGGAGGGCCAATTGGTGTAGGCGCCGGTTGCGATGAAGTTCGTGTAGATATAGGCATTGCCGTTGCCGTGGCCCGGATCATCCTCCGGAACATTCAACGGATCAAAGGTGCCGTAATAAATCTTGTAGCTGCGCCACGGCGAGAAGATGTCGCGATCCGCGTTCGCGTGAGTCGGATGGCGAGCATCGGATGGATCGTCGGGACCAACTTCGAAGTTCGACTTGTTCGGGTTCCATGTCACATCGAATTGCGTGGTGGGGTCATCCACGGTTTCCGTCGCCGCCTGCACATCCGGAACGGCCGTCGGCGGTGTGACGTCGTAAGCTGTCCCGAACATCGGGATATCCGAGTCACTCGGCTTGCTGCTGGCCATGCGGTCGCCGGGGCGGTTGTTGTCGCGATCCACGGCGAACAGATAATTGGTCTTTAGACCCTGCTCAGTCGCCATGAAGATGGCGCTGACTTCATCAATCGGACCTTCATTGTCGAGCAACTTGACCTTCAGTTGGATGTCATCCCAAGCGCCCGCACCGGAGAGGGTCACGCGGATGGAGGCCACCGCCACATTGAATTTCTTGGTCTCGCTCGCAGCACTGACCCATGTGTCTTGAACGCCGGCGGCAAGGGATGTAAGCGACGATCCCAGAATGGGATTGCCGTCAGCATCCAGACCTTCCACCAGCAAGGTGCCGGTACCGGCGCCCATGAAGTAAGCGCTACTGAGCGTCACCTGCGGATCATAGGAATTGGTGTTGACAATGGGAATGAGCTGCACAGCCGTGCCCGCGCCGGAGATCGCCAGCGAACGCTGCCCTTCATAGGCCTGCGCCGTGGTCACGTCGGCGCCGGTGAGCGTCCAATGCAACCCGCCGTGTTCAAAGCCGTAATTGGCCAACGCGCCATCGGCCGGAATGGGAATCGGCGTGCCCAGATCGGGGCCGATATTCACCTTATCCGTCGCGACACGATATTCGCCGATGCCGGTCACATCCAGGTCCGTTCCCTGCTTCTTGCCATCCACGGACGGTGCAAAGGCAATGCGGAACTCCGGCTGGTTGGTCCACGGCGCGGTGTAGCGGTCAAGCGGCCCGCTCATCGCCACGCCATTGACGGTGATGTTTGCCGGCGCGGATGGGGCAACGGTATCGTTGTCGAGCACCTGAATCGTACCCAGACTCACCTCGCGCGACATCTGGTCTAACTTCCGGTTATCATCGGCGTCAAACAGCATGGCGGTCATGATATGGTCTTGAGCCACTTCGCCCGCATTGAGCCAGTGACCAACTTCCGAATACGAGAAGGACGTGAACGCCCATACGCTGGTGGGAAATTGCGCCGCAATCCGGGTGAGCGGCAGTGACGAGCTGAGGTCGGCCCGATACGCGGACACATTCTGAACCTGGACGGTGCCAATATTGATCCAACTGTTGGTGATGTCGTGTTGTTCGCCGCCGCTGAGGGACGATTCCGTCAGGGTGGTCCCGCGTTGCACGCCCTTGATGGTGCGGCCGCCGCCGCCGCCGCCCGTGTCGAAGGCCGGCAGCACCACACTCAGCGGGGCCGCCGCTGAGACCTTGGCGAGCTGGCTGTCGTACACCCGGTTGGTCAGGTTGCCCAGCACGGCGCCGGCGTTGGTGCTGGCCGGCAGGCCGCTCAGGTAGAGGTTGCTTCGGGCGGCATCGCCCGGCAGGCCCAGGAACACCTGCGGCACGCGCCATTCGCCGCGTGAGGCGCTCCAGTTGCTCTGCACGTTGGCCTGGCCGACATCGTTGTCAATAAACGTCAGGTAGCCGACGCGGGCATTCGTCAATTCCAGGTTGTCGCAGTTGTTTCCGCCGGCGTCCTGCCGGTCGTCGTCCTTGTCCCAGACGGAGACGATCCGGAACTCGTTGGTGATGCTTTCATAATCCTGGAACAACAGGTTGGCCTGGGACTTGGCCAGTTGCCATTCCATCGCGGCATCCGGCTGGTTGGTCGTATCCACGTCATCCGTATGCACAGACGTCAGCCAGCCGTTGGTGGACATCAGGCCCGCCGTGGCATTGGAGAAAGCCAGCACCGGCACCGTCCAGCCGCTGTAGTCGTAGAGGTTGACCTTCACGGCGATGGACGTGGCCGACGCCGTCTGCAACTGCGCGTCGTTGATGCGGTATTCCTTGTTGTTTCCGCTCGAGACCGCCTTGGTCTGCACGCCGTCCACGAAAATCCCCAGCGGGCCGCCGTACAGATAGCCGCGGGCCGGCCGGCGGGTGTCCTCGTCATACACCATGTTGGTGGTCATGTAGGCCACCGATCGCCAGTCGCCGTCCCGATCCACGTCGGCGTCCGTCGCCGTGAAGCGCGCGTAGTAGGTCAGCGGGGCGTCGCCCGCCCCCAGCACAATCTGCCTACGGTCCGCGGCCGCCGGGGCCGCTCCCAAGAGCGACAGCGTGGTATTGGTCGCCGCGGACCAGCCGTTGGTGACAAACGCGTTGGTGATGGGCACGGCGGCGTAGAATTCATTCCAAAAATCCACGCGCGGGGCGCGCCCGGTCGCGCCGATCGTGCCGTCAATGCCGCTGTACGCATCGAACGCCTGCAGGCTGAACGTCGCCGTGCCGTAGGCCAGGTCGTGGTCCGTGATCTGCGTCCCCCCCTCTTCGCCCAGGAGATAGCCCGAGACGATCAGGTTGTCCACATACCAGTTCGCGTTCTGGCTGGAGATCAGATGGTTCGTGTCCGCCACGCGCGCCAGCAGCTTGAACGTGACGGTTCCCGTCGAGGCCGCCGGCATCGCCACGCTCATCGAATACCCGTTCCAGTTGGTTCCGACGGGATTTTCCGAATCGGACAGGTCAATGCTGTTCGACGCCCACAGGGTTTCCGCCCCGCCCGGCATCGTCCCCCACAGCTCGAGGGTGTCCGGCCCGTTCAGCGTGGTAACCCGGCTGTCGAAGCTGATGCTGGATGCCTTGAAGGTCTTGGAGGTTGCGTCGGGTTCCAGCGTGAATTGCAGATAGCGGTAGTAGTTGGTGTTGTAGTAGGGGGCTTGGGTGTAGAGAGCCTTGGGCTCCGGCACCCCGGTCGAGGCGTCCCGCAGATTGATCGTCCCGCCGTTGCCGCCGTGGGAGAGGGCGCTGGCGACGATGTTGCTCGCCACGTTGGTGGACGTCAGCGAATTGGTGCCGTCGAGGAAATCCCAGTTCACCAGGTTGGCCAGCGCATATTCGCGGGCCAGGCCGGTGCCGGCGACGGTCAGACTTGCGGTGTCCATCACCGGGTCCACGGGATCATCATCCACGAGGACGACGCGCCCGAAGTTCACGCGGGCGCTGGCTTGATCGCCAGAACGGTCGTTGTCCACGTCGTAGAGGTCCAATTGAATGAGGTTGGTGACGCCGAGCGGGCCGGACAAGCTGTCCGGTCCCCACAGTTTGGTGACATCCTGCGTGGTAATATTATCCCAGTGCCAAGTCAGCATGGTGCCGCCATCGGTCGTATCGGTGACGATGCTCTTGGCGGCAGAATAATTAGCCCAGTTGGTCTGCCAGTACGCGGCAATGAAGGACGTATTCGTGAGGGTACGCCCCTGATCGCTAAAGTTCGACGTGGTGCCAAGCGCAATCCCCTTATAGAAGGAATCATACGCGTTAAAGCAGAACGAAAGCGGCTGACCCAGCAGTGCTCCATCAGTGACTTGATACAGAATGTCCTGACCCACACCCTCCACGCGTTCCAAGCGCTTGTTCGCGTTAGACACCACCAGAGAAGCTTCATTGGGCCACCCCAGCGCCTTGCTCGGGCGCGGGGCAATGATGTCGTCATCCGTCACGCAAATGCGGATGAGGAAGTTGGTGGTGATGTTGCGGGCCGTGTTGGGGCCATCTGCGCACCAGCCGCTGAAGAATTTGCCGCCGTCCTCCGCCTTGAAGCTGTTCCACGACCCATATTCCACCCAACTGCCGCCGTCCGTGCAGCCGTCTTCCGCGCTGACGGTCAGATAGTAGCGGATGCTCGGGTCATAATTGGTGATGGTGAAGGCCGCCATCACGTAGTTGGTGACAATCTGCCCGGTATTGCCCGCGGCAATCGTATTAGAGGCATAGAAGGATTGGTCAATGCCCCAATCGGTTGTCGCGCCGCTGACGGTATTGGATTCCAGCAAGTCCCAGTTGGGAGAGACGCGGCCATCCGTGCTGACGATATTGAACGCAAACTCGCCCGTATCCCGGTTACGGTTGGTGGCGTAGACGCCACTGGGATCGTCCCACCGCAGGACAAAGCCGAACACGTTGTTGGTGTCGCGCAATTCACTATCGAGGACGCTCTGGATCGGGCCATATTTGGCAATGTGGGTGTCGTAGGCACCCGCCAGATAACCCGTCACATTCGTGCCAATGTAAAGCAGGGTCGGCTTCGGTCCTTCGGTGTCCAGCTTGCCAACCACGCGGAAGAAGCGCGTCGTGGCTAGAGAAAGCTGTCCGGCGGTGTCGCGCGCGCGCACCCGCCACCAATACTGCGAGGCGGAGGTCGTGAATGCGTAATTGGTAGTGGTCGCATCCAGGTTCACGCGCAGGTCCACCACGCCGTTTTCCCGGCCGCTCACGCCATTGAATTGTTCATTCGTGCTGATTTCCAGCAGGTAGCCGGTGATCTCGCCATCGGCGTCCGTGGACGGTTGCCATTGCAAAGTCGGACTGGCGACAACTCCCGCATCGTTGGTGGGGGCAACCAGAACAGGCGTCGAGGGTCGGCTATTGTCCACCAATCCGGCATCGCCAAATTTCACGTCAACCCAGAAGTCAATATCGGCATCGCTGATGTCTTCGATCCAGGACGAAAGCCTGGCATCGTTGTCCGGTGTATTCACAGGCGGAATGGAAACGGAGTCCACCGCCGCCGCGGTGTTATTCACCAGCTTCATCGTGCCGCCGCCGTCGTTGTTCCATATCCCGTTATTCAGGAAGGACGCCACGGTAAAGCGCACGGGCTTGGCGCCGGTCAGATTCAGATCGGCCCGCGGCACTCTCACCTCAATGGTGTTGTGCTCGGCGCTGATGGCAGCCGCTCGACTGGCGCCCGGCCCATACCACGAGTTCCCCGCGTAATGATAGGCCTCGATTTCGGCATTGCCGCCCACGGAGTGGATATTGAGCTGATATTCCGGGAAGTGGACAGCCGCGCCACCCCCGAAATAGTCGCCGCTCACAAAGGTGTCGGCATCATCGCCCAGCCAATTCATGGCCGTGCTTCCCGCATTCAGGCGCGTATCCAGCCCAATCGCCACAAACGGCTTGGCGGCATCGGTGACATCCGCCAACTTGATCAGGAAATACACATTACTCGCATCGGCGTAGACCCGGAATTCCTTGATGTCGGCATTCGCGTGGTCGGCATGGTCCGTGCGCTCCTCGCCGCTCTTGTCAGTCCAGATGTATTCCTGACGCGAGTTAATCGCCGAATTGAGCGTGACCGACGGCGTCCCCAGCCAGTCCGCCGGATTGCCGTCAATGGTGATGCTCTGCGAACCAGTGGCCGTCTTCGCGCTGGCCGCCGCATAAGCAACCGAATAGTAGCTCCAGTTCTCGGAATAGAAGCGATAGTAATAGGTGGTATTCGGTGCCAGACCGCCATCCGCGAAGGTGGTGGCGGAACCGCGATACACCACCGTGCCGGAACCCAGCGCGTCACCCGCCTGATAGGCGACGCCATTGACTGGCGCGGTCCAGCCGGTATCCACCGTCTGGCGCACCACAACCACATCCTTCGGCACGCCGGAAATGCCGCGCGTCCAGGCCAAATTGATCTGGCTGTTGGTGTGCGTTCCGTCCCGAACGGCCGAAACACCCGTAGGCGGGTTCAAATTCTGAACCGTCAGCGCGGGGTTGTTCGTCCGCACCGGATCGCATCCGCTGCCAGCGGCCACAAAGCGGCTCGTGAAGACGCCCGCCGAGGTGGATTGCACCCGGTTCGACCAGTAGGTGTTATTGTTCTCGTTCTTCAGCCAGGGCAGATCCTTCACTGTCGAGAAGGTGTTGTTTCTCGCCCAATCGAACTCAATGCTGCCGCGCTGGCCCGGGCCCGGCGGATACGATTGGAAAACATAGCTTTCGGAATCACCCAGCCAACTGGTCGTCGGCGCAGTCCACGCCGCGTTGTTGAACATGTTGCTGCCGGCCCACGTCGGGCACTTGACCGCCACAAGGCCGGCCCAGTTGGTGGCGTAGCGAATTTCGTCAAAGAACACGCGACCGATCGTGCCGGCGGAATCGCTCGACCCCGCATTCAGGCGAATGCGCGAAATCTGGCTGATGCCGCTGCCCAGGGTCCCGCTGGCATCCCAACTGGCCGGCTCCGTGCCGGGGAATGTGTTGCCGGCCAGGGTCCACGCCTTGGTCTGCAACAGCTTCGTGTTGAAATCGTATTTGCCCACGACCATATACACATTGCCGGTATTGCTGTTGTACGGCAGGAAATCAAAGCCGGACCAGAACGTGCTGCCGCCGCCGGCCGCCGCCAGGGTGTGGTAATTCGCGCCGCCGCCCTTGCCGAAGAAAGCCACTTCATTCCCGCTGCCGTCCGTCAAACTCAAGCCGGCCCACTTGTTCGGACCTAGATGCTGATAGGACATCATGAAGGCCACGTAGAAGGCGCCGGAGTTAATCGGCGACGCCAGGTTGCGATCCGCCGTGGCGCTGTTGCCGTTGCCCGGGTTTTCCACCCAGGCCAGGTTGCCGGCCATGGACGGATAGCCGGTCATATCGAAGAACCGCGGCACATCTGTCGCAGCCACGGCGTTGTTGGTCCGCGCCCGCCACGTGCCGCTGTTGGCCGCCCAGTAATTGGCACCAAAGCCTTGGCCGCCCTTCATGGAGGCGGAAAATGCCGTGTCATTCGTATAGCTGAACGGGTTGACCCACTCATTCGCCTGATACGTCCCCATCGTGGCGGACGCCCCGATGCCAGTCGAATAATAGTTGGCCGAATTGACGGAGTAGAACTTGTAAACATTCGTGCTGCCCGGCGTCACGACATGCTCCAGCGCCGTCGCCGCGCCGCGATAAATCACAGTCGCGCCGTCAATGGTGTTGCCGGCGGCATAGCCGGTGCCGTCGGTCGGCCCCGTCGTGATGGCGCTGGTCTTGTGCAGCACCATCACATCGCTCCCCGCGCCGTTCTTCGTCCATGCCAGGCGCACCATTTCGTGCCCGTCAACCGTGGCGGTTGCGTTGGTGGGATCCGCCGGCTTCGACGGCAAAATCTGCACGATGCCCGCCCAGTTGGTCGCAATGCGCACTTCGTCGAAATACGTGTTCCCCGGCGTGCCGTCCGAGGCCCCGGCGCCAGCCGACAGCCAGACCGTATTGACCCAGCCAACATCGTTGCTGGCCTTGGAGAGCGAGGCATCCCAGTCGCTGGCCCCCGGCTCTTCCGCCGGCACCGCCTGCGACCCCACCGCGTAGGCCTTGACCTTCGCCACGCCGTTTTCCCAGTCGTAATAGCCCACGATAATGTAGTCCTTGCCCGACCCGTTATCCAGCGTGTAGGACGACCCCGCACTGCTGTTGGGAGTTGCAATACCGAGCTGCTTGTCCTGATCGTAGATTTCGCCGAAGAACACCTTCTCTTCGCTGTTGCTCCATGCCAGTGACAGGCCCGCGTACTTATTCGGACCGTTCCAGGCGTAATTCATGATATAGCCGAACCAAATCTTCCCGCTCTTGAATTCCTGTCCCAGATAGCGATAAGCCTTGGCGCTGGAGTTGTTCGGCGGATACACCCATGCCTTGTTGCCGGAGGTCGCCGGGTAGTTGGTCTGTGTCGCAAAACTGCCCGATACGTTCGTGAACAGTCCGACCTGCGGCCCGTACCACGCCCCGCCCCAGCCGCGTTCCCCATTCAGGCCGGTCAACGCCGTGCTGTTCGTATAAGAGAACGTCTCCACGATTTCGCCCGCGCTGAAAGCGGAGGTGGAATCCGAAGCCGTCACGCCAGCGGAATAATTGTTGCCGCTGTAGGAATAAAACGCGTAATGGTGCGCCTTGTCCGACGCCACCACATGCTCCAGGGTCGCGCCCGCGCCCTTGTAGATCACCGTGCCGCCGCCACAGGCGCTCCCCACGCTGTAGCTTGCCCCCTGCGTCGGCGCCGTCGAGGCGCTGCCGGCCTTGTACACAATCATGACGTTGTACGACCCGGCCTTGGTCCACGCCAGCCGGACCATCGTCTTGCCGTCCGCCGTTGCCGTCGCCGCCGACGGGTTCGGCAAAATCGTCACGCTGGCGGTGCCAGGCGACGTCGTCCGGTAGTTCAGGAACGAACCGGTCCCGTTATAGGGATAGACCGCCGCATGGTACGTCGAGCCGGCGGTCAGCCCCGTGATCGTCGCGCTGCCGTGCTTGCCGGCGCCCGCCACCACCACGAAATTGCTCGTGCCGATCTCGTCGCCCGACTTGAACGCGAGATCGGCCGAATAGCCGTTCCAATCGGCCGGGTTCGCATCCACGGCCGAACCGGACTTGACCAGGATGATCGTACCATCGGCCGAGCCCGTGTTCGTCCAGGCGATCGTCGCCGTCGAGCCGCTGGCGGGAAGGAAGGAAAGGATCGTCGAACTCGTGCCCGGTTCCGCCGGCCCCGTCGTGGCGTTGGCGGCCGGCGCCGGGGCCGCCGTGCGGTAATTGTAGGTCGCGTGCGCCGGGGTGCCGTCATAGGCGTACGGGAAGAGCTTGTAGTAATAGGTCGTGTTCGCCGACAGCGAGCTGTCGGTCGTGCCGCCCGCGCCCGCCGACGTGCCCACATACACCACCGTGCCGTCGCCGATGGAATTCCCCTGGCTGTAAGCCGTGCCGTCCGCCGGCGTGCCCGTCGGCGCCGACCCCGCCTTGCGCAGGATCAGGAAGCCGCTCTCGCCCGTCGCCGCACCCCAGGCCAGGTTAATCGCCGTGTCCGAGGCCGCCGTCGCCGTGAACGTCGCCGCGTGCGCCGAAGGCTCGACGCTGAGCGCATAGCGGTTGGATGGATTGCCGCTCGCCGCGGACACGTTGTAGTTCAGGGTCGCGTTGGTGCCCTGGTATTCGAATATCCGGATATGGTAGTCGTTCGCCGCCGTCAGGCCCGACAGCGTGAACGGGCTCGCCCCGCGGTGCACCAGGAAGTGGCCGGCGCTGAGTTCCGTGCCCGCGCCGAACGTGTTGTTCTCCCCCGTGTACGCCGTGCCGTCCGTCGGCGTCCATTCCACGGCGCTCCCCTGCCTGGCCACCACCAGGCGGCTGAGCCCGTTCCCCGCCGTGTACGACACCGCGTAGCTGGCGGACCCCAGCGAACTGAATCCAATGCCGCTGGCCTGGGTGGTCGGCTCCGGCATCAGGGTATAGGCGTCCGTGCTGGGCGGGTCGCTGGTGCGGTAGTTCTCCGACCCGCCGCCGCCGTTGAAGGCGTAGGCTTTAATGTAATAGCGCGTTCCGGGCGTCAGCCCCGTCACCGTCACGCTGGTGCCCGTATTGGTGTACACTACGTAGCTGCCCAACCCGAGGTCCGACCCGCTGCCAAAAACTGGATCGGCGGCATAACTGTTCATGTCGGTCGGTCCGCTGGGCGCAGCGCCCGCCCGGATGACGATCAGCGTATTGGTCCCGGTCGTGCCCTTGGTCCAGGTGACAGTGAAGGCATCGGCGCCGATGGCGCTCACCGCCAGATTGCTGGCGACCGAGCCCGGATTGCCCGCCATGGTCGTCTGGCTGATGGGATTGCCCGCGGCGGCGTTGGTGTTGTAGTTCACGGTGGCGCCGCTGCCGTTGAATTCGAACAGCCGG
>Ga0208196_1000178_pt1 | contig 92306 bp, 79 predicted proteins | sample AD_JPNNA7_MetaG_FD_184443 | JGI IMG/M metagenome (GOLD analysis project Ga0208196, IMG submission 184443) | Active sludge microbial communities of municipal wastewater-treating anaerobic digesters from Japan - AD_JPNNA7_MetaG (SPAdes) (version 2) | ecosystem: Engineered > Bioreactor > Anaerobic...
TTGGAGCGACGAGGGTACACCCGGTCTCATCCCGAACCCGGCAGTTAAGCTCGTCAGCGCCGATGGTACTGCCCTGGTAACGGGGTGGGAGAGTAGGTCATTGCCAAGGAACTGTTGCTGTTTATAATAATGACGCTTCTCGCACCTTGACGAAAAAAATGGAAGTGTTACACTGAGCGTTATGTTCGCTGACTCAGACATAGGTTGGAAAGTGGACCGCAATTTTGCGCTTGTGGGCATTGCTCTTGTCCTGGGATTCTTATTGGCAGGATGTCAAGGTATGGAGGTGGAGGGGGTGCTGAGTCAGCCGGCGCTGTCTGCTTCACCCACACCGCAAGTGTTCTTAGAAGAAACTCCTTCAGCTACGCTGGTCATTCCCACTGTTCAGCCTTCAGCGACATCATCGCCTACACCTCAGCCGACGAGTTTACCCTTCCCTACTCCTACGCCTTATTATTGCGCTTATCTCCGTGGCAGAACTGAATCCGGTTCGTTGTCGAGCACGGCTATGCGGGAGGGAGTGCGTTTCTTAGTGCATTTGCCACCGTGTTATGATGATTACCCGGCCAAGGCTTTTCCGGTGATCTATGTGCTTCACGGTTGGCCTATGGATGAACGGCATTGGGATTTGTTGGGAATAGATGAGCTGCTGGATGATTGGGTCATCCGTAGGATCGTCGGTCCGGCGATCATCGTTATGCCCGGCGTCAGTTCAGACGGGTTGTATGTCAACTCAAGCGGCGGCGACTGGTCCTTCGAAGGGATGCTTGTGAATGAGCTTGTGCCCTGGATCGATCGGACCTATCACACCTGGCGTGAACCGGCCGGGCGTGCTATCGGCGGCGTTTCGCGTGGCGGCGTATGGTCCCTGGAGATTGCATTCCGACATCAGGATGTTTTCGGTATCGTAGGGGGACATAGTCCGGCGCTGGCTCTGAATCGGCCTTTGCCACAATATGATCCATTTCTGCTGGTGAAAGAAGATGTGTCGGGGTTGCGCATCTATTTGGATGCCGGAGATTTGGATTGGGCGAAGACCTCCACAGCTCGTCTCTATGAGGTTTTGCAAGAGCGAGCTGCCGATGTCACCTATCAGGTTCACAAAGGAGGTCACGTCGATCAGCTTTGGCAGGAAAGTATGGTTGATTATGTGACCTTTTACACTTTGACATGGCCTCGTTCCTTCGACGCTTTGCCCCGCTGGGAAAGTCAGCCTGTGGAACCTACAGCGACTCCAACTCCATAAGAGTGACTTGGGAAACAAACACAAAAGGGAGGGTGCTTGTCACCCTCCCTTTTGTTGTTGCAGCCGTCTAACCTTGCCCCCAGAGACGTAGCAGCGCGGCTACATCATAAGAGGGCACCTGGTCCTTTTGTGCTAGCAAATCGTTGAGCGCTTCCAGCGTAGCTTGGACGTTGTCCTTGGCGTTTTCAGCGTCGACCGCGATCAGAGCTTGCCACAGCAGCGCCAGGACAACCATCAACGTATCAAACGAAGGGTATCCTGAGGGGGTCTTTGACGGCACAGCCAGGTTCGTGTCAGCTTGTCGCGCCGGTAGCAGCGTTGGGCTTGGGGTGATGGAGAGAGTGTGGAGGCCGTGTTCCTTCGCGGCCCCGAGAAGGTGCCCAATTTCAGTGTCTGGTCCCAATCCTAAAGAAATAGCAATAAGCAGGTCTCCCGGTTCGGCGTCGCGCAGGAGGATGGCGGCCTGGGCGTAATCGGCGCGGAGGGGGTAAGTTTCGAGGCCGAGGAGATTGAGATAAGTGCTCCAGAGAGTGGCGATGTGGTATCCTTCGGCGGTGCTGGTGATGAGGACCCGTTGTGCGGCGTGGATGGTCTGAACGATCTGGGCAATTTGCCCCGCATCGGCCTTCATATCCAGGATACGGTCGCTTAACTCGTCGAGCATTGTTCCGATTTGTCCGGTAAGGCCTTCGGTTTCGGCGGCGCCCTTTTGGTAATGTAACGCCAATTGCTGGTTGATGTACTGCTTTATCTCACGCGAAAGTTCACGATAGCCGGAATATCCCAATTCCTGTGAGAAACGCACGACGGTTGCCGGATCGACGCCGACGCGACGTGCCAGTTCGGTGGCGGTTAAAAACCCAACATCCAGGGTGTTCTCCAGAATGAAATCGGCAAGGATGCGGAAGCGAGGAGAAAGCTCTTCATATTTATTTTGGATTTTGTCACGAAACATTATCAGCCTCCCTGTTTTATCTGATTTTGATATTAAACTTTGCGGAACCTCTATCTATGTTCAATGATACCATTGCTGTAAATATATGTCAATCCTGTTTTCTAATGTTAATGGTTTCGTAACGTTTCTTTAATGCACGACATTGACAATAAAATAAAGTATTGATTCAGGCTAGTAAACTTGGTGAAGTAACTTATTCCCTCTACCAGGTTGGCGCAGATTTTGGCATGCCAGGCGCTCTGAGATAACGCGATATGCGTGTTCCTATAAGCTTATCTCCCTGCTCGTCTTCCCCAGGAAAGGGGGGTGGGGGATGAGAGGGTTATTGCTTTGTTCGCCACCTGGCAAGGGTGGCTGAATAGTGACCAAAACGGTATCTTAGGAGTTCAAAGGACGCCAGCAGCAGGGGGTGCCGGTTGCCTTTTCACATATTCGTTGTATCATAACCGGGCTATGGATAGATATGTGCGTATTGCGCCGTCGATACTTTCTGCTGACTTCGCTCATCTCGGCGCGGCCGTTGAGATGGTAGAAGCGGCAGGCGCCGACGTAGTGCACGTGGATGTGATGGATGGACATTTCGTGCCCAATATAACGGTGGGGCCGCTGGCGATCGCGGCCTTGCGTAAGGTCACCCAATTGCCCCTTGACGTGCATCTCATGATTGAAAATCCGGAACGTTACGTGGAATCTTTTGCCCGCGCCGGCGCCGACATCCTGACCGTACATCCAGAGGCTACGCCGCACTTGCATCGGGTCCTCCAGCAGATCCATGATCTGGGGCTGCAAGCCGGTGTGGCGCTCAATCCGGCGACTTCGGAGTTGTCTTTGCCTTATGTGGCGTCCATGCTGGATCTCGTACTGATAATGACCGTCAATCCTGGCTTTGGAGGACAGGACTTCTTGCCGGAGATGTTGCCCAAAATAGCGGCTGTGCGGAGTCTCCTCGATACGGTGGGCAGAGGAGGGTGGTTGTCTGTGGATGGAGGGATCAATATCACGACGGTGCCTCTGGTCGTTGCCCAGGGTGCCGATCATTTGGTGGCCGGTTCGGCGATTTTTGCTGCGCCTGAAGGTGTCGCTGCCGCGATCCGTGCGCTGCGCGGAGCGATCCCGCTGCTTTCAACGCGACAGCCCCGTTAATCACCCACGGGGCTGTCGCCTCAGTCTTGACCGGAATGAGCGTTACTTCTCGCCGCGAGAAAGCGTACGTAAACAACGGGTGCAGACATAGATATGTCGCCATGCACCATTGACCTGTATCCGCCTGTGCTGGATATTGGGGCGGAATTGCCGATTCGTCGCCCGGTTAGAGTGACTTACCTTGTGTCCAAACATCGGAGCTTTGCCGCAGATTTCGCATTTTGCCATAGTTTCACCTCTTCTGTCTCGCTGACAGGTGCTATAATACCACAAAGAGGAAAAGACGCAACTGGGAGGAGGACTTTATGAGTGAGTCTATACAACCGCGAGGAAGAATAGAAGTGTCCCCGGCAGCCATCGCTTCTGTTATCAGCGAAGCTGTCCAAACGTGTTATGGCGTCGTCGGCACGGTGCCGAAGAATTTCGCGATGGGTTTGGTCGATATTCTCTCCGCCGAGCGGAAGCGTGGCGTGGAAGTTCAGGTCCGTGATGGCAAAATCGCCGTTGATCTCTATGTCGTGGTAGAATATGGCACGCGCGTGTCGAGTGTGGCTGAAAGTATCAAGCAGGTGGTCAAGTATCAGGTGGAAAAAATACTGGAACTTCCGGTTGCAGAGGTGAATGTGCATATTCAGGCTTTGCGCGTGAGCGATGCGGATTAGGGGGCTTGTCGTGGACGAACATGGGGGTGGGAAAAGCATCGAGACTTTGAATGGATACGACTTGAAACTCATGATCGCGGCGGCCCTTTCCTGTTTGCATCAACACCAGGCAGAAATTAACGCCCTGAATGTCTTCCCGGTTCCCGATGGCGATACGGGAACGAATATGACCTTGACGATGACTTCGGCCTGGAACGAGATCGCCAATGTGGAAGAAGACAATATCGGACGACTGGCGAGCAAAGCGGCGCATGGAGCGCTGATGGGAGCGCGGGGCAACTCCGGCGTGATCCTCTCGCAGATTTTGCGCGGTTTTGCACGTGGATTGGATTCAAGAGCACAAATGCGTGCCGCCGACATGCCGCTCGCCATGCATGAAGCGAAGGAAACCGCGTATAAAGGGGTTGTCAAGCCGGTAGAGGGCACTATACTCACGGTGGTGCGCGAAGTGGCCGAAGAAGCAGCGGCCGCCGCCAGGGAAACGGATGACCTGCAATGTATGTTTGAACGGCTGGTCGAGCGGGCCCGATCTGCTGTGGCCCGTACACCGCAGTTATTGCCGGTGCTGCGGCAAGCCGGCGTGGTCGACTCCGGCGGTCAGGGATTTTTGGTGGTTCTGGAGGGGATGTTGCGTCACATAAAGGGTTTGCCGATGGAGGATTTCACCTATTTTGGGGAGGGTGTCGAACAGCCGGCTGCGGCCTTTCACGATATGGCGGCGGAGGCGTTGTTCTTTGATGACCATTACCCCTATGACGTGCAGTTCATCGTCGCCGGAGATAACATGAACGTCGCCGAGGTTCGCACCACGATTGAGGCCATGGGGGATTCTGCTTTGATCGTGGGGGATCCGCACACTATCAAGGTGCATGTCCACGTCCTTGACCCGGGCATCCCCATCAGCTATGGTGCAAAATGTGGCTCTTTGCAAGATGTGGTGGTTGAGGATATGCGGGTGCAGTACCGGGCGTTTGTCGCCGGGCGCGAGGCGACTGCCACGGCGACGCCGGCCTCTGGCGTCCCGCTCTTTGTACCGACAGAGGAAGCCCCTCGCATCGGCGTTGTCGTCGTCGCTGCCGGTGATGGATTAGCCAGGGTCTTCCGTAGTTTGGGCGCCACCGGGGTTGTGGATGGTGGACAGACGATGAACCCGAGCACGGCCCAGATTCTGGAAGCGATTGAACACTCCCCGGCGGATCAAGTCATCATTCTTCCTAATAATGAAAACATTTTTCTGGCGGCACAACAGGCGGCCGAAGTGAGTCACAAACACGTCGCTGTGGTGCCGACCCGCACCATTCCTCAAGGAGTTGCGGCGCTGCTGGCTCTGGATCAACAGATGACGTTGGACGACAATGTGGCGGTGATGTTGCAGAACACGAAAGACGTGATTACCGGAGAGGTCACCTGGGCAACCCGGGATGTAAAAATCAATGGCGTGGATGTCCGCGAGGGTGACGCCATCGGCCTGCTGGATGGGGAGTTGGTGGTGGATAGCCGCTCGTTTGATGAAGCGGTGTTCTGGCTCCTTGCTGAAGTGGAGCTTGAAGATCGGGAGCTGGTAACGGTGTATTACGGTGAAGGGGTGGAAGCACCCCAGGTCCAAGAATTGGTGGATAGACTGAGTGACAATTATCCCGAACTGGAATTTGAGGTTGTTGAAGGTGGGCAGCCGCACTATCCTTACATTATTTCGATTGAATAATCAGCCTCTGGATTCATGCCAGGTATGTTTTCATTATCATACATCATCATACATCGCGTTGGTTTCATTTTAGTAACTATTCAGCCACCCTTGCCAGGTGACGAACGGGACTTTGGGGAGGGCACATAATAGGTTATCCCTGCGGCAGGTGCTGACCCTCTCATCCCCCCGCCCAAAATCTCCCTTCCTGGGGGGAAGGGGGATTTTGGGCGGGGGGATGGGCTTATAGAAATGTCATACAGAAGCACCTGGCATACCAAAGTCTACGCCAAACCTGGCATAGGGAATAAGTGGCTTCGTCAGGTTTACTAGCCTGAATAGATACTCATTTTATACACTAAGGAGAAAGTGAGTGAGTGGCAATCACATTCAATTGATCACCGATGGGACTGCTTATCTCTCTGCCGCGCGTTTGCGCGAATTAGGCATTATCTCTTTACCTATTATTGCCCAGGCCAATGATCGGAATTTTATGTACGACCAGCAGACGGATGAACATTTCGACCTACTTCAGGAACTTGAAAAGTCCCGCAGCCCGGTAGAAATTGTCGGCCCTTCTCCCGAGGACTTTCGCGCTGTTTTCGAACGCACGCTCTATCGGACTAACAAAATGTTGCTGATCCTATCCTCCGGCCATCTCAGCCCGGTGATGCGCAATGCGCGGATAGCCGCCCGTGACTTTATGGGGCGATGCGACATCACGATTTTGGATTCGCAGACCATGTCTGTGGGACTGGGATTGCTGGTGGAGAAAGCCGGCGAACTGTTGCGTCAGGAGGATTTGCCATTGCCCGATATTGTCAAACTCATTCGGGGGATGATCCCCCGCATCTACGTGGTGATGATTTCTCATACCCTGGACTACATCTATAGCAGCGGCAAACTGAGCGCGATGCAGGCAATCCTGGGGGCCATGCTGAAGATCCATCCCTTCCTGGTGATTGAGGACGGCGATATCGTCCCCCAAGAAAAAAGCCGCAAACCCGAGCGGGCGCTTGACAAGCTGGTGGAGTTCGCCTCTGAGTTTTCACGGATTAACCAGTTGGTGATCTTTCAAAGCGGCGCCACGCCGACCGAGGAAGCCTTGCTGTTGAAAAGCCGGCTGGAACAAATCATTGTGAATCGGGATTTCCCCATTATCACCTATGATCCCATCCTGGCCTCGCACATCGGCCCGGAAGGGGTGGGAATGGTGATCTACGAGGAAGTGTGGCGATAAGGATATGAACCCCTCCCGTGTCCGCATTATCACCGATAGCGTCGCCGACATCCCCCCCCAGTTTATCCAACAGTTTAATATCAAAGTCGTACCGATTCACCTTATGATGGGGGCGGCAACCTACCTCGTGGACGGCAGGGGAGATCACGCGTGGTTTTACCGTGAACTCCAGCAACAGTCGGCGGTGACGCCTACGACTGCCGCCCCCCCGCCGGAGGTGTTTTTGCAGCTCTACCGCGAGTTGGTCGCCGAGGGAGCGGAAGAAATCATCGGCCTTTTCGCGGCGGCTACCGTCAGCAGCTTGTACGATCACGCCCTCATCGCTGCCCGAGAAGTGTCGGGGGCGCGCGTTTCCGTCCTCGATACCGGTCAAATCTCGATGGGGATTGGCTGGCTGGTACTGATGGCCGCCGAGGCTGCCGCTCGTGGTGCCTCGGCGGACGCGATTGAGACCTTGGTCAAGACGGCGCGCTCTCGAACCCGGGTTTTTGGTCTTCTGGATTCGCTGGAGTATTTGCGGCGCAGTGGGCGCGTGGGATGGGCCACGACGCAGATGGTCACGCTACTGCAGATCAAACCACTGATCGTCTTTGCCGAAGGGGAAGCTCAATTGATTGGCCGCGTCCGAACCCATCAACGCGCCCTCCAGCACATGGTGGACATGGTAAAAACGTTGTCCCCATTGGAGAAGTTGGCGGTCTTACATGCTCATACGAATGCCGCCGCGGTGCTGCGTTTGCAGGAGGCGCTGACGCCTTACGCGCCGGAGAAGCCGCCTTTGGTTGTCGAGGTGGGACCTATCTTTGGAACGCACATTGGCCCAGGGGCGTTGGGAGTGGCCCTGGTGCGCGTCTCTTAATTGACCATCTTCCTGAGGAATACGAATGACTAAACCGTTGGAGATTTTGGAGAAAATCCTTAATCTGGAGGAGAAAGACTACACTTATCAGGACAAAGCGGTGGCGGGTGGACTGGCGCGCTATGCCGATACCTGGCTCAAACAAGCCACTCAGGCATTTGGCGAGCCAGCTCGTCCGTGGGTTGAGGATATTGCCAACCGCCTGCGAGCTTACAGCAGTTTGCACCTTGAAACACGCCCCGCAGCCATGACGGCGTTGCGCGAAACGTTGCGCGCGGCCCGCGCTGCTGCCGTTCCCCCCTCAGAAACGCCGGCTGAAGGGCCGACGCCGGGAACACCACCTCCCCCCATGGAGCGGCCATCGCGCGATGTCGCCGGGCATGGATTGGAGGCGCCGGTGGAGACATTGCCCGGCGTTGGGAAAAAGCGCGCGGCATTGCTGGAGAAACTCGGCGTCAAAACGATTCGTGATCTGCTGTTCTTCTATCCCCGCCGTTATGAGGATTACTCCACCCTCAAAACTATCAACCATCTGGTCTATGGCGAACGGGTCAGCGTATTGGCGACAGTGTGGGATGCCGGCACACGCCGGACGCAATCCGGTCGCTCCTTGTTCCGGGCTGTTCTGTCTGACAACACCGGCACGCTGGAAGTCACCTGGTTCAATCAGCCCTATCTGGAGGAACGCATTCGTGCGGGAATGCAAATCCTGGTCAGTGGAAAAGTCGACGCCTATCTCGGTCGCCTGACCATGAACTCCCCGGAGTGGGAAATCGTCGGTCGCACCGACTTGACGAACATCCGTATACAGCCGATTTACCCTTTGACGGAGGGTTTACAGCAACGCTGGATGCGCATGACCATGCAGCGTACCCTCGTTGCCTGGGCCAAGCGCGTTCCTGACGCCTTGCCCGGCCCTTTGAAGTCAGAACACAACCTGCTGCCGCTGGAACGGGCCTTATGGGGCATTCACCTTCCTGACAACCGGGAGCATCTGCTGGCCGCCCAACGTCGTCTGGCCTTTGAAGAAGCCCTGTATTTGCAACTGGGATTACTGCGCCAGCGACTTCTCTGGAAAGCGCAACCCGGACGCATCATCAAGCCCGCTGACGGCTACCTCCAAACCTTGAAAACCAGTTTGCCGTATGCGTTGACGACGGCCCAGCAGCGTTCCCTGGATGAAATGTTGCGCGACCTGGTCTCCGGCCAACCGATGAACCGCTTGTTGCAGGGTGATGTGGGGGCGGGGAAGACCGTGGTCGCCGGTATGCTGATGGCGATGACGGCAATGGCGGGTTTTCAGGCGGCCATGATGGCCCCCACGGAGATATTGGCTGAACAACATTACAAAAGTCTCTCTCAATTGTTTGCCATGTTCCCTGCACCGCGTCCTACCCTCGCTTTGCTGACCGGCAGCACCGGCGGCGCAGAACGCGCGGCCATCTACGCCGGACTGGCGGATGGTGCCTTACAAACTGTGGTAGGAACTCACGCCTTGATCCAGGAAACCGTCGCTTTCAAAGACCTGGGGCTGGTCGTCGTCGATGAACAGCATCGCTTTGGGGTTGATCAGCGGGGCACACTGCGGCAGAAAGGTTACAATCCACACCTGCTGTTGATGACGGCGACTCCCATCCCGCGTTCGTTGGAACTGACGATTTGGGGACACCTCGACGTCTCCATATTAGATGAAATGCCACCAGGACGCCGTCCCATCGAAACCCGCGTGTTGCAACCGCGCGAGCGCGAGCGCGCTTATGCGTTTATTCACGCCCAGGTACAGCAAGGACGGCAGGCGTTCATCATCTATCCCCTGGTCGAGTCCTCGGAAAAAATCGAAGCCAAAGCCGCGGTGGATGAATACAATCGCCTGCAACGCGACGTGTTCCCCGATCTGCGGTTGGGATTGCTCCATGGCCGGCTGCGCCCCGGCGATAAAGAGCAGGTGATGGAGCAGTTCGTGCACGGCGACCTGGATGTGCTGATCGCTACCTCCGTCGTTGAGGTTGGCATCGATGTGCCGAATGCCACCGTGATGCTGATCGATGGCGCGGACCGGTTCGGCCTGGCCCAACTGCACCAGTTCCGTGGCCGCGTCGGGCGTGGCGCGCACCAATCCTATTGCCTGTTGTTGGCCGATAGCGCTGCGGATGAAGCCAACGAACGCCTGCAAGCCGTCGCCGCGACGACCGATGGCTTTGTTCTCGCCCAGAAAGACCTCGAAATGCGCGGACCGGGTGAATTTTTGGGAACGCAACAAAGCGGCTTCCCGGAATTGCCGATGGCTGCCTTGGCCGATACCCGCCTTCTCCATGAAGTGCGCGACGTGGCCGAATCCCTGCTGAAAGAGGACCCTGACCTGAGCAGGCCGGAACATCAACCCTTAGCCGGACGTGTCGCTGCCTTCTGGCATGGCGGAGGAGATTTGAGTTGACACAAAAAATAGCCCTTTATCCCGGTTCCTTCGATCCGGTGCACTACGGTCACATGGACATTGCTCAACGCGCGGCGGCGCTCTTCGATCACTTGATCGTCGCCGTTTACGAAAACCCGCAAAAACCGTTGCTGTTTTCTGCGCCAGAACGTGTAGCGATGTTGACCACGGCGCTGTCGCATCTGCAAAACGTCGCCGTTTGCTCGTATACAGGCCTGACCGTGCATTTTGCTCAATCCCAGGGGGCGCAGGTGTTGGTGCGGGGTTTGCGGGTGATCTCCGATTTTGAAATGGAATATCAGATGGCCCTGACCAATCAACAGCTTGCCCCGCACATCGACACGATCTGCTTGATGACCCGCCACGAATATGCTTTCCTGAGCGCCAGCCTGGTGAAAGAAGTGTTTATGGCCGGCGGTAATGTGGCACAGATGGTCCATCCGGTCGTTATAGAATCGTTGGCGCGGAAGCGGGCGCAGAACGGCGCCGATGACGTGGTAGTCCCCGCCATCTCATTGTAGAATGCCGGCCGAGGGCTAAAGTCCCTCGGCTATAAGCCTTGGCTGAAGTAGGGATTCGGGAGGTATCGATGGACGTCGAATTTTTGATCGAGCGATTGGAACGTTATATCCTGGAAGAATCCCCCAAGCTTTTGGGGATGCGCGCCGTTAACGAAAGCGAGGTGCGCAGCCATCTCACGCAGTTGCGCGAAGCTATCCCCGACGAAGTTTTACAGGCCAGAAAAATTGTTCAGGAACGGGAGTCGATCATCGATGCGGCACACCAGGAGGCGCAACAAATGATCGCGGCAGCGCAAGTGAAAGTGGAGCAACTGACGGCTGAGCATCGTCTCGTGCAGGATGCCCGGCAGCAGGCCGAGAACATCACCCGCCGGGCGCAGCACGATGCTGCAGGACTGCGCGCCGACGCCGACGAGTACGTCTTCAACTCGTTGAGCCAGCTACAGGCAGAGTTGAACCGACTGCTGCGCGTGGTCGAGAACGGGCTGCAAAAGCTCGAGGCCGACCGGGAGCAGTCGCTCCAGACGTCCGAAAAGAGCGACTGACCCCACCTGTTTGACATACGCCCTCTTTTTTGTATAATAGCTCCATTGTGACCTTGCGCCCGGCTAAGCCGTGGGGCTTCGTCATGGAGCGCAGGTCACTCGTGGTCTGTAGCGTGAATTGCCAATTCGCCCTACCATGTTGATATTCTTAGAGGAGTAAACAAAAATGCCAGCAGTACCCAAAAGACGCATCCCGCACAGCCGAGGTCATCGGCGGCGGGCGAATAGTTATCGTTCACCGGCTTTGCCGACCCTGGTTTATTGCGAATGTGGCGAGCTTGTTCGACCCTATCAGGTTTGCCCGCATTGTGGTTCTTATCGCGGCAAAAAGGTTATGAACGTTAAGGAGAAATAGCCGGGATTGCTGAGATGAGCATGGTTTCCCCGCTCTCCGGCCGGGGGGCGCAGCAATATGCCGGCATAGGCGCTGCTCTGTACCGGGCCTCCACCGAGGCCCGGATGCTTTGTGACCAGGCGGACGCGCTACCTGGCTACGCTCTGACCTGCTTGTGCTTTGCGGGCCTGGAAGCGGAGTTAAATCTCACCCTCTGCAAACGGCATTCACGGATTTGTTGCCCACCGCAGATTTCGCTGGCGCTCGACGCCTGACCGAAAGGAACGCAGAAGATGCTGGCCTTAGAAGGGAAAGTGGCGCTCGTGACCGGCGGCTCGCGCGGCATTGGCCGTGCAATTGCCCTGGAGTTGGCCTGTCATGGCGCCGACGTGGCCGTCAACTACGTGCATAACGCCACCGCCGCCCAACAGGTCGTCGCCGCAATCACCGCCATGGGACGCCGGGCGGTGGCGTTGCCGGCCGATGTGGGTGACTTCGACCAGGCTGCGGCGTTGGTCACGGCCGCCCTGGACGCGCTGGGCCGCCTCGACATCCTCATCAACAATGCCGGTATCGTCCACGACGCTCTGCTGCTGCGCATGCAAGAAACGGATTGGGATGAAGTGCTGCGGGTGAATCTCAAAGGTGCTTTCAACACCAGCAAAGCGGCGGTACGTCCGATGCTGCGCCAGCATTTTGGCCGTATCATCAATGTTAGCTCGGTTTCCGGCCTGATGGGGCAGGTCGGGCAAGCGAATTACGCGGCTTCTAAAGCAGGGCTGATCGGTTTGACCAAGAGCATGGCCCGCGAATTGGGCGCGCGCAACATCACCGTCAATGTGGTTGCCCCTGGATTTGTTCCTACCGACCTGAACGTGACGCTGGATGAGACATGGCGCGAGCAGTTGCGTGCATGGATTCCCCTGGGGCGCTTCGGCACTGCCGACGATGTCGCCCATGCGGTGGCTTTTTTGGCGTCGAACGAAGCCGCATACATCACCGGTGCCGTGCTGCCCGTGGATGGCGGCTTGAGCATGTAAGGAGGCGCGGATGGAAACACAGACAATCCCCGGTATGGTCACGGTCGCACCAGAAGTTCTCGAAACGATTGCCCGCTTTAGCGCGTTGAACGTTCCCGGCGTCGTGCGGCTGGTCGAGAAAGACGTAGATCGAATTCTGGGGCTTGCGGGGAAGTCGGTCCTGGTCCAGGTCAATGACGGGAGGGTGACGGTGGATTTGTCCATCATCGCCGGCCCCGACATCAGCCTCTTGCGTCTGGGCCGCGCGGTGCAGTACGAAGTGACCCGCGCTATCCAAAATATGATCGGGATGCCCGTTGACGCCGTGCATGTGCACATCGAGGACGTCGTGTATCCCCAGGCGGAAGATCGGCCTGAGTCCCTGGATGAGTGAGTTGATGAGGAATCTTTATCATGAAAGGTGAACGTCGCCTGGCACGCCAGGTGGCGCTCCAGGTCCTTTACGAAGTCGATCTTGTGGCGCATCCTGTCGGTGAGGTGTTGAGTCAGCGCTTCGCCGAGAGCGAGTTATTGCCGCGAGTGCAGGACTATTCTCAAAAGCTGGCCATGGGCGTCGTCCAGTGTCGCGAGCTTCTGGATCACTATATCCAGTCCCATGCGACGGAATGGCCGCTGGATCAGGTCGCCATTATCGACCGCAATCTGCTGCGCATGGCTCTGTATGAGTTTACGGTTGGCGGTGTGCCTGTCAAAGTGGCGATCAATGAGGCGGTGGAGTTAGCCAAACATTACGGCTCGGACAGTGCGCCGCGTTTCGTCAATGGCGTGTTGGGGGCTTTGGTCCCCATGCAGGCGGAAATTACGGCGGCCCTGCGGGCGTCCGGCAAATACAAGATGGAATAGACCCGGAAAATAATCCGGGAAACGGGAAGGGGCGTCATTCCGATATGAGGAATTACGCCCCTTTTTTCTCGAATTTCACTTGCCGTCCGCGCGGCTCTGTATTAGATTGGAGGGATGCAGTTGGGCTGAACTATGCCAGCGTGATTCGTAGGACGACATTTCTGAAAGGAGTTTGGGGATATGGAAAAAATCCGTGTGATTATTATGGGCGCTGCCGGGCGCGATTTTCATAACTTTAACACCTATTTTCGTGATAATGATAAATACGTCGTCGTCGCTTTCACGGCGACGCAGATTCCGCATATTGAGGGGCGCAAATATCCCGCCGAACTGGCTGGACGGCTTTATCCTCAAGGTATTCCGATTTACCCCGAAGCCGACCTGGAGGCGTTGATCCATCAGCATGATGTCGACCAGGTGATTTTTGCGTATTCGGACGTTCCGCATGAATACGTGATGCACAAGGCTTCACTGGTCAACGCGCTGGGCGTCGATTTCCTGCTGTTGGGAGGAAAATATACGATGTTGACGAGTTCCAGACCGGTGATTGCGGTGTGCGCGGTGCGCACCGGCTCCGGGAAGTCGCAAACCACCCGTCACGTGTGCGATGTGTTGCAAAAGATGGGAAAGAAAGTCGTTGCCGTCCGCCATCCCATGCCCTACGGCGACTTGGTGCGGCAGGCCGTCCAACGTTTTGCGACGTATGCCGATCTGGACGCGCACGAATGTACGATTGAGGAGCGCGAGGAGTACGAACCCCACATCGATCGCGGCGTCATCGTCTATGCCGGCGTGGATTACGCGGCGATCTTGCGTGAAGCGGAGAAAGAAGCCGACATCATCGTGTGGGATGGCGGCAACAACGACATCCCCTTCTTCAAGCCGGATTTATGGATTACGGTGGCGGACCCCCATCGTCCCGGACACGAGGTGACCTATTACCCCGGCGAGACGAATCTGCGCGCCGCCGACGTCGTCGTCCTGAACAAGATCGATACCGCCAACTACGAGAACGTACGCGCCGTGCGGGCGCATGTCGGCGCCTTCAATCCCGACGCGGTGGTTGTAGAGGCAGCGTCGCCGCTGTTTGTGGAGCATCCCGACGTCATCCGCGGCAAGCGCGTGTTGGTGGTGGAAGATGGCCCCACGCTGACACACGGCGACATGGCTTATGGCGCCGGTTACGTGGCGGCGCAGCGTTTCGGCGCGGCGGAAATCATCGATCCCCGCCCTTACGCGGTGGACTCCATCAGTGCGACGTATCAGAAATATCCTCACACCGGCGCGATCTTGCCGGCGATGGGTTATGGGCACGAGCAAATGCGCGACCTGGAAGTGACCATCAACAACACGCCCTGCGACCTGGTTGTCGTCGGCACGCCCATCGATCTGACGCGACTGCTCAAGATCGATCATCCGATGGAGCGGGTGCGCTATGAATTGCAGGTGATTGGACGCCCGACGCTGGAGGAGATCATCCACGCGCGTTTTGGCGCAGCTCAATAGCGGCCGTTGAAGGCGCGCGTACCACTGATCCACGGGCTGTCGCGGATGTAGTAGCGCCAGCGCGCTTCGCATGCGGCCCGGTCGCCGCGTACCCCGATGCGTGGGCTTTGTCCCAGGCGCGTTTCGGGGATGGAGGCGTAGTCCTCGATCCATAACCGGGCGTCTGCCGCGCACAGATCGAGGTTGTTGAGGCTGCGATCGATGTTCAGCGCATGGCAGACCCTGCCGGGACCGCCGGTCAGGTTGGGCGGTGTGAGCTGTGGTCCGCGTCGCTGCCGGATGATCGCCAAGCCCTCCAGCGGTTCTATCGCGCGGATGAGGATCGCGGCGGGAAAACCACTGCGTTCCGTCACCACATTCAGGCAATGGTGCATCCCGTAGATCAAATAGACGTAGGTATACCCCGGCGGTCCGTACATCGGTGCGTTGCGCGCCGTCGGGCCGGGGCTGGCGTGACTGGCGTGGTCATCTTCACCGATGTAGGCTTCGACTTCGGTGATCATCCCGGAAAGCCGTACCCCCGCATCACACCGGACCAGGCGTTTGCCGAGAAGGTCACGGGCGACGGTGAGCGTATCACGCGCATAAAATTCTCGCGGTAGTTGACGGTCCAAGTTGCTTTTATCTCCTTTTGCGGTATGCTTATTGTAACATAGAATGCTCACGGCCATAATCTTTCAAATCTCGTCACTGCTCAGCCTGGCGCTAACTATCCAGACGGCCATGGACAAACCTTAGTGATCCGTAGCTTTCGCCCTGCCCCCTCCCCAGCGTTTTCGCTGGGGAGAGGGAGAAAGATAAAGGGTTTGTGCCGGCGGGCGCAGCCCGTCTGCACAAACCTACAAAAAAAAGTCCCCTCCCTCCCGCGCCAACGCGGGAGGGAGGGGATAGGGGGTAAAAGTTGATCGTAGGACCCAATCTGATGCTTAATCTTCAGCAATTGTTCGGGAATCTATGCTGTTTCTTAGTCGGCGTTTATGTTTTTCTCGGTGTGCTCTGGGGCTATGTGCAGAGGAGGGCTGATCCATGAGCAGTGATATGCCTGACTGGTTGTTGGAACTGATGCCTGCCGCAGAAGGGGAAGAACCCCGGCAAAAAGCAGTGGCCGAAGACAGGCAGGTGATGCCGCTGCGTGCTGACACTCAAGCCGAGCCGTATACGAAGCCGCAAGAAGCAGCGCCGGCGGATGTGGATGGGCTGGACGATTTGCGCCACCAGGTTGCTGTCCAGGAGGCGGCGCAGGTCATGGCCGCGCAAAAGGCGCACTCGCCGTATGTGTTCGGTGGGTTGTTGCCCTGGCAGGCTTTTTTCCTTTCGGTGCTGCTGTTTCTGGATGTAGCCATCATCGGCATGTTATTTTTGATTATGTTGGGGCGCATTGTGCCTTGAGCGATGAGGTTCAACGAAAACGCGAGGCTCACAGAGCCTCGCGTTTTTTGTTGGGTTGAACCGCTGGCTATCGTCCGAGAGCTATTTGCACGATTCGTTTCACTCCCAGAGTCAGCGACGTTTGGGGTTGCAGGGCTGCCAATGGTAGACCTTTGGGAACTGCGGTGGCCTGGTTAGGATCGTAGGCGATGTCTACGGCGAGGGGCACGCGCAGAGCCTTCTGCAGGACATCCGCGGGTGGATGTGGGCCTGCTGCTGTAGCGTTGCGTATGACGAGCAGACGGTCTTTCCACACCTGGAGCGCCTGGAGAGTAGCCCGCGTGACTTGCACGGCAGGGGCGTCGTCACCGGTGATGAGGACGATGTGCTGGGCCTGGTCTAATACAGCCTTCGCCGTCGCGTCAAGAAGCGACGGCATATCGACCACGATAAACCGGCCCATGGATCTGAGTTGGACTAATAGAGTTTCGACGATGTCTTTGCCCGGCCAACTATACTGCGCCGGCACGGGCGGCGCGAGAAGAACCTGGAGGCCGGTGCTGTGTTGGCGCATCAGGGACGCCGGGGGCGTTTTGGGATTCTCCACGTACTGCCCCCAGTGCTTCTCCGGGCGTATTCCCAGGTAAAAAGCGCATTGTCCGCAGGCTGGAGCCAGGTCCAGCAGGACGGTCGGGGCAATTTGCTGAAGGACGGCGGCCAGATTGATGGCGATGGTGGTAACGCCCACACCGCCTTTCACGCTAAAAACAGGCAGAACCGGCACGTCCACCGCCGGAGCTTTTCCGGGGGTGCGTTGCACCAGTGCATCGATATGCTTGAGTAGCTCTTCCACATTGGCCGGCTTGGTCATGTGATCATCGGCGCCGGCTGCCAGGGCCGCCTCGCGATCTACCGACTGTCCACGCGCTGTGAGGACGATAATGCCGATGTTCTGCGTGCGCCCGTCGGCGCGCAGTTTTTTCACCACCTCGTAACCGCTCATCCCCGGCATCATCACATCGACGAGGGCGATGTCAGGGGGACGGGCAAACGCGGCCTGAAGGCCGTCTTGCCCGTTGGTGCAAGCGATGACTTCATGTTTTCCATGCTTTTCCAGAATGATCTGGAGCATACTTAACATGTCGTAATTGTCATCAATAACCAGGATACGGGCCATATTCTTGTCTCCTTTCTGCGATTCCGTGGGTAAGGTCAGCCGCTTTTCTCGCCGAAGAAGCTGATATGGGCGCGGTTGATCAGCGCAACGCCGCCCTGATAGCTGATTTCAGGGTTAAACGTCGAACGGACCGTCACATCTAGCAGAGTAATGAAAATGCCGGCATCGGCGCTGAGATAGAGGCGGGGGTTGAAGTTCTTGTTGAGCAGATATAAGCTACCGGTGATCTCGAAGAATGGAACGGTGAGAAAAATAGGCATTTGATAGTTTCCCATCCCATACGATTGATCGCGCCGCAGTCCGTCTTTCTTATCGATGGTCAGGACGAAATCCAGATTGGATTTGTCAAACAGCATAAGGGCATAATAGGCGCTGATCCGGGCGGGGTCTATGATAGGGGAAAGGTAAGCCTCCTCCAGCAGGAAATAATTGGTCGTTGGGTCATAAATTTCATCGGCCAGGAGGCGCTTGGTGATGACGTATGTTCCCGACACGCGGTATCCTTGGGCGAAAAACTCAGCGATGACTTTATTGGACCTTTGCATCTTATCCCTCCCTTCAGGTCGATCAGAACCATTGTTAGCTCGTGTCTATACCTCTGGCCGCAGTGCCAACCCATGATGCACCCTCCTCAAAGTCCTGTGCGCCACCTGGCAAGGGTGACTGAATAGTTACATCATTTTAGCTCAAGGTTCTGCAGTTTTCCAGGTGAAGGTGCGGCGCTTGATTGTCTGGCTGATTACTTTGTAGGTGGGATTCCCACTTTCGGTGACTAAACGGACGATGCTGACACGCCATGAGCACGTGCGATCGGCGATGTCCGCCGGTGGAAAGAGATCCTTCGTAACGCGCCAGGCCGTAGAACGTTGGTACACATTGATCGTCGTTTTCCCCTCCGCTGCGGGGACGATGAATTCGAGTTTGTAGTATTCCTTATCTTTGAGAATGCCGACCGAAGCCCATTGCAAAATGACCCCCGCATCTGGCCCGCTGAAGGTTGCGCCGTCGGGCGGATAGAGCATCTCTGGCGCGGCGTAGGTCATAACCGACGCAGGGGTGCCGCCCACAATGGCTTCTGTCTGCACTTCCGGCGTCGGTGTGTATTGAGGAATCGTGAGGACATGATCGGCGTGGATGGTTTCGGAGTTTTCCGGGATGTTATTGGCCCGGCGAATGTCGTCGACCCTCACGCCATATTGTTCGGCGATGGTCGATAAGGTATCTCCTGAGCGCACTGTATGCAAAATATAGGGTGCAAAAGTAGGGGACGGCTCTTCTGGGTTGAGGGTGGGGGGAGGCCCCGGTGTAGGCGTGGGCGGCGGGATGAGCAAACTGTCTCCTTCCACAATATCGTCGGAGACCAACCCGTTGTAGGCTTTGAGTTCTTCAACGGTAATATCGAATTCTGCCGCGATTTCCCCCAGGGTATCATTCGCCTGAACCGTGTAAGTTTGCGGTGGCAGCGGCGTCGGGGTAGGCAGCGGCGTGGGGGTGAGCGTGGGGGTCGCCGTTTGGGTTGGGCTGGGGGTAAGGGTTGGCGCGCGGGTCAGCGTCGGCGTGAACGTAGGCAGTTCCGCCGGCACGACGATGTCCCCTTGGGAGAGTTTCCATCCCAGCATGGCCGATCCAACCAAAATCACCAGGGCGACGACGACCATAATGACGATTTGCAGCACCTGCAAGCGCCGGGGCGAGGTGCGTGACGTGGGTGCTTCGGCTGCGGGTTCCTCTTCCAACGAAGCGCCGCACATGAGACAAGTTTTGGCCCCTTCCGCTACTCGCGCGCCACACACCGGACAATGGCGAGGCGGGTGTTTCGGCAAAGATTCAAGGACGTCTTCTGTTTCCATAGTCTTAAATTTTATGATAACACCGATATACGAAAGAGCAAGGTGTGATTTTGGCCGGGCGTTTGACGCATGGGATACCCGTGCTATAATTAAATTATAAGGCATACCTTATTATTTCCCGGGGAGTGGAGTGTGGAAAAAGTTGGGGCTATACGAGAACGGGTCGAGGATTATCTGGGCGCGATTTATCGCTTGCGGACAACTGCGGCATCGCCTGTCTCGTTGGCGGTGCTCCGGGAGCATTTTGATCTCTCGCCTGTTTCGATCCACGAAATGATTCAAAAGCTGTCACAGCGTGGCTGGATTGAGTATTATCCTTATCGCGGGGTCACGCTGACGGTGCAGGGAGAAGCGGTTGCGCTGGCCCTTTTGCGTCGCCACCGACTGTGGGAGAGGTTTCTGACCGATGTGCTTCAAGTCTCGTGGGCCGAGGCGCATGACATTGCCGGCGCGCTGGAACATGCGGCCCCGGAATCGGTCACCGAGCGCCTGGCGAGTTTCCTGGGCGACCCGGCCTCTTGTCCACACGGCGAGCCGATTCCGCCCTCTGCGAATCCCTACATCGATCACAGCTTGAGCCACGTGCCGGTTGGCGCGGCGGGACGGGTGACACGGATTGCGCCGGAGTCCGCCGCCTTGCTGCGCGCCGTCCAGGACTGGGGCTTGCTGCCCGGCAGCCGTGTGTCCGTTGTTGAGCGGCAGGCGGCAGCGGTCACAGTCCGGGTGGCGGATCATTTGGTAAGCATCCCCCAGGAGGCCGCGAATGCGATTTGGGTTGAGGCATTCTGAGGGGCTATTTCTTCGGTGGAGGTATCGTCATGGTTCCGTTAACCGCTCTGAATCCAGGGCAGGTGGGATTGATTCATCAGTTGCGTGGGGGGCACGAGTTTGTTTCCCGGCTGGCGGCGTTGGGTTTTACCCCCGGCACGCCCGTCGTCGTGACGCGTAACCACGGGTTTGGCCCGTTGATCGTATCGGTGCGTGGGGCGCAGGTAGCGTTAGGCCGTGGAGAGGCAAGCCGTGTCCTGGTTTACGTAGAGGAGGCTGTCGATGCGCTATCCAACAGTCATTGAAACGGCTCCGGCAAGGTTGTCGCCCGTTGCAGCCGCGACCATCACCGTAGCTCTGGCCGGCCAACCGAATGTGGGGAAGTCTACCATTTTTAACGCGCTGACCGGTTTGAATCAGCATGTCGGAAACTGGCCGGGGAAGACGGTCGAACAAAAAACAGGAAGCTGCACCTATCGTGATAGACGCCTGAACTTCGTTGATTTGCCAGGGACGTACAGTCTCACGGCCAACTCGATGGAAGAGCGTATCGCGCGGGATTATATCCTTCATGAGCGACCGGATGGGGTGGTGGCCGTTGTTGATTCTGCCATTCCCGAACGCAGTCTGTATCTTCTCGCCGAGTTGCTGCAACTCCCGACGCCGGTTGTTCTGGTCTTGAACATGATGGATGTAGCGACGCAAGAAGGCGTGCAGGTAGAGCCGCAGGTGTTGCAAGCGGCGTTGGGGATCCCGGTGGTGCCGATGTGCGCGACGAAAAATCAGGGTTTACAGGAGATGTTGGATGCGCTCATCGACCTGGTAGAAGGCAAGTTCCCCTACAACCCCCGCCGTCCGGTCATCCTGCCGGCGCACCAGAGGGTATTGGAGCAGCTCATCACCCTGATCGCCGACCATGTGCCGGCCCCCTATCCGGCGGATTGGGTAGCATTGAAGCTCTTGGAAGGCGATGGCGAGATGGTGCACCTGATGCAGGAGACCTTGCCACGGGCGGTGTGGGAGCAAGTGCACAGCATCCTGTACCAACACGAGGACGCGATACTGGACATTGCCGGAGCGCGCTATGCGTGGATCGCGCGGATGACGCGGGCCGCCGTCGTGCGCCCCAGGGTTGGGCCGATGGGGCTGACGGCGCGTCTGGATCGCGTGCTTACCCATCCTCTGTGGGGGATGGTGGCACTGCTGGGGGTGTTGGCTTGCATCTTTGGGCTGACCTATGCCATTGGCGTGCCGCTTCAAGAGGGATTGGACGGGCTGATCCAACATCTCGTCAGAGCGGTGCACGATGGACTGCATGGCGTGCCGCACTGGCTCGTTGATCTGTTGTCCGATGGTCTGTTGGGTGGGGCGGGTATGGTCATCACGTTTTTGCCCATCCTGGTGATTTTCTTCGCGGCGCTTGGCTTTTTGGAGGATACGGGCTACATGGCCCGCGCGGCCTACAACGCCGACCGTTTTATGCACGCGCTGGGTCTGCACGGTAAGAGCTTTATGCCGTTGTTGTTGGGATTCGGCTGTAACGTCCCGGCGATTTTGGGCACACGCATCATCGAAACGCAGCGCGCGCGTTGGCTGACGATCCTGTTGGCGCCGCTGATTCCATGCACGGCGCGCATGGCGGTGATCGCCGTGCTCGCGCCGGTTTTCTTCGGCGAGGCGGCGGCCTGGGTCGCCTGGGGGTTGGTGGCGGTTAACCTGGGCGTCCTCGCCGTTGTCGGCATCGTTTTCCACCGGTTGGTGCTCAAGGGAGAGCCGGCGATGTTCATTATGGAACTACCCCTCTATCACCTTCCTAACGCGCGCACGATTGGCCTCTATGTCTGGCAGAATGTGGTGGCCTTCTTGCGCAAGGCGGGCACGGTGATCCTGGCAGCCTCGGTGGCGGTGTGGCTGTTATCTTACTTTCCGGCTGACGGTGATGTAACGCAAAGTTACCTGGCGTGGATCGGACGCGCTTTGACCCCGCTGGGTAAGGCGATGGGACTGCCCTGGCCTCTGATGGTGGCTCTGCTGACCAGTTTCGTTGCCAAGGAGAACACCATCGCGACGCTTGGCGTGCTTTACGGTGATTTTGCGACGGTCTTGCCGACGCTGCTCACGCCGTCCGCGGCATTGGGTTTTCTGGTGGTACAAATGCTCTTTATCCCCTGTGTGGCGACGGTCGCCGCCATCCGTCAGGAGACACAATCCTGGCGCTGGACGGCCATCAGCGTGGGGTTGATGCTGACCTTGTCGCTGACCGCCGGTGTGCTCGTGTACCAGGTCGGTGCTCTGTTGTGAGAATTCATCGCGGTGAGAGGAAATGGGGTTGTTTATCAGCGATGAAAATGTAGCATGAGTTGATCCCTTGCGTGATAACTGGCGTTCCAGAATGGAGGCCAAGATGCTCAAGCAGCTTGTGGCGTTGATCGGAGAAGGTAATCTTTCCACCCCCCAAGATCTGGCGGAAGCCTTATCCGTCCCCGCGCCGTTGGTCGCACAGATGATAGAACAGTTGACGCAAGCCGGCTATCTGGTCGAGTCGCAGCCATGGGCGGACAGTTGTAGGGGCTGTGGGTTGGAAAACACTTGCCGTGCACAACCGGCGGGGCGCGTGTGGACGTTGACGGCCAAGGGGAGGGCTGCGGCGGCAGGTTTGTAGGGGTTAAACAAAAAAAGGGGCGCAAGTAGCGCGCCCCTGATTTTTTTCCTCGTGGGTCGATTTAGTACATATCACCCATATCGCCGCCGGCGCCCGGACCAGCAGGTGCAGGGGTCTTCGGCTCGGGGATGTCGGTAATGAGCGCCTCGGTACTGAGTACCATCGCGGCGACGGAAGCCGCGTTGAGCAGGGCGCCCTTGGTCACTTTGGCCGGATCGATGATGCCGGCCTCGAGCATATCCACATACACGTTGTTCATCACATCGTACCCAATGCGAGGGTTGTTTTCCTGGGCTTGCTTGCGACGCGCTTCCGCCAAGACCACGGCGCCGTCCTCGCCGGCATTCTCCGCAATCCTGCGGATGGGCATTTCCAGCGCCTTCTTGAGGATAGAAACACCCGTTTGTTCGTCGGTGTAGTCCATCTTGATGTTGTCCAGGACTTGCATGGCATTCAACAGTGCCACACCACCGCCGGGGACGATGCCTTCTTCGACCGCCGCCCGCGTGGCGCTCAACGCATCCTCAACACGATGCTTCTTTTCCTTCAGTTCGGTCTCGGTGGCAGCGCCTACACGGATGATCGCCACGCCTCCGGACAACTTCGCCAGACGTTCTTGCAGCTTCTCACGGTCGTAATCGGAGGTGGAGTGCTCCATCTCGGCCTTGATTTGCTCAATGCGGCCTTGGATCAGTGCCTCGTCGCCGTGCCCACCGACGATGGTCGTATCGTCCTTGGTGGCAATCACTTTGTCGGCGCGGCCCAGGTCGTCGAGAGTAGCGCTGTCAAGTTTGCGGCCTTCTTCCTCGGTGATGACACGCCCACCGGTAAGGACGGCAATGTCTTGCAACATGGCCTTGCGGCGGTCGCCAAAGCCGGGAGCCTTGATCGCCAAGGCGGTCAGCAGGCCGCGCAGTTTGTTGACCACCAACGTTGCCAGCGCTTCACCGTCGACGTCTTCCGCAATGACCACCAGGTTGCGCACGCCCCGCTGCACCAGTTTCTCCAGGATCGGCACCAGGTCCTGCGCAGCGGAGATTTTCTTGTCGTGGATGAGAATGTACGCATCGTCAATCACGGATTCCATACTGTCGGGATGAGTGATGAAGTAAGCGCTGATGTAACCCCGGTCAAACTGCATCCCTTCCACATATTCGGTCTCGAATTCGAGGCCCTTGGATTCTTCCACCGTAATGACACCATCTTTGCCGACCTTGTCCATAACTTCGGCGATCAACGCACCGATCTCACGATCCTGGGCGGAAATCGCGGCCACGTCGGCGATGTTTTCCTTGGTGTTGACTTCGACGGCGGCATTTTTGATCGATTCGGCGACCTTCTCGGCAGCGGTCAGGATGCCCCGCTTGAGGAGCATCGGATTGGCGCCGGCGGCAACGTTTTTCATGCCTTCTTCGATGAGGACATGCGCCAGCAGAGTAGCCGTCGTGGTGCCGTCACCGGCAATATCGTTGGTTTTCGTGGCGGCTTCTTTCAAAAGCTGCGCACCCATGTTTTCAAATGCGTCTTTCAGCTCGATCTCTTTGGCGACAGTCACACCGTCATGCGTGATGGTGGGGGAACCCCATTTTTTATCCAATGCCACGTTGCGCCCTTTGGGACCGAGGGTGGTCACTACGGCGTTTGCCAAAACGTCCATACCGCGCTTCAGTTCGGCGCGCGCTTCACTTCCAAATTGTAATTGCTTAGCCATTTTTTACTCCTTATCTACGAAGATTTTTTAATCACAGTTAAACTGGAGAAAGATTACTCTTCGATGACACCCAGGATGTCATCCACACGCAGGATCAGCATTTCTTGCCCTTCGCGGGTCTTGAAGGTTGTACCGGCATACTTCGCGTAGATCACCAGGTTGCCTACCTGCGGGCCGACAAGTTTGCCTTCTTTTTCCACCTCGACTGCAGGCCCAACGGCCAAGACTTTGCCCTGCTGCGGCTTCTCTTTAGCCGTGTCAGGAAGCACCAACTTCCCCCCGGCAAAGGTCATTTCGGCCTCTTCCACAGGTTCAACAATGACATGATCATTCAGGGGTCGAATCTTAACGCTCATTATTTACCTCCACTTGATGAATTTGAATTTTTGGTCCTCGTTTTAGCACTCGAAGTGTTGGAGTGCTAAAACATGCACTATCATAACATAGAACGGAGGGTTTGTCAAGCACTCTCGGGGGTGGATTGCTAATTTCTAATGAGATTCTAAGACTTCGTCTATCCAGAAATCCCGCGCTGTTCCTCGATGCGTTTGAGCAGGGTGGGGAGTTCATCCTCAATCAACGAGAACATGTCATGCGCTTCTTGCAAGCGTTCGCGCAGGGCAGGGTCTTCGTCTTTGAGCAATTCCAGGCCGCGCTCGGCAATCTGATGCAGCGAAGCGATCATCCGCAAGTACATGCGCATGAACGTCACCCAGCCGCCGGGCAGAAAGCGGAAGTAGATACGACGCGGCAGCGGTGAAGGGACACGCTCGATCAAGCCCATCTCGCTGAGCAGGCGCGCGTTAGTGCTGATGGAGCTTTTGCTGGCCTGTAACTGCTCGCAAAGATCGTCCATGGATTGTTCCGGCGGGTTCGCAATCAGCAATACGCCCAGGATGCGGCCCGCCATGCGCGGAATGCCCATCTGCTCGAAGTACAAACTGATGTCCTCGATGAAGTGTTTCTGTTCGTAATAACGTGCCGGCATGGTCATGCTCCTTATCTTTAGGACTTACGCAAATTTCCGTTTGTAGTGACGGCTTCAGCCGTTCTTAGCTCCTAAGAGACGCCTGAAGGCGTCACTACAAATCCTCCGCTGCTTGATTCGAGCCAGGCTTGCGTAAGTCCTGTCTTAATAGACATGTTTCCATGTGCCCATCCTCTCTGCCCACTTCCCCCCGGAAAGGGGGATTTTTGTACGGGGTGTGGGGGGCGGCGAAGCCGCCTGCCACACCCCCGCTTTTTTGCCCCCTTCTCCTCCGCCAACGGGGGAGAAGAAGGCTGGGGGATGAGAGAGTCAGAAGTGCCAACTCCTTATACACCCTCCCCAAAGTCCCATTATTTGTGATCTACTGAGGGTGGCTGAATAGCTACCTTGCTTGTATTTGACGTGGATTGGACTGTGTAACACGACGGTGGTGCAGATGGGTGATCCATTTACCTACCTCGACTACGCCCAATAACCCCAGCGCCACACCGGCGATCAGCAGCCAATCTTCCAAATGCAAAGGCACGATGTCCAGCATCTGCCGCAGTGCCGGCACAAAGAAGGGCAGCAAGGCCAACGCCAGCCCGGAGACTACGGCCCATATCAACGGCTTGTTCATCCGCAGGGGGTTCATGTGGAAGATGGAGCGGCGTAAACTGCGATAGGCGAAGATGTAGATCATCGAGTTGATGGCGAAACTGGCAAAGGCAAAACTGCGGCCTTCCAGCGGGTTATTGTGTTGTAAGAAGTAGTGACCGAACAGCGCCAGCCCTACCAGCGCGCTGGCGGTGCTGATGATAGCAATGAGCGTCAGCCCCAATGTGTTCAAGATCGGCTCGGTCAACGGCTTGGGCGGCTCTTCCATAATCCCATCTTCCTTCGGCTCGAAGCCCAGCACGATGTCGGAAGGACCGTCGCAGATCAGGTGGATCCACAGGATTTGCGCCACCAGCAGCGGGGCCGGCCAACCGAGCAGCAGGGCCCCGAAGACCAGCAACACTTCGGCGAAGGAGTTGGAAAGGGTGTAGGCTACGACCTTGCGGATGTTTTCGAAGATGATGCGTCCTTCCTCAATGGCGGCGACGATGGTCTTGAAGTTGTTGTCCAGAAGGATCAAATCGGCCGTCTCTTTAGCGACGTCGGTGGCAGCGCCCACCACCACGCCGATGTTCGCCCGCTTGAGGGCCGGAGCATCGTTGACGCCATCGCCGATCATGGCGGTGATTTCGCCGCGCGTCTGCAGAGCGCGCACGATGCGCAGCTTGTCATGCGGGCGAATGCGGGCGAAAACGGCTACGTCCGGCACGCGTTGCGCCAGTTCTTCGTCGCTGAGTTGATTCAGTTCGTCGCCGTCGAGCACTTGCCCGGGGCCGGTGGTCAGACCGATCATGGCCGCAATCCGTTCGGCGGTCTTGCGATAGTCGCCGGTAATCATCTTGACGCGGATACCGGCCTTGCGTGCGACCTGGATAGCCTCGTGCACCCCCTCGCGGATGGGGTCTTCCATCGCCACCAGGCCCACCCAGATGTAACCGGTGTGATCGCCGAGCAGTCCGCCCGGGCGATAGGCCAGTCCCAGCAGTCGCAAGCCTTCGCCGGCCCACTGCTCTACCTGCGTCAGGATGCGGCGCCGTTCCTGGTCATCCACCGTACACATACCCAACACAATTTCCGGTGCGCCCTTGAGGTAGTGAATTGTTTCCCCGGCGGCGCGATTGGCCGTGACCATGAATTTGGTCTCGCTGCTGAACAGTTCTTCGCCCAACCGCTCCGCGCCGTTGGCCATCTCTTGCGGGTCGCTGCCGAGTTGAACCCGGGCATATTCCCATAGCGCCGCATCCACCGGACCTTCCAAGTCGTTGCAGTACACCATCACTTCCACAGCACGCTGTGCATCGTTGACTTCATGGCGCGTCACCTGCATCCGTCCCTCGGTGAGGGTGCCGGTCTTGTCGGTGCAGATGGTCGTCACCGAACCAAGTGTCTCTACGGCCAGCAGACGCTTCACCAGGCCATTGCGCTTGAGGATTTTGCGCATCCCCAGCACCAGGATGACGGTCACGGCAATGAGCAGGCCTTCGGGCACAGCGGCAATCGCCAGGATGATGGAGACGCGCAGCATTTCGAGGATCGGGCGGCCAGAGATCAGGCCGACGACGAAGATGGCGGCTGTAATCGCCAACACCAGCCGCGTGAGGGTGTGGCTAAAGGCTTCCAGGCGGATCTGGAGCGGCGTTTTGTCCTCGATTTCTTCGTGCAAACTGGTGGCGATGCGCCCTAGCTCGGTGTGCGCGCCGGTCGTCGTCACGCGCATCAGTCCTCGCCCGGTGAGGACGGTGGTGCCCATGAAGACCTGGTTCTGGCCGGTCTCGGTGGTTTTGATCACCGGTTCGCTTTCGCCGGTGAGGATGGCTTCTTCGACGGTCAGCTTGAGCGCCTCGAGAATTTCACCGTCGCCGGGGATGCGCTCGCCGGCGTTGAGCAGGACGATGTCGTCGGGGACTAGCTCGCGGACTTCGATCTCCTGGCGCACTCCAGCGCGGATGACGGTGGTCGTAGGCTTGAGCAGGCCCCTGAGGGCGGTGTAAGTGCGCTGCGCCTGGTACTCTTGAACAAAGCCCAGGACCGCGTCCAGGATGACGACTGCCATGATGATGACAAAATCGCCGTATTCGCCCACGGCCAATGAGATCGTGGCGGCCACGAGGATGATGTAGACCAGCGGATTTTTGAACTGATTGAAGAAAATCCCCCAGGCCGACGTTTTTTTGGCCGAAGGGAGAGCATTTTCGCCGTACTCGCGGCGTCGCTCCTCGACTTCTGCAGGGGTGAGGCCCTGGAATGTAGAGGTTATTGACATGGTTATCTCCTTGTGGTAGGGCGAATGAGCCATTCGCCCTACCTTATAGTGTACTTTGGGTGTTACCCGCCCTGACTGTATTTTCTGAGGTGGTCACAGTATAGCACGTTCTCAACATTCTGTCAATGCCGAATGTTGAGAACGAGATAACGCTATGGGGATGGCGTTGCAAAGGTGACGGGAGACGAGACGGTGTTGTTTATATCCACCCTTCGTGGTAGCCGGTCTCGTACAGCGCCACGATGTTTTCCGGCGGGCTGATGGCCTGGATATTGTGGCACGGGGCAAGGATGTAGCCGCCGCCCGCTCCCAGGATGGCGAGGTTCTGGACGACTTCTTTCTGCACATCTTCGACACTGCCGAAGGCCAACGTCTGCTGGTTATCCATTCCGCCGTGGAAGATAATCTGCGCGCCGAAGTCATGCTTCAGTCCCGCCCGCTCCATCCCGTGGCACCGCCATTGGATGGGATTGAGCACGTCCATCCCGATGGCGATCAGGTCGGGGATCACCGGGCGGATGGCACCGTCACTGTGGGTGAAGACGGCGGCGCCGCCTTCATGGACCAGGTCCATGATGCGCTTCATGCGCGGCAGTAGAAATTCGTGGATGTGGCGTTTGGAGAAGAGCAGTCGCTCCTGCGATCCCATGTCTTCAGCAACGTAGGAGAACGTCACCTGCCCAGGTATTTGTTCGTAGATGCGCCGGGTGTTCTCGTAAGCGAAGTCGAAGAGCTTATCCAGACAGTAATGCACCATCTCCGGGTTGAGCACCAGGTCCATGTAGGCCTGTTCCAATCCGCGCAAGTAGGTGTACTGCAAGAAGGGCTCCGACCCGCCGCCGCGCACCGGGCGATGCTCGTTGCCGGCCAGTTGTGCCGGGATGACCGAATAGTCGAACCAGTCTGCCGTGGGCCAGGTATATTGATCCTCGATCTCATCGGCGGAGGTGTACGGCGCCAGCGGATGGTACACGATCTCGCTGTAGGCGCCGGCGCCATAATCGACATCCTCATGGCAGCAGCCGTACATATCGACGCCCGGCTCCAGCGGTGGTCCGGCGTAGTGCGGTCCGACATCCAGCGGGTGATCAATGTGCAGCCGGGCGAACATATCGTCCTCGCCGGCGCAACCCAGATAGCCCATGATCTTCTCTGTGGCCTCCGGCGTGCCCCAGTAATCCAGTGGCACGCGATCCGGTTTCTCGCGCCGAAGCACAGCGAGCCAACGTTCTTTGGATGTCATGGTTTCTTTCATACTGATGATTTTCCTTTACCCGACATTATAGCAGCATCCTTTGCTGTTAAAAGTTTGTCCTTTTGCTCTCTTGCGTTATACTGAGCGACGACGATGAGAAAAAGATCAGGTCTCTTCTACGGATGGATGGTGTTGGGACTGTTGTGTGGCTGCGGCGCCCCGCTCGCGCAGGCTGACCCGATGACAGCGGTGCCCTTCACGCCGACGTTCACCGCATCGCCCACGCCGACCCTCTCCCCTTCGCCCACGCCGGCGCCAACAGCGACATCCACGCCCACCCCGATCCCCACCATCTCAATCCCGTTGCTCACGCGCACATTGACACCGACCGTGGCGCCGACGGTGGCATCCACCCCCGTGCCGGCGGGGGAACTGCCGGAGCGGGTGATCCCTCAACCGTTCGGAGTGAATATCCACTTCACGCATGCACTCCCCGTTGAGTTGAATCTGCTGGCGGCGGGCGGCTTCCGTTGGGTACGGATGGACCTGTTTTGGCACCTTGTCGAACGTGAGGCGGGCCGGTATGACTTCGCGGAATACGATGCGCTGGTGACGGCGATGACGCGCCGCGGCATTCGCATCCTGTTTATCCTGGACTACGGCAATCTGCTCTATGACCACGGCTTCCCGCCGTACTCGTCCGAAGCGCGCGCCGCCTTTGCGCGGTTTGCGGCGGCGGCGGCGCGGCGTTATCGGGGCCAAGGCATGGTGTGGGAAATCTGGAATGAGCCTAACCTGAGTCGCTTTTGGCCGCCGGAGGCCGACGTCGAACGTTATGGCGCGCTGCTGCTGGAGACCGCCGCTGCGATCCGGCGGGCCGACCCCACTGCCCTCATCGTTGCACCGGCAACGTCCGGCTACGATTGGCCTTTTTGGACGGCGTTGGGCGAGATGGGCGTATTCACCAAACTGGACGCCGTCACCGTTCATTCTTACGGCCTGGAGACGCCGGAAGAGGTCGGACCGCTCTACGTGCAGTTGACGGCGTTCTTGCATCGCTACAGCCCGGCGTGGAAACTGCCGGTGCTCTCCGGCGAATGGGGCTATACGACGGTGGAACGCGGCATCAGCGAGGGACAGCAGGCGCAATATCTGGCGCGCCAGTGGCTCATCAACCTGGCCTACGATGTCAATCTGAGTATCTGGTACGACTGGCGCGACGACGGTGTTGATCATACCGAGATCGAGCAGAATTTCGGCACGGTGCATAACGACCTGACGCTCAAACCGGCCTATCGCGCCGCCCACACGCTGTTGACGACGTTGGATGGCTATCGTTTCATGCGGCGCATCCCTCTGGAAAGGCCTGACGATTACCTGCTGCTCTTCCAGCAAGAAGCCGAAGTGACGATGGCACTGTGGACGACCGGAGAGCCGCACACGCTCATTCTGCCGCTGTCGGTAGATGATGTGACAACCGTGGCGATGACGGGCGAGATCGGTGTGACCCCCAGCCAGGGCGGGGGGCTGGCGGTGGATATAGACGCATCGCCGCGCTATCTCCTGTTCCGCGCCGACCAGGCGGCCTCTTCCCTGGGTGGATGGCGGCCCTACGAATCGCTCCAGCTCGTGCAGTCGGGCGGCGAGAGCAGTGTGCGTGTCATCTTCGACAGTGCGCCCGTATCGGTATTTGGGGAAATGCAGGTGCGGGTGCAGGGCGAGGTGCGAGGTTCGCTGTCGGTCGTTACCCACCCGATGGAAGAACAACAGGTGCACGTGCCCGTTGATCTGAGCGGCTTGAAAGGTAACGTGCCGGCGGAGATCGTCTTTATCCCGCCGGATGGGGCGATGCTGCCGCTGCAATCGGCGGCGATATGGCTGCTCATCGGAGAACCCACGTCATGAGCTTCAGCCGTGGTTTTCGCCTCGGCTGAACCCACTAAGGGTCTGTAAAGGAACAATTTCTCGCTCGGCCCGGTCTCTGACCGTGCCCGCCCCAAGGAGACGAAAGTTGAGCCATGGAGCTTCAACCCTCGGTTGATTGCGTCAGCGATGGTGAAACCACATCACAACCAACATTTTAGAATGAGAATTGGACGGCTCGCTCTGGCGCTGCTGCTATGCCTGTGCTCGACGCAGAGCACACGGATCAGCGCGGAAGCGCCGCCGGATTTCGAGATACTGGCCGGGAGTATGGGGCGCGCTGAAGCATGGTACTGGCTCAACGGATACACGCTGTCACCGCCAGAGGCGGCGGAAGTGCCCCTGAGCTTGCCTTCGCCCTCCCTCGCTATGCACACCATCATCACGGCGGTGGTGACGCCGACGGTCTACCTGCCGCTGGTGGTCAACCATTTTCCGGTGATGGTAGAGCGCCGCGCCATCTGGATCACGCGCTTCGATTGGACCGCACTGGGCGCAGCCCCGCCGCCGGAGAAGATTGACGCTATGGTTGCCAACATCGCCGGGGCCGGCTTCAACACCATTTTCTTCCAGGTGCGGGGAGCCGGGGACGCCTATTACACACCGGGCCTGGAGCCGTGGGCTGCGCGGCTCTCTTCGGGCACGGTGACGGAGACATTGGGTGTCGATCCGGGCTGGGATCCGCTGGCGCGGATGCTCGACAGGGCGCATGCGGCGGGCATCGAAGTTCACGCTTACATCAATGTGTATCCCGCATGGCTCCCGTCGCCAAGTGCGGCCTACGGTCCCCTCGCGCCCCCGGCGACGACGCCGCCACAGATGTTCGACCGCTTCACCTATGGTCCGGCGAACCCTGAGCACCCCGGCGAGTACAGTCTGGGATGGAATTGGCGACATCACGACACGACGGGCGCGCCAATGCTGTTGAGTTGGGGAACCTACCTGTGGGCCAGCCCTGGTGTCGATCAGGTGCAGGCATACGTCGCCGCCATCGCCCGTGACCTTGTAGCGCGCTACCCGCTGGATGGCGTCCACCTGGACCTGGTGCGTTACGCCGGACCGGCGTATTCCTACGATCCGTTCAGCAACGCGGCGGCAGGCGATGTACGTACCCCGGCCCGCGACCAGTGGCAGCGTGACCGCGTGACGGCGCTCGTGCGGCAAATCTTCACCGAGACCCACACGCTGCGCCCGGATGCGTGGGTGTCGGCAGCAGTGTGGCCCTACTACAAAAACAACCTGGGATTACAAACGAGTTCCGGCTACGACGATTACTTCCAGGACTCCAAAGGTTGGCTGGCGGCAGGGGCCATCGATGCGATTGTACCGATGTTATATGGAAGCGGCAGCAGCATCCCCGACGATTTCGCCCACTGGCGTCTCCTGGCGGAGGATTTTATGGCGGCCGGCGCCCAGGGTGATGTCTGCCTGGGCATCGGCGGGTACTACGATGATTTCACGGCTATTGCCCGGCGGATCGACATGGCGCGAGAATTGGGCGCGCCGGGACACGCGCTCTTTTCCTACGGTGCGCTCGACAGTCACGGCTACTGGGATGAGCTGGCACGGGGGCCGTACCGCGTTCCGGCAGTGGTTTCATCGCGCTAGCACTGCTTATGTGTGGTTGTGGATCGGCGCCCACAAGTGAACGAGCTTGCCGGGGGTGTCTTCGGTCAGCTCTGCCCACGAGTCGATGGGCAACGTCACTTGTGCGACGGCGGCGGTAGGTAGACTTTCCATAGCGCCGGTGAGACTCTCCAGCAGCATTTCAAGATCGGGGTTGTGTCCGACCACCATCACGCACTCGTCATCATCGTCCAATTGGCGCAGGACCTCTACAAAGTCACACGGAGCGGCGGCATAGAATTTGCCGGTGGCGATAATTTTTTCTTCGTGATGACAGGCTTCGGCGGCCAGTTCTGCCGTCTTCAACGCCCGTTTGGCCGTCGAACTGAGGATGCGCTGGGGTGTCAGGTCGTTTTTAAGGATGCGCTCGCCTATTTGCACGGCGTCGTATTCACCGCTCTTCTTGAGCGGGCGGTCGTGATCGGCCAACTCTTCGTCTTTCCAGCTTGACTTGGCGTGTCGCATAATGAGTAAGGTTTTCATTCTTCTCCCTGGTGTCCTTCGCCTGAATAGGTTATAATCATACGTAACTACTCCCTTAGCCTGGCAAAGGTTGCAAAATAAGTCACTATTGACAAACAAGCCCGCAAGCGGGTAAGCCGCCCTCCACAAATTTTAGCCGGCAGCCGCTTGAGCGAGTGGAGAGGACGGCCTGGCTTAAACCACAAAACAGGAGGTTGTGATGTTCATTGTCCATGTCTTTGTCCACGTCAAACCGGATGGTGTGGAGGCGTTCCAGGCGGCATCGGTGGAGAACGCGCAGCACAGCATTCAGGAGCCGGGCATCGCCCGTTTTGATGTCCTTCAACAGCAGGATGATCCGACACGCTTCGTTCTCGTCGAGGTGTACCGCGACGCAGCGGCCTCCGCCGCGCACAAAGAGACGGCCCATTACCAGAAATGGCGTGACGCCGTCGCCGAGATGATGGCGGCACCCCGCAGCAGCATCAAGTATACGAATGTGTTTCCTGATGATGGAGGATGGTAAAGATGCGTTTTGAATTTGCCACGGCATCCCGCATCGTATTTGGCGCCGGCGCGTTGAGGGAAGCCGGCAGTTTGGCGGTGACACTGGGCCGTCGCGCCTTTGTCGTCACCGGGCGCGAAGGCCAGCGGGCGGCTCCCCTGCTGGACGGACTGAAGGCCGTCGGTGTGGAGGCCGCGACTTTCGCGGTGACGGGCGAGCCGACGACCGACCTCGTCCGCGAGGGCACCGCGCAGGCGCGTGCGGCAGACTGTGACCTGGTCATCGGCCTTGGCGGCGGCAGTGTGATCGACGCCGCCAAGGCCGTCGCCGTCTTGCTCACCAACGGCGGCGATCCTCTCGATTACCTGGAAGTCATCGGGCGTGGGCTGGCGATTCGACAACCTGCCATGCCCTGCATCGCCATTCCGACGACGGCCGGCACCGGCGCGGAAGTGACCGCCAATGCCGTGTTGATCGCGCCGGAGCATCGGCAAAAAGTGAGCCTGCGCAGCCCGCTGATGATCCCGCGCGTGGCCGTGGTGGATCCTGAATTGACCTATTCGATGCCCCCGGCGCTCACGGCCAGTACCGGCCTGGATGCCTTGACGCAGGTGCTGGAGCCTTACGTCTCGCCTATGGCCAATCCGTTCACCGACGCATTCTGCCGCGAGGGATTGATGCGTGCCGCACAGTCGCTGTACCGGGCGTGGGAGAACGGGACAGATGGCGAAGCCCGCGAGGATATGGCGCTGGTCAGCCTTTGCGGCGGCCTGGCGCTGGCGAACGCCAAACTCGGCGCCGTCCACGGTCTGGCGGGGGTGTTGGGCGGGATGTTCGATGCGCCGCACGGCGCGTTGTGCGGGAGGTTGTTGCCTTACGTGATGGAGGCCAATGTACGCGCCTTGCAAGCCCGTGAGCCGCATCATCCTGCCCTGGAACGTTATGACGACATGGCCGCGATCCTTAACGGCGAGTGGGAGGCCACGGCAGAGGATGGCATTGCCTGGGTGCAAGAACTGTGCGCCGCGCTCAAGGTTCCCGGCTTGGCAACCTATAACGTCACCACGGCATCTTTCCCGACCATCATCGAGAAAGCGGCGCAGTCCAGCAGTATGAAAGGTAACCCTATTCCTTTGACCCCGGCGGAGTTGCGTGGTATTCTGAGTCGCGCGTTATAATGTGCCCGCTTCAGGCCAGGAGTTGTCCATCCTGAAGCCTCAGGATAATGTCCACATATTCATCCACCAGGCTATCGTGCGACGCCATGAGCACGGTCACGTTTTCTTCGCGCACGATGCGTCCAAAAAGCCCCAGGATTTCGCGCGCCGTTTCGCTGTCCAACTCGCCGGTCGGCTCATCGGCCAGAATCAACGCCGGGCTGTTGGCCAGGGCGCGGGCGATGGCGACACGCTGCTGTTGTCCGCCCGACAACTCATAGGGGCGATGGTCGCTCCACTTGGTGAGGCCGACCAGGTCCAGGCAGTAGGCTGTGCGGCTATGGCGTTCGTGCCCGCCGATGCCCTTGATGCGCAGCATCAACTCGACGTTCTCATAAGCAGAAAGGGTCGGCAGCAAACCGAAGGATTGAAAGACGAAGCCCAGTTGTTCCCGTCGCCAGCGCGTGAGTTGCTGATCGTTCATCTTGGTGAGGTCATTCCCCAGCACATGGACCTCCCCGGATGTCGGCTGATCCAGTCCGCTCAAGCAGTTGAGCAGGGTGGTCTTGCCACTACCCGAGCGTCCCTTCAGGGCCACAAAATGCCCCGGTTCGATATTGAGCGTCAAACCACGTAGGGCGGGCACTTCGATAGCGCCGACTTTGTAGACACGCCACAAATTGTCCGTGCAGATGGCGTAGGTGTAATCCTGTTTTGTCTGCGTCTGCATGTCCGTCGTCATGAGTTTTTCACCTCGTGCTTTTTGAATTCGCCGCGAACCCACCGATTCAGCATGCCGCGCAGTCCGCGCATCTTCTTGGCCTCGACCAGCCCCGAAGCCAGAGCCTCGGCGTCTTGAACATGGTCGATGTTGTCCGTCGGTAAAATAAGGATGCCCTCCTCGGTCAACTCCAGCCGCGCGCGCCCCTTGATGCCAAAACGCTCCAGGAATTCCTTGGGGATTTGCAGGCGTCCGGCGGAGTCCAAGACGGTCAGTTCTTCGAAGATTTCCTCCGCGCCTTCGTGGGGGTGTGCACCCAGGGGGTGATCGCCGGTTTTGGCACGGACGGTTTCCGTTGCCAGCTTCCCGTCACGGATGGCGACGACGCGATTCACGTGGCGCGCAATCGTCGGATCATGGCTGACGATGAGCGTGGTCAATCCCAACTCGCGGTTGAGCTTTTGGAACATCTGGTAGATGGTCAACGCGGTCGCGGAGTCCAACTCGCCGGTCGGCTCGTCGGCCAGCAGAAGGCGGGGACGGTTCGCCAGGGCCACGGCGATGGCGATCCGCTGCTGCTCGCCGCCGGACAATTCCGAAAGGCGGTGTTTCTGGCGATCCGACAGCTCGACCATCTCAAGCAGTTCCTCAGCACGCTTCTGCGCGGTCCGGCCGGCCAATCCGGCCAGAGTCATCGGCAGTTTGATGTTTTCCAGCGCGTTGAGATAGGGGATCAGGTTACGCGCCCCTTGCTGCCAGACGAAGCCGACGCGCGCACGGCGATACTGGTTGAGCTCCGCGTCCGATAGCTTGAGCAAGTCCAGCCCATCGACCCACGCCCGCCCGGCGGAAGGACGATCCAGGCCGCCGAGGACGTTCATCAAGGTGGATTTACCGCTTCCGCTCGCGCCGACGATGCCGAGCAACTCGCCGGGAGCGACCACGAGATCCAACCCTTGCAGTGCGACAACTTCCAGCTCTGCGACTTTGTAGATTTTTACCAGGTTGTCACAAATAACAAATGCTTCTTGCGCCATCTTATGCAGTTTCTCCTAACTTGATTGCCTGGAAGATCTTCATGCGCCGTAGCATCATCACCAGCGCGACCAATGCCACCACAAACAGTATACCAAACAATACATAAATGCGAAATATGGCCGGCCAGGCGATGTCTACGGTGTACGGCGGAAGGCGAGATGCCTCATCCACGCCGATTTGCAGGAAAGGAATGAAGAATTGGCTGATGAAAGCGCCCAGTCCCGTTCCGAGTACACCGCCCGTCAAAATCAGAAACGCCAGTTCCCATCCCAGGAAAGCGGTCATCTGGGTGGACGAGAGGCCGACGGCGCGCAGGACGCCAAATTCGATGAATCGGCGGCGGAACGAGAACAGGGCGTAGAGCAAAAAGCCTAAAACTGTGAGTCCCGCTGCCGCACTGAATCCGACCGAGAGCAGTCCAAACAATCCCTGACGCTCCGGGAGCTGCTGTTCGGCGCGGATTTGGGGCAGTGCGGCTGTCCAATCCAGCTTATGCCCGCTCAAGGAATAGTTTCCCAAGTCTGCGTAGTCGGCGTCGGGTACTGTGTCGAGCCATACGCTGTAGGGAAACTGCCCGCCGGCATTCTCGAACAGGTAGTCCAGGTTGCCGACGAAGAGCGGGCCTGTGGAAGGGTACCACGTGGGGAAGAGGTTGAAGGTGCCAACGATCTTGAAATCGATCTCGTTGTTTTGTCCATACGTTGTCACCACCAGGCGGATATTGTCGCCGATGAGCAGTGATTGTTCCTGCAGAAAATCTTGGGGGACGAGGACCCCCTGAGGATTCATTGCCAGGGCGTTCATCAATCCGCCCAGGCTTTCCGTGGCAAAATCGCGGCGCCAGAAGGCGATCTGGGCGAACTCGGTGCGGTCGATGCCCATGAAGACGCCGGCCGGCGTGGCGTTGCCTATCCGCATATAAGCCGGGAACTGTCCCACGCGGGTTGCTCTTTCCACCCCCGCTGCATTCAGGTAATCCGTGAGCGGCCGAAAGAGCCAGCGTGGGCCGGTGTTCTCTTCTGACGGCTCTTCTTCCGCGGTTAACAGCCCAGAAGACGATTGAGTCGACATCGTGAGGACGGTGCTGTCTGTACCTTCCCCCATGTCCATAAATTGCATATCTGCGCCGACCGCGTAATACATTTGATCATAGAGATGGTGATCAAGGGTGGAGGCCAGGGAGGCGGTAAACGCCGACAGGCTGAGCGTGAGCACGAGTAGAATGAGCGGCGTGGTGTAAAAGCCCGGCGTGCGGGCGAGATGGCGACTGCCCATCACCAACCCTACGGCTTTCGTGCGCCCGGCGATCCAGGCGATGAGCGACATCGCCAGGGGTATCAAGCGCAAAAAGAAGAGGGTAAGGGCGAAAATGCCCAGGGCCGGCACGAGAAAGAGCAAGGGGTTTTGATAGGGTGTCGCGCCGAAGGTATCTTCGAGCGCTACAAGACTGCCCTGTTGGCGGAGCAGGTAGGCGCCGTAGGCCGCGACTATGAGCAACAGTCCATCGAGCCATGCCCGTTGCCACCAGGGTTTGCGCAGGGTTCGCGCGATCTCGCGTTTGTAGGAAACCACAGTATACTGTGCCGCGCCGAAGGTGGGCAGCACTTGCGCGGCAACCCCCAGCGCTACACCGATAAGGCCGAAATTCAGTGCTGTCGGCGTTAAACTAATCGGCAGTGGCGTGCGCTGGGCGCTGAAGTCGAGAAAACTGCGTGTTTGCCCGATCAAAGTGGCGATCGTCATCCCGATAGGGATGCTGAGGGCCAGGGCGACCAGGCCAAGCAGCAGACTCTCCAGGGTGGCGATTCCCACCATCTGCAGCACTCCTGCTCCTCGACTTCGCAGCACGGCGACTTCGTTACGGCGTTGCTCGACGGCCAGTCCGCTGGTCAGGGTGATAAACGCCAACAGTAATGCCAGGATGGGGATGCTGAACGCATACAGAAGAAGGGTGAGGAAATTGGCCGAGTTTTGGTAGTTGATGAGGGCTTCGAGCGGCGATCGGGCGAGTTTGATGTTCGGCAGTAGTCCCGTCGCGCGCTGCTGTACCACGATGCCATTACGGATGAGCGTCATGGCGTCGTTGTGATCGATGTCCCTTGTCTCTGCCACGATGGACCACATGCCGGTGTAGATTTCGCCCGTCAGTTGACTGCTGAGGCGTCGGCTGAAGGTCTCTTCCGGCACGATCAGCCGCTCTGCAAAGTTCACCGGTTTGATGAACCAGAACGATTCTTGGGGATCGGTGGCTTGCCAAATTCCGCTAATGTGGAGGGGAAATTGTACATCGTGGATCAACCCTTCTGCGCCGCGCACTTGAAGGTAGGCAATGTAAGTTTCGTCGACCTGCAGACCCAGTCTGGTAGCCAGCTCCTCGTAGATCAACACCTCAATCGGCTCACTCTGTGCCGTGGAAGCCACATTGGGGAAGCGGCCTTCCAACAGCGTGATGTGGTTTGCGAGGTCGCTGATGGTGGCAAAGCTGGCCCATAGCAGTGGCACCTTGTTGTCTCTAAAAAGGGAAGTGGCGTTCGCATAGATGCCAAACGGCTCGGTCGTGAAGTAGCTCGCCGCGAATTTGGGCGTGATCCCCAACTCCGCACCGGCCCCGGTGGTAAGGTACGTATGCACCGGCTGTATCTCTTCCCATTCTAGCGCGCCATGGAGGCTGCCATCGTAGCGGAAGAGATAAGTCAAGGGTGGGACGTTCGGCGTGTCACCCGCCGCGCCGGCGATATTCTCCAGGAAAACGCGCCGATAGACGGCATCCGCGTACATCGGGATGCTCATCATCAACGCAATGGCAATCACCAGTCCCAGGGTGGTAGCCAAAACGAGTCCGGGCTGGGAGATGATGCGTTTGATGACGATGATGAAAATCGCCCGCGCACGTCGTAGAATGCGCATAGCACCTGCCTATGGAGCGATGACGATCTGACCCTCGCTCAAGCCGCTGAGAATTTCGTAGCGTTCGTCGGAGCGGATGCCTACCGTCACATCCATACGCCGTTGCCCGCTGCCCTCCTGGATGACCACAAAAGTGCGTCCCTCGAACGTGCGTACCGCCTGGGGAGGCAACCACAGCGTATCGGCGGCGCGTTCCAGTTCCACGGTGATGCGGACACGGTCTCCTAACACCATGCCTAGCTCATGGATGTCCTTCTCCAACGTGATGCGGGTGGATGTGTCTTCATCCTGGACGCCCTCGATCTTGCCGCCGGTCCCGTAGGGATAGGGCAGACGACGGATGACGCCGGGGATTAGCTCGCCGGGGCGGTTGACGATTTCTGCAGTGAGGGTCATGCCCTCGGTCAGTTCGCTCAACTCGGTGTCGGCCAAATCCGCCGTAATTTCGAGTTCGGAAGGATCGGCAATACTCATGACGGGTTTGTAGCCCTGAATCTGGCTGCCGTCGATAATGCTGGATGACATGATGACGCCATTAAAGGGGGCGATGATGCGCGCATCGTTCAGTTGGTCGCGCAGTCGCTGCAAGCTCAGGATGGTCCGGGTCACATCGACGCCGGCCTCAATTTCGGCCTGACGCATCCGCGCCAGATCCAGGTCTTGCTGGGCTAACTCGATGTCGTAACTCAGGCGCTCGCGCGCTCGCACCGCATCGTCGTACTGCGCCTGGGCCATTTCGAGGCTCCACTGCGCATTGCGCACGCCTTCGGCGTACCGTCGGCGGTTCTCTTCCGTCTCCCACGTGCGATCCAGGGCTTCCTGGTATTCGATTTGCGCCTCGTTCAACCGTTCCTGCGCCTGTTGCAGGCCAATGCGGGCGCTGATCAAGGACGAATTCGACACACTCGCCTGGAGTTTCGCCAAAGCCAGTTCCCTGGCGCGTACTTCGGCTAGCCCCTCGGCGACCCGGCGATCGTTGCTCATTTGCACGGCGGTCAATTCAGCTTCCGCCTGGGTAATTTGATTTTTGAGGTCCGTGACTTCCAACTCGGCCAGCAAGTCGCCCTCTTTGACCTCGTCATTGCGCCGCACATAGACGGCATCGACGTAGCCATTGCTGCGGAAGAACAGGTCCTCCTCGCGCACGGGGGCCACACGTCCGGAAAATTGCAACTGGCGGATAACTTCCCCCCGTTGAACCTGGTAAGTAGGGTTCGTCGGCACGATGGAGGTGGGGATAGGGGTAGGGGTCGGCCCTTCATCACTATTGGGGGAAGAAGCGGAAGGGCCAGATGAGCAGCCCAGCGGCAGCACTATAAGCCCCAGCAAGACTAACACAACAAATAGCGATGGCAACCTTCGTCGATTCATAGACTTCATGCTCCTTGTATAAGATAATCCGGTCATTAGACCTGTTCGGTTTGTTCCTTACGGACTGTCCTCGCGTGTAAAATAATGAGGGCTTCCGCCGCCTGATACGTTACCATACCACTTTTAAGCGAAAGTACAAGTTTTGTAACCATTCAGCTACCCTTGCCAGGTTGCAAACGGGACTTTACTTCGGCCATAGGTGCTGCCCCGTTTCTTGACTAATTGGCCGCCCCCATCAGGGTCATGCTCTTGCGTCTCTCGCGGACCAGTTCCCATTGCGGCTCGGTTTTTTGCTGCACTTCGTTAAGATAGCGATAGAGACCATCGCGGGCCATCAGTTCCTCGTGCGTGCCCATTTCCTTGATGCCGGCCTCTTCGAGCACGACGATCATGTCGGCGTTGCGGATGGTGGACAGACGGTGGGCAATGATGATGGTGGTGCGCCCGACCATCAGACGCTCCAGCGCTTGCTGGATCAGCATCTCGGTCTCGGTATCCACCGAGGACGTGGCTTCATCCAGAATGAGGATGGGCGCATCCTTGAGTACCGCGCGGGCAATGGCGAGCCGCTGCTTTTGTCCACCGGAGAGCTTGACGCCGCGCTCGCCGATCAGGGTGTCGTAGCCGTCGGGCAGGCGGACGAGGAACTCGTGGGCATTGGCGATTTTCGCCGCTTCGATGACCTCTTCTTCGGTGGCCTCGGGGCGACCGAAGAGGATGTTCTCGCGCGCCGTGCCGTGAAACAGAAACACGTCTTGCAGGACGATGCTGATCTGTTCGCGCAAGCTCTTCAGCGACAGGTCGCGGATGTCGTAACCGTCGAGAGTAATGCGGCCTTCCACCACGTCGTAGAAGCGCGGAATGAGGCTGACGAGCGTGGTTTTGCCAACGCCGGTCGGGCCGACCAGTGCCACCACGCTGTTGGCGGGGATGTCCAGGTTGATGTTGGAGATCACGATGTCGCCCTTCACGTAGTAGAAGCTGACATTCTCGAAGCTGATGGCTCCCCGCGCTTTGCCGGGCAGCGTGATGGCGTCGGCTTTGTCGTAGACTTCAGGCGTCTCTTGCAGCAGTTCGGAGACGCGCTCGGCGCCGGCCATCGCGTGCTGGATGTTTTCCCACGCGCCGCTCAATGCCCGGATCGGCTGATAGAACATATCCAGATACAAGAAAAAGGCCACCAGGTCTTCAAGGGGCAACACCTGTTGCAGCGCCAGTTTGCCGCCGAAGTAGATCAGCCCGATTGTGCCCAACGAAGAGGAGAACTCGACAAACGGCTGGAAAGTCGCCATCAGCCGTAGCGCATGCAGGACAGAGTCACGGTAGTGGCTGATGTGTACGCCGATGCGCCTGGCCTCCATCTCTTCACGGGTGAAGGCCTTGATTTCACGGATGCCGGAGAGGTTGTCATTGAGGGTCGCGTTGAGTTCGCCGAGTTCCTGTTGCCGGCGGCGAAAAGCGGGGCGCACGTATTTGGTGAACCCGCGCGCAGCGAAGATGATGAGCGGGACGGGGAGCAGGCTCAGCAACATCAACTGGACGTTCAGGTTGACCAGAACTATGCTCACGCCGATGAGCATCAACACATTGACCAGGGTGTCGGGGATGGCGTGAGCGATAAGGGTCTCGAACATGTCGGAGTCGTTGATCATACGCGACATCAAATCGCCGGTCTGCTTGTCCTCGTAGAAGCGCAGGGAAAGCCGTTGCAGGTGATCGTAGATTTCGCGGCGCGCGTCGGCCACCACGCCCCAACCTGCCACGTGAGACATATAGCTGCGCAGGAATTGCAGCCCCGCTCGCACGATGTAGACGATCAGCGCCAGGATCGCCAGGCGACGCACCGTCTCTAATCCTGACGTCAAATTGCCCGGCGTGTTGACGGCGGCGACCATCTGCTTGATGATCCACGGCGCCAACAATTGCACCCCCACCAGCGCCAGCATGCTGAAAATGGTCAGCACCAGCGGCTTGACATAATTTCGTGTATAACCAAAAACAAACTTTAACGTTTTCATGTCGCCTCAGATTGAAAATTAAGATTCAGTTCGTAACCCAATCCACTACTAACAATCCCGGTACGCAGGAAAACTCCTGCAGATGATCGGTAAACTTTACTAAACGATTACCAATCGGCAATAACCAGCGGGAGCAAAAACTGCGCCAGAGCCGCGCTATTTTGCTCCGGCGGAGTTTTTCCAATCCGGCGCGCCACAAGCTAGAAGTCCATAAATTGGCGTTCATATAAGCTGCGATATAAACCGCCGGCCGCGAGAAGCTCTTCGTGCGTGCCACGCTCGACGATACGCCCCTCATCCAGCACGCAGATCAGGTCGGCGTGACGAATGGTGCTGAGGCGGTGGGCGATGACAATGGCGGTGCGCCCGGCGAGCAAGCGATCCAGCGCGTCCTGAATCAATCCTTCCGTGACGGTATCCACGCTGGACGTGGCTTCATCCATAATCAGGATGCGTGGATTAGCCAGCACCGCGCGGGCAATGCAGATGAGTTGTCGCTGCCCTAATGAGAGGTTGACGCCGCCTTCCTGGATGGCGGTGGCATAGCCGTCGGGCAGTCGGCTGATGAAGTCGTGCGCGTTGGCCATCCGCGCGGCGTCTTCCACCGCGCTATCGGGGGCGTCAGGCCGCCCAAAGCGGATGTTGTCCGCAATTGTTCCAGAAAAGAGAAACGGATCCTGCGGCACGATGCCCATCTGTCGACGCAACGAGCGCTGCGCCACGTCGCGCACATCGATGCCGTCGATCAGCACGGCGCCGTCGGTGACGTCGTAGAAACGGGCGATCAGGTTGGAGATGGAGGTTTTTCCCGCGCCCGTCGGCCCGACGAGGGCGACCGTCTGCCCGGGTTCAATCGTCAGGTTGATGTGGTGCAGTACCGGGCCATCCACGCGGTAGGCAAAGTCCACGTCGCAAAGCTCCACCTTCCCCTGAATTTCCGGCATTTCGATGGCATCCGGTTTGTCGGCGACGACCAGCGGGGTATCGAGCAGTTCCAGCACCCGCTCGCCGCCCGCCATGGCGGCCTGCATCGTCGTGTAAAGCTGGCTCAACTCGCGGATGGGTTGGAAGAAGCGCGTGACGTAAGTCAGGAAGGCCACGATGACGCCGATGGTGAGTTCGCCCCGCGCCACCGTCTGCCCACCGAACCACAACACAATCGCCGTCGCCAGCGTCCCCAGTAAATCCATCACCGGCATGAAGATGAAAGAAAGCGACATGGCCCGCACATTGGCGTCACGGTTGGCGCGGTTGGACTCGTTGAAACGCTCTTGGGAGGTGTCTTCGCGCGCAAATGCCTGAATGACGCGCATGCCGGCGATGTCCTCCGCCAGCTCGCCCACCACGTCCGCGTTGGTCGCCCGCGTCTCGCGGAAGGCAGCTTTGGCGTGACGCGCATAGACTGTCGTCGCCAACGCCATCAGCGGCATGATCGCAAACGTGAGCAGCGCCAGCCGTGGACTCATTGAGACCATCACCACGACGATGCCGATCAAGAGCAGTACATCGCCGGCCAGGGTGATGAATCCCTGTGAGAGCAGTTCGTTGATGACGTCGACATCGCTGAAGACGCGCGAGATGGTCACGCCGATGATGTGCGTGTCGTGGTAGCCCAGGTGCAGCGCCTGTAAGTGGGAGAAGAGTTGAGAGCGCATTGTCGCCAATACCTGCTGCCCTGTGCGCGACAGGGTGTATTGTTGCACCGCCGAGGAGAGGAACAGCCCGCCAAACGCTGCCGCCGTCAAAAGCGCCACGCGATTCAGCCCGGCGATGTTGCCCTGGGTGATGTGCTGGTCAATGGCAACTTTGACCAGATAGGGCGTCGCCAGCCCCAGGCCGGTTGAGATCACTGTGGTCAGGAGCGCGAACAGCATTTTGTGCCAGTGCGGCTTGAGGAACGCCAGCAGTCGCAGGACAATTTCCCGGTCGAAGACACGCCCTTCTTCCTCGCCATGCCGCCCAAAGCTGTCCAACATCCCCCGCGGCCCGCCGCCCATTCCCCCCACGCCACCGATGGAAAGGCTCATGACACCACCTCCGCCTGGGGAATTGACGATGGGGCGATGGAAGATGAGGAAATGGGGGCTTCGTCGTGCGTCATGCGTAATTCATAATTCGGGGTTCGCTGATTCGCTGATTCGCTTTCGCGCTTTTTCATCGCTGCTACCTCCTGCGGCCTGAGTTGTTGCTGGTAGATTTCGCCGTACAGGCCGGAGGTACGCAGCAGTTCTTCATGCGTGCCCTGGGCGACGATGCGACCTTGCTCCAGCACCAGGATTTGATCCGCCAGACGCACCGTGCTCAACCGCTGCGCAATGACGAAGGAGGTACGCCCGTGCATCAGTCGTTCCAGCGCCAGTTGGATGAGGTGCTCGGTCTCCGTATCCACGCTGGACATGGCGTCGTCGAGGATGAGGATGCGCGGGTCTTTGAGCAGCGCGCGCGCAATCGCAATGCGCTGTTTTTGTCCGCCGGAGAGCATCGCGCCACGCTCACCGACTTTCGTGTCGTAGCCGTCAGGCATCTCCAGGATGAAGTCGTGCGCCTGCGCGGCCTGCGCGGCGGCGATGACCTCATCGTCGGTGGCATCCGGGCGACCAAAGGCGATGTTGGCGCGGATCGTGTCCGCGAACAACGTCGTCTCCTGCAGGACGATGCCGATCTGCGAACGCAGCGAAGCCAGCGTCACGTCGCGGATGTCGTAGCCGTCCACTGTAATGCGTCCCTGCGTCACGTCGTAAAAGCGTGGGATGAGGTTGATGATGGTGGACTTGCCGGAGCCGGTCGCGCCGAGCAGGGCGACGATTCGGCCCGGCGGAACGTCCAACGTGACGTGCTCTAATACCCGGTGGCGACCGAAGTAAGCGAAGGACACATCCTCAAAACGCACGTGCCCCTGCACCGCCGGCAACGCGATGGCGTTGGGCGTTTCCTTGACCTCTGATTCGGCGTCCAGGATGTCGAAGATGCGCTCGCCGCAGGCAATCGCCTGGATAATGGAGGGAATGACGCGCCCTAACATCCGCACCGGGCCGGCCAACTGGCTCATATAGGCGGTGAACGCGACCAGTTCGCCCATGGTCAATTCGCTCTGCATGACCAGCCGCCCGCCGTACCACAGGATGAAGATCGAGCCGATGTTGGTGATCAGCCCCATCAGCGGGCCGTTGATGGATTGCAGCCGCGCCGCGTGCGCCGCGATCTGGAACCAGACCGCATTTTCGGCCTCGAAGCGCGCTATCTCCGCCGGCTCCTGTGCAAAGCCCTTGACGATGCGCATGCCTCGCAGGTTTTGCTCCAGGCGCGTCGTCAAGACGGCCATCTGCTGCTGCAATGCCTGCCACATGGGGCGGATTCGCCGCGCAAAGGTGAAAGTCTGGTAGAATAACAAGGGGGTGGTCAACATTGCCAGCAGTGTCAGACGGGGGTTCATCATCAGCATCATCACGGCTGTGGCGACAAACGTCATGACGCCGCTGAGCAGGTTCAGCGTCGCCCGTCCGGTCAAAAAGCGGACGCGATCCACGTCCTGGATGGCGCGCGAGAGCAGTTGGCCGGTCTCCGCCTGATCGTGATATGCGAACGAGAGCATGGAGAGCTTACGGTGGATGTCTTTGCGCAGGTCATAGGCTACCTGCTGCGACGCCCGCTCTGTCCAGCGTCCCTGGAAGAAGCTGAGGACGCCGTTCAACAGCGTCAGCCCCAAGAGGCCGACTACCGCCCAGGCCAGAAAAGTCTTGTCGCCGCCTTTGATGCCCCGGTCAATGCCCCAGCGCAGTAATTGCGGATTTGCCACCCCCAGCGCGCTGATGATCAACATCGCCATGTAGGCGCCGACCATCAACTTCCAGGAGGGGCGGAGGTAGCTAAAGCAACGGAGGAAGATCTTCAGATCGCTCGATTTTGGATTTGCCGATTGGCTCATTCCTTTATCTCCATTACATCCAACAGGATGTCGAAGGCGGCGGTGACGGTTGCCAGTTGCTCTGGGGAAAGGGACTTGATGCGTTCACGGAGGAGGGGAATGCCGCCGAGGGGCGTTTCTTGGGCCAGGCGGTGGCCTTCGGGGGTGAGTTCCACGTAGACGACGCGCTGGTCCTTTTTGCAGCGTTTCCGTTCGACGTACCCGGCATTTTCCAGACGGGAGAGCATCTCCGAAGCGGCGCTCGCGCTGATGTAGATGTACTCCTGCACCTGTCCGATGGTGCAGGGGCCGGCCTCGTGCAAGTAGCGCAGCGTGGCGAACTCGCGCCCGCGCACGCCCTGGTCGTGCATCTGCTGGCTGTATTGGCGTAGATAGCGGTGCAGGCTAAGAAACTTTTGTGTGGCGATCAGCGCCGGAGAGCGTTCTGGTTCATTCATTGCGTACCCCCTTGGTATCTATTCAGGCTAGTAAACCTGACGAAGCCACTTATTCCATACCAGTTTGGCGTAGACTTTGGTATGCCAGGCACTTTCGGATGACGAGATGGGCGTGTTTCTATCAGCCCATTCCCCCTGCCCCCCTTCCCCCCAGGAAGGGGGATTTTTGTAGGGGGTGTACCCCCTCTTTTTCACCCCCTTCTTCCCCGCTGGCGGGGGAGAAGGGGGTTGGGGGATGAGAGGGCCAGCGCCTATAGCCGAAGTGTCAACCTATTATGCACCATCCCCCAAGTCCCGTTTGCCACCTGGCAAAGGTGGCTGAATAGTTACCCCCCTTGAACGAAAGGGAGTAGGAAGTAGAGACGTGAGAGCTTGGACATCCTATGCTTACTCCGTACTTCTTGCTCCATACTCCTTCAGTTGTGAAAGTTTCGGCCGTGAAAGTTTCGGTATAGAATATTTCGTCCACGAAACAGTATACTATATTTTAACTTGATGTCAAGCTGTTTTTTATTTCGACCCCGTGAAATCCTGAAGAACCGGCTTGTGGCGAGTGCATGTCCTGCGCCAGGAGGCGCTTGACATTTTTCGTACTTCGCGTATAGTTATAGGCAATTGAATATAGGTACAGCGTCGAACCGGAAAAGTAGTGTGGGTACGTGCGCCAGAGATGTGGACATGGGAACGAGAATGTTCTCTGGGTGAGAGTCCACTCGCAAACGGCTAACGTGAATGGGCCGGGGAGCTGCTAACTCGAAAGCTTAAAGGGGATTGACCATTCCCATTCAAGTAGAGTTAGCCGGAGTCGCCACCGTTATCAAGGCTGAGGGTATCGTCTCATGCATCGACACCAGACCGTACCTGCACAGAGTGGAGCTGGCACACAACAGAATCGCGTCACCTGACGCGATTTTTTGTTTCCAGGATATGGAAACCGGCTTAACCAGGGTGGCACCACGGGAAGCGTAACGCCTCTCGTCCCGGCAAGGGGATGAGGGGCGTTTTTTGTTGGGGGGAATAAGGAGTAGGAAGTAAGGCAAGGGGAGGGACATGAACACACTCACACGTGAACAATTTCATACTGTTGCCCAACAGGGGGTGCTGGTGCCGGTGTACCGAGAGTTGCCGGCGGATTTGGAAACGCCGGTGTCGGTCTATTTCAAGCTGCGCGGACAGGGAGCGAGTTTTCTGTTGGAAAGTGTCGAACGCGCCGAGCAGTTGGGACGTTACTCGTTCCTGGGATTCAACCCGCGCCGTCAGATCATCGCCCGCGGGCGCGAGGTGACGGTGTACAACAACGGTCACAGCCAAACACGCACTCTGACTCCTGGCGAGGACCCGCTGCACATCGTCAAGGCGGAACTCGCGCCCTACCGGCCCGTCGCGCCCGTCCACGAGATGGTGAAAGGGTTACCGCGCTTCTTCGGCGGCGCCGTTGGCTATCTGGGTTACGATATGGTGCGCTATTTCGAGACGCGCCCCGCCGGACACCCGTGGGCCGACCTGCCGGACGACCGCAACTTGCCCGATATGCACTTGCTCATCACCGATACACTCGTCGTCTTCGATCACGTTCAGCATCGCCTGTTGCTCTTCACCAACGTGCCCACGCCTCCCGGCAGCGATCTGGACGCCGCCTACGACAACGCCCTTGCCCGGCTGGATGCGCTCACCGCCCAGGTACAGACGCCGTTGACCTACGTTTCTAGCGTCCCTGGAGCCGCCGACGTTCCTCTCACCTCCACGATGACACAGGCGCAGTACGAAGCGGCGGTACGCCGCGCCAAGGATTACATCGCCGCAGGTGACATCTTCCAGGTGGTGCTCTCACAGCGGCTACGACGTCCCACCCAAGCCGACCCCTTCAGCATCTACCGCGCGCTGCGGCGCATCAATCCTTCGCCGTACATGTTCTTCCTCGAATTGGGCACTCTTCACCTGATAGGCTCGTCACCGGAGGTGCTGGTGCGGCTGACCGACCGCACCGCCGCCGTGCGCCCCATCGCCGGGACGCGCCCGCGCGGGGCAACGCCCGCCGCGGATCAGGCGCTCGAAGCGGAACTGTGTGCCGACCCCAAAGAGCGCGCCGAACATGTGATGCTGGTCGACCTGGGGCGCAATGATCTGGGCCGCGTCTGCGACTTCAATACCGTCCGTGTGCCCGAATTGCTCGTCACCGAGTCCTATTCACATGTCATCCACCTGGTCAGCCACATCGAAGGGCGTCTGCGTGACGGATTGGACGCCTACGATCTACTGCGCGCCACGTTCCCGGCGGGGACACTCAGCGGCGCGCCCAAAATCCGCGCGATGGAGATCATCGACGAACTTGAAGGCATCAAACGCGGTCCTTATGGCGGTGCGGTGGGCTACTTCGGCTTCAACGGCGCCATGGATACCTGCATCACCATCCGCACCATCATTCTCAAGGACGGCGTGGCCTATCTGCAAGCCGGCGCGGGCATCGTTGCCGACAGCGATCCGACAACGGAGTACCGCGAAACGCTGCACAAAGCCCAAGCGTTGAGCACAGCGATTCAGATGGCGGAGGAAGGCATATAGTCGCAAGTCAAAGGTCGGAAGTCCCCAAATGACTATCTGACTACCAGACTATTTTCAAGGGAGGAGAGCCATGATTCTGGTCATAGATAATTACGATTCGTTCACGTACAATTTGGTGCAGTATTTGGGGGAATTAGGGGCGGAGGTGAGCGTGCGACGCAATGATGAAGTCACGCTGGATGAGATCCACACGCTGCGTCCGTCGCATATCGTCATCTCGCCGGGGCCGGGGACGCCGGACGACGGTGGCATATCAGTGGAACTCATCCGCAAATTCTACACCAGTATCCCCATCCTCGGTGTGTGTCTGGGGCATCAATGTATCGATGTGGCCTTCGGCGGAACGGTGGACCGCGCCGAACGGCTGATGCACGGCAAGACCAGCCGCGTCTATCACTATGGAACGGACGTGTTCGAGGGCGTGCCTAGCCCGTTCAACGCGATGCGCTACCATAGTCTCCTCGTCCGTGAGCCGCTGCCGGACTGCCTCAAAGCCACCGCCTTCACCACCGAGGGCGAAGTCATGGCAATTCAACACAAGACTGCCCCCCTCGTCGGCGTGCAATTTCACCCGGAAAGCATTTTGACGGAGTACGGGAAGACTATTTTGGCGAATTTTTTGGGAATGGGAAATGCGTAAGAAGCAACGAGAAATGAGTCATGGGTCATGAGTGAAATGTTGATCACTCTTAATTCTTTACCCTTTACTTTAATCAGAAGGAAAATCAGAAGGAAAATCAGAAGGAAAATCAGAAGGAAAATCAGAAGGAAAATCAGAAGGAAAATCAGAAGGAAAATCAGAAGGAAAATCAGGAGGAAAAACAATGATTACAGAAGCCTTGAATCAACTGTTGGAAGGACAATCGTTGTCTATGGAACAAGCCGAGGAAGTCATGGCGCAAGTGATGACCGGCGAGGCGACGCCCGTGCAAATTGCCGGTTTCCTTATCGCCCTGCGCATCAAGGGGGAAACGGTGGAGGAAATCACCGGCTGCGCGCGGGCCATGCGGCAAGCCGCCGTGAAAGTGACGCCCCAGCAAGACAGCCTGGTTGATACATGCGGCACCGGCGGCGATCACTCTGGCACGTTCAACATCTCTACGACGGCGGCGTTTGTGGCGGCGGGGGCCGGATTGCGCGTGGCTAAACACGGCAACCGCAGTGTCAGCAGTCAATCGGGCAGTGCCGACGTGTTGGTAGCCCTGGGGGTCAGCCTCGATCTGACGCCAGAGCAGGTCGCGCAGTGCATTGATGAGGTCGGCATCGGTTTTCTCTTCGCGCCTAAGCTGCACCCGGCGATGAAGTACGCTAGCGGTCCGCGCCGCGAGTTGGGTGTGCGCACCGTCTTCAACATCCTGGGGCCGTTGACCAATCCGGCGGGCGCCCAGGCGCAAGTGGTCGGCGTCTACGATCCGGCGCTGACCGAGGCACTGGCGAGTGTGCTGCAGGCGCTCGGTTCACGGGCAGCCTACGTCGTCCACGGCGATGGCGGCCTGGACGAGCTGACGACGAGCGGCCCAAACCGCATCAGCGTCTTCGGCGTTGCCTCGGGGAAGGGCGAGGCGCCGCAGAACGGCGCCGTCGTCACGCAAATGCTCGATCCCCGCGATCTGGGCTTCGACCGCGCTGCGCCCGTCGAGCTCCGCGGCGGCGATCCGGCGACGAATGCCGCCATCACCCGCGCCATTCTCACGGGCGAGGAGCGCGGTCCCAAACGTGATGTGACATTGCTCAATGCGGCAGCGGCCCTGCACGTGGGCGGGCTGGCGACGGATTTGGCCGACGGCGTGGTCAGGGCAACCGAGAGCCTGGACAGTGGGGCGGCGTTGCATGCAATGGAAGCGTTGATCACATTCAGCCAGGCGTGCGTGGCGTAGTGATGGAGTCCAATCGCTTGCCATCTTCAGCCTTTCAGGATGAAACCTATGCACCACGGCACCATTTTGGATGAAATCATCGCCCACAAGCGCGAAGAAGTCGCCCGGCAGAAGCAAGCCAGGCCGCCGGCCGCTGTGATAGCCGAAGCCGCTTCTGCTCCACCGCCGCGCGACTTCCTGGCGGCCTTGCAAACGCCCGGCGTGAGTCTGATCGCGGAGGTGAAAAAGGCATCGCCGAGCAAAGGCCTGCTCTGCCCGGACTTCGACCCACTTGGGCTGGCCCGCGCCTACGCCGCCAATGGCGCGGCGGCGATCAGCGTGCTCACCGATGCTCGCTTTTTCCAGGGAAGCCTGGACGATCTGCGCGCTGTGCGACAGGCAGTGAATGTGCCTGTCCTGCGTAAGGACTTTATCATTGACCCGACTCAAGTCTACGAGGCGCGCGCTGCCGGAGCGGATGCCGCGCTGCTCATCGTCGCGGCGCTGGACGATGCGACGCTGCACGATCTCTATGTGCTGATCCGCCAACTGGGCATGGCGGCGCTGATCGAAGTCCACAATGCGGCGGAATTGGAACGCGCTCTGTCGTTGCACCCGCGTCTCGTCGGCGTGAACAACCGTGACCTGCGCACGTTCCACGTCACACTCGACACGACTGCCGCGCTGCGTCCGCACATCCCCGCTGAGGTGGTTGTCGTCGCCGAAAGCGGCATCCACACGCCGGCGGATGTAGCGCGCCTGGCGGCCAGCGGCGTCGATGCGATGCTGGTGGGCGAGGCGCTGGTCACGGCAGAGGATGTAGCGGAGAAAGTGCGTCAATTCGCAGGGCTAACCGCGAATCACGCGCATCTGCGCTAATTTGGGCAGTGGATTGAGCAGATTTTTGTCTTCGCTCGCTTCAAGCAAGACTTTCGACTAGAGACGACTATGGTTTACGTCAAAATTTGCGGAATTACGAATCTTGAGGATGCACGCTGCGCGGCGGAGGCCGGTGCGGATTTCCTGGGCTTCGTCTTTTATCCACCCAGTCCGCGTTACATCGCGCCGCCGCAGGCCGGGGACATCATCCAGACGATCCGTGCGGAGTTCGGGGACGCGAGTCCGCGCTGCGTGGGCGTGTTCGTGGATGCGTCGGTCAACGCCGTGCGCGCCATCATTGATGCCGCCGGGCTGGACCTCGCCCAACTGCACGGCGCGGAAACGCCCGCTGAGGTTGCGGCCCTGGCTCCGTATGCCTTCAAAGCCCTCCGTCCCCAAACGCTCACCGCTGCGCAAGAGGCCATGCAGAACTACCTAACGGTCCTACCCTGCTCCCCCCCGTCTACGGCTGACCGTCTACCGTCGATGCCAGAGTTACTGGTAGACGCTTATCATCCGCGGGAGAAGGGCGGTACCGGGCAGACAGCGGACGTGACCATTGCGTGCTGGCTGGCGGAACGCTGCCATCTGCTGCTGGCGGGTGGCCTCACGCCGGAGAATGTGACGGACGCCATCGCCCAAGTGAAGCCATGGGGCGTGGATGTATCGAGCGGGGTGGAAGTGGCGAAGGGGGAAAAGGATCACACGAAAGTCAAGAAGTTTTTGTTAGCGGCAAAAGGGAGAGCACACTAGACAAATGTATTCACAACCTCCGACGCTACAGGAGCAGCTTCGACTTCAATACCGTTGTGCCATAGTTCATATTCACTTAAATCGTATCTATTCAGGCTCGTAAACCTGACGAAGCCACTTATTCCCTATGCCAGGTTTGGCGTAGACTTTGGTAGGCCAGGTGCTTCTGTATGACAAGATATGCGTGTTTCTATCAGCCCATCCCCCCTGCCCCCCCTTCCCTCCAGGAAGGGGGATTTTGGGTGGGGGTGTGGCGGGCGGCTTCGCCGCCCGCCACACCCCCCTTTTGCCCCCTTCTTCCCCGCTGGCGGGGGAGAAGGGGGTTGGGGGATGAGAGGGTCAGCACCTGCCGAAGGGGTAACCTATTATGTGCCCTCCCCAAAGTCCCCTTCGCCACCTGGCAAAGGTGGCTGAATAGTTACCTTAAATCAAGGTCATCATTTATTGTAACACGACTCTGAGGGAAAAAATGGACCATTCTAAACTATCGCTGTCCAACGGCCCCTACTACGGGCCTTACGGGGGGGGCGTTTATCCCTGAAATCCTCGTGCCGGCCGTGCGCGAATTGGAGGCGGCCTACATCGCCGCCATGGCCGACGCGGACTTCACCCGCGAGTTGGAGCATTTGCTTCACGAATACGCCGGACGGCCCACGCCACTCACCTTCGCTGCGCGGCTGACAGAGGCGCTCGGCGGAGCGCAGATCTACCTCAAGCGTGAGGATCTGGCGCACACCGGCGCGCACAAGATCAACAACGCCCTCGGCCAGGCGTTGCTCGCCAAACGGATGGGCAAACGGCGCATCGTTGCGGAGACCGGGGCCGGGCAACACGGCGTCGCTACGGCGACCGTTTGCGCGCTCCTGGGATTGGAATGCGTCGTCTACATGGGGACGGTGGACATCGAACGGCAGAAACTCAACGTCCTGCGGATGAACCTGCTGGGCGCGGAGGTGCGCGGCGTAGACGCAGGCAGCCGCACGCTCAAGGACGCCATCAACGAGGCCATCCGTGACTGGGTGACGAATGTGCGCGACACTCACTACCTGCTTGGCTCGGCGCTGGGCCCCCATCCCTATCCCCGCATGGTGCGCGACTTCCAATCCGTCATCGGCGTGGAAGCGCGAGAACAAATCCTTGCCGCCGCCGGCCGTCTGCCCGACGTGCTCGTGGCCTGCGTCGGCGGCGGGTCCAATGCTATCGGGTTGTTCCATCCCTTTTTGCAGGACGCTGATGTAGCCCTCATCGGTGTGGAGGCGGGTGGCGCAGGCATTGCGAGTGGACGCCACGCAGCGCGCTTTGCCGATCCCGCCGTGGGGCGGGTGGGCGTGCTGCACGGTGCACAAACCTACGTCTTGCAAGACGCCGACGGGCAGATCGCGCTGACGCATAGCGTCTCGGCGGGGCTGGACTATGCCGCCGTCGGGCCGGAGCATGCCTGGATGCGCGATGTAGGCCGTGCGGAATACGTCTATGCCACCGACCGTGAGGCGCTGGACGCGCTGCAAACGCTGAGCCGGCTGGAGGGCATCATCCCCGCGCTGGAAAGCGCGCACGCTATCGCCGAAGCCATCAAACGCGCCCCCACGATGTCGCCCGAACAGATCATGATCGTCAACGTCAGCGGGCGCGGGGACAAGGATATGCACACGGTGGCGCAGGTGCTAGGGGTTGAAGTTTAAAGGATTTATAACTCTATGAAGACAATCGCAACTACATTCAAAAGGCTCAAGCTAAATGGCCGCCAAGCCCTGATACCCTACGTGACGATGGGGTATCCGGCGTTGGAGAGCGCGTTAGATATCGTCCCCGTGCTGGCCGCGGCAGGGGCGAACCTGGTGGAACTGGGCGTCCCGTTCAGCGATCCGCTGGCCGATGGAGCGACGATCCAGGCGGCGGCGCAACGGGCATTGGCAAATGGCATGTCGCTGGCTTTGTGTCTGGAACAGGCGGCGATGCTCCGCGCACGCGGCGTGACGCTGCCGTTCGTAGGGATGGGTTACTACAATCCCATCCTCCAGTTTGGACTTGAGCGTTTCGTGGCGCAGGCTGTGGCCTCTGGCATCGACGGCATCATCGTACCCGATCTGCCGCCGGAGGAAGCCGGGGCGCTTTATGCCCTGGCGACGGCGCGCGGGTTGGACATCATCTTCCTGCTGGCACCCACTTCAGATGCAACACGCATCCAGACGGTGACAGCGTTGTCCGGCGGCTTCGTCTACCTTGTGTCGCTTGTGGGCGTGACCGGGGTGCGCGATAGTCTGTCGCCCGACCTGAAGGACTTCGTCGCTCGCGTGCGCGCGGTCACGGAGAAACCGCTCGCCGTGGGCTTCGGCATTGCTACGCCGGAGCAGGCTGCGCAAGTAGCACAGTTTGCGGATGGCGTCATTGTCGGCAGTGCTCTCGTTAAGGAGATTGGCGCGGCGGCCAATCCGGCCGGTGCAGCACGGGCATTTGTGGCAGCCCTGCGCGCGGCCATGGATGGCGCAGCGTAAGGGTATAAGACAGATTATTGGAAAAGGAAGACACTCATCGGATCATTGTGCCTGAAGAGCTGTGGCCCGTCTCCCCATAATTTGCACGATACCCGCAGCGTAAACGATATTTGACAATTCCCGCGAATCGAGTAGTATTTGTCTTATATGAGGTGACAAATGACAGGCTTATGTAGGTCAAAAGGCATGATGTCGAAGCAAAATGGGTTTGGTTATGACTACTACTTTTATTTTAGCTGTCCCCCACCGGGTCGGCTCCTTTGGGTTGTAAAAGGGTAAAAGTAGCAAGTAGCCTAAAAACATCAAAGACGTGGAGCGACCCGCTCCACGTCTTTTTTTTGGTAACTATTCAGTCGTCCTTGCCAGGTGGCGAATGGGACTTTGGGGAGGGCACATAACAGGTTGCCCCTTCGGCAGGTGATGACCCTCTCATCCCCCAGCCCCCTTCTCCCCCGCAAGCGGAGGAGAAGGGGGCGAAAAAGCAGGGGTGTGGCGGGCGGCGAAGCCGCCCGCCACACCCCTACCCAAAATCCCCTTCCTGGTGGAAAGGGGGGCAGGGGGAATGGGCTGATAGAAACACGCCTATCTCGTCATCCAAAAGTGCCTGGCATACCAAAGTCTACGCCAAACCTGGCATAGGGAATAAGTGGCTTCGTCAGATTTACTAGCCTGAATAGATACTTTTTTTGTATCTGGCAGCAGATGGTAGACAGTAAACGGCAGACAGTAGATGAGAGGGGAGAGAAGATGATGACGTGTCGGGCTATTCGAGGGGCTATTACGGTTGAAGAAAACACTGTAGCGGCTATCAAAGCGGCAACGCGGGAGTTGTTGGAACACATCATTGCCATCAACGGCCTGGAAATAGCCGACATCGCCAGCGTGATTTTCACCGCTACGCCGGATTTGGACGCGGCTTATCCCGCTGTCGCCGCGCGCGAGATGGGATGGACGCATACACCTTTGCTGTGCATGCAAGAAATGGCCGTCCAGGGCAGTCTCCCGCGCTGCATCCGTGTGCTGCTGCATTGGAACACGGACCGCGTGCCCGCGGATATCCGACATGTCTATCTGGGTGAAGCACGCGCGCTCAGGCCAGACTTAGCGCCTGGCGAATGACGGTTCTTCAGGATTTCGTGAGGTCGAAATAGGAAACCGGCCACGAATTTACATGCGAAGTATAAAAAATCAGCAACTATTCAGCCACCCTTGCCAGGTGGCAAATGGGACTTTGGGGAGGGCACATAATAGGTTACCCCTTCGGCAGGTGATGGCCCTCTCATCCCCCAACCCCCTTCTCCCCCGCCAGCGGGGAAGAAGGGGGCGAAAAAGAGGGGGTGTGGCGGGCAGCGAAGCTGTCCGCCACACCCCCACCCAAAATCCCCCTTCCTGGGGGGCAGGGGGGATGGGCTGATAGAAACACGCATATCTTGTCATACAGAAGCACCTGGCCTACCAAAGTCTACGCCAAACCTGGCATAGGGAATAAGTGGCTTCGTCAGGTTGACTGGCCTGAATAGATATAAAAATCAGTGCAATCCGTGTCATCCGTGGCAAAAACTAAAGGAGAAAAACGTATGACGAAAGTGGCTTTTCAGGGAGTTGCCGGAGCGTATTCGGAGGAGGCCGTGCGGCAGTATTTCGGGGCGACGGTGGAAAGTGTGCCGTGCCGCACGATAGAGGAACTGTTTCCCATGGTAGAGAACGGTGACGCTGACTATGCGATGCTGGCAGTGGAGAACGCCGTTGCCGGGACGGTCGCAGGAGCCTATGAATTGTTGTTGGAGCGGGACTTGCGCATCAACGCCGAAGTCATCCTCCATGTTCACCACATGTTGCTCGCTGTGCCCGGTACGCAACGCGAGACCATCAAATGCGTGCGTTCCCATCCCCAGGCTCTGGCGCAGTGCCAGCGCTATCTCGACCGTTACGGTCTCGTCGGAGAGCCGGCGTTTGATACGGCAGGCAGCGCCTGTGATTTGGCGGCCCATCCTGAGCCGCAGGTTGCAGTCATTGCCGGCGCACTAGCGGCAGAACTGTACGGCCTGGAAATTCTCGACCGGGACATTGAGGATTATCGCTTCAATTACACCCGCTTCTTTGTCATGGGGCTGGATGATCCGCCGCGCGCGCAGCGTCCTAAAACTTCCATCGTCTTCTCCACGCGGCACACTCCCGGCGCACTGTACAAGTCGATGGGGGAATTTGCGGTACGCGGCCTCAACCTTACCAAGATCGAGTCGCGCCCGCGTCTGAATCAGCCCTGGCGTTATACCTTCTATCTGGATTTTGAGGGACACTGCCAGGATGTAGCATGTGAAGCGGCCTTGATGGGTTTGTTGCGGCACTCTTCGTTCGTCAAATTGTTGGGTTCGTATCCGGCAGCGACAACGCCGGTGGTGGAAGAGCAGGAGTAGAGAGTAGAGAGTACGGAATATGCCGTACTTCATACTCCTTACTCCACTAAAAACAACTATGGGAGGAGAAACGATGATCGTTATCATGAAACCTGGCGCGACGACAGCGCAAATCGCTAATGTGACGGCCCGGATCGAAAGTATGGGCTGTACGACGCACCTCTCGCAAGGAGAGGAACGCACTATCATCGGGGTCATCGGCAACGGACGTCCGATTGATCGTGAACAGATCGAACGGATGTCCGGTGTGGAACGGGCCGTGCCCGTGCTGCGACCTTTCAAACTCGCCAGCCGCGAATTTCACCCCCAGGATACCGTCGTCCCGGTCAATGGCATCGCGATCGGCGGCAAGGCATTGACCATCATCGCCGGGCCATGCTCGGTGGAAAGCCGGGCGCAGTTGCTCGAGACGGCGCAGGCTGTGAAGCAAGGCGGCGCGCAGATTCTGCGGGGCGGCGCGTTCAAGCCGCGCAGTTCCCCGTATAGCTTCCAGGGATTGGGAGAAGAGGCCCTGCGACTGCTGGCCGAGGCGCGCAGTGTCACCGGCCTGCCTGTCATCACCGAGGTGATCTCGCCGGAGTTGGTGCCGCTGGTGACGACCTACGCCGATATTTTGCAGGTCGGCGCGCGGAATATGCAGAACTTTGCTTTACTGCATGCGGTGGGCGAGTCGCAGCGTCCGGTGATGCTCAAGCGCGGAATGATGGCGACGATGGAAGAACTGCTGATGGCCGCCGAGTACATCCTCTCGCACGGCAACCAGCGCGTGATCCTGTGCGAACGCGGCATCCGCACGTTCGAGAATTATACGCGCAACACCCTCGACTTGAGCGCTGTACCGATGTTGAAGCAACTCAGTCACCTGCCCGTCATTGTCGATCCGAGCCACGCCACCGGCAAATGGGAGTTGGTCGAGCCGATGTCGCGGGCCGCCATCGCGGCCGGGGCCGATGGACTTATCATCGAAGTCCACCCGCGCCCGGAAGAGGCGCTCTCGGATGGAGCGCAGTCGCTCAAGCCGGCCCGCTTCGCCGCGCTGGTCCAATCGCTTAAACCGATTGCTGCAGCGGTGGGGCGCACGTTATAAGAATCATGCATTATGATTCTTGTGGAGACCGACCATCATGAAGGGATTGACTGATTATACCGTCGCCATCGTCGGCCTGGGGCTGATGGGGGCATCGCTGGCAGGAGCGCTGCGGGGCAAGTGCGGGCGGGTGATCGGGGTGGCGCGGCGCGCGGAAGTCGTGGCGACGGCGCTGGAGCGTGGCTTTGTGGATGAGGGGACAACTGCCGTGCTCGCCGGCGTGCGTGACGCCGATGTGGTGGTGCTGTCGACGCCGGTGCGGGTGATTGTGCAGCAGTTGGCCGAGATCGCGCCATACCTGCGCCCCGGCTGTGTGGTGATGGATTTGGGCAGTACAAAGGCCGCCATCGTTGCCGCGATGGATCGCCTGTTGCCTGCCTGCATCCAGCCGCTTGGCGCGCATCCGATGTGTGGTAAAGAAAGCGCTGGCATCGACGTGGCCGAAATCACCCTCTACCAGGGCCACACTTTCATCCTCACGCCCCTGGAACGCACCACACCGGAGACGCTCGCCTTGGGCGTTGCTCTGGCCGAGGCCGTCGGTGCCAGGCCGCTGGTGTTGGACGCCGCCCGGCAGGATTACATCGTCGGCGCCGTCAGCCATCTGCCGTACCTCCTGGCCTGCGCGCTGGTGGCGACGGCGGACGCGACCACGTCCCAAGACCCGGCGGCGTGGAAGATCATCGCCGGCGGCTTCCGCGATACATCCCGCGTGGCCGGGAGCGACGTGCAGATGATGCTGGACATCCTGATGACCAACCAGGCCAATGTTCTGGGGATGGTGCATGTCTTCGAGCAAAAGCTGCGAGACCTGGCGCGGCTGATTGAGGCCGGCGATGAAGAGGCACTGCGCACGGCGCTGACTCACATCCGCAGTACGCGAAAGGAGATGTTTCCATGAGCCAACTGATCGTTCAGTCCGGCAGTCCGTTACACGGGTGCGTAAGTGTGCCGGGCGACAAGTCTATTTCCCATCGCGCGTTGATGTTCGGCGCGCTGGCCGAAGGCATGAGCCACATCCACGGTTTGCTCCCCGCCGGCGATTGTCTGGCGACGTTGGGCTGCATGCGCGCGCTCGGTGTCGAGATTGAGCTGCGTCGTGATGAGCGTAGTGACGGCTTCAGCCATGCGGAAGCTGTTGAAGCGTTTACTACCAACCTTGACGTGATCATCCACGGACGCGGGCTGCGTGGACTGCGGGCCCCTGCCGCCCCGCTGAACTGTGTCCGCTCAGGGACGACGATGCGCCTGCTGGCAGGCATGTTGGCCGGGCAGGACTTCGACAGCGTGCTGACCGGCGAACCGCAACTGCTGCGTCGCCCCATGCGCCGCGTCGTCACCCCGCTGCAGGCGATGGGTGCGAACATCCACGACACGGACGGGCGCGCGCCGCTCACGATTCACGGGCAACCCTTGCACGGCAGCGACCATCACCTCGTCGTCGCCAGTGCGCAGGTGAAGAGCGCCATTCTGCTGGCGGCGCTCTTCGCCGACGGAACGGTGACCGTCCGCCAACCTGGACCGGCCCGCGATCATACGGAGCGCATGTTGAAGTCGCAAATAGCGCCCCGGCGCATCGACGCACCGGCGCTGAGCATTGAGGGTCGCGTGGTGACACTGCATCCAACTGCCATCGATCATCTGGAACCGCTGAATATGACGGTTCCCGGCGATATGTCCTCGGCGGCGTTTCCGCTGGTGGCGGCGTTGCTTGTACCGGAGGCGGCGGTGACGTTGAGCAGGGTGAACGTGAATCCAACGCGCACGGGATTACTGGATGTGCTGGCGACGATGGGGGCGGAAATCACACTGGACAACGTCCGCGAGCAGGGCGGGGAGCCGGTGGCCGATCTGAAGGTGCGTTCTGCGTCGCTGAGCGGGACGGAGATCGGTGGGGCGGTGGTGGTGCGGATGATCGACGAGTTCCCCATCCTGGCGGTGGCGGCGACGCAGGCGCGCGGGATAACCATTGTCCGCGATGCCGCCGAGTTGCGCGTCAAAGAAACCGACCGCGTCGCCGTTGTCGTCGAGGAATTGCGCAAGCTCGGCGCGCAGATCGAGCCGCGCGAGGATGGCTTTGTCATTGTAGGGCCGACGCCGCTGCATGGAGCTGTTGTGGACAGTCACGGCGACCATCGCCTGGCGATGGCGCTTGCCGTGGCGGGGCTGGCGGCGCAAGGCGAGACGGTCATCGAAAATGCCGAGTGCATCACGGATTCGTTCCCCGGCTTCGTTGAGGTGATGACGACTCTCGGTGGACAGCTACAGGTAGAAGCATGACTCGTGAGGCGTGATTTTGACCCTTCGCATCGAGTTTGGGGAGGTGCAGTGAGTTTCGTCATCAATGGGCGCACACAACTTGTCGGCGTCATCGGCTGGCCGGTGGAGCACAGCCTCTCGCCGGCGATGCACAATGCGGCGCTGACGGCGCTCGGCCTGAACTGGTGCTATGTCGCCATGCCGGTGCGTCCCGGCGAGGTGGTCACGGCGGTGCACGGGCTGGCGGCGCTCGGTTTTCGCGGATGCAATGTCACCGTGCCGCACAAGCAGGCGGTGATGGCGGCGTTGGACAGCGTCACACCGGAAGCAAAAGCGCTGGGCGCGGTGAATACGCTTGTCTTCACCCGCACTGCCGAGGGCGCGAGTCATATTGCCGGACACAACACGGACGTGGCGGGCTTCATCGGCGCATTGCGGGCGGGCGGCTTCGAGCCGGCGGGCCGTCGCATCATGGTCGTCGGCGCGGGAGGGGCAGCGCGGGGGGTAGTCTACGGGCTGATGGAGGCGGGGGCGGCGTCCATCACGATCCTTAATCGCACGGCAGAGCGCGCGCAAATTCTCATTGCAGACTTGGCGCAGAGACGCAAAGACATAGAGAGTCGAAAATCCGTGCAGCAGCGAATGACGAATCACGAATCACGACTGATGAATGAAGAATCTCTTACGGCGTTGCCTTTGACGGATGAAACGCTGGTGGAATCGGCGCGGCAGGCAGATTTGCTGGTCCATACCACCACGGTGGGGATGTGGCCGGAAGTCGAGGGGTGCATCTGGCCGGCAGGGACGCCGATCCCGGCAGCTCTGACGGTCTACGATTTGGTTTATAATCCGCTGGAGACGCGCTTACTGCGCCTGGCCCGGCAATCCGGCGCGCGCGCCATCGCTGGGGTGGGGATGCTGGCCCGGCAAGGCGCGCTGGCGTTGGATTTGTGGACGGCGCAGGCGTTGGATGTCAACGAGATTGCGGCGTTGATGCAGCGCGAAGTGGTTAGCAGTTAGCCGGCAGCCAAAAAACTAACCACGACTTGCTGAGGGCTAAAGAGCTACCATTTTAGTCTTTGCCACGGATAGCGTCCAACATCTTGTGGACCCATACACCTTCCGCGGAATTTTCACGCCTGATGGAGAGCGTAGCTCATGTCACGTCTGCCGACGAGAATTAGGACTTACGCAAATTTCCGTTTGTAGTGACGGCTTCAGCCGTTCTTAGCTCCTAAGAGACGCCTGAAGGCGTCACTATAAATCCTCCGCCGCTTGATTCGAGCCGGGCTTGCGTAAGTCCTGGAATTTAACACGTCAGCAACGCCACGTTCTCAATGTGATATGTCTGCGGGAATAAATCGATGGGCTGGACCCACTCCAGGGTGTAGCCATGCCTGACCAGACGGCGAGCATCACGGGCCAGCGTGGCGGGATCGCACGAGACGTAGACGATGCGCGCTGGCCTGTGTGTCGCCAGCGCATCCAGCGCCGCCAGTTCCAGGCCGGTGCGCGGCGGATCCACCACCACCGCGTCGAGTTTGGGTTCCACAGTGGGCAATAACGCCTCCACCGTCCCTTCGAGAAGCGTGACATTGTCCATTCCCGCCAGGTTATGTCGCGCATCGGCCACGGCTGCCGGCTGTGCCTCGATGCCGGTTACATGGCCTGCCTCCGCGCTCAAAAAAGCGGTGAACAATCCCACGCCGCAATAGGCATCCAGCACGCTCTGATCGTCCCCCGGTTCCAGCGCCTCCATCACCACATCCACCAACGGCGCAGCTTGTGCCGAATTGACCTGGTAGAAGCTCGTCGCCGAGATACGAAACTCGCGCCCGTGGATGACTTCAAGGATGTAATCCAGGCCGATGAGCGGTGCGATGGCGTCATCGTGGCGGATTTGCACAATCGAAAGTGGGAAATCCACTTCCAACGCGGGAGACTCTTCCCCCACGGCCTGCAAAACGACCATCAGATCGCCGGTCGCCGTCCCGGCGCGCAGTTCCATCCATTCCAACTCCGGGTAGACCATGTCCAGCGAATTCAAAAGGCCGTTCAACAGCGGATGCAGGATCAAACAATGGTCGACAGGATATACCTCATGGCTATGGGCGGAGAGAAAACCCAGATGCCCCTCGGCGTTGGTGCGGAAGAGGGCGTGGTTGCGATATTCCCACCCGGTTGCATCGGGAAGCGGTTCGAGAATCGGCGGCTCGGCGAATGCGCCGACGCGGCGGAACTGATCCAGCACCACCAAACCCTTGAGGCGCGCCTGCACGGCGTAGTCCATGAACTGCCATTGGCAGCCGCCGCAGGCCGCAGGCCCGAAGTACGGGCAGGGTGGTGTCACGCGGGAGGGCGAAGGGTCGAGGACTTCCAGCAAACGCGCGCGCGCATACCGTCCCCGATCATCAACGATTTCGACCCGCACGCGCTCACCGGGAATGGCATACGGCACAAAAACCGCGCGTCCTTGATGATGTCCGATAGCTTCACCGCCGTGGGCCATCGCGTCCAATTTCAGGATGATGCTGTCGACCATAACACAACTCCGGGGGAAAATTAAAAATGAGAAATGGTATCTATTCAGGCTAGTAAACCTGACGAAGCCACTTATTCCCTATGCCAGGTTTGGCGTAGACTTTGGTATGCCAGGTGCTTCTGTATGACAAGATATTCGTGTTTCTATAAGCTCATCCCCCCTGCCCCCCAGGAAGGGGGATTTTGGGTGGGGGTGAGAGGGTCATCACCTGCCGAAGGGGTAACCTATTATGTGCCCTCCCCAAAGTCCCGTTCGCCACCTGGCAAGGGTGGCTGAATCTTGACCAGGGTGGCTGAATAGTTACAGAAATTAGAAACTAGAGGGTGGACAACCAGATGGTCAAGAACAAGACAAAAACGTGGATGAGGAAAGGATAGAAGAACGAATCCGTTTCCCAGGCTACCCATCCGAAGGCCGAACCGCCCAGAATACAGCTCAAGGTCTCCAATTCCGGCTTGCTGAGATGCCCGAATGTGAACATGATCGCCTGGAACAAAATCGCCCACGGGCCGATAATGTCCGCCAGGCTAAAAATCAAAAAGCCGCGGAAGAAGAACTCCCAACTGATCAAATCCGAGACCACCCACTGCAGGGTGCCCCAGAATCCGCCGCTCTGCCATAGAGGCGCGTAATACGCCGTGAACTCCGGCCCTCGCGCTGTGAACCACAATATCGGCGCCATCAAAACCCACCCGCCGACCGTGAGCAACAAACCCCGTCGCCATTGCCCCGCGCCCATGCCGTAGTCCCGGAGCGGGCGCCGAAAAATCGCCAACATCAGGAGCGGCACGAGCAAGTACAGCACCCCGGATTGCAGCGGCGGAAAGCGGTGGTAATAATCCAACACCAACGCCAGCGTCGCGTAAATCAGAATGACGACACTCTGCCAGGCCGGATAGGATGTTCTCTTTTTCGACGATAACATAAGCTGATTATACCAGCAGTCCGTGTCAAACCAAATGATAATGTTACCGAAGGGCTACGGTTGAATCAAATGATAATGTTACCGCAGTTAGGCCGCCTCCTTGTATAAAATATAGTCATATAGTGGTCAAAAAGGGTATTCCGGCGACAATACCAGCAACTCAGAAGGTCTGAGCCGCTGATGAACCGGGCAAGACTGCGCCTCTTTGCCGGATGAGGGGGTCAGCACCTATGGCCGCAGTCAGAGACCGGTTCGAGCGTCTTCCCATCATTTGCCCTATACCCCGTCATAAAACGCATCTTGCGGAAAACACCGTCTATGGTATACTCTATCCTATGGTTGACCACTGGCCGAAACGACAACAAAAACGATCGGTTGGTTCTCGGAAAAGGAGTAAATGAAACGTGTTGACAAAAGAAGAAAAGCAAGAAATTATCCAGGAGTACGCCTTAACAGAAGGCGATACCGGGTCGCCCGAAGTGCAAGTGGCGCTTTTGACGCATCGCATCAACGACCTGACCGAACATTTGCAAGTTCATAAGCACGATGAGAGTTCTCGCCGCGGGTTGTTGAAGATGGTAGGACAGCGGCGTCGTCAACTGGTCTATCTGCAGAAAACGGACCTTGAGCGCTACCGCACCCTTATTCAGCGACTCGGGCTGCGCAAATAATCAAGCCCTGGTTCACCGCTCAACCATGCCAAACGAGTAGATGTGAATACCTCATCTACTCGTTTGACTGTATAGAAATTGTGTTTTGTCCTTGCACCGCAGTACGACGTGACGGGCAAGGTTGCCTTAAAAATTCATAAGATCAATCGGTAAGCCCGTGGACTTGTGTTCGCCCGTGGCGAGGGTGGGAATTGGGGTTTGGGGTGCAACGCCGCTTAGCGGTGTACAACAGCCCCCAGTTTCTGACCTTCGACACGGCAAACCGGAATACGAGGCGAAACCGCAACAGGAGGAAACAGTGTTAGAAGAACATGTATTTACAACGATGTTGGGTGATCGCCCGATCACCCTCAAGACCGGCAAGATCGCGCGCCTGGCGGGCGGCGCAGTTGTCGCCCAAAGCGGCGATACGGTGTTGCTGGCGACGGCTACAATGGCCCACACACCGCGTGAGGACACCGATTTTTTCCCGCTCACAGTCGATTTTGAAGAGCGGCTTTATGCCGCCGGCCGCATCCCAGGTTCATTCTTCCGGCGCGAAGGCAAACCTTCAGAACAGGCCACGCTGACCAGCCGGCTCATTGATCGCCCCTTGCGCCCTCTCTTTCCTAAGGATATGCGCAACGATGTGCAAATCATCGTCACCTCACTTTCGCAGGGAGAGGAAGATTACGCCGACATCCTGAGCGTCATCGCTGCCTCCGCGGCTTTGATGATCTCCGATATCCCCTTTGAGGGGCCGGTGGGCGCCGTGCGCATTGGCTATATAGAGGACGCACTGGTCGTCAACCCCACCATCTCCCAGATGAAAAACAGCACTCTGGATTTGCGCGTCGCCGGCAGCGCCGATGCCATCATTATGGTAGAAGCCGGGGCCAATGAAATCAAAGAAGAGCTGATGGTGGAGGCTATGCAACTGGGCCAGCGCTCTTTCCAGAGCGTTATCCAACTCCAAAACGAGATGCGCGCCGCCGTGGGCAAGCCCAAGAGCGACTACCCTTCCTTCAAATTGCCGGACGCCCTCAAAATTCGCGTCGCCGACATGGCGACCGAGCGTGTCCGCGCGCTGTTGGCGACCACGCCGCTGAAAGGCGAACGCATCGCGGCAGTCGATGCCATGCGCGACGACATCAAGGCGCAATTGGCTGCCGAGGCCGAGACAGAGGGCTGGACGGCGGCACAAATCGCCGAGGCTTTCGAGGATGTGCTTAAAGAGATCGTGCGCCGCCGCATTCTGGACGAGAATATCCGCCCCGACGGACGCGACCAACGTACCATCCGCCCGCTGGACGCCGAAGTGCATCTGGTGCCCCGTCCCCACGGCAGTGGTCTGTTCACCCGTGGCGAGACCCAGGTGCTCACCCTGGCGACGCTGGGGATGCCCAACGAGGAGCAGGAGATCGACGATCTCTCCCCTGAAGAGACCAAACGCTACATTCACCATTACAACTTCCCGCCTTACTCCACCGGTGAAGCGTACCCTCTGCGTGGACCACGCCGCCGCGAAATCGGCCACGGCGCACTGGCCGAACGTGCGCTTGTGCCCGTCATCCCCCCCAAGGATGTGTTTCCCTACACCATCCGCGTCGTCAGCGAAGTGATGGCCTCCAACGGCAGCACCTCCATGGCTTCGACATGCGGCAGCACACTGGCGCTGATGGATGCCGGCGTGCCTATCAAGGCCCCCGTCGGCGGCATTGCGATGGGCCTGGTGAGTGATGGCGAGCGCTACCGGGTCCTCACCGACATTCAGGGGATGGAAGATCACCTGGGCGATATGGACTTCAAGGTTACCGGAACACGGGCCGGCATCACGGCATTGCAGATGGACATCAAGATCCAAGGCGTGACCCGCGAGATCCTCAGCGAAGCCCTGGCACAGGCCAAGCAAGCGCGCGAGCAGATCATCGATGTGATCGAAGCCACGATCCCGACGCCACGGAAGGAGTTGTCGGTCTACGCCCCTAAGATGTTCACGACCACCATTGATCCCGACAAAATCGGTGCGCTTATCGGCCCCGGCGGCAAGAACATCCGGGCGTTGCAGGCGGATTACGCGGTCAAGATCGACGTAGAGGAAGATGGCACAGTTTTCATCGCCGCGGCCGGCGGTGATAGCGCACAGAAAGCCCTGCAGCACATCAACGCGATGATGGAGACGCCCCAGGAGGGCAAGATTTACACGGGCAAAGTCGTGCGCGTCGCCGAATTTGGCGCTTTTGTGGAGATCCTGCCCGGTGTCGATGGGATGGTTCACATCTCTCAGTTGTCCGATACCCGCGTCAATCAGGTCACCGATGTGGTCAATGTGGGCGATGAAATCCTGGCTATGATCACCGATATTGGCCCTGAAGGCAAAATCCGGCTGTCGCGCCGGGCGGTCCTGGAAGGCTGGACATTGGAAGAAGCCAAGGCGCAAGATGCGCCGCGGGGCAATTCCGGCGGGCACCATGATAACGGGCGTCGTGAAAGCAGCTCAAATTCCCGCGGAGGACGTCGGCGGTAAAGTTTCATGGTTCTTCAGGGTTTCGCCGGGTCGAAATAAAAAAACAAGGGAAAATATTTCCCATTGCCACGCAAAGTCCCACAGAACCAGTACAATCTGCAAAAGAGAGGAAGACTATGGATAACGAGCCTAAAGTTCAAACCCTCGGTGAAACCGAAAACTATGTCGTCTGGGTCTCCAACGAACCGGAAACTGACGAAGAGGTGTACCACATCGAGTTATCGAACGTTACGCTACACCTGTTTCCCGAAGAATGGGAAGAATTTACGGCCCTGATTATGCAGGCCGTCCGCTAAACAGGCATAGTCGGTACGGCAAAAGAGCACGGAGCACCATGCCGTGCTTTTTTGCCATGGCAAAATATATCCCCATCGGGCATCACTGGATTTTTTGCCCGTTTTTGTGCTATAATAAAGTTACAGCAGCAGTAAAGCGACCCGGGCCATTGACTTCACATTCTGGGTTCTTCAGGATTTCGTGGGGTCGAAATAAGAAACTAGCCACGGATTTCGCGGATTGACACAAAAAGTACAAAAAATCAGTGCAATCCGTGTCATCTGTGGCAAAAACTAGAGCCGTTTTTCCATCACCCCGCAAAGTCCCAGAGAACTACATCCTGTCAGCGGATGGAGCAGATTTGGAGATTAATCTGCTGAATTGGCTCGATAAGGATATTCGTAGGTTAGATGAGAGGGAAGCATCATGGTCGATCCACTAGAAAAGTTTACGCCGGCAGCACAAGAAGTTCTGCGCTTTGCACAAATAGAAGCTACGCGTATGCGCCATGCGACCATTGGTCCCGAACACATCCTGCTTGGCTTAATGCTTGAAGGTGAAGGGATCGCCGGGCGCGTCCTGCGGGATATGGGATTGCGCGCCGTGCAGGCGCAACAAACCGTGGCGCGGCTTTCCAACGCGGCGCCGCTGAGCGGAGCGGAGCCGGAACTACGTCAATCGACTAAAACACTCATTCAGATGGCGATCGATGAGGCCCAGCAGTATCAAAGTACGCTGGTTGACACGCAACACCTGTTGCTGGCATTGCTCCAGCAGCATGAAGGCGTCATCATCGCCGTTCTCACCCAGGCCGGGCTTTCCGTCGAGGCCATCCGCCGGCGGATCGAAAGGCTGACCCAGAGCCGGTCCGCCGAACCGGCCGGACGCAAACCGGTGCCGGCACGCGGCCCGGCGCATGGCCTTCCCCAGGATTCGGTGTTGGCCCATGTCGCCGTGGATCTGACCGCTCTGGCCGAAGAGTCGAAACTCGATCCCGTGATCGGGCGAAACGCAGAAATCGAGCGCGTTATTCAGATTCTCGCCCGTCGCACTAAGAACAACCCGGCGCTGATTGGGGAACCCGGCGTCGGGAAAACCGCCATTGTCGAGGGATTGGCCCAACGCATCATATCCGGCGGCGTGCCCGGCCCCATCCTGGGCAAGCGTTTGATTCAGTTGGACATCGGGGCCATGGTCGCCGGTACGATGTATCGGGGGCAATTTGAAGAGCGGCTGAAGAAAATCCTCCAGGAACTCAAAGGTAGCAACACCATCGTCTTTGTGGACGAAGTTCACATGTTGGTCGGTGCCGGCGCGGCCGGTTCCTCAATGGACGCGGCCAATATCCTCAAACCCGCCCTGGCGCGCGGCGAACTCCAATGTATCGGCGCGACGACGTTGGACGAATATCGCAAGTACATCGAATCGGACCCGGCGCTGGAACGGCGTTTCCAGCCGGTCATGGTGAATGAACCTACCGTAGAACAAACCATCAACATTCTGCGCGGTATCAAGCACACCTACGAATTGCACCACAATCTGCACATCAGCGACGAGGCTCTGCAAGCCGCCGCCCGGCTATCGGCGCGCTACGTACCCGATCGCTATTTGCCGGACAAAGCCATCGATGTGATGGACGAAGGTGCGTCGCGCGTCAAAATGTACAAATCCCCCGTCTCCATCGAGTTGCGCGAAGTCTTTGAACAGCTTCAAGACCTGCGGCTCAAACGTGCCCAGTTGGAAGCACAGAAGAACAGTGGCGAACTCGGTGAACTGAGTAATGAGGAAAAACAGCTTGAAGCCAAGATGGAAGAGCTGCGTCAGCTCCAAAGCGGCGAAGATGGTGGATTAACGGTCTATCCTGAAGATGTGGCGGAGATCATCGCCATGTGGACGGGTATCCCCATGACCCAGATCGCCGAAACAGAATCCCAGCGCTTGCTGGATATGGAAACCGCGCTGCGTCAGTATATCGTTGGACAAGATGAAGCCATCGAGAAAATTGCCAAAGCCGTGCGGCGCGCCCGCGCTGGGCTGAAAGATCCGCGGCGGCCCATCGGTTCCTTCATTTTCCTGGGCCCTACCGGCGTGGGCAAGACCGAACTCGCCAAGGCCCTGGCGATGTTCATGTTCGGCAGTGAAGATGCCCTGCTCCAGTTCGATATGTCGGAATTTATGGAGCGTCACTCTGTGGCCCGGTTGGTGGGGGCGCCTCCCGGCTACGTCGGGTACGATGACGCCGGACAACTGACCGAGGCTATCCGCCGCCGGCCTTATTCCATCGTCGTCTTCGATGAAATCGAAAAGGCCCATCCCGATGCGTTCAATATGCTGCTCCAGATTATGGAAGAAGGCGTTTTAAGTGACGCCAAAGGCCACAAAGTTGACTTCCGCAATACCCTCATCATCATGACCTCGAACGTGGGCGCAGAGGAGATCATCCACCAGAGCCGGCTGGGTTTCACCTTAGAAACGCTGGAAACCGATGCCGAACAGGCTTACAAGGATATGAGCCAGAAGCTCATGAGTAAGCTGCACAAGCTGTTCCGCCCCGAATTTCTCAACCGTGTGGACAGCGTGATTGTGTTCCACGCGCTGAATCACGACGACATCCGCCAAATCGTCCTCCTGGAGATCGGCAAACTGCGTGCGCGCATGCAGGACAACAACCTCAGCCTTATTCTCACCGAGGCCGCGCAGGAGTGGCTCGCTACGCACGGCTATGATCCCGAATATGGCGCCCGTCCGTTGAAACGGTTGATCCAGCAAGAGGTCGAGACACCGCTCTCCGACAAAATGTTGAGCGGCGAATATCAAGCGGGTGACACCGTCGTCGTGGACTGTGATGACAACGGTTTGATTCTGCAACGCACGAGAGAACCGGAATTGATGATCGAGACGCCGTGAGGCGTTCTGCGTCACCGGTGCAGACGGAGCCATCAGGCTCCGTCTGCTATTGAAGGCCCGGGGGCGATGGCGTCCGGCGACGTGGGGCTATGGGAACGCGGATGCGCCTGTAAATAAATCTCCCGCGCGCGGCGCTGGGTCACATTGGCGTAAATCTGCGTCGTCGCTAGGTTCTCGTGACCGAGAAGTTCTTGCACCACCCGTAGATCGGCGCCGCCGTCGAGCATGTGGGTGGCGAAGGTATGGCGCAGCAAGTGCGGCGTCACCGTCTGGTCGATACCGGCGGCGACGCCGGCCTGACGCACGACTTCGTCGACCGAGCGCACCGACAGCCGCTGCCCGAAACGGTTGAGGAACACGGCATTTGTCGCCGGTCGATCCGCCAATTGTGCCGGACGCCCAACGTCGATGTAGGCCCGCAACGCCGCCACCGCCGGGCGGCCCAAAAGGGCGAGGCGCTCCTTGTCGCCTTTGCCGATGACGCGCATCTCCCCAGCCGCCAAATCGACATCACGCAAATCCAGCCCGACCAACTCGGCAACCCGCAGACCTGCTGCATACAGGGTTTCCAGGATGGCGCGGTCGCGCATTCCCGGCGGCGTCGTGACATCCGGGACCGCCAGCAACTGCTGCACTTCTTCGACGGTAAGATAGCGGGGCAAACGGCGCGGTAGACGCGGCGCGTAGACGCGGCGAAAGAGATTTTGTTCCCAGGCAGTGTGGCGCAGGAGATAGTCGCCGAAAGCACGCAGCTCGAAGACCCGCCGTGCGATACTCGCCCGCACATATTCTGCCTCGGCCAATTCGGCGAGATAATCGCGCACCAGGTCACGGGTCAATCCGGCCAGCGTCGTGATGCCCTGTTCGTCACCATAGTCAAGGAACTGCCCGATGTCGGTCCGGTAATTTTTGACCGTGTACGGCGAGGCGTTGTCGTGTTCCAGTGCACTGACGTAACGCTCCAGCCAGTCACGCAACTCGCCCATCGTGTTTTCCCTTTAACAATCCAGTAAGCCTTTAGTCCAGCCGCTGGCTTACGGCTGGCCGGCTTTGAGCTTGTCATAGATGCTCATGATATTCGCCACGTGGAGTCGATGGCTGGCGATGCCCAGGGGGACGCGCTCAAGGCCACAGTCCTCCAGCGGGATATTCCATATCTCTTTGCGGTCGCGTCCCAGACGCAGCATGTTCCGCGCTTTCTTGTACACGCATTCCAGGTAGGTGATGTAACGATCCATGACGATCTGCACCTCGCCGCGCAAAATCACCTCACCGTGTCCCTGAACGATCATCTCGGGGGTCAGTTGTTTGATGAAGGTCAAGGTCTCGATTTCGCGCTCCCAGTCACCATCGGCAATGATCGGAATCGCCATAACCGCATCGCCGGCGATAAGGATTTCTTCTTCTTCCATCAAAACGCCGATGTTATCATCCGTGTGGCCGGGCAGGGAGAGCAGCCGGAAGTTCTTGCCACCCGCGCGCAGTAGCAGTTCCCCGGCGTTGAACGTGATGTTGGGGATACGCAGGACGACTTCCTCGAACGCAGGATCCCCTTGCCGGGCCTCCTTGAGGGAGGCTTCACCGACTTCTAACAGCTTGCGGCGGCATAGTTCGTGCGCGATGACATCTTTACCCTCTGGAAAAGCAAACAAACCATACACATGGTCCATGTGATGATGGGTGAGGATGAAGGAGTGGAAATTCATCCCAATACGGACCTCGAGGAAATGCACGATTTGTTTCGCTTCGTCGGGGAAAGGCAATGCATCGATGATCACGATACCTTCCTGCGTTGCCACAGCGATGGAGTTTACGAGAGCATAGCGATCACTGGTAAAGAGGTAAGTCTCCTCAGAAACCCGTTCCCAATACATATATTCCTCAACTCTGTCATGACGGTGTGTGCCTTTGTACAACCCTTCCACACGAATGGAAAAGTAGGAAAAGGGTTACGCCGATTAAAATGAGCATAACACAAGCGATATGGAAAGTCAAGGTTACTTTACATAACATGATGTATCCTCCCTATAAAAAAGGGTGTCTATTCAGGCCCGTCAACTTGGCGAAACAACTTAGGTTTTGCGCGGATTTTGGTATGCCAGGTGCTTTTAGATGGCGAGATAGGCGTGTTATCCCCCCTGTCCCTCTTCCCCAGGGAAGGGGGGCTTTTTGTAGGCGAGGTCATCCCCTGCAATTTCTGCCGGGTCCGCTCCCCGCTCCCCTGCTCCTCCGCTTGCGGGGGAGAAAGGGCTTGAAACGGGCACAAGGCCCTAGACTACTAAAACTAAATACACCCATATAAAAAACCACGCTTTGTGAAGGAAGCGTGGTTTTTTTATGGAAATAAGACCGGCCCCGCCGTGCCGTGTACCGTTGGCTTTGACCCTGCTGACGCAGGTGGGAGTCCTGCCGAACGATTTCGCCTTGCCCGAAGGCTAACGCGGCCTCGCTCTTGGACAAAGACCCCCTTTTTATCAAAATGTTGGCTCAAAACCCCATATCGGTTTCACGCACACGGCAGGTATGAGCAGTATCTTACCACAGTTTGCACAGAAGGCAAGCCTTACATGCCTGACAACACCCGTCGCATCACGCGCAGCCAGTTTCCTCCCAGGATGGCAGCGACGTCGGAGGCGACATAGCCCCGTTCCGCCAATACGTTGCCGATGGCGCTTAAATCGGCGCTGGAATCTAATCCCTCCGGCACAGCCTCGCGTCCGAAACCGCCGTCGAAGTCCGAACCGATCCCCACGAAGTTTGCGGCGCCGGTCACCTGACAAACATGATCGATGACTTCGGCCACGCGCGCCAGAGGCAAGCGCGCTTCCCCTGAACGCCATGTCCCATCTAGCATCCGGTTGAAGGGGACGACGCCTATCACCCCAGCGTGAGCGGCAATCTGGCGGATGAGGGCGTCGGAAAGCATGCGCGGGCCATCCACAAACGCGCGCGGATTCGCGTGGGTGGCGGCGACCGGCCCAGGATAACGGTCCAATGCTTCCTCAGCGGCCTCTTCCCACAGGTGGCTGAGGTCGAGCAACAGGTTGTAATCGGCCATAGCCGACAGCAGCCGGCGGCCGTTGTCGGTCAACGGGCCGGGGGCGGCGTTACCGCCGGCATAGCGCGTGCCCATCGACCACGATAGCCCGATGCCACGCAGTCCCCGTTCCACCCACCAGCCTACGTCCCCCGGCTCGCGTAGCGGATCCGCGCCCTCCATCACCACGAAGAGGCCCAGTTGGGGGTGGTCAGTCTCCCATGAAGCCAGCACCGCCTCCAGGTCTGTGGTCGTGTTCAAGAGAACCACGTGCTCATTTTCGTCGGCCAGACGCCGGTAATAATCGAGTTGCAGCACGGCGTTGTGATGAGCCTCCTGGGGTGTGTGGTAGACTTGCGGCTCCAGCGAACCTTGGGTCGCCGGAGCGACGAAAATACTGGCGCCTATTACGGCGATCCGTCCTTCCAACAGTGCCGGCAATGTGGTCATGCATGTGCCGGGCGGTGAGCCGGGCGGCGGCGCGGTGGCTTCCAGCCTCCGAATTTCCGCCACCGACTGCAACAAATCACGTCCCAGAACCACGGCATTGTAGGCAAAATCAAGGTGTGCATCGACAAGAATCTGTGTCATTGTTTCCCTCATAGCAAATTTCTGACTTGCTTCAATTTCTCCATAGGAGTATACTCATTTTAAGCCAAAAGGGAGGTCGACTTTATGGAAAAGCAGATTCGGCGCTTGCTCGTCGTCACAGAAGGCCCCAATAAGGGTCAATCTTACGTTTTGCAGGGTATGATCTGTACCTTAGGAAGAACGACCGACAACACCATCGTCATCGACAGTCCGCGTGTCTCGCGCCACCACACGCAGATCCGGCTATTGCCGGACGGTGCGGTTGTCGAGGACATGGGCAGCACAAACGGCACCTGGCTCAACAACCGGCGTCTCAGCGGCCCACAACGGCTTGCGCCGGGCGACATCATCGGCCTGGCCGATGATGTCGCTCTCCGTTACGAGGTCGAAGCAGGAGCACCGATGGAGCGACTTATGCCGGCCATGTCAGGCGCGCCGACGTCGGCCACAAATGACATGTTCAATCTTCCTGCGCCACCTCCGCCACCTGGCTACCAGGAGCGCTATCGGTCCTACGAGGAAACTCCGGCGCCGTCTTTTGCCTCAGTACAACCTGAGCCTTCACCGGTGTCGCCGCCAGACGTTGCTCCGCGCCGCAAATATGCATCCTGGGTGTACATCGTCGTTGCCGTTCTGCTGATCCTGATTCTCGTCTGCGCCGCCGTTGCCATCTACCTGTGGTTTGCGCCGGTCGAGTTCTGGCAAAAGGTGTTTGCCTTTTTCAACATTCCCCTGCCGTGAACCTGCGGCAACACAGTGCCCATTCTTAGGCTTAGGGAAAGGGAGCTTTTTATAGGGGTTTCGAATGCTGACAACTGCTCTTCTGAAAATAGCCACAGACCACCGCTGGTGAACCGCCCCCTTCATGATGAATTCCCTTAGAGGTTATGCTTGTCCCTCACCCGCCGCCCGGTACACTTCACGTAGTGGAACACCGTGCTCTTCTGCCAGGCGACGGCAGTCTTCGTATTCCGGCGCGCGCTTCGTCGTGCCGTCGGGCAGTTCGGCTACTTTGATGTGCACCGGGCCGTAGGGCGTGTCCACATGCTCAATGGCGCGCGGGAGAGCGTGGCGGACCACGGTCTGCTCGCGGATACCCAGAGTGGTGGTCTCCGCAAAGAGGATGGCCGTCATTGCCGGCACATCGTCAGGGTAACAGAGGACGCCTAGCAGGGTGGCGGGACGGTTCTTTTTCATCTGGATGGGGGCGAGGAAAACATCCAGCGCGCCGGCTGCGAACAGTTTCCCCATCACGTACTCGTAAATCTCCGGGTTGAGATCGTCGATGTTCGTCTCCAGCAGCGAGAGTGTGGCAACGGGAGCGGAGGCAGTGACGCCGGGGGGATTGGAGGATGGGGAGACGGCATGGGGGTGATCATGGGGATGCTCATGGTTGTGGGGATGAGGATGCCGTGATTGCGGTGGAGGGGTGGAGACAGATTCGCCAATGAGCAGCCGGATCACGTTGGGGATGGGCAAATCGCGCGATCCCGCGCCGTAACCGAACGTCTCCAGTGTCATCGGCGGGATGGGACCGAAGGACGATGCCAACGAGGTAAGCAGTGCAGCGCCGGTCGGCGTGACGGTCTCCATCTCCAGCGGCGAGCCGACGATCGGCGCGCCCTTGAGCAGCGCCAGGGTGGCGGGAGCAGGCAAGGGAATCTGTCCGTGCGCGCCATGGATAAAGCCGCGTCCCAGAGGCAACGGAGACGCCACAACCTGCTCGACACCCAGTTCGTCCAACCCCACCAGCGTGCCGACGACATCGACGATAGTATCCACACCGCCCAGTTCGTGCAGGTGCACGTCCTCCAGCGTCATCCCGTGGATGTTTGCCTCGACCTCGCCCATTCTGTGGAAGATGGCGACGGCGCGTTCCTTGATCGCAGGCGCGAGGGTGCTGTCCATGACGATCGCTTCGATGTCTGCCAGATGCCGCTCCGGCACATCGTCGGTGACGAGCACATCGACCTTCGTCGCCGTGAAGGCATTTTTGGCGACACGACGGGCGCGCAACTCGAAATCGGCCCGCGGCAGCGCGCCCAATCGCTCGCGCAGAGTCTCCAGCGGCAGTCCGGCGTCAACCAGCGCACCCAAAATCATATCGCCGCTCGCTCCGGCGATGCAGTCAAAATAGGCGATTTTCATTGTCTTCTCCTCACGCGCACGACATCTCAACAGCCACGTACTACTTGACGCGGCGCACGGAGTGCGTCGGTCGGATGCCATAGGAAGCTACTGTACTCGAGCTATGCTGTCCAGCCTGAAGGCTATTTCTTGCTCGAAAGACGAGTAGTGTTATTTCATCACAATGGGCAAGTCAACCACAAATACATCTGGGAACAGCGGAATTTGAGCAGCGAAGAGAGCCGCTGAAACATTTTTTTGCTCCTTTCGAATATGGATATGGATAAACTGCTTGATTTTGACTATCATCTCCCAACATGGGCCGTTAAGCAACATAGGTTAGAAGCCATGTTAGGCGGTGACCACCTATGACGTAGCTCCTTACTGCTGAACGGCGGTCGGCACTGCCTTCACGTGCAGGGCCGGTAGTATCGCCGACACTATCTGCGAAGCCACCCGCCATTCGTCCATACAACGCAAACCCCTTCGCCAGCCGTGCCGCCGAAGACGGCATCGGCTGAAGCGAATTGTTAGCCCGCCGCACGTTTCCCGGGGGACAGGGGAGCGTCCCCCCTTTGTGCCTTCTCTGACATCTTCGCAATGAGGTAAGTGATCACCACTCCCAGGTCATAGATGTCAAGGACCCCATCCATATTTGGATCTTTCAAGTCAAGTGTGCCTTGCATCTCATGCACTCGATACGCCAACTTGAGGAATTTGGAGAGGGCCAGCTTCGGGATGTCATCCAACCGCTCAGACCCGTACCATTCGAAGATGTCCCTATTCCCCTTGCTTGAATTGCACACCTTGCACGCACAAACACAGTTGTCAGGTGACTCAAGGAGAGCCGCAATCCTGGGGTCAACACCCGCTCTGGAGATAGGGATAATATGATCGGTGCTCAGACTACTCGTAGCTCCACAGTAAACGCAAACCCTTCCCTTCTCCAGCTCTTTCTCGTAATCTCGTACTGATGAAGACCAGTTCATTTCACCTGATTCGAGTTTTTTGTAGCGAGAAACCACAAAGCCATAGTTGCCCTCAAAACCGGCAGCTTTGGCAATGAGTTGAGCATACTGCCAGTAGATAAAGCGACGCACAGTATCGACATATTTCGGAGGCTTAAGAGGCATATCCAGCTCCTTTGATCTGCGTGATCCCTGCCTTCGGATTGGCAAGCGGACAGTTTGCGGTTGAGCCGATTGTGACCGGACGCTACAAGCTGTATTATACATCATACACCAACTTTGTCAGCAAAGTTGGAAAAAAACGTGGCGATAGCACGTCGGCTACCCTCGCCAGTTCAGGGCTTACGCAAGTAAGGGCGGCTGAAGCCGCTACTACAAGCCGCTACTACCAACGGAGATTTGCGTAAGCCCTATATACTTGTCGTGCAGACCGTGCGGGATGTCGCCGGTCTCCCGCGCAGCATACCTGACATTCAAACGGAGGATAAGGAATGGGAGAAAGAACATGGCACGTCGTCAGGCGGTATCTTAACTTGCCGGTGCGGAATGGCGCCGAGAAGCGCGTGATGCGCTTTATCGTGAATGGCGAGGAAGTGCGCCGCTTCGACATTGAACTGGCCGAGGGGGATGCGGATTTCTGGGTCTACGCGGACCTGACGCCGTTCCAGGACGCCCGTCTCACCGTGATGGCGGACGCTGTGGACGATGAGGCGCTGGCGGCGCTCACTCAGAGCGACACGCCGGTGGAAATGGACGACCTCTACCGCGAGAAATATCGCCCGCAGTTTCACTTCTCCTCGCGGCGCGGGTGGAACAACGACCCGAATGGGTTGGTCTTCTACAACGGCGTGTACCACCTTTTTTATCAGCACAACCCTTACGGATGGGGATGGGGCAATATGCACTGGGGACATGCCGTCAGCCGTGACCTCGTCCATTGGGAGGAGGAGGGCGATGTGTTCTACCCCGATCACCGGGGAACGATGTTTTCCGGCTCGGCCGTCGTGGACTGGCAAAACACGACCGGCCTCCAGGAGGGCGATGATCCACCGCTGGTCTGCATCTACACCGCCGCCGGTGAGCCATACACGCAATGTCTTGCCTACAGCGTCGACGGCGGCAAAACGTGGCGGAAATACGCCGGCAATCCCGTTCTGGGGCACATCGCCGGGTACAACCGCGATCCGAAAGTCATCTGGCATACGCCGAGCCGGCAATGGGTGATGGCGCTTTATCTGGTCGACGACTATGCGTTGTTCGGCTCGCCCGATCTCAAGACGTGGCACAAGCTGTGCGACGTCCACCTCGGCGACGCGACCGAGTGCCCCGACTTTTTTGAGCTGCCCGTGGACGGCGACCCGACAAACACCCGCTGGCTCTTCTGGGGCGCGAACGGCAGCTATGTTCTAGGTAGCTTCGACGGCGCGACGTTCACGCCGGAAACCGGTGTGCTGCGCTATGGCTGGGGCGGCGATAGCTACGCCGCGCAGACGTGGAGCGATGCGCCGGACGGCCGGCGCATCCAGATCGCATGGCTGCGCGTCAACCTGCCGGGCATGCCGTTCAACCAGGCGCTGACTTTCCCCGGCGAATTGACGCTGCGCACGCTGCCGGAGCCGGGGGTCTGGCGTTCCCCTTGGAGTGGGGGTGTGCGACTGTACAGTTGGCCTGTGCGGGAGATCGAATCTCTGTACCGACGGGCGCATCACCGGCAGAACGTGGCCCTCGTGCCGGGGCAGAACGTCCTGGACGGCATGACAGGTGAGCTGTTCGATATTCATGCCGAATTGGAGCCGGCGGCGGCGACTGCCCTCGACTTTATCCTGCGTGGCATTCCGCTGCACTACGATGTGGTGCAAGAGACGCTGTTATGTGAAGGTCGCACTGTGCCGTTGCCGCTTGTGGAGGGCAAACTGCGCTTGCGCTTCCTGGTGGATCGTGCTGCGCTCGAAATTTTCGGCGCGGATGGCCTGGTGGCGTTGCCCCTCGGTGTGATTCCGCCCGACGGCGACCGGACCTTATGCCTTTGTGCCCAGGGTGGGGCGGCTATGCTGCGGACATTGGCCGTCTACGAGCTGGAGTCGGCGTGGCAACCATGCCGGTGACGGAATCGGTGGGGACTCGCGCACAGTCGAGGCGCGAGTCCCCACCTGGTGGGGAGCGGTGTCGCTTTTTTCTCCCCCCGGAACGTTTAGGCCATCCCCGCGCGCGCGTTTTCGGCGGCGGCGACGCGGATCCCCTCGGCCTCGTTGACGCGGCTGAGGAGAATGATGCCCACGATGAAGAACACGATCAGCGAGATAATGCTCAGACGGCTTGACCCCATCCATTGCCCGATGATGCTGAAGAGCAACGGTCCGGCGATCCCGGCGAACCTGCTGGACACATCGTAAAAGCCGAAGAATTCTGCACTGCGAGCTTTGGGTGCCATCACCCCGAACAAACTGCGGCTGAGCGCCTGAGTGCCGCCTTGTACCATCCCTACGCCGAAAGCCAGCGCCCAGAAGTGCCACGGTTGACTCATGAAGAAACCGCCCACCATCAGCACAGCATACCAGCCCAGGCCCACCATAATCGAGCGCTTGGTGCCCAACTTATGGCTGAACTTGCCGAAAAGCAGCGAGAAAGGAATCCCCACGAACTGCGTCACCAACAGGGCGCCGATCAGGTCGATCATCCCAATGCCGATTTCCGCGCCGTAGATCGTCGCCATCTTGATCACCGTGCCGATGCCGTCATTGTAAACCCAGAAGGCGAGCAAGAACTTGAACAGCTCACCGTACTTGCGGATTTCGCGCATAGTCTGGGTGATGCGTTGGAAGCTGGCACGCACTGGATTGATGCCTGGGCCAAGCCCCTCCGTGTTGGCGGCCGGTTCGGGAACGTGTCGCAGCAGCGGTAGCATAAACACGGCCCACCAGACCGCTACAGTGAGGAACGACAGGCGCGATCCCAGAGTGCTGTCTTTCCAGATCACCATAATCATCACAATGTTAATGGCGAGCAGAATACCACCGCCCAGATAGCCGAGTGCGTATCCTTTGGAAGAAACGTAGTCGATCTCATCCTCGTTGGCGATGTGTGGCAAGAGGGCGTCGTAGAAAATGTACGAGGCCGCCAGGCCAACCGATCCCAAGAAGAACAAGATCAGCGTCGGCCAGACCATCCCCTTGTCCATAAAAACCAACAGGGCGGTGGCGAAGATGCCGATCCCGGCAAATGTTGCCAGCAGTTTCTTCTTGCTCCCCATATAATCGGCAATGCCGCCCAGGATGGGGGCCAGCAGCGCCGAGACCAGCAGAGCTATAGAGTTGGTGTACCCCCAATACACGGTGGGCAGATTGCCGGTCAAGTTGGCCCCGATGACCTGCTCGAAGAAGACCGGCAGGACGGCCGCTTCAATCGTTGTCGAAAAGGCCGAACTGCCCCAGTCGTACATACACCAGGCGTTGATCATTTGACGTTGCGCAAACTTTTTCGCGGACTCGACAGGGTTCATGATGAGGCTCCTTTCATGCGGATGTTCTATTTTTGTATCTATTCAGGCTAGTCAACCTGGCGAAGCAACTTATTCCCCAGAGCAGGTTTGGCGCTGATTTTGGTATGCCGGGCGCTTTTGGATGGCGAGCCAGGCGTGTTTCTATCAGCTCATTCCCCCTGCCCTGGGGAAGGGGGGCTTTCTGATGGTCGAAGTGTCAATACATTATGCACCATCTCCAAAATCCTATCCACAACCCGGCAAGGGGGGGCTGAATAGTTACCTATTTTCTGTCATGGGCAGGGTGAAGTAGAAGGTACTCCCTTGTCCCACTTCGCTTTCAACGCCCACCCCCCCATTGAGTTTTTCGGCAATGCGTTGCACAATGGATAGTCCCAGGCCGTATCCCTTCACGTTGACTTGATCGAGCCGGGTGAAGGGCGTAAACAGCCGGCCTTGCTCTTCCGACGTCAGTCCTTTGCCGTTGTCGTGGACCCAAAAGTACGCATACCCCTCGGGAAGCTCGCGCGCGCCCACTTCGACGCGCGGCGGTATCCCCCCATACTTGATGGCGTTGCTGATGTAGTTGACGAAGATCTCCTCGACCCACGGCTGGTAACTCACCACCGTCGGCCAGAAATCGGGCGTAATGATCTCGGCGTTACTCTCGATGATGGCGTCGGCAAGACGACGTTGAATGTTCTGCATCATGTCGGCCAGATTGAGATCCTCGGTGGGTACCTCATCGACTTTCCGCACGCTGGCTAATAGCAGCAGTGCATCCACAATGTTGGCGATTTTACGTCCGTTCTGGGCGATGATGCTGCAATAATAGGAGAGCTTGTCCATAGAAATTGTATCATAACGCTTTTCCAAGAGATCGCTGAAGCCGATGATGGAGGACAAAGGCGATTTCAAATCATGAGCCACGGTATGCGCGTAGGCGTCCAACTCTTCGTTGCGCTTTTCGAGTTCGAGCGTGCGTTGGAGTAAGCTCTCTTGGGCGCGCTGGCGTTCGCCGATCTCCGCGCGAAGTTCAGCGGTGCGTTCTTCAACCAGGTTTTCAAGGTGGAGGTTGATTTTGGAGAGTTCGGCGGTGCTTTGAGCGATGAGCTGTTCGACCACTTTTGACGGCAGCGCGACGGCAAAGGCAAAGAAAATGGGGATGACAATATCGGTAGGTGGAAGTCGATAAGCGATGCCGAGGAGCAAGATGATAACCGACGTCATAGTAGCGTATTGAATGGCAGGACGAAATCCTAAAACCAAGCCCAATGTGAAAATACCTATGTGAAACATAAAGGGGATGGTGACATCGTATTCTATCTGGGTCTGAAGCACATAGAAAAAAAGCCCGGTTATACAGGCCATTGCTAACCAGGCAAACGTGAGCATCGTGCGATGTAAAGACACGGGGAGCTTCTTAAGGGAATAGAGGGCGGCGACTCCAATAGCCAGGGTGAGGGTGATATAGATCCCGTCGACAGGTTCTGCACGAGTTATCCGGACGATAACATGGAGAACTGTGCCTAGAGTGGTGAATAAGGCATATCCTATGAGTATCCACCGCGCGGCGTTGACGCGGGCTTTTTCTCCGGGCAGGGTCTCCATATTTACTATTCCCAATACCTCCCGGATTTGGTAACGACGCCGGCCTCGCGTTCCTCGTCGTAGACCTTCCACCATTTTTTGACGACCTTCTGCAGTTGCTGATCCTCGAAGGCGCTGCGAAATGCGGCTTTTTCCTGCTCGGTAAGGTCGCCATAAGGGCAGGTGGCAAACACAGCTTCAAGCCCTTGTGCTTCCACTTCCTTCACAAAGTTGCGGGAAAGGAAGACTTGCCCCGCCAGCCACAGCATATCCTGATGACCTTTTAACATGATACTCCTCTCAAATAGATATAGGGTGTCGTTCCATCTCGGTAGGAACGGCGTATATTTCTATTTTATGCCGATCTGCATTTTACGCCAGAAAGCGACCGTTGCTTTGGAAAATCACATGGAACTATTCAGCCGCCTTTGCCAGATTGCGAACGGGACTTTGGGGATGGTGCATAATGTATGGACACTCACAGTATAGGACTTACGCAAATTTCCGTTTGTAGTGACGGCTTTAGCTGTTTTTAGCTCCTAAGAGACGCCTGAAGGCGTCACTACAAATCCTCCGCCGCTTGATTCGAGCCAGGCTTGCGTAAGTCTTGATTACAATATATTGTATGCGGATAACAGTCAGGAAGATGACGCCTGGCGTGCTTCATGCAACCTGCGCGACTTCACTACGTAGAAATACCAGTACAGTCATTTTTTATGGCAAAATCTTGGTCAGCAGATTGTAAAGGGGAACATGGAAACCACAGCTTTAGTCGAAGTGCAAAACCTTTTCAAACGTTATACGGCCGACAGCCCTTATGCTGTGGACGGTATCTCGTTCACGATTCATACAGGTGAGCTGTTCAGCCTGCTCGGACCGAACGGTGCGGGCAAGACCACCGCCATCTCGGTCATCAGCACGCTGCTGCGGCCTACGGCAGGTGCGGTGCGTGTGGACGGCTACGACGTGCAACGCGATCCTATGGCCGTGCGCCGTGTCATCGGCGTTGTGCCGCAGGAGTTGGCGCTCTACGACGATCTGACGGCGCACGAGAATTTGCGCTTCTGGGGTGAGATGCGCGGATTGCACGGCGCAGAGCTGCAGAGCGAAATCGCCGCAAAGCTGGCGCTGATCGAATTGACCGACCGCGCTAAAGACCGCGTGGGGACGTTCTCCGGCGGCATGAAACGCCGTCTCAACCTGGCGGTGGGGCTGCTGGGCAACCCCAAACTGCTCATGCTCGACGAGCCGACCGTCGCCATCGATCCACAAAGCCGGCGCTACATCCTCGACTGGGTCAAAAAGCTGCGGGAGCAGGGCGTGACGATCCTCTACACCACCCATTACATGGAAGAGGCTCAGGAATTGAGCGACCGCATCGGCATCATCGACCACGGGAAGCTCATCGCGTTGGGGACGTTGGCCGAACTGATTCAACTTGTGGGGCAGCACGAAACATTGCGTCTGCAACTGCTGCAAGAAGCAGGCGGCGCGGAGTTGGCGGCGTCGCTCCAATCCCTGGAAGGCGTCATCCAGGCCAGTGCCACCGATGGCGAAGTCCTCGTCAACGTGACCTCGGCGGAGGCAACCCTGGCGTCCATCATCAGCACGGCGACCGGCCTGGGCTTGAGCGTGCGCACCATTGACATCCGTGAGCCGAACCTGGAAGCCGTTTTTCTGCATTTGACCGGCCGGGCGCTGCGGGACTGACGAGGACGTATGCGTAAACTGATGGTCCTGGCCTGCAAAGAAGTGTTGGTAACATTCCGCGATGTGGGCGCGCTGGTGATGATGTTAGTGACGCCGCTGGCGCTCACGCTGGTGATGATGGCCGCGTTTGGCCGTGGAGGCAGCACCCCCCTCTCCGCTATTCCCGTCTTGTTGTTGAATCGGGATACAGGCGCCTTGGGGGAGGCGCTCACGGACATTTTTTTCTCACCGTCGCTGGGCGATTTAGTGGCGCCGACGCTGGTGGAAGACGAGGCCGCGGCGCGGGCGCGTGTGGAGGCCGACGAGGTCGCGGCGCTGGTCATCATCCCGACAGATTTCAGCGCGCGTGTCTTCCCCCTGGCTACGCGCGCACAAGCGCTTGTCGGCATGGATGTGACTGCCTTCTCGCCTGCCATGTCGTTGACGCCGGAGCAGATGGCCGGTCTGGCACAGGCCTTTCTGGAGAGCCAGGCCCCCGCCGCTCCGGTGAGCGTCGAAATTTACGCCAGCCCCAACTGGCGTATCAGCACGCTGGTGGTCAAGGCCATTGTCAGCCAGGGCCTGGAGCGGCTGAACATTCAGATCGCCGGGATGACCAACATCGTCTCGCGGCTGGTGGCGGGGACGCTCCAGGCAAACTCTTCTGCGGCGGATGCGGCAACGACGATAGGGGCGGTGTTGGCAGAGACTGTCGACCAGGAGACCGGCGACGGCGCCGCTGACGCCGATTTGCCCATCAAACTGCACATAACGTCGACGACGGGGCGGGGCTTTAGCTGGCTCGACTATTACGCTTCGAGCATGGCGGTGCTATTCCTGATGTTCACCGTGACCTCCGGCGGACGCACCTTGTTGGCGGAACGGCAGCGCGGCACATTGCCCCGCCTGTTGATCTCCCCTACCTCTGCCCTCACCGTTCTGCTTGGCAAAATGGGCGGCAGCGTGCTGACCGGCATCCTGCAAATGCTCATCCTGTGGGGGGCGACCACACTCATCGGTGCGTACTGGGGGAATCCAGGCGGTGTGCTGGTGGCGATTGTATCGCTTGTGATGTGCGCGTCCGGTGTCGGCGCGCTCATTTCCGCGTGGGCTACTACCCCCGGACAGGCCGGCGCCATCGGATCGGCGGTCACGTTGATCGGCGCCGCGCTTTCGGGCAGTTTCTTCGTCCGTTGGAACCTGCCGCCGTGGGTGCAGTATCTCAGCCTCGTCACACCGAACGCCTGGGGCATTGAAATCCTCTCGCGTTTACAGGCCGGACGTGCTTTGACCGCTCTCCTGCCCTGGCTTGGGGGGGTGCTGGGGTTAACCCTCGTCTATTACGCTGGAGCATTGGTGGGATTTCGCCGCCAGTTCAGATAATCGCACAGTCATGTAATTGTGAGTTTGGCAGTCAGGGCAACAAAAGAACGCAACTATTCAGCCACCCTTGCCAGGTGGCAAATGGGACTTTGGGGAGGGCACATAATAGGTTACCCCTTCGGCAGCTCTCATCCCCCAACCCCCTTCTCCCCCGCCAGCGGGGAAGACGGGGGCGAAAAAGAGGGGGTGTGGCGGGCAGCGAAGCTGCCCGCCACACCCCCACCTAAAATCCCCCTGCCTGGGGGGAAGGGGGGCAGGGGGAACCTGGCATAGGGCATAAGTGGCTTCGTCAGGTTGACTGGCCTGAATAGATGCCAAAAAATTATGTGACTCAAGACTCCAAGACTCTTTCTCAAGACTTTTTCTGAGGAGCTACCATGTACCGTTTGTGGGGTTTGATCCGCACGGACTTTTTGCGCCGGTTTGATGGGCCGATAGCGTGGGTGTTTTTCCTGCTCTTGCCGTTCCTATTCACGGCTGCTGTCGGCGCCGGTCTGAGTGGAATGATGGACGATGCGCCGGCGGAAGAGGTGCGTGTCGCGTTGGCGGTGATCCGGCGCGACGAAGGTCCGTTGGTGGACGCGCTCTTGGCGGCGTTGGCGGACGTGAACTTCGATGTGGAAGTGGTGGACACGTTTCCTGACGATGCCTTCGGCCTGATCATCCCGGCAGAGTTTTCCGCGCGCTTGCTGGCCGCTGAAGAGGTCGAGCTTACTTTGCACGTCCGCAGTGACAGCAGTGACACGCCGGCCGTGGAGCAAGCGGTGCGGGCGGCGATTGGACGGGTAGGGAGCGCAGCGCTTGTCGCTCAGGCGGGGGTGGAGCAGGCACGCACGGCGGGGCTGGTGACGACGCCGGAAGAAGAAGCTGCTTTTTTCTCGGGGCTGTTGCTTGATACACTTGCCGCCGTGGAAAACCCTGCGGCTGTGACCCAAATTGTCTGGCCGGCCGGCGTGACGCTGGAGACCGACACACAGAACATGGCGAACAGCGCGGAGCATGCTTCGGCCGGGCAGATTGTCACCTGGGTGCAGATCACCCTGCTCGGCGCGGCGGAAGTGCTGGTGGACGAACGTCTACGCGGCACACTCAGGCGCATGCTGATTATGCCTACATCGCGCGCGCTCATTCTGGGCGGCAAAGTTTTGGCGACGGTGCTCGCGGGTCTGTTGCAAATCGCCATTCTGCTTGTCGGCGGCGCGGTGGTGTTCCATGTAGGGTGGGATAAGGCGCCGCTGGCCGTGGCGGCGATCTCTGTCGCGTTTGCCTTGGCTATAGCGGGAATGGGATTGCTGTTGGCAACCTGCGTGAAAACCGGCGGACAGGCCAGCAGCGCTGTGGTGGGACTGTCGCTGATCATGGCGGCTGTGGGCGGCGCGTGGTTCCCCTTGGAAATCACGCCGCCGTTGTATCGCCAGATTGTGCAAATTCTGCCTTCGACCTGGGCCATGCAGGCTTACGAAGACATCCTGGCGCGCGGCGCAACGCTGGGCGATGTGCTGCCGGCCGTCGGTGTGCTCCTCGGTTTTGCGATTGTGTTCACCGTGATCGGCGTGTGGCGTTTCAACCACTACGAGTGATTGACAAATTTTGGCCCTGTGGTATCATCTGCATCGTTCTGGGGGCGTAGTGTAGTGGTTAACATGTCGGCCTGTCAAGCCGAAGATCGCGGGTTCAAGTCCCGTCGCTCCCGCAGCTTCTCCAGCCGAGGCTAAAGCCAGCGGCTGAATCCACTAAGCCCTGCGGGCTGGCCGCTCGGCTTCAGCCCGCAGTTGGTTTGGCCCACTCCGATATGTTGTGGACGGCGGTTTCATAACCGATTTGTATCAACTGTTGATAGTTTTGGAAGTCCCAGATCGGCGTTGCTGTGGGGCTACGCAGTTCGATGCGTTGGACAGGCACACCGCGGGCCTCGGCCAGGGCCGTCTCCAGTTGAACATACCGCCGGCTCACGGCAAAAGCGAGTTTCCCCAGCAACGGGTTCAATCCAGGGGAACTCTCTGCCGTAGTGTTCGGATCGTCCAGGTCGAGGGCGATGATCTCCGTGGCCCCCATGCTCAAGGCGGGTTCGATGGGCAGGTTGCTGAGGGCGCCGCCATCCACGATGTATTGACCGTTATCCTCAACCGGCGCGAACCAGGGCGGCAGAGCGATGGAAGCTAACAACCCCTCCAGGACCGATTGTTCGGGGTCTCGGCCATAAATCACCGGCCGACCGGAGGTCAGGTCAGCGCCGACCAGGCCCAGGCGAACGTGATTCAGTTGCCCAAAGCGTAGGTCGGGGGTGATGCCGGCAGCGATGAAGAACTCGGCTACGCGGCGGCTGCCGTGATGGTTGGGGCGTCCGGACAAGAGGCGCAAGGTTAGCCGGGCGAGGCGGGGATCCATCAGGTTGGAAGCCGCCATTTTCTGGTAAGTCTGTTCCACAGCCGCTAAGCCGGCCTGGTTGACTCCCCAGAGCGCCAGGCCGGTCGCGTTAGCGGCCCCAATGGAGGTGCCCACCAGCAGATCGGGTTGGAAGCCGGCTTCCAGCAAGGCGCGAATGGCGCCGACTTGCAGTGCGCCGCGCGCTCCGCCACCCCCCAAAACGAGTGTTACGCATTTCTTCATGGTCACTTCTCGGTCCTCCCGGCGAAGGTTGCAGTCCTCATTCTCATCTTGCGGTGGATGAAGCAGGCGCGGCTATCTGCAGGTCGAGTAAACTCGGCAAGGGGGCGATGCCTCCGTCTTTTGCTGCTGGTGCGCGATGCACGTAATGGGTTTCCCAAATGTTGTGGGTCAGAGCTTCATACTCCGCATCATATTGCGCCAGCCCCTGGGCGTACTCCGGGTCTGCCAACGCTGCAGCAGCATTCACGTCAATGGGGTCAGGCTCGTGTTCCATAATGAGGCGTTGGAGGTCGGCATGATGGTCGCGGTTGGGACAGGGCATCAGACCATTCCCATTTTTGTTTTTGTAATTGAATTGCCACTGACGCAAGCTGTGGAAAAACGGATCCGCCCACACATCGTTGAGGGTTTTGCCCTGGGCGTAAGCAGTGTTGATGTTGAGCGGCGAATAGGGCAAAAAGACACACGGGCTGATGGCACCATTCCAATCGATGTAGAAATAGCCGCCATTGCCATGCCCGCCGGCCGATAAACAGCCGTCGCAGGCCGTGCCGTGATTCCAGAAATCGGCTATGAACATCCGGCGCGTGCGGATAATTTCCCACGAGCGGCGCCACATCCACAGGCGTTGTTGCGGGGTGGGCATCAAGTCGAGGGTGAACGAGCGTCCGATGGGCATGTACTGGAAAAGCCAGGCAAACAAGGCCCCTTGCTGCTGGAAGAAATCAATGAACTCATCCGAGAGGATTTCTTCGGCATTGTAGCGAGTGCCTGTCAGGGAGATGCCAAAGGGGATGCCATCGTGGCGTAGCAAGTGCATCGTGTTGACCACTTGATCGAAGATTCCTTCCCCGCGGCGGGCATCGGTGCGTTCTTTCCAGCCTTCGACGGAAATGGCCGGCAGCAGATTGCCGGTCCGCGCCAGGCGTTGGCTGATTTCTGGGGTGATGAGGGTGCCGTTGGTATACATCAGGAACATGCAATCGGCATGGCGCTCGATGATGTCCACAATGCTTTTGCCCTCTGAGCGATAGGCGAAAGGTTCGCCGCCGCTGATGACGAAGAAGCGCGCTCCCCACAACGTTTTGGCTTCGGTGATAATGCGGTCGACCGTGCTCCAGGCCAGGTTCCTGGCTTTGTCGTCGGAGTCGGCATAGCAGCCGGTACAATGTAGATTGCAGGCCTTGCCCGGGCTGATGACGAGAAAAGACGGCGCTCCGATGCCATACTGTTCCTTAAAAAGGTGTATCATCTGTTCCCGGTTGCCTTGTCGCAGGAACAAGGTCTTCACCAGGATTTGGATGGCGGCGCGCAGTGCGGCCTCGGAAAGATGGTTTTCCACCAAAGCGCGCTCGATGGTGCCGACAATAGCCAGACTCATCGCGGTGCGATCATCGGCAATGCCAGGCAGGTAGTTAGGATCGGAGCGGGTGTGTTCCAGATTGGTAAGCATGTGTTTTTCGATCCTGTTGACGATGTGGCGGCGCAGCGTCTCGTTTTGGGCCAGCTTAGGCCCGTGACTGACCAATACATCGGCGGCGATGTTGATCGCCTTTTCCTGGATGGGAGTTATTGTTATCATGGTTATGATTCCTCCTTCTGTTAAGAAGGCCCGGCTCTGTCTCTGTCTCTTGGACCAAAACCGGGCCACTTGATGGATAAAACAGCGCACGTTCTTTTTGCGCAAGGCATCCCGCCATCGTATACCCTTATCCAATCTCTGTGTTGGGTTCTGGCGCCTCCTTCCCCGGGGTGCCTTTATTTTCCGGGCTATCGGATTGATCGGAAGTTTCTTTGCCGCCATCTCTTTCTGACTCCAGGCCGGTTGTGGTGGCGAGTTTGTACCGACGGAGAATATCGTCGCTTAACCATTTCAAAAGGCGTTCCGTGAGTAGACCGTGCATGGAGTTTCCTTGTCAACTTATGGTCAGGTTGCCAGGGCTGTCCTGATGAGCCGTATAGCCTGTTCGAGCTTGGCATTGCATGCCGTATAATCCGCTTTGACCTCGGCGATACGCTCTTCGGTTGTGGTCCTTTGCCGTTCATTCGCCTGCTTCATTTGCTGACGCATGATATCGATCTTCGTGGTCATCTCGCCGATGAGGTGCTTTTGTCTGGCCTCAACCTGGGATTGCAGGGCGGCTAACTTCTCCCGGACATCTTTGATTTCCCTTTGTAGTGCCGCCTCGTTTTCGGCGCTTACCTGCGCCAGCTCTTGCTTGAGCTGCTTTAGCTCGATATCACAGGCGGCAGATTCACGGGCCAGCAGGTCTTCGACGATCTCGAAACGCCGGCAGCGGAAGACAACTCCCCCCAGTTTCCTCAGTTTTGTATTCACCGGCGTTGTCCATGTTTCCTGCACTTCTGCCAACACCGCAGCTTTACCGGGGGGGAGTGCTTGCACTATCTCATCCAGAAAACCGATATCAATCCCTGCCCTGGTCAGATGGAAAATCAGCCTGGTCAGATCATCGGCCGTGTCTCCACGGGTGGGCTTGAGCGAGCCTGTAAGCATACCCTGGATGCCCTCGATCAACATCTCAAGGGTGGCACCGGCGGACCCTGCGCCAGGGGTTTGTCTGACACGGCATGTTTTGGCGGAGCCTCGCACCAGCACTGCGCTCGCATAAAGGGTGATGGCGCCGTCTTTGTGCAGGTCTTCGAGTGCGTTTAGCCCCGCATAAGCTAATGACTCGGAGTCGAAAACTGCTACCATCATCTTGTTCATCATAGGCCCCTCAATCTGTCTTGCTAGTACAACGCGGCATAAATCCCTCCCCAGTTTACAGCTTCAAGGGGATCGCCAGATCCCCGACTATGCGCCAGACGCGGGGATCTAGCGATCCCCTCTGAGCATCGTTATCTAGAAAGGAACTTGCGCCTTGCGGTACTAGCAGTTTGTCGGAGAGAAAGTGGCCTGAGCATCAATACATACGAAGTTGAGCCACTCTCACCCGAATTTTGATTGAACGATGTGCATGACACGCCTACCACAGACTAATTCAGGCTACGATTTG
>Ga0208196_1000181_pt1 | contig 91725 bp, 64 predicted proteins | sample AD_JPNNA7_MetaG_FD_184443 | JGI IMG/M metagenome (GOLD analysis project Ga0208196, IMG submission 184443) | Active sludge microbial communities of municipal wastewater-treating anaerobic digesters from Japan - AD_JPNNA7_MetaG (SPAdes) (version 2) | ecosystem: Engineered > Bioreactor > Anaerobic...
AGGTTGCCCAACTCAAGGGGTTAATGCGAACTCATGGGGTTATTGTGCCGCGCCGAAGCGGCTGCGGGCGGTCAAGGGCCGGATGTGCGGCGGCAAGGCAACCGAAGAACAGATAGCGGATCGCTTGTCGGCCGATGCGTCCGACAAGCGATCAGACGAACCCAAGACCGACACCCGTGCGGCGGTGGCGAGCAACGCTGAAGAATACCGCTCACGGATCGCCAAGCGGCTGCGGGCGGTCAAGGGTGGTCTGACTGGTGGCATTGGGCGACCAAAGAATAGCTTGTCGGACGCATCGGCCGACAAGCTATCAGACGAACCCAAGACCGACACCCGTGCGGCGGTGGCGAGCAACGCTGAAGAATACCGCTCACGGATCGCCAAGCGGGAAAGAGCTGTCAAGGCGATCAATACGCGGTGGGAAAACGATGGATACTTGTCGGACAACGTGACCGACAAGAATGACAAGCAAGACACCCGTGCGGCGGTGGCGAACTGAATAGTCTAACTCTCCGGACGGGCCGTTTTCACCGAAACGGCCGCCGGGCAAGCGTTTTCAGCGAATTTCGCTTCTTAAACGCTCTCGGGCCGTCCAAGTAAAATGATGCCGGGGTGATGCCTTCGGCGCGTCCTGGGCCATCGTGGTGCGAATGCGGGCCTTTCTGGGCGGGCATCTTGCCCCTATCACGAGGTAATAGCGGGGTAATAAAAAAGGTAATAGTGCGGTGCTACTTTCACCCCTTTTTCACTATTCGGGACTAACAGAGACTAAAGCAAGGGGTGAAGGGGTGAGGATGCCGAAAACGCCCGTAAACAAAGAAAAAATTAAGGCCGCCCTTTGTAGGACGGCCTTTTATTCTGGAGCGGGCGACGGGATTCGAACCCGCGACCCTCGGCTTGGGAAGCCGATGCTCTACCAGCTGAGCTACGCCCGCGTCTTCTTCGGGGCCTCGGCCGGCTGTTCCTTGGCGGACGCCACGGTCAGCCGCGACTTGTACCGGTCCGCGGTGTTGTGATGGATGATCCCCTTGGTCACACACCGGTCGATCACGGCGTAGGTCTTCGGCAGCAGCTGCCTGGCTTCGTCCGTCTTGTTTTCGTCGAGCAGCCGGCGCACCTTCTTGATGGCCGTGCGCATGGTGGTTTGATGATAGCGGTTCCGCAGGGTCCGCTGGCTGTCCTGCCGGATGCTCTTGAGTGCTGCTTTGTGATGAGCCATGATTCCTCTTGCCTCCAATGTCCGAACGAACGCGTATCTTAGCGGCCGGTGAGGGTTTTGTCAACAGGATTTTGGACGGGACATAGTCACCACGGCGGCACAGAGGACACGAAGGCGGTACACAGTGAACCGGAAACAGTGAAGGGTGAACCGGAAACAGAAAGCGGTCAAATGAGAGGGGAGAGATTGAGGCTGGAGACTGGTTACAAAGAGTAGATTCCTTTGTGTTCTTCGTCCCTTTGTGGTGACTCCGGCCGGTTCATCCGCCGAGGGCCAAGAGGTGTTCGGCAAGGAGGCGGAAATCCACCGGCCAGCAAGCCCGGGGGCGCGGACACCGGCAGCCGGGCGTCTCCGGTTGCGGCCGGCACGCGAGCAGCGCATTCATCCACTCCCGCGGCATCGCCTTCGCCCCCCACGCGGCGCCCAAGAGCGCACCGGCGATCGCCCCGTTGGTGTCGGTGTCGCCGCCGCGAGCCACGGTGCGGGCCACCCCCTCGGCGGGATCGGCGGCATGGAGCAGCTCGTAGAAGGCATTCTGCAGGGCGATGAGTACCCAGCCCATCTGGCGCTGGAAGTCGGCGGGCGCGTGGTTGCGGGCGCGGGCCACCGCCTCGAGCACGGGCGGCGCCAGGCGCGCCGCGCGCGCCCACTCCAGGGCGTGGGCGTAGGCGGCCGCCGGATCCGCGCCCCGGAGTGCCGCCGCCACCGCCACGCAGAACACCGCGCCCGCGTCGCCGCAGACGGCGTTGGCGTGGGTGAGCGCGGCGTCGGCGCGGGCGTGCGCGGCGAGCGCGTCATCAGCCAGCCGGTGGCCCCAGATGGCCAGGGGAGATATCCGCATGAGCGCCCCGTTGGCCTCGGAGCCCATCGACGCCCGTGCCGCAGCGCGGGCCGCCGCGGCGGCCGCGGCCGGGTCGCCGCCGGACCGCAGCGCCGCCAGGGCCGGTCCCAGGGCGGTGGCGGTGGTGATGCCCACGTCGAAGGGGCCGCTGCCGAACCAGCCGGCGTACGCTGCGGCCGCCGCGGCCGGATCGTAGCCGCCAGTCCGGACGATGGACCGCGCCAGCGCCAGCGCCAGCTCCGAATCGTCGGTGGGCTGGCCGGCCAAGATGTCCCACTGTCCGCCGTCGGCGAGCTTCCACAGCCCGTCGGGATGGAGCCGCGCGATCTCCGCTGCGCTCCGGAACTCCACTTGGGCGCCCAGGTTGTCGCCGGCGATCTGCCCCAGGAGGCACCCCTGCGCCCGGTCCAGCAGCGCCGCGTCCGCCACCAGACGCGCCGGATCGGCCTCGAGCAGGCCGTACGCATCGTCGGAATGCGGGACCGGTCCGAACACCTCGGCCCACGGCCGGCGGACCAGTTCGGCCGGGGCTGACCCCGTCCCGCCGACGCAATCGCCCACGGCGGCTGCGCCCAGCGCGTCGTAGACGACCGGCGCACCGTCCATCCGGTGGAGGTTCCCACCGGCGCCCAGGAGCAGGGCGTGGCCTGCAGCCACGTCCCAGTCGGTGGGGCTGTTCAGCGAAACCGCCGCCGCTCCCTCTTCGGCGGCTGCCAACGCCAGCCGGTAGGCGATGCTGGGCTCGCCGCGGTAGCGCCGCGGGGCGCAGAGTCGCGCATTGACGGCCGGTTTCCGGTCGGCGGCCTGGCTGAGTAAAACGACGGCTGGGGCACCGGTACGGGGAAACGGCAGCACTACGCCGTTGCGGGTCAGCGGCGCTCCGAGCGCCCAGGCCAACAGGTCGCCGTAGCCGGCGCGGGCGGCGTAGGCGTAGACGACGCCCAGCACGGGCCGGCCCTGGTGCACCAGGGCGATGGACACCGCCGCGCCCCGCCACCCCCGCTGGAACGAAGAGGTGCCGTCGTTGGGATCGATGAGCCAGACGGGCCCGCCAGCCACGGCCGGCGGGCGGTCCGCCGCGGGCAGCTCCTCGCCGCGGAGACCGCTGGCGGGAAAGGCGTCACCCAGGCACCGGCGGATCAACGTCTCGGCTTCGCCGTCGGCGGGGCAGTGGGCGCGCGGCCCCCGCGGCCCGCCGGGGCGATGGAACTCGTCTAGGAGAAGGCGGCCGGCGGCCAGCGCCGCGTCCACTGCCGCACGGAGCTCGGCGGCGTAGGGGCCGGCGCATGGAACGTTCAGGGTTACGGGATTTGCTGGTGTCGTCATCGGGGCGTCCCTCGTTTTAGCCCATCATACCACCTTCGGACTTCGAACATCGGATTTCGGATTTCGTGCTCGTAATTGGTAATTGTCATCGTCAGCGTGATCGGGCTCGCGGTTCGGGATTCGGGGCTCGCTCACGTGACCGTCGTGCCTGCCTTCAATCCGGCGTTTGAAGGTTCGCAGGTTTCAGGTTCGCGGATTGACGAATCCCGGGTTGCTGGTTGATTATTGATGGCTGATCCGCCATCTCACCCCTCCCGATTTTCCCGTTTACCCATTCACCGATTCATGCTGCAGCGAGTCCTCCCTCGGCGGCACCGCGGTCTGGAGTGCGCGGACACATCTGCGCTCTGGTTTCCCGCGGAGCAGGCGCCGGGATCTTGCTTCGCGCCCCCCTCGCGCGCCGCGATATTGCCCTGCGCTCCGCGCAAATCCAGAGCGGTGTCATGCCGCCGCACTCCAATCCGGCGTACCGCCGCAGCGGGACAGGCGCTTCACCACCGCACTCCGAAGACCGATTGGGGCGTTGATTGCAGGACGCGGCCTATGGATGCGGCTGTGGTATCATGCAACAAACGATGCGTGGACGGAGGTGCGAACGATGCGGACGGCGCGCAGGGGCTCACGGCGAATGGCGGCGGCGCTGGCGGCGGTCGCGATCGCTCTCGCCCTGGCCGCCGGCGGGTGTGGCAAGAAGCCGCGGACACCGGTGCCGGACGCGCCTCCCACGGCGCCGCCCACCGCCCGGCCGGTGCCGGGCGCACCGGGCCTGGCCCGCACGGGCTACGCCATCCAGGTGGGCGCCTTCGCCCGGGTGGCCAACGCCGAGCGCTTCACCCGGGCGCTCCGGCTGCAGGGCCTCGATGCCTTCTATTTCCTCTACAAGTCGGGCCTGTACAAGGTGCGCTTCGGCGACTTCGCCACCCGCGAGGCGGCCCGCGGCGAGGCGGAGCGCCTGCGACGGTCCGGCGCCATCGACGACTACTTCATCGTGAGCCCTGAAACGTACTCCGTGGCCGAGGCGGAGAGCAAGGGCGAGGACTTCCTCCGCGACCGGATCGTCCGCACCGCCGAGAGTTTCATCGGCACGCCGTACCAGTGGGGCGGTACGTCGCCGGAGGAGGGCTTCGACTGCAGCGGCCTGGCCCAGGCGGTGTACCAGCTCAACGGCCTGAACCTGCCCCGCTCGGCGGCGGCGCAGTACGACGCCGGTCGCGAGGTGGCCGCCCACCGCCTGCAGAAGGGGGACCTGGTGTTCTTCTCCATCGCCCGGAACGGGCGCGTCTCCCACGTGGGCATCTACTGCGGCGACGGCGCGTTCATCCACGCGCCGGGCGCCGGCAAGCGGATCCGCACCGACCGGCTGGCGGACAGCTACTTCTCCGCAAGGTATGAGGGGGGGAGGAAATACTTCTAAGAGAATTCCATTTGTCATCGATCATCTGACATTTTCATCGGGCATTTCGGATTATCGGTTATCTGAGATCGCTTATAGTTATTCTTGGTGATTGGGTGTCGAGTCTGTTCTCGCTGTTGAAGATCTTTCAGACCTGGGATTCGACGGGACGATCAACTGACCGCGCGCCGGCGGAGCGTCCACTCCCGCCCTGACCCACAGATCCAGAGAATCATGTGCGACCCGCTTCACGGATCGTCCCCGATCCGGGCCGGGCTTGGAGATCCCCGGGGGGGACCCGGGGCTCCTCATGTTCGACCGGCGAGCCGCGGGTCGCCGGAGGGTCTCCCGCCGGCAGTGTAAGGCCGCGGTGCACACGGTGCGGGAGTAACGACGCGCCCGTCCACCGCCATGCCGATCATTTGGTTCCGGCTACGTCGGGTTGGGAGCACGAACAAAGAGGGACGGGAACGAGCCGCCGGTCTCGAGCCTCGATGACGATTACGAATTTCGAGCACGAATCGGCCCGATTCACCGATTCACCCATTCACCGACGGGTCACGCCTTCATCTCGAAAATGCGGTGCAGGATCTTCACCGCGGTGACCATGTCGGGCACGGCGATGAGCTCCTGGGCGGAGTGCTCGTTAGCGGCGCCGATGCCCAGCACCGCGGTCTGGATGCCGCGGTTGTTGTAGATGGAGGCATCGGTGAAGCCGCAGATGTATGTGGTGCGGGGCTTCAGCCCCACCGAGGCGATGGCCGCAAGGCAGGTCTGGACCACCGGTGTGCTCTCGGGAATGCCCACCGCCTCGCACTTGACATCCACGCGGATGTCGGCGGTCGCACCGCTGGCCTCGACCTCGTCCCGGATGGTTCGGGTCATCCGCTCGGCCAGGGCCATGGCGGTGGCGTGATCCAGGGAGCGGCACTCGGCGAGGAAACCGGCCTTCTCGGGGACGCCGTTCCGGACGATGCCGCCGGAAATGACGCCGACGTTGGCGGTGGTCTGGTGGTCCAGCCGGCCCAGATCCAGCGCGGCGATGGCCCGGGCGGCGGCCTGGATGGCCGAGATGCCTCGCTCCGGCTCCATGCCGGCGTGGGCGGCACGACCGGTGACGTCCACGTCGATGGCGACGTAGGTGGGGCCGCCGATGACCACCGTGTCCAGGACGTCGCTGTCGAGGAGGTACCCCTCTTTGGCCCGAATGAGCGACAGATCGAGGTTCTTGACGCCCAGCAGCCCCACCTCTTCCTCGCGGCTGACGGCGAAATCGATGGGCGGATGGGCCGGCGCCGTCCGGATGGCCTCGATGGCCTCGGCGATGCCCGCCTTGTCGTCGGCGCCCAGTATGGTCTCGCCCCGTGATGTGATGACCTCGCCCTCGAGCACCGGCTCGATCCCCCGCCCCGGCTTGACCGTGTCGGCGTGACAGGCCAGCAGGATGGGCGCGGCGGTGGAGTTTTTACCCGGCCAGCGGGCCACCAGGTTGCCGTAGGCGTCGCGGACGCACTCGGCGCCGAGCTCCCGGGTCAGGTAGCCGGTCAGGTACTGCATCATGGCCTCCTCATGGCCCGACTCGCTGTCGATCCGGACCATGGCCATGAATTGTTCCACCATGCGCTGGGTGTCGATCACAAGGCACCTCCTGGGGGGACGTCCGGCCGCGCCTCGGCGGGCCGGCGAACAGAGCTATTTGACCACAGAGCCGCGCCGAACTCAAAAAGAAAAGGCCGCCGGATGCACCGGCGGCCGGAACCGTCAACGGGTGATAAACCGCGGATCGTGCTACTGGATGCCCAGCTCGGTCTTGGCGGTGGCGATGTACTCGTCGTACTTGTCGGCCAGGCCCGCTCCCTCCAGCAGCTTGTAGAGCTGCTCGGCGGCCTTGGACGAGATGGGCTGGTTCAGCACCGCCGCCTTGGCGAACGCGGGGGCGGCCGCCTTGGCCTGCTTGCCGAACCAGTAGGACAAACCGAGGTAGAAGTAGCTGGCGGCATCCTTCGGATTGACCTTGACGACCTTCTCGAAGGTCTCGGCGGCGGCGGTGAAGTTGCTCGCCTTCAGCTGGGAGTTGCCCACCGCGCTGTAGCAGGCGGCCAGGGTCCCGTTCTTGAACGCGGCCCAATCGCCCTTGAAGTCGGCCGGCGGCTCGCTCACCTCGAGGAGGGCGATGACCTTTTGGGCGGTCTCGATGGCCTTGGGGTCGTTCTTGCCCGCGTAGTAGCCGTACAGCTTGTAAGCCAGATCCACCTTCATGAGCAGGGCGCCTTCCTGTTCCACCGCGCCGAGGTATTTTTCGGCGCGCGCGATGTCACCGCACTTGATGGCGGCGTCCGCCATGTAGTACGCCATCTGGACGTTGGGTTGCTTGGCGTAGAGGATCTCGGAATTGGCCAGGTAGTTGGGGAAGTCCTGCTTGAAATAGTAGGCGGACGCCAGCGCCTGGACGGGCACGTCCGAGCCGGGCACCATCTCCCGCAGGCGCGTGGAGGCGGCAATGACCTGGTCGTGGCTCCCCTTCTGGATCGTGGCGTTGGCCCAGGCCTGGAACTCGGCCATGACGTAGTTCATCAGGGTGGAGTTGGGGAATTTCTCCAGGAACTCGAAGATGGCCGCTTCCTTCTTGGTCAGATCGGTCTCGGCCTTGGCCTTGTTGTAATAGGAATACTCCTCGTAGGTGTATTCCTCCTTCGCCTCCTGCGGCACGGCGACCGCGACCAGCAGGGTGAGGGCGAGCGCAGCGGTCAGGATGAGCCTGATTCTGCCACGATTGATCATATTCTGCCTCCCAAAATTGGATTCACGACTGCCGAAAACGTTCCTGCATCGACATCATCTTGTAGACCAGGCGGGCCGCGACGAAATCGCTAGCGGGGAAGCCTTCAACGGGGGCTAGTTCCACCACGTCCGCTCCGACCACCCGGCGCGACGCGAAGACCGGTTCCAGCAATGCCAGCGCGTCATACCAGGATAGTCCGCCCGGTTCGGGTGTCCCGGTGGCGGACAAAATCGATGGATCCAAGCCGTCCAGATCGAAGGTAATATAGACATCCGCCGGGAGATTTGCAAGCATCTTCTGAACGGCTGCCGCCGGGTCCCGGAAATATTCGTGGGCGAAAACCATGGTTGTCGGCAGCCTGGGCAGCTCGTCGTGCTCCTCCTTGCTCAGGCTGCGGATCCCCACCTGCACCGCCGGGCAGATGTCCACCACCCGCCGCATCACGCTGGCGTGGGAGTAGATGGAGCCTTCGTACTCCCACCGCAGGTCCGCGTGCGCGTCCACCTGCAGCACCCCCAGGGTCGGGTAGCGCTCCCGGTAGGCCCGCACGATGGGAAAGGTGATGGAATGTTCGCCGCCTACAAAGATCAGGAACTTGTCTTGCGACATGAGTTCTGCGGTTCTCGAGGAGATAAGATGGATGTTCCCCTCGATAGTTTCTTCCGTTAATTCGAGCGGCGGGCAGGTCCAGATGCCGGCGTCAGCGGGCTGGAAGCCGTACTGCTCGTCGAACAGCTCCATGTAGCGGGACGCCGCGACGATGGCGCGCGGCCCGTCCGCGGTGCCCTTGCCGTAGGACGTGGTCCGCTCGAACGGCACGGGGATGACGCCGAAGCGGGCGCGGTCCGACCGTCCAAGTTCCGCGCTGACATCACCGAAGTTCCAGATCATTTGCCTTCCTACCGGTCAATAGCCGGCAATGTACCAAATGGCCGCAAAGCGTGTCAACGAAGGATTGAAGAACGGAATATTATCAGGAATCCCGGCGGGCCGCCTTGCGTCGCGGCGCGCTCAGCGTCCGTCGAGCAGTCGGGCCACCTCCGCCCGGACGGCCTGCGCGTGGCGGCCCATCTCGTTGGGTTGGAGCCGGCGCTCGTCGGGCGGCGTGCGCGTGTATTGGCGGGCTCGGCTCGCGGGGCTGCCGAGGCTGTAGAGAGTGGCGACGATGCCGGCGTCGCGGGCGATGTCGACGCCGGCGATGCGGCGGTAGGCATCGATGATGTTGGCGACCACCGCGCCGGCGCTGTCAAGGCAGTCCGCCGGGTCCAGCAGCGCGGCCAGCAGCGCACGCAGCCCGCGGGGAGGTTGCTGCCGGACCTGGGCCACGCGGGGCTCCACCTCGATGGCCAGCCGGAGCTGGATCTGGGCCGGTCCCACGCTGCAGAAGTAGAGCAGCCGCTGGTAGGCCGCCGCTTCGCGAGGCTCGGCGGCGGCGTCCCGAAAGAGCGTCGCCAATTCCTGGAAAAAGCGGTCATCCTCGCGCCGGAGCAGCCCCTGGATATAGGACTCCTCCATGTCATCCCAGGCGGTGCGGCAGTCGATCTCGGTGGCGACCACGGTGGCCAGCACGACCGGGTCCACGCCGTAGGCGGCGGCGGTGCGCCGGATCGCATCGCGGTGGCTGGTGACCCAGCGCCGGGCCGACTCCGTCAGCGGAGCCGCCGGCTCACCGCCGGCCAACAGCGCGGCGACTGCCGCGGCCACCATCAGCCCGGTCAACAGGAGCATTCCACCCGTGGCGCGCCGTGTGTTCACTTCACCGCCCCGTGGATCCGAATCCCCCCTCGCCTCGCGCCGACTCCGGCAGCTCGTCCGCCGGCACGAACTCGGCCGATTCCACCCGCTGGACCAGCAGCTGGGCGATCCGGTCGCCGCGCCGGATGTGGAACGGCTCCCGGCCGTGGTTGATGAGGAGCACCCGCACCTCGCCGCGGTAGTCGCTGTCGATGACGCCGGCCATGGTGTCGATGCCGTCGCGGACGGCGATGCCGCTGCGCGGCCAGACCAGCCCCGCGTGACCCGAGGGGATGGCCACCCGCAGCCCGGTGGACACCAAGCGGTGTTCGCCCGGCGCCAGCGTCAACTCTTCGGCCGCGTGAAGATCCGCGCCGGCCGCATGGGCCGTGCTGCGGCTCGGGGGCACGCCGTCGCCGGTGAAAGGAATTTGCATACGCTTTCGCCTCCTTGGGCGCGGGTCTCAACCCACCAACACCAGGCCGAAACGGTCCGCCCAGTCGCGGCGGATCCGCTGGAGCAGGGCCATCTCCGCCCCGGCTGGCTCGGCCATGGCCCGGCTGACGAACGCCGTCGCCTCGGCCCGGGCCAGCTCCAGCAGATCCCGGTGTTGGATGAGCGAGCCGAACCGGAAATTGAGCACCCCCGACTGCCGGGTGCCGGACACCTCGCCCGGCCCGCGGATGGCCAGGTCCTCCTCGGCGATGCGGAAGCCGTCGGTGGTCTGGACCATCACGTCCAGCCGCCGCCGGGCCTCGTCGGTCTTGCAGTCGTGGGCCACCAACAAACACCACCCCGGCTTCGTGGAGCGGCCGATGCGGCCGCGGAGCTGGTGGAGCTGGCTCAGGCCGAAGCGCTCGGCGTGCTCCACCATCATCACCGTGGCGTCGGGGATGTCCACGCCCACCTCGATCACGGTGGTGGAGACCAGCACCTGGACCTCGCCGCGGCGGAACGCCTCCATGACCGCCATCCGCTCGGCCTCGGGGAGCCGGCCGTGGAGCAGACCGACGCGGACGCCGGGGAAGACGTCCTCCGACAGCCGACGGTGCGCGGCCAGGGCGTGCTTGAGGTCCACCTTCTCCGACTCCTCGATGAGCGGGTAGATCACGAACGCCTGGTTGCCGGCGGCGATCTCGTGCCGGATGATGTCGTACGCCTTGGGCAGGTCCCGCTCGCCCTCGAGGAGCAGGGTACGCACCGGCATGCGGCCGGCGGGCATCTCGTCGATCACCGACAGCGACAGGTCGCCGTACACGGTCAGGGCCAGGGTGCGGGGAATGGGGGTGGCGGTCATCACCAGGATGTCGGGATTCTGGCCCTTGCGCATCAGCTCGGCCCGCTGCATGACCCCGAACCGGTGCTGCTCGTCGATGATGGCCAGCGCCAGGCGTCGGAAGTCGACGTCCTTCTGGATGACGGCGTGGGTGCCCACCACCACCGGCGTCTCGCCGGCGGCGATGCGGCGGAGCGCCGCCTCTTTTTCCGCCGCAGGGCGCGAGCTCGTGAGCAGCTCCACGGCGTAGCCGGTGTGGGCGAGCAGCCGGGTGAGCACGGCGTGGTGCTGCTCGGCCAGGATCTCGGTGGGCGCCATGAGCGCAGCCTGGCAGCCGTTGCCCGCCGCCACCAGGATGGCCTGCGCGGCGACGATGGTTTTGCCGCTGCCGACGTCCCCCTGCAGGAGGCGATGCATGGGCCAGGGCGACGTCATGTCGGCGACGATCTCCTTGATCACCCGCTTCTGCGCCGCGGTGGGCTTGAACGGGAGCGACCGGCGGACGGTGTCGCGGATGGCGTCGGTGACCGCGATCCGGTGCGGCTTGGCCACCCGCCTGCGACTCTGGTGCATGAACTGCAGGCCGGTCTGGAGCAGGAAGAACTCCTCAAAGATCATCCGCCGGTGGGCCGGCGAGAGGCCGGCGTTGAGCGCCGCCAGAGCGGCCGCGCGCGCGGCGGGCTCGGTCGCTTCCACCGCGGGGCTGTGGATCTCCCGCAGCGCGGCGAGCCGGGAACAGAGGCCCAGCCGCGCCGCCAGCGCCTCGGGCAGCGGATCGGGCGCGGCGGCCATCCCCGCCGCCACCGGGTGCAACAGCGCCCGGAGCTGGCGGCCGGTGAGCGGGCCCAGTTTGCGATACACCGGGACCACACGCCCCACGTGGATGGTCCGCTCCTCGTCGTCGGCGACGATCTCGTACTCCGGATTGCGCAGCTGCAGGCGGAACGAGCGGGTGTAGGTGTCCCGCTCGGCCCGCCCGAAGAGGACGACGTACTGGCCGTCATGGAACACGTTGCGCAGGTACGGCTGGTTGAAGAAGATCACGTTGACCGCCGCCGAATCGTCCCGGACCACCAGTTCAAACAGCTTCATCCGCACGCGTGCGGTGGAGCGGGAGGCCGAGGCGATGATGCGGCCGAAGATGCAGGCCGTCTCGCCCTCCTGCAGCTCGGCGATGCGGCGGAACGCGGCGCGGTCCTCGTAGCGGAACGGGGCGTAGAGGAGCAGGTCGCCGGCGGTGCGGATCCCCTCTGCGGCCAAGGCCTCGGCCCGCTTGGGGCCCACCCCCTTCACGTACTGGATCGGTGTGTCCCACTCCAGGTGCGCGGGCACCGTGAAACCTCCCCGCCCGTGTCCCGGCGCCGGCGGCCGGGCGGCCTCATTATCGCAGATTTTCGATGGCTCACAAAGGCGCAAAGCATGCGACGGGCTTTCGTCTGTAATCATCAAGTGTACCGACATCGGCGCCAGCTCCGGGCCGCGGTCTTCGCGCGGTTCACTATTTATAACGGATGCGGCGGCCCGGTGTTCAGCCGGACACCGTTCGCGGGTCGCGCGCGCAAGCTCCTTCGGCCGCGCCCCGCTTCCCGCCTTGCCAGGCGGCGGGTGCTCCTGTTATAGTGGCCGCATCCCCCACCGGAGAGCGACACCATGAAGCGCGTCCATCCCTTCGCCATCGGCCTGGCCGCCGCCGCACTGGTGGCCGCCGCCGCCTGCGCCACCGGCTCCCTGAGCCACCAGAACGCCCGTGACGTCATCGCCGCGATCCCGGAGCTGGAACTCACGAAGCAGAACATCGAGGTGGTGGGGCTCAGCCAGCTCGACGGCCGGCATGCCGTCGCCACGGCGAACGTCCGTCTGACGTTCCTGATGGCCCGGGAACCGGAGGGATGGTCGGTGGAGGAGCTCCGCTTCTCGGACCAGCAGTGGATGCGCCTCGACGAGCTGCGCCTCATCCTGCAGGACCGCCGCTGGCTCGAGACGCAACTGGACCTCCTCGAGGCCGCCAAGAGCCTGACCGCCTATTTCCACGACCATCGGACCTTTCCGGCGGTCGAATCCATGGAGGCCCTGGTCGATCTGCTCTACCCCCGCTACATGGTCCGTCTCGTCCGCGCCGATGCATGGGGCACCGATTTCCGTTACCGCCCGCTGGAGGACGGCGCCCGCTACGAACTGGTCGCCGCCGGCCCCGACGGCAAGTTCCGCTCCGGCGACGAGATCATCCTCATCGACGGCCGCATCCGCTTCGCTGCACAGGCGGAGTGAATCGGATTGAGCGTTGAGGGTTCGTACTCGTAATTCGTAATCGTCATCGTTATCGTGCGCATAATCGAGTTTCGAGGCTCGGGACTCGTTCCCGCCATGCGAACTGCGGATATCGGAATTCGGGCATTGGAAGTCGGACCTAGGACCTGGGTCCCAGATCTCTTCAACAGCAAGAACGGACTCGTTACCAAATAACCAATAGAATATACGCAATCATCAGTAACCAATAATCCGAAATGACCCATGAAAAATGTCAAATGATCAATGACATATTGTGGCTAACTATATGTATCGATTACGATTACGATTACGATTACGATTACGATGACGATGACGAGCACGGGAAGTGAAACGAGCCTCTAGCCTCGAGTCCCGATGTCCGAGATCCCCCCATCTTCCCCGTTGACTTACACCATATTTACACCTATAATCAGAATCAGGCGCGGGACTGGTTGACGGCGAACGATCCCCCCTGCGCCGGAGGAGGCGGCCATGACGCTGACGAAGCGGCAGAAAGAGATCCTGGAGCACATCCAGGGGTTCATGGACCGGCACGGCTACAGCCCCAGCATCGAGGAGATCGGCACCCACTTCGGGTTCGCCTCGCCCAACGCCGCCTTCAAGCATCTGAAGGCGCTGGAGAAGCGGGGTTACATCCGGCGGCTGACCCACTCGGCCCGCTCCATCGAACTGGTGCGGCCCGCCGAGCCGGCCGCCGTGGCGCTCCCCCTGCTGGGTGCCATCGCCGCCGGCACCCCGATCGAGGCCCTTGAAACGGTCGAGACGGTCCTGGTGCCTGCCGACTTCACCGGCCGCGGCACCCACTTCGTGCTCCGCGTCCGCGGCCAGTCCATGATCGAGGAGCACATCGAGGACGGCGACTTGGTCATCGTGCGTGAGGCCGACGCGGCGGCCAACGGCGAAATGGTGGTGGCGCTGGTGGACGGCGAGAGCGCCACCCTGAAGCGGTTCTACCGCGAGGGGGACCGGATCCGCCTCCAGCCGGCCAACCCGGCCATGGCGCCGCTGGTGGTCCCCGAGGAGCGGGTGCGGGTGCGCGGCGTCGTCGTGGGGGTGATGCGGAAGTACCGGTGACGAGGGACGAGACTCGAGGCTAGAGGCTCGTTTCACTTCCCGTGCTCGTGCTCGTAATCGTGATCGTAATCGAAACAGATATGCAGGTACCAATTGTCATTGATTATTTGACATTTTTCATGAGTCATTGAGTGATCGGTGAATCGGGGGAAGGGATTCTATTGATTATTTTTCATTGGGCATTTCGGATTATCGGTTATTGGTGATTGCTTATATTTGATTGGCTATTTGGAGTGCGAGTGAGGGATCGGCGGATTGAGAGAGAAGAGTCGATGGTTGATCATTGATCGTTTGGAGCGAACCCCGAGACCCGAACCGCGAGACCCGATATCCGAAGTCGATTTCCGATGTCCGAATTGCGCATGGCGGGAACGAGCTTCTAGCCTCAAGTCTCGAGCCTCGATAATGATTACGAGTACGATTACGAATTACGAGCACGAGCACGAATTACGAGAGTGAGGCGCGAGGAATAGCGATGCGCACCATCCTGCACGTGGACATGGATGCGTTCTTCGCGGCGGTGGAGCAGCTCCACCGCCCCGAGTTGCGGGGCCGGCCCGTCATCGTGGGCGGCGATCCCGACGGCCGCAGCGTCGTGTCGTCGGCCTCCTACGAGGCCCGCGCGTTCGGCGTCCACTCGGCCATGCCCATGGCGTGGGCCCGCAAGCTCTGCCCCCGCGGCGTGTTCCTCCCGTGCGACGGCGCCCGGTACGGCGAGGCCTCCCGGATGGTCTTCCGCATCCTGGAGCAGTTCACCCCCGACGTCGAGGCGGCCTCGGTGGACGAGGCCTACCTGGACGTGACCGGATGCGAGCGGCTATTCGGCCCGCCGCTGGCCATCGCCAAGGCCGTCCGGGCGCGGATCGCGGAGCGACTGGGGCTGTCAGCCTCGGTGGGCGTGGCGTCGGGCCGCTGCGTGGCCAAGATCGCCTCGGAGCTGGCCAAGCCCGCCGGCATCCTGATGGTGCTGCCGGGCCGCGAGGCGGAGTTGCTGGCGCCGCTGCCGGTGGGCCGCATGCCCGGCATCGGCCCGGTGCTGGAGGCGAAGCTCACGGCGCTGGGCGTGCGCACCCTGGGCGACCTGGCCCGCATCGACGAAGCGCTGCTGGAGCGGGTGTTCGGCGTGTACGGCCCGCTGCTCCGCCGTCGCGCCCTGGGCCAGGACACGGCGGGCCTTCACGCCGACGAGCCCGCCAAGTCCATGGGCAAGGAGACCACCTTCGACCAGGACCTGGTGGACCGCACCGCTGTGGAGACCGCGTTGGCCACGCTGGCCGAGAAGGTCTGCCGGCGGCTGCGCCAGGAGGGGGTCGGCGCCCGGACCTTCACGGTCAAGCTGCGCTACAGCGACTTCCACACCTGCTCCCGCGCCCGCACCCTGCCCCACCCCACCCACTATGACTCGGTGGCCATCCCCGCCGCCTGGGAGCTGTTCCGCCAGCTGGACACGCGGCGCCTGGGCGTGCGCCTCGTGGGGGTGACGGCCTCGCGCTTCCAGCCCATGGTGCACCAGCCGTCGCTGTTCGACGCGCCGGCGGAGCGCCGGCGCCGGCGGCTCTACGCCGGCGTCGACACCATCCGGGAACGGTACGGCTTCGCGGCGATCGCCGCCGCCGCCCGAATGCGAGTCTCGGGCTGACCCGGCGGCAATGGAGCTGATCATGATTCACCGCGAAAACGCAGAGGGCTCAAAGACGATGGCCGAGGACGAGTACGATTACTCAGTCACTCCCGATTTTCTGCCAATTGTTGGCAGGATTTTTTAACTGAAGCCATGAGCATGATCATGATCAATCAGCCGGCAGGCGGGAGGTACCGCGAGCGGCAGCGGGCGGCGCCAGGGGCCAGCCGCCACGGCCGGCCGGTGCCGCGACGCCATTCCATCACGGTGGCGGCAGCGCAGCGCATGTATCGCGGCGTGTCGTTTTCGATCGCGGGCGATGGTTGGATCGTTTACCGGACGGGCATTCAAGAGGCACAGACAGAGTGGTTGGACGCCTGGGGTAATGCGTGGCGAGGGGTACTTCGCACCGCTCGCTGCCGCTCGCGGTACCTCCACGTTGCCAACCGGTGGATCGTGCGCATGTTTCAGGCGCTGGGCCGATCGATGAACGACTGGTTGGACGAGTTAATTCCAGATACTCTCAATCAATGGGTTCCGGCTACGCCGGGTTGGAAATTACAAGCACGATTACGATGACGAGCACGAATTGGTGAACTTGCAAACCTGTGAACGTCCGGACACGAGTCTCCGGCCTCGAGTCTCGAGCCTCGTGACTTAACGAGAATCGATCATGTTTGTCCATCTGCACTGCCACAGTTACTACTCCTTTTTGCGGGGGGCCCGCGCGCCCGAAGCGCTCCTGGAACAGGCGGCGCGGCTGGGCCTGAAGCAGCTGGCGCTCACCGACCGCGAGGGGCTCTACGGCGCGGTGGCGTTCGCCCGTCGCGCCGAGGCGATGGGGATCCGGCCCATCGTCGGCGCCGAGCTGCCTCTGGACGGCATCGGCGGCGTGGTGGCCCTGCCCTGCTCGGCGGCCGGCTACGCCGCGCTGTGCCGGACGCTCACCCGCTTCCACCTGGACCCGGCGTTCGACCCGGCGGCGGCGCTGGAGGCGCTGGCCGAAGACAACTGGCTCCTCTTCGCCGAGCCGCGCGGCCTGGCAGAGGCGCTCCGGCGCTGCCGCACCCCGCACCTGGTCGCCGAGCTGGTGGACCACGGCCGCCCGGCCGACCGCGCCCGCAACCGCGCCCTGCTCGAGCTGGCGCGGCGCCACGGGCTGCCGGCGGCCGCCACCAACGCCGTCGTGTTTGCCGCGCCCGGCGACTGGGACACCCACCGGCTGCTGACCGCCATTCGGCTCCGCAGCACCCTGGGCAAGCTCGGACCCGACGACACCGCTGCCCCCGACGCCTGGCTCAAGCCCCCCGCCCAGATGGCGGCGCTGTTCCGTGAGTGCCCCGAAGCGCTGGCCGCCACCGAACGCATCGCCGAGTCGTGCGAGTTCCGCTTCCCGTCCGGCGCCACCATCCATCCGCCCTTCCCCCTGCCAGCGGGTGAGAGCGCCTTCTCGCTCCTGTGGAAGCGGGCGTTCGCCGGAGCGGCACGGCGCTACCGGCCGCTGACGCCGGCGGTGATCGCCCGGCTGGAGCGGGAGCTCGAGGTGATCCGGCAGATGGGCTACGCCGAGTACTTCCTCATCGTGCGGGACCTTGTCGAATTTGCCGAGACGTCCGGCATCCCCACCGTGGGGCGCGGCTCGGCCGCCGGCAGTCTCACCGCCTACGCCCTGGGGGTGACCCACGTGGACCCGCTGGCGCTGAACCTGTCGTTCGAGCGCTTCCTGAACCTGCACCGGACCGACCCGCCGGACATCGACCTGGACTTCTGCTGGCGGCGGCGGCACGAGGTGATCCGCTACCTGTACCAGAAGTACGGCGCCGACAACGCGGCCATGCTGGCCACCTTCGTCACTCTGGCCGGGCGGGGCGCGCTGCGGGAGTCGGCCCGGGCCATCGGCCTGCCGGAGCGCGAGATCAGCCGCTTCACCCGGCCCATCCCCCACCACCGCGCCGAGCACATCGACACGGTGCTCCGCGAGATCCCCGAGTGCCGGACCATTCCGTTCCACCTGGAGCCGTACGCCACGGTGATCCGGCTGGCCAAGACCATCGCCGGCCACCCGCGCCACCTGGGGCTGCACCCGTGCGGGATCGTGCTGAGCCGCGTGCCCCTCCACGAGGTAGTCCCCCTGCAGATGACCGCCGCGGGCCTCGCCGCCACCCAGTTCGACATGCGCGCGGCCGAGGACGTGGGGCTGCTCAAGATCGACATCCTGGGCCAGCGATCGCTCAGCGTCATCGCCGACGCGCTGGACGCCGTGGCCCGGCGCACCGGCCGGCGCCTCGACTTCAGCCAGGCGCCGCCGGCTGACCCGGCCACCTGGCGGATCGTCCAGGCGGGCCGGACCATGGGCTGTTTCCAGATCGAGTCGCCGGGGATGCGGTCGCTGCTCCGGAAACTGGTGCCGAAGGACATGGAGACCATCATCGCCGCCAGCTCGGTCATCCGGCCGGGGCCGTCCGACGCCGGGATGCTGCGCGAGTTCATCGCCCGCTACCACGGCCGGAAGCCCGCCGCCTACATCCACCCGGCGCTGGAACCGATCCTCAGCACCACGCTGGGGGTGATGGTGTACCAAGAGGACATCCTGCGGGTAGCCGAGGCCGTGGCGGGCATCACGCCGGGCGAGGCGGACAAGCTGCGGCGGGCCATGTCCAGCAAGCGGTCGGCCGAGGCGATGCAGGCGCTGCGCGACGCCTTCGTGGAGAAGGCCGTCGCCCGCGGCACGGCGCCGGAGACGGCCGCCGAGATCTGGCGCCAGATGGAAACGTTCTCCGGTTACGCCTTTTGCAAGGCCCACAGCGCCTCCTACGCCGCCATCTCCTGGCAGGCCGCCTACCTGAAAGCCCACCACCCGGCGGAGTTCTTCGCCGCCGTGCTGGCCAACGGCGGCGGCTTCTACGGCGCGGCCGCCTACGTGCTGGAGGCGCGCCGGTGGGGGATCCCCGTGCGGCTCCCCCACATCAACCGGAGCGGCCGCGACTACGTCGCCGAGGGCCGCGCCGTGCGGGTGGGCCTGGCCCAGGTGCGCGATCTGACCGCGGCCACCGTGGACCGGATCCTGGCGGCCCGCCGAGACGGGCCGTTCGTCTCCTTCGTGGACTTCCTGGCGCGCGTGCCGGCGGAGCGGCCTGAACTGGAAAACCTGATCCGCTGCGGGGCGCTGGACTGCTTCGAGTTCTCCCGGCCGGAGCTGTTGTGGCGGCTGGCGGTGCTGCACGAGCCGGTGAAGCGCCGCCGCGAATCGCTCGGCGGGCGGTTGCTGGGCTTCGACGACGTGACCGCGCTGGTCTTCCCCGACGCCATCACGCCGCGCATCCCCGACTTCACGCCGCTGGAGAAGCTGCGCCAGGAAGCCGAGGTGCTGGGACTCTATGTCAGCGACCACCCGCTGGAGCTGCACCGGGCGGAGCTGGCCGGCCTGGCGCGGGACCGGGCGGCCGACCTGTCCGCCAAGGCCGGCCGGCGGGTGCGCCTGGCCGGCTGGCTGATCACCCAGCGGCGGGTGTTCGCCAAAAACAAGCAGTACATGAAATTCCTGACCCTGGACGACGAGTCGGGTCTGTTCGAGGCGGTGCTTTTCCCGGAGTGTTACCGGGAATGGGGCCACTACACCGCGGACTATGGCGCCTTCATCGTGGAGGGCCAGGCAGTGGACGAATTCGGCAGCGTCACGGTGGAGGCCAGGCGGGTGATGCCGCTGGGCGAGTGCATCCGGTCCGCCGGGACGGGTGCGGGGTGGCCGGACGCCGCGGCGGACGGGGTGCCCATCGAGTCGCCCCGCCGGTAGGCGGGTCGCTTTTTTTCCGCGGGCGCGATACAATGCCGCGGGAGGTTCGCATGCGCGTGGTGCGGGAATGGCTGCTGCATGTGGAGCCGGAAGTGAACCCGTTCGTGTTCGCCGGCCGCGTCCTGGTGTTTCTGCTGATCCTCGGCTTCGGCTGGTTCTACATCGCCACGCCGCTGGAGACGATGTGGCGCACTGCGTCCCTGTGGCACGGGATCGACCTGGTGATCCACGAAGCCGGCCACATCCTCTTCATCCCGTTCGGTGACTTCATGCGCGTGCTGGGCGGCTCCCTCCTGCAGTGCCTGGTCCCGCTGCTCTTCGCGGCGGAGTTCCTGCGGCGGAAGAACCCGTTCGGCGCGGCCTTCGGCCTGTGGTGGCTGGCGCAAAGCCTGCTGGACGTGGCCGTCTACATCAATGACGCCCGGGCCGGGGTGCTGCCGTTGTTGGGCGGCGTCACCGGCCGGGAGGTGCCCGGCTATCACGACTGGCAGAACCTCCTGGGCCGGCTGGGCTGGCTGGAGTTCGACCAGGCGCTGGCGCAGAGCGTTCAGGTCCTGGCCCTGCTGTTGATGATCGGCACCATCGGCTGGGCCGGTTGGCTACTGACCCTTCAATGGCCGAGAGTGGACCGGTCGCTCTTTCAGAAGTCCTGAAGGGGCAAGAGGGATTGCGGCACGCGGTGTGGATGACACGGACATCGGACTTCGGACTTCGGACATCGGATGTCAAGGCGCGAGGTTCGAGGCTCATGTCCGGACGTTCACAGGTTTACACGTTCACCAATTCATGCTCGTAATCGTGATCGAGACTCGGGTCTCGGGGCTCGTTCCCGGCAAGCAACGATCAACCATCAACTGTCTGGGATATCGGAATTCAAACAATCATCAATAGCCACAATTCCATAATGACCGCTGATGAATGATCAATGAAATATTGATACATTCGTGCCCTTTGTGACTTTGTGGTGAGCGTTCTGAGTCGAGGTACGAGTACGAGTACGAATTACGATTACGAGCACGATTACGAGCACGGCAGGAGGGGGAGTGGGCGCGTGCTATACTGGAACCGGCGGCTGGAACCGGCGGCCGGCCCCCGGTCGCGAGACGATTGCAACGGAGCGCCGCATGACTGATCCGGAACACCTGCCTCCGCCGCCGGGGAAGAGCCACTGGGAGTGGCGGCTGTCCGCCGCGCGCCTCATCGCCGCCCGCCTGGATCCGGCGCGCCTGGGCGTTGTCGCCTGCTACCTCATCGGCAGCACCAAGAACGCTGTCGCCGGCCCGTGCAGCGACATCGACCTGGTGATCCACGTCCGCGGCGACGAGTCGCAGCGCGACGCGCTCCTGGCTGAGCTGCGGCGGTGGAATCCCGTGCTCGACCAGTGGAACTTCGAGCGGACCGGCCAGCGATGCGGCGAGTTGCTGGACATCCACCTCGTCACGGATGACGACATCGCCCGCCGGAGCAGCTTCGCCGTGAGGATCAGCGCGGTGTCGGACCGAGCCTGGCTCCTGCCGATAGGCACCGAGTCGGGAACGTCAGAGCAGTAGCCGCCGGTCGGCGTCCGGACGTTCGGGATCGAACAGGATCAGCGCCAGCTCCGGACCGTCATGCGCGGCCGTGAAGCTTCGGGATCGCCCCCATTCCATCCGCCACTGCCCCGTGAGGCGCGCCGCTTCGTGGACGTGCCCGTGCAGAGTGACGCACGGCTGGCGGGCCTCGATGAAGCGGCGCACGGCGATGCTGCCCACGTGGACGTCCACCGGCACGTGGTCCACCATCCGGCCGTCCAGGGCCGCCCGGTCGAGCGGCGTGTCGTGGGGCGGCGCGTGGAACAGCCAGATGCTCCGCGCAAGGTCGCGGTCCCCCGCCAGCCGGGCCAAATCCCTAACGATGGTGCCGTACTCCAGCTCGTGCTCGCTGACGGGCACGGTGCGGAACCCCCCGTCGGGCGGTGAGCAGCCGGGGTCCACGAAGCGCGACACGTCGTAGCGCTCCCAGTCCTTGTTCTGGAACGGCGTGGGCGGGATGAACGCGTACCCGAAGACGTCGTAGTCGCCCCAGGCACAGCGGCGGCCGTGGGCGTAGGTCCACAACCCCAGCGTCTCGTCCACCAGCAGGCGGGTTTCCACCGCGCGCGCGTCATCGTTTCCCAGAATCAGGAACACGCGGGGGTACGCGGCGCCGAGCGCCGCCCGGACCCGGCTCAGACCCGGGATCAAGACCTGCTCGAGAAACGCCTCGTCGCGGGGGCCGTCGGCGGTCAGCGACCAGAGGCCCGACGGCAGCAAGTCGCCGCCCAGGAACACGGCGCCCGGCTGCTCTCGCGTCATCGCGGTGAATAGCTTCTCGTACCGGTCGGCGTGCCCGTGTAGGTCCGACGCGAATAATCCGAGCGGCATCTGTCGCCTCCGGAGGATTAGTCGGCGGCTATGGCCGCCAGAGCTGAACGAGACCGGTGATCCCACCCGCTCCGAATTGTCGCACCGCTGGCGGGCCCGTGGCAACGGAGAAATGGGGCTTGGGACCCGGGTTCTGGGATCTGGAGGCTGGATTTTGGGGGCCGGGAACCAGGCCTCAGAGCCCAGGTCCCAGGTCCGCAGTACGAGTCAGTTGATAATTGATAGTTGATCGTTGATTGTCAGAAGCGAGAACCAAGCTCCGAACCGCGAGACCCGTTGTCCGCGTCACGGGAACGAGCCTCGATGACAAATACGAATACGCGTACGATGACGATTTACGATTACGGATACGGGGATACCAGCCCCGAGACCCGTCTGGCGGCTAGGCCTTGGCGCCCGCGGGGAAGTACGCCGGCAGGCGGCGAACCGGCTGCTTGCGGCGGCGGTAGGTCCGGGCCAGCTCCAGGAAGATGCCCACGGCCGTGTCCAGGTCCTTCTGGGTGCCGTCGAAGTAGAAGTTCTTGATGGGGATGTTGTCGTGCTCGGCCGACACCCGCGGATAGACCGCCTCGCAGGTGATGCCGTTCATGCAGGTGAACGGGCTGATGTCCACGATCCCGTCGGCTCCCTGGTGGTAGAGGTAGATCGCCTTGCCCACGCTGAGCACCATTTCGCCCAGCGCGCCGTAATGCGGCAGGTACGGCATGGCGTGGTCAAGTACGGTGCGGATGTCGGCCGGTTCCTCATACCCCACCAGGTCGTCGTGGAGCATGCCGACGAGGGCGTGCTCGTCACGGCGCTGGATCTTGTTCTTGACGATGGCGCCGAGCATCGAGAGCGAAACCTGTTTGCCGGCGGCGCGGATCCGCTTGAAAGTCTCGAAATTGGTGTACCAGACCCACTCGGTGATGTCGGAGAGCCAGCCCTCCCCGCCCTGCGCCTCGATGCGTCGAATCAAATCCTCGTTGCTGAACGTGTTCAGACGGCAGAAGATCTCGCCCACCACGCCGACCAGCGGTCGCGGCTCGGAGTAGTCCGCCGGCACGGCGCGGAAGCGATCGCGGCAGCGGGTCATGGCTTCGGCCAGGGCATCAAGCTTGGCTTTGGGCTTCATGCCCGGCCGCTCCAGCACGGCGCACACGTCGTTGAGACTGTCTTCGTGCGCCTGGTCGGCGTCGCCGGCGGTACGCTCGTAGGGACGGGTCTTGTGGAGGAACTTGCGCAGCATGTCGGAGATCACCAGCGCCCGCCAGGCGGTGCGCATGAGTTCTCCCGCGCTGCCGCCGATGTCCTTGTAGCCGTCCTTGCTGGTGGGGGAAAAGACCTGGATTTCATCCAGGCCGACGTCATGGAGCACCTTGCGCACAAACGGGGAGTACTGTCCGAAACGGCACGGGCCGCCGGCGGTGGGCATGAAGAAGGCGTTGCGCGAGCGGTCGAAGCCGGGCTGCTCGGCCAGGCGCAGGAACGTCCCCAAAGTGACCATCTCCGGGTAGCACTCGTCGCCGGAGGTGACCCGGGAGCCCAGCTCCATGGCGCGGGCGTCCGCCTCCGGGCACTCGTGGGCGATGATGCCCACGGAGCGGAACGCCGCCGCGAAGGTCTTGGCCCCGCCGTAGCTCATGCGGGGTATCCAGAGAGTTTTCCCCCTCAACGTGTTGCCATCTGGGGGGGCCGTGTCTCGGGCTGTTTGCTCCACCATCGGAGAACTCCTTTGCTGTCCAGATACGCTTCGCAACGGGTCATGACGCCGGCGTCGTTGGAGTGGGCGTCAAACTGGAGGATCAGGGCCGGCTTGCCCGCCGCCTTGCCCATGAAATGCTTGACGTACGAGTCCGGTCCGCACTTGAAGTTGGTGATGTAGATGCTGTGCAGATCGGGGAATTCCTTCGTCAACTTGGCGGCGGCGAGGATCTTCCGGCCGTAGTTCCAAAACATGTTGTCGTTGATGTCGGTGATGTCCACGTCGTCCATGGGCAGGAAGTCCATGGGGATGACGTTGACGCCGTAAAAATCGCGCAGTTTCTTCGGTACGTCCAGATTCACGCCGGGGTCGTTCACGTTGTACGGGCGCCCTAGCAGGATGATCCCGATCTCACCGGTCTCCTGCAGACGCCGCAGGGCGGTCCGGCCGGCGGTCTGGATCCGTTCGATGAACCGCGCCTGGGCGGCGTACCCCTGGGTCAGGGCGGCATGCACGTCCTTGCGGCGCAACTTGAACCCGGCGTCCCGGAAGTACTCGTACAGCTCGCGGGCGACCGTCTCGAAACCGTCGCGGAAGTGGAGCGTGGGGACGAGCATCCGGTCCTCATAGCGCTGGAAGAAGGGTGCCGACCGGATCACGAACGGCAGCGTCTGGCCCCACGGGCACATGAAGCTCTCCACCTCGGGATACGGGGTCTCCGCGTTGATGATGTTGGGCAGGAAGATGTACCGGGCGTTCTCGTCCAGCAGCTGCTTGACGTGGCCGTGGGCCACCTTAATGGGGAAGCACGGTTCGGACACCACCGTGTCGTACCCGTCGAGCACGATCTTCCGGTTGGTGGTGGGCGAGAGCAGCACGTCGTAGCCCAGCGCCCGGAAGAACGTCAGCCAGAGCTGAAATCGCTCGAAGGTGTACATGGTCCGCGGGATGCCGATCACCGGCCGCTCGCCCGAGGGCTCCTGGTAACCCTCGAAGAGCCACTGGTTGCGGAGGGTCACGAGATCGTCCAGCACCGGCTGCTTTTTCGACTTGGCGCGCTTGCGATAGCGGTCACTGCACTTGTCGCCCCAGTAGACGCGGTCCTCCTCGACCCGAAATTCCTGGATGCTGCAGAAGTTGGTGCAGCCCTTGCAGGTGAACTCGCGCAGGGTGTAGTCCACCGCCCCGAGGTCGTACCCGCGGAAGTTGGTGCTCTCGCCGGTGCTCGTCACCTTCTCGCGCACGAGCAACGCGGCGCCCACCGCGCCCATGACGCCGTTGAACGGAGGCACGATGATCTGCTTGTCCAGAATCTTCGAGAACGCAGCCGCCACGGCGTCATTGTAAGCGGTGCCGCCCTGGAAGAAGATGACATCGCCGATGTGGCGGCCCTGGATCACCCGGTTGATGTAGTTGAAGCCGATGGAGTAGGCCAGACCGCCCACGATGTCGGGCAGGGCCGCCCCCTTCTGGAGGTAGCTGTTGACATCCTGCTCCATGAACACGGTACACCGCTCGCCCAGCTTGATGGGCGCGGCGCTCGAAAGCGCCAGCGCCGCGAACTCGCCCTTGATCTTGACGCCCAGTTCCTCGGCCCGCTCCTCGAGGAAGGAGCCGGTGCCGGCGGCGCAGGCCTCGTTCATGGCGAAGTCGACGACGACGCCGTCCTGCAGGCTGATATACTTGGAGTCCTGGCCGCCGATTTCGAAAATCGTGTCCACGGTCAGGCCCAGGAGCTTGTCGCCGATGTAGCTGGCGCCCGTCTTGTGGGCGGTGATTTCGTCCATGATCAGGTCGGCGCCCACCAGCATGCCGATGAGCTCGCGCCCCGAGCCGGTGGTGCCCACGCCGTGAATGGTGATCCGGTCGCCCAGCTCGGCGCGGATCTCGTTGAGGCCCTCCTGCACCACCTCGATGGGCCGGGAGCGCGTGCGCAAATAGATCTCCTTGACCACGTCGCCCCCCTCGTCCAGGACCACGAGATTGGTGCTCACCGAGCCGATGTCGATACCCAGGTACGTGCGGACAGGCAGCGCCTTCCCCTCCAGGGTGTACGGGGGCATCCGGTCGCGCAGGAGCACGACCTTTTCCAGGTCCAGCGGCGGCGTCGTGGGGAAGCCTGCTTGCACTTGGGTCAGATGGCGGTCGAGGGCCTCCAGGCCGGCGATGGGCGTCCGCTTGGGCGATTCCCACTCCAGCAGGGCCGCGCCCATGGCACCGAGCCAGCACCCGAATCGGGGGACCCGCAGGTCGCCCGGCTTGAGCTCGAAGGCGTCCTCGATGGCTCGCACCACGCCGGCATTACGGGAGACACCGCCGATGAACGCGACGTGCGGCACCACCTTCTTCCCCTTGGTGATGGAGCTTTTGAAGTTGCGGGCCACCGCGTCGCACAAGCCCCTCAGGATTTCGGGCGGCGTGTAGCCTTTCTGTTGCGCGTGGATCATGTCGGACTTGGCGAACACCGAGCAGCGCCCCGCGATCTTGGCCGCCTTCTCGGCCCGGGCCACGATGCCGCCCACGTCCTCGATGGCGAATTGCAACCGTCCGGCCTGCTGGTCGAGGAAAGAGCCGGTCCCGGCCGCACAGTCGCCGCTGGTCTCGTAGTCCGCGATGCCCAGCTGGCCCGATTGCGGATCCTGCTCCAGCAGGATGTACTTCGACTTCTCACCACCCATTTCGAACACAGTGCGGACGTCGGGGCAAAGGCAGTTGACGGCGCGGGTGATGGCCTTGAATTCATTCTCCGCGTTCAGGCTCAGCGCCTGGCCCAGGAGTCGCCCGCCGGAACCCGTCACCCGGATGCCCCGGAGTTCCGACGGCGGAATCTTGCGAAACAGGGTTTCCAGCAGATCCCGAGCGGCGCGGATGGGCTGTCCTTTGATCCGGGTGTACGCGGTCAGCAGAATGGGTGGCAACCCCTCGCCTGTGTCGAGGTCATCCGGTCCCAGATAGGTCAACGACGGATCGGCGGCGGCCAGGCCCACCCAGTCCGCGCGCCGTTCCTCGCTCCCGATGATCGCCGCCTTGACGCTGATCGCGCCGATATCGATGCCGATCACCCAGTCCATGCATGCCTCCGCTCTCGGCTCCGGTATTCAAACAAAGACCGTCATTATGATCCAAGACCGGCTAAAAGTCAATCGCGAACGTGTCAAGGAGAAACATATTTGCGTGTTTTTCAAACAAGTGTGTCATTATGACATTTTAATATTGACATCTCTTCTCCGGCTGATTATGCTGAGTAACCGTCGAATACGGAAGGAGGCCGTCGCACCCATGCCCAGTCGCGTCTCGGATGAACGCCAGAACGATACTCTCACCCGGGAACAACTCCTGGAAACCGTCGCCTTCTATCGGGTGTGGGAGAACCTGATCAATCGCATCTCGCCGCAGATCTGCCGCCGGATCGACCTGGACAATTTCCTCAGGGCCACCGTCGCCGAGATCGGGCGGCTCATGGATCTGGACCGCTGCAACCTGATGGTCTACCGGGAAAACCGGGTTTTGAAAATCGACTACGAGTACCGGCGTGACGACACCCTGCCCTCCGCGCTCGATCTGGAGATCCCCATCAAGCGCGATTTTCTGGCCACGTCGGGCTACCGGCGCGATCCGTTCGCCCTGGACGACGTGTCCGGCGCGCGCGTGCACCCCGTCCTCCAGCAGATGTGCCTGGACTTCGGGACCCGCTCCCTGCTGGTGGTCCCCATCCACTTGGGCGATGAGCCGCTGGCCTTCATGGGGCTGCATCACAGCCGGGACCGACATGTTTGGAACGCCAACGAAATCAATCTCATGCGATCACTGGCCAACCAGCTGGCCGTCGCCTACCAGTACGCCCGCATGTACATCCAGAAGGAGCGCGAGGTGCAGGTCTCAGGCTTGCTGCTGGAGCTGGGGGACGCGCTGTCGCGGCATCGTCACCTGGATGAGGTGATCGCATTTCTGCTGGACCGGATTCTCGAGCTGATCACCGCCGACCGAGCCGGCTTCGGCTACTTCGACCTGCCCGGCCGCACACTGCGGTTCGTCGCCCGGCGCTCCGTCTCTGGAGGCGCTACCGGCGAGAGCAGCCTGTTCCCGGAGATTCTGGAATTTTCCGAGGACAACCGCCTGCTCCGCGAGCTGGAGCAGGGCGAGCCCCTTGTGATCGCCGAGGACAGCACCTTCGGTCACGAAGCGTACCGCATCAAGCGCCTCTTCGGCGCGGCGGCCCTCCTGGCCGCCCCGCTGATCCTCAACGGCACGCTGTTCGGCGTGCTCCTCTTTGCGTGGGATCGGGCCGCCTCCCGCCGCCGGGAAGAAGACCTCCTGGTGGTGGAATCGATCCTGCGCCAACTCGTGCTCTACTTCGAGCGCAACCAGCTCAGCTCCGAAATCCTCCGGCTCAAGCGCGACCTGAGCCTTGTCCGGACCGGCGACCGCCTCTTGGGCAACCACCCCGCGTTCCGCCAGGCGGTGGACAAGGCGCTGGAGCTGGCCGCGTACGACACCCCGCTGCTGATTCTGGGGGAACCGGGCACCGGCCGGGAGCTGCTGGCCGAGTCCGTCCACCGAAGCAGCGCCCGGGACCAGGCCCCGTTTGTCCGGGTGCCGTGCCGCCTGCTGGATCCGGAGCAGTTCCGACGTCGCGTGTTCGGCGACACCGCGACAGCGGGAACGCTGGCTGCGGCCGCCGGGGGCACGGTGTTCTTCCACGAGGTGGAGACCCTACCTCCGGAGCGGCGCGCCGAACTGCTGGAGCTGCTGGCGGGCGTCACCCCGGGCGCGGTCCGCAATCGCCGATCCGCCGCGCTGGACACGCGGTTGCTGTTCAGCGCCGCCACGTTGCCGGCCGAGGCGCCGGATGCGCCGATGTGGCGCGCCCTTCACACCGTGGCGCTGCCGCCGCTGCGCGAGCGCCGCGGCGACATCCCGCTGCTGGTGCAGCACGTGGTGGAGATGATCCGCAAGGAATCGGGCAAGTACATCACCGGCGTGGAGTCCGACGCGCTGCACGCACTGGCCGGCCTCGACTGGCCGGGCAATATCCCACAGCTTCGCCAGGTGATCGAGACGGCGGCGATTACCGCGACGGGTCCGGTCATCACCCTGTCGGATCTGGCCGCGGCAATGCCGCATCTTCTCTCCGGTGGCGGAATGGGCGGCACGCTGCATTTCCACGTGGGCCAGAGCCTCGACGAGATCGAACGGACAACCATCCTGCAGACTCTGGAGACACTGGGCGGTGACAAGCAGAAGACCGCCCGCGTCCTGGGGATCGGGCGCAAAACACTCTACCGGAAACTGGAGCGCTACCGGACTGCCGGCGCCCTACTGGAGGGCCGGAACCGGTCCGCCACTCGTTCTCGCAACAACTGATCCGGCCCACACGGCGTCCGGACAAAATTCGTCACATTTATTCCCCTTTTTTGTCACCGTCGCCCTGTGGGATTGAACACACTCGCCCAAAACCTAGCAAACAGGGGACATTCAACTCGGCGTGTGACTGGTATCACATTTGCTTGTCACCCAGTGTCGATTGCAGGAAGCGTCACTGGATCTTTTCACCGCCGTCCCGACCGTCGGCGCGCCAGCACCGCCACGGTTTGTGTCGTCGGTTTGATCTTCCACCCCTTCCGGACGAAGAGCCGGGAGTATCAGTCGAACCACCCTTTTACCAACCGAGGGGATGAGCGATCATCCCCTTATTTTTTTACCTGATTGCCTGATGGGATCATGGACAAAGGGTGAATCGTAGCCGTTCCCGGATTGGGGTTGTTCGTGCTCGTAATCGTACTTCGTAATCGTCATCGTAATTCGTGATCGTAATCGAGCCGCTTGAAGGTTGGAAGGTTGGGATGTTCGCAGGTTCAAATGTTCAAAGGTTCACAGGTTCGCAGAGAGTGGATAGTTGATCGTTGGGAGCGAGTCTCGAATCCCGAACTGCGAGATCCGATGTCCGATGTCCGATGTCCGATGATCGGGAAGGAGGCTCGAGCCTCGAGCCTCGATGACGATTACGAAGTACGATTACGATCACGATTACGAATTACGAGCACGAGGAAGAGATCTAATCTTCTATCTCCGATTTCCTATTTCCTAGTCTCCTATCTCCTATCTCCTATCTCCTATCTCCTATCTCCCATCTCCTCACTGTGCTCGGTTGGTGGGGTAGCGTCGGGACCGGCGGATGTCCCGGGCATTTGAGCCGCCCGATGCGCCTCACGCGCCCGGTTCATGCGCCACTGATAGACGATGAGATAGGCGAAGCGGAACGGAAAGATCACCACACGAATCAGCTTGTAGAAGAATTCGCGGTTCATGGGCCGGTCACCACTTCGCCGGGAGCGTCACTGCCGGCGCCGCCACGCCCACCAGGGCGATCCCCGCGGTATCCAGCCGTTGCAGCACATCCGCCTTGTCCAGCATCAAGCTGCGGCCGGCGTCCACCGCCATGGCCGACACCCGGTTCCGCGTCAGCACCTCGACGGTGCGGGCGCCGATGAGGGGCACGTCGAACCGCATGTCCTGGTCGGGCTTGCTCACCTTGACCACCGTCAGTTTCTCGTTCCGGGTGAGCGCGGCGGCCCGCTCGATGGTGGCGTCGGTGCCCTCGAGCGTCTCCACCGCCACCACCACCCGCCGGCAGACCACGACGGTCTGGCCCAAGTCCAGCCGGGCGATCTCGCGGGCGGTAGCCAGCCCGTACTCCAGGTCGATCCGCTCCTGGCGGTCGGGCGCCCGCCGCGTCAGCAGACCCGCCGGCGGCACCAGGTCCCGCAAGAGCAAGGTGGAGTCCACCACCTGCACGCCCTCGCGACCCAGCTCGTCGGCCAGCGCACCGAGGATCGCGTCGGTGTTCCGGCGCGGCAGCCGCCCCAGCAGGCTGATGGCCCGCAGGTCCGGACGGTCCCGCCCAAAGATGCGCACATGCTGGACATACCCGGCCATGATGGCCCGGGTCACGCCCGCGTCTTTGAAGAATCGGATCAGCCGGCCCAGCTTGCCGATCCCCAGCCACTGGATCGAAGCGGCATCCTCGGCGATGGCGGGATCGGCCTCGTCCCGGATGGCGGCCACGTGACAGGGGATGCCCAACTGCCGGCACTGCCGGGCGATCATCCGGGGGAACTCCCCGCCCCCCGCGATCAGTCCCAGCCGTTCCGGCAGCGGTTCGCTCATCGGATCACGCCCCGTTTGGACGACTCGATGAAATCCACCAGAATCTTCACGTCGCCCTCGACCGGCAGGTGCTCCCTGAGGTTGGTCAGTCCCTGCCCCAGGTTGGAGGTCTGACGGAAGAGCAGCCGGTACGCCCGTTGCAGGGTTTCAATGCGCTCCTTGGGGAAGCCGAGCCGCTGGAGTCCGATGGAGTTGATACCGTATATCGCCGCGTGGTTACGCTCGCCGACGGTCTTCACGAACGGCAGCGCGTCGCGGGTGATGACCGAGTAGCCGCCTACGAAGGCGTAAGGGCCGATCCGGCAGAACTGGTGTACGCCGGTGAACGCGCCCACTGTGCTCCGGAAGCCGACGCTCACGTGACCGCCCAGCGTGGCGCCGTTGGCGAACACGACATGGTCTTCGACGATGCAGTCATGGGCGATGTGGGAGTAGGCCATGAACAGGCAATGGCTGCCCACCCGGGTGATGCCGCCCCCCTTGACGGTGCCCCGGTTGAAGGTGGCGAACTCCCGGATCAGGTTGTGGTCGCCGATGACCAGTTCGGTGGGCTCACCCTTGTACGAGATGTCCTGAGGCGCGGAGCCCAGCGAGCAGAACGGAAAGACATGGTTCCCCTCCCCGATCCGGATGGGTCCCTCCAAGCGGCAGTGGGCGTCGATGATGGTGCCGCGCCCGATCACGGCCGGCCCCTGAATGGCGACAAACGGCCCGATGGTGACGTCTTCGGCCAACTCCACCTGGCCCGTCAGGACCGCGGACGGATGCACGCTGCTCATCGCTGCCCTTCCATGATCATGGAGAGAAACTCGGCTTCGCAGGCCAGCTCGCCGTCCACGAACGCCTGGCCGGCCATCTGGCAGGTTCGCGATTTGAGCTTGATCACCTCGCACGTCATGACGAGCTGGTCGCCGGGCACTACCGGCCGGCGGAAGCGGGCTTTGTCGATGCCCATGAAGTAGACCAGGTTGCCGCTCTCGCTCTTGCAGCGGGTGGACATCGCCAGCACGCCGCCGGTCTGGGCCATGGCTTCCAGAATCAGCACGCCCGGCATGACCGGCGCGCCCGGGAAATGCCCCTGGAAGAACGGCTCGTTGAAGGTGACGTTCTTCAGGCCCTTGATCCGGACGCCGGGTTCCAGTTCCACGATGCGGTCCACCAGCAGGAAGGGATACCGATGCGGCAGCCATTTCATGATCTCACGGATATCGGGCAGCTTGGGGGTGTCGTTCACGCGTTCCTCCTAGGTTCGGGATAAAGGCAACGGTCCCAGACGACTGCGGCTGGGACCGTTCGGGTGTTAGAAGTTGCTCGCGCTGCCGGCGCCCCGCGAGAGCCTGGCGACGCGCTAAGGCTGCGGCGTGTAGGGATACGCCTGGTTGTAGAGCTTGATGATCTGGTCGGTCACGTCGATGCTCGGGTCGTAGTAGGCCACAATCTGCGGATTGAGGTACAGGATCATGGTGTAGCCGTTGTCCTGGGCGAACTTGTTGAACAGGGGGGTGATCTTCTTGTCCATCTTCTTGCCGAACTCGTCAAGCCGGCGGGCGTATTCGCGCTTCAGGTCCTCGCCCCGGCGTTTGAACTCGGTCTCGAGGCGGTCCAGCTCCTTGGCCAGTTCCTCCCGCTTGTCATCAGTCAGCATGTTCTGCTGGTTGCGCAGCTGGATCTGCTTCTCCTCGATCTGCTTGCGCAGTTCCCCCAGGGATCCGTCCTGCTTCTGGGCCCAGTCGGTGATTTTCTGGTATTCCGCCTTCCCCTCGTCCGTGCTGACGACCGCGCGGTTGGAATCGACGAAACCGAGCTTGGCCTGGGCGCCGGCGAAGGCGCCGAGGCTGAGGATCAGCACCGCTAACAGGATGTACTTCAACTGCTTCATGACTCTATGTTCTCCTTATATGTTTGATTAGAAGCTCTTGCCGATCGTGAATTGGATGTTGGTCTCCGGTTCGTTGTAGCTGTACTGCTGGTCCTTGGTCCGGAAAATTTCGGTGAGGCGGAGCGGGTTGTAGGCGAAGATCAGCCGGAACGGCGCGTTGACCATGGGCAGCATGAATTGAAGCTCCGCACCGGTGGACGCCCGCCACTTGCCGTTCGTGCTCGAGATCAGGTAGACGTTGGTGCTCTCGGAGAAGCCCAGTTTGTCGTACTGAGTCACCGTCGAGAGTCCGGCGTCGGCGAACAGCGCGATGCTGACCGGTCCGGCGATGGGGATGCGGTACTCGGCCTGGCCCATGAAGGCGATATCGCCGCCGATGGGCAGAACCTGGTCCGTCCGTCGCGGCAAGCCGGTTTCGAAATCGATCAGCGGATTCCCCTCGTTGTCCTTGGCGATGGTCGAGACCACTGCGTACGGGCTCACGCCCCGAATGTCGAAGCCGCGCAGGTCCTGGTCGCCGCCCATGAAATACCGCTCGAAGAACGGAACGGCCTGCGTGTCGCCGAACGGGGCGACAAACTGGGCCCGGCCGTGGAAGCCGAACACATTGCGGCCCTTGAACAGGAAGGGGTCGCGGAAGAAGAACTTCATGTCCACGTATGGCCGGATCACGTTGAAGTCGCCCTGCAGCGGCCCGCCGGAGAAGGCCACCCCGAGATCCAGCTCCCGCCCGCGGGTGGGGAAGAAGAAGTCATCGGTGGTGTTCTGGGACAGGCGCAGCGAAACCTGCGACCGGATCAGCCCGGCCAGCGCCTCGTCGATGGGCAACCCCGGGTTGATACCGAAGAGCTGCGCCTCGACCAGGTAGTAGTAATCCTCGTTGATCTCGTCCGGCGGGAAAGAGATATTCTCCAACTCATAGGAGATGTAGTACCGCCAGAAGCGCCACAGTTGCCGCCCGAAGGTCAGGCTGAAACCGGTGGTCTTGCGGACGTAGAGCTGGACTGCGTCGCTGGTCTGGTAATAGTACGTGTAGTCGTTGACATCGTAGCGGTAGCGGCGGTTGTAGACCGAGAATCCGAACAGCGAGTTGGTGTCCAGAAAGTACGGGTCGGTGAAGGCGAAGGAGAAGTTGACGATCCGCGTGCCGAAGATGGCGTCGAACATCAACTTGTCGCCATAGCCCAGGAAGTTGTTGGTGCTGTAGTTGATGCCGACGAACGTGCCCTGGTAGCCGCTGATGCCGCCGGTGAGGCCGATGGACTGCTGCCCCTTCTCGGAGACGGTCAGGTTGATGTCGACCGTGGCTTCCTGGGGATTGCGCTTGATCTCGTAATCCTTCTCCTCGAGCTTTTCGAAGAGCCCGAGCTGGTTCAGCCGCTGGATGCTGATGTCCAGGAGAGTCTGGGAGAACGTCTCCTGCTCCACCAGCACGAACTCGCGCCGGAGCACTTTGTCGCGGGTGCGGGTGTTGCCGAAGAACTCGATCTTGTTGACCCGGTACTGCTTGCCCTGCTCCACCGTGAAGGTGACGTCCGCCAGGCGGTTCGGCTGGTCAGTCTTGAGTTTCGGTTGGATGTCGAAATCGATATACCCCTGCATCCCGTGGATCTTCTTGATGGTGTCCATGCCTTCCTTGATGGCCTTGTAGTTGGCGACATCGCCCTTCCTCAGGCCGATCAGGGGCAGGAGCTGTTCGTCGGTGAACAGGGTGTTGCCCTCGAACTCGAGGCTGTTGACCCGATACTGCGCCCCCTCGTCGATGGGCACGGTGATGTAAAACTGCTTCTTCGTCTTGCGCAGGAGCGGCAGGAAGCCTCGGGGTCCCTCGACGATCTCCACCTCGGGCTGGCCGTATTTCATGTCCAGGTAGCCGTGCTCCTGATACAGGGACTTGACGTTTTCCTCAAGGTCATAGAGGAGCTTGTCCTTGTGGTACTTATCGGTGCCCTTGAACATGCTGATCAGGCCGCGCTCCTTGCTGAGTTTGAGCGCGTCCTTGAGGTCGCCGTTGTCGAATACCGTGTTGCCGGTGAAACGAATCTTGCCGATGCGGACTTTTTCCCCCTCGGCGACCTGGAAGACGATTTTCACCGAATTGGGGGGGATCTCCTCCACGGCGGTGGTGACGGTGCCGAGCGGCCGCCCGTTGAGCACCAGCAGGTTCTGGATGATGTTCTCGGCCTTCTTGATCTTGGTGGGCTCGTAAGGGGAGTCCACCGTCAGGCCCAGCTTCTCCTCGCTGAACTTGTCAAGGATGTCCGACTGCTTGAACGATTTCACACCCTCGTAGGCGATCGACCGGATGATGGGCTTCTCTTCGACAATGAAGGTGACAATCCGACCCGTCTCGCCGTCGGAGACGTCCACTTTGATGTTCTTGAACAGGTTGGTCTTGTGGAGCGCCTTGAAATCGATGAGGATCTTGTCCTGGTCGAAGACGTCGCCGGACCGGGTCATGATGTAGTAGAAGATGGTGTCCTGGGGGATGCGGTGGTTGCCCCGGATCTCGACCTTCTCGATCAGCGTGCCCACCTGGGCCAGCAGGGGGGAAGCGGCGGAGGCGAGGAGGACCAGGCACAGCAGCGTCAGGGTACCTGTTCTCAGTCCGGACCTCATTAAACCTCCACGCTGTAAAGTTGCAGGCGCGTTCAAAGCGTTGGATTATATCATCGACAGGAGTCCAATGCACCCTAAAAAACGCAGGTTGTTCCGGTCAGATGATCCGGCGGCCGGAATGGTTCAACGCAGGCAGGCAATTTATTGGGACCGGCTCACCAGCAGGGGTTGCCCCTGCCGGTTCTTCTCGCCGCTCAGGCGGTACGCGATCTCGCCCAGCTCGACGTAGGCCACGACCTGGGCCCCTTCCTGGATCTTCCCTTGGATCAGGATCTCCGAGACGGGGTCCTCGATGTATTTCTGGATGGCGCGCCGCAGCGGCCGGGCGCCGTAGGAGCGGTCCGAGCAGGTCTTGTCGATGATGAAATCGGGCACATCCGGCGCGATCTCGATGGTGATCTTGCGACGGGCGAGGTTGCGGTTGATCTCGGCGATGAGCAGATGGACGATGCGCCGCAGGTCGTCCGTGTCCAGCGATTTGAAGATGATCGTCTCGTCGATGCGGTTAAGAAATTCCGGCCGGAAGATCTTCTTGACCTCACTCTTGATCAGGTCGTGGGATTTCTTCTCCTCGGTCTTCTCGTCCACGCGGAAGCCCACGGAGCCCCGGCGCTCCAGATACTTGGCCCCGATGTTGGAGGTCATGATCACGATGGTGTTCTTGAAATCGATGCGGTTGCCGAGGGAGTCGGTCAGGTGGCCCTCCTCGAACACCTGCAGCAGGATGTTGTACACCTCGAAATGGGCCTTCTCGATCTCGTCGAGCAGGATGACCGAGTACGGGTTGCGCTTCACCTTCTCGGTGAGCTGGCCGCCCTCCTCATGCCCCACGTAGCCCGGCGGCGAGCCGATGAGCTTGGCCACCGAATGCTTCTCCATGTACTCGGACATGTCGAAGCGGATCAGCGCCTGCTCCGAGCCGAACAGAAACTCGGTGAGCCGCTTGGCCACCTCGGTCTTGCCCACGCCGGTGGGGCCCAGGAACAGGAAGGAACCCACGGGCCGGTTCGGACTCTTGAGACCGGCCCGGCCGCGCCGGATCGCCCGGGCCAGAGCCGAGATCGCGTCGTCCTGGCTGATGATGTGCCGGTGCAGCTCCTCCTCCATGCGGAGCAGCTTGTTCATCTCCTCTTCCTTGATCTGGGCCACCGGCACGCCCGTCCAGCGCGCAACCACCTCCTCGATGTCCCCGCGGGTCACCACCGCCGGGTGGTCCAGGTCGATGTGCCAGCGCGTCCGGAAGTCCTCGGCCTCCTTTTGCAAGGCCAGCTGCTCCTCCTTGAGCCGGGCGGCTTCCTCGTAATCGCGCCGCCGGACCGTCGTCTCGATGACCTGCTTGATCTCACCGAGCTGCTTCTGAATCCGGAGCAGGTCCTCCGGGATCTCGGCGTAGCGGAGCTTGACGCGGGCGCCGGCTTCGTCCATCAGGTCAATCGCCTTGTCGGGCAGGAAGCGGTCGGAGATGTACCGGTTGGACAGGTACACCGAGGACTCGAGCGCGTCGTCCGTGTACTTGAGGTTGTGGAAGCTCTCGTAGCGCTCGCGGATCCCCCGCAGGATCCGGATGGTCTCGTCCTCGTTGGGCGCGTCCACCTTGATTGCCTGGAAACGGCGCTCCAGCGAGCGGTCCTTCTCGATGAACTTGCGGAAGTCGGCCGGCGTCGTGGAGCCGATGCACTGCAGCTCGCCCCGAGACAGGGACGGCTTCAGGATGTTGGCCGCGTCGAGCGAACCCTCGGCCGAACCGGCGCCCACCAGGGTGTGCAGCTCGTCGATGAAGACGATGAAATCCTTGTTTTCGATGAGTTCCTTCATGATGGACTTGAGGCGCTCCTCGAACTGGCCGCGGTATTTCGTCCCGGCCACGACCAGCGACAGGTCCAGCGCGATGATCCGTTTGTTGGTGAGGAACGGCGGGACCTTGCCGTCGACGATCCGCTGGGCCAGCCCCTCCACGATGGCGGTCTTGCCGACGCCCGGCTCGCCGATGAGCACCGGATTGTTCTTGGTGCGGCGGCACAGGATCTGGATCACCCGGTCCAGCTCGTTGTCGCGGCCGATGAGGGGATCCAGCTCCCCGCGGAAGGCGCATTCGGTGAGGTCGCGGGAGAACTCGTAGACGACGAGGGGATCCTTCTTCTTGCGGGACGGCTTGCTCGGCTCCTCCGCGGTCTGGGACGAGCCGATGGCATCGCGGACGATGGAGAGCCGCAGCCCCTGCTCGTACAGCAGCCGGCCGGCGGTGGTTTGTTTCTCCCGCAGGAGGCCGAGCAGGATGTGCTCGGTCCCCACAAACTTGTTGCCCAGCAGCTCCGTCTCCTCGAAAGCGTTGTTCAGCACCCGCTTGGCGTCGCTCGACAGCGGGATCTCGATGGACGTGGAAATCTTCTCCCGCATCCGCGACTGGCTTTCGACCGCCTTGCGCAGCGACTCGAACGCCGGCTCCCCCTTCGGAAAGAACCGGCTGAGCTTCTTGTCCTCCCGGATCAGTCCGAGGAGGATGTGCTCGGCGTCGATGGTGCTGCTGCCCAGTTGGCTCGCTTCATACCGGGCGAAGAAAATCACCCGGCGGGCTTTTTCGGTGTATTTCTCAAACATGGTGTCGCCACTTCTCCCCCGGCGGATGCTCGGCACCTGCCGTCTCCCTTATGATGCACCAAAACCGCCCGCGTATCAAGGACGCCGACCGCCGTCGCCGGCCGGCAGGGGCGGCCGGCGGCGGTACACCTGGAAGAGGGTGTAGTCGGTCCGCTCCTCGTCCACCGGCACCCGGACCACCGGACAATCCGCCAGGTAGTCGAGGTGGGATTTGATGTAGGCGAGCCCCTGGCGCGACAGGAAGGCGAGAAACTCGCCGTGGGCCGTCTCGTCCATCAGCTCCGGGATGCCCTCGGCGAAGGTGGCCCGGGTCCGCGGGCTCGGCCGGGTGGCCGTGCCGGAACGGCGCGAGTGGAAGAGCGTGGTCCGGCCCACCGTGTCCAGATAGTGGACGTGCGGCTGCCAGCGGACCGCCCAGCGCTCGTAGCGGCGGTAGAAACGCTGGTTGAACGCATCGGACTCGGGCGTCGCCGCCAGTCCCCGGCTGACGTACTGGAGCAGTCGGGTTCCGGCCTCGGTGTAGGCCGGTTCCAGTCCGGAGTCGTCATAACGGAAATAGGCGAACCAGCCTTTGGGGATCCAGTACGACCGGAACAGGTACGGCGTGTAGCCGGAGAACTGCTGGACCCATTCGTGGGAGGGGTAGCCGTGCAGATTGAGATAGATGTCGGGCAACCAGCGGCTGTACAGGGCGTTGCGCACCCGCGCCTCCGTCAGCAGCGTGTCCGGCCGGTCCACCTCGTAGCCCAGGTCGATCCCCAGTGAGGTAAAGCGCCCTGCGTGCAGGCTGTGCTCGGGGGTCTGCTCGGCCAGGCGCACCGCCAACGCCGCCCCGTCGGGATTCTCCATGGGATGGAGGACAAAATTGACCTTGTCCCGGTAGGCCGTCCAGGCGGGATCCCGGGCCAGCAGCTCCATCAACTGGAGCAGGTAGCCGGTGGAAGCAACCTCGTTGGCATGCTGCCGCCCCGTGAGCATGAGCGTCGGCTTGTGCAGGGCCAGCTTGACCCGGCTCTGGATTTCGGCGGCGCTCGGCGCCAAAATCTCGGCGGCATACACCGGCCGGCCCTCGTACGACCGGCCGGCCCGGAAGACATGGTAGCCCGACTCGCCGGCCCAGCGCCGCATGACGGCGACGCACTCCTCCGGCCCCACCACATGGTCCGGCCGGAACGGCGGGGCGGGTTTCTCCAGGATGGGTTCAACCGCCGACGCGGGGGGGGGCGGGATGCTCAGCGTGAAGACGCCGGCGGCTTCGGGCGCGCGCACGTCCAGCTCCAGCGCCGCCAGGCCGAACCGGCCCAGCTCCGGGTCCGCCCCGGCGCACACCAGCTCCCGGTAGTGGGCGAAGAAGCGGCAGAACGCGTCGTACTCGGCGGCCGTCTTTAGCTCCACGCGGTAGCGCGCGCCGCAGACCGTCCGGTCCACCGACACGTACAGCGACTCGCAGTGCACCGTCGCGCCCTTGAGCGGCTCCAGCTTGACCTTGTCGGTGTGGGTGACGGACTCCAGGGTGGTGTAGTCGAGCGCGAGCTGCGGCGTATCGGTCAGCGGCAGCTCCAGCCTGAAGACGACCACGGGCCCCTTGCCCGCGGGCCCTCGCCTCACCAGCGGCAGCACGTTGCCCGGCGCGGCGAACGGATTGGCGCGAAAATAGCCCCCCTCGGGCTCCTTGGCGGCGTCCTTCTCCAAAATGTGGTTGATGAACTCGAGAGTCAGGAAGTAGAAGTCCTCGTGGAACGCCTCGAGCGCCGAGACGTGCTCCTCGTCGATCCCCAGCCGCTCGTCCGGTTCGCTTGCGGCCAGTTCCGCGGTGAGGCGGCGGAAGAACGGCTGCTTGTCGGGAGTGGGTTTGTTGCCCGTCGCCTTCCGGATCTGTTCCTCCAGCGCCGGGATCAGCTCGTCCTGGTAGACGGACCAAACCGCGCCCATATCCGTGGGCAGCGCCACACGTCCCACCTCCCGGCCGTCGCGGCGGACGATGAATCCGGCCATGGGTACCGGCGCCACGCCCCAGCTCGGGAAGCGGCGGAAGAAGGGACGCTCCTCGTACAGGGGGGTGAAGGCCTCGCTCAGCACCACGCGGCCGGCCCCGTTCCGGGCCTCCACCCGGTAGATCGGCTCTTCAGGCATCGCATCCACCTGGCGGAATTCCACCGCCTCGGGCGCAAGCCGGAGCTCGCGGGCCAGCAGCTCGTCCACCGGGAATAGCTCCTGCAGCCAGCCGGGAGTCTCGCCGTACACCTTGCGGAGCACCTCGCCCGCCGGCGCCCGGCCCTGGAAGTCGATGCGGACCGCTGTCACCCCCCGGCCGCGCAGTCGCGGCAGGACGGCATCCAGGAGCCAGGACAGCCCCTGCTTGTAGGCGCTGAGCACCCGCAGCGACCGGATCCGTCCCGGATAGTCCCGGTCCAGGACGGTCCGCAGCTCGCTCTCGAGGCGGGTGCGGCAGTCAACGGGTTCGCTGACGCGCACCTCCAGCTCCAGGCCGGCGTCCGCCGGCTGGCCGGCCAGGTACTGCCGCAGGCGCTCTTGAACCACATCGCCCTCCCATGGCAGTTCTTTCCGGATCTCGAAGGCGGTACGGTTCGCGTCGCGGCTGACGGCCGTCACGTCCCAGCCGCCGGCATACCGGGCACGGATGTACGCGACGAGCGGGGCGGCAATCTCGGGCGTGAGCCGATCCAACGTCAGCTCACCGCGCACTTTGAGGTCCGGGTTCGCCCCCAGCACGTCCAGCAGCGGCGCGCGCTCAGCCAGCAGCGCCGCGGCGGCCGCGGCCGGCTCCCGTCCCTGCAACCGGTTCAGGAGCTGCTGGCCCAGTTCAGCGACGCTGCGGTCCTCGTCCCGCGCCGCGTCGAGGTACGGATAGTAGCGCGCCAGGTAGTGGAGCGCTGCGCGCGCCGAAGCGGCGCTGTCACCGTGCACCAGCAGTTGGGGCGCCGCGAGCGGCTTGTCGTTGAACGCCCGGATCTCGCCTGTCCCTGGCCGGCGGGGCGCCAGATCCAGGCCCAGGTCGCGGAGCCGGCGGGCGGCCCGGTTGTCCACACCCGCGATGAGCAACGGGCCGGCTTTGCCCGGATCGCCCAGCTCGGTGTCCAGCCGGACAAGCGGGAAGCGGCAGCCGGCGGTCTCAAGGGCGATGCGGCCCGCTAGCACGGCCAGTTCGGCCGAGGTCTCCCCCGCGCCGGCCACCGTCCGGAAGACCACGTCGTCGGGGATGCGGTCGCCGTTGCCGTCGGTGTACAACCCGGCGGTCGAGTACAGGTCGTCCAGCCAGACCGGGCGGTCCAGCTTGACGGTGGTCTCCTGCCGGTACCGCCGGTTCAGAAAGCGGTCCGGCAGCGAGTAGCGCGGCACCACCGCCGGGGTGGTCCCGTCCGGCGCGGCCAGATGCAGCTCCAACGCCGCCAAGCCGGGGTAATTGAGGAGATCCGTGCGCCGCCCGGATTGCCGGTCGGCGGGAAGGCGCGCCAGGTCTGCGGCCACCTGCCCCCGCTCGGCCGCCGTCACCGTGATTGTCACGGTGAGCCGGGCGATCTCTCCGTCATCCAGCCCCCACCCCTTGAGCTCACGCGCCAGCCGTCCGGCCTCGTCGCGACGGCGGTCGAAGACGCCCCGGTTCTCGTACAGGACGGCCGTGATCGCCAGATCCCGCGGCCTGACGCCCAGCCCCGTCAGGTACCGGGTGATGTCATCCAGCACCGTCCGGTAGGTGACGCCGTCCGTCCGTCCCCAGATGTCCCACAGGTAGGGAAACCGCCCGAAGAAGGCGCGCGCCGCGTACGCTTCGGCCAGGGCGTCGGAGCCGTACAGAAACAGCGCCGGCCGGCCGGACAGCGTACCCTGCTGCAGCACCGCCCAGCCGCGCCCCGCGACGGCGCCCGGCGGCGTCGCAGCCGCCAGAGCGGCGGGCAGCAGCCGGTTGCCGCGGCCCACCACCACCGGATAGTCCGCGGGATCCGACGCCGGATCGCCCGGGTCAGCCATGAAGTCGAAACTCATGCCGGCGGACTCGAAGCCCAGCCGCTCGGCGATGGCCGCGGCCGCCAGGTGGTTGGGCGCCGCCGCCGTCAGGATGATGCGGGCGCGGATCGTGTCCGGCACCCCGTCGCCCGATGTGTCGCCAAGGAGCGCCCCGCTCTCCAACACCCGCTCCAGGCCGGGAGCCGGGTTCGCCGCCGGGATCAGCCCGGCCAGCATCATCATCGCCGAAAAGACGACCAGTCTGCGCATGGCATGTGCCCCAGGGTCAAGATGAGTGTCGTGTCAAGTATACATGGATTGGCGGCCGACCGGGTGACCGAAACGGAAGGGGTCCCCCCCGGCGGCGCCGGCGGACGACTGGAGGCGGGCTAGATCCGCTCCAACCGGCCCTCGGTCATGCGGAAGCGCACCGCGCAGCGGTCGGCCAGGGCCGGGTTGTGCGTCACCAGCAGCACCGTGGTGCCGCGCCGCGCCGTGAGCCCGAGCACCAGCTCCATAGTCCGGTCGCCGGTGCCATGGTCCAGGTTGCCCGTGGGCTCGTCCATGAGCAGGAGCGCCGGCTCGGTGATGAGCGCCCGGCCCACGGCCACCCGCTGCTGTTCGCCGCCGCTGAGCTCGCCGGGACGGCTGGCGGTGCGGTGATCCAGACCGAGCTCGGCGATGAGAGCGGTCGCCGCGGCCGACGCCTCGGCCGCGCCGACGCCTCGAACCAGCAAAGGCATCATCAGGTTCTCCAGGGCGGAGAACTCGGGCAGCAGGTGGTGAAACTGGAACACGAAGCCAATCTGCCGGTTCCGGAAACGGGCCCGCGCGTCGCCCGCGATCGTGTAGAGATCGGTGTCCCCGACCAGTACCCGGCCGGCGTCGGGCGGCTCCATGCCGCCCACAACGTGCAGCAGCGTGCTCTTGCCGGAGCCGGAATCGCCGATGATGGATGCCGTCGTTCCCGCCGGCAGGCTGAACGTCACGCCGCACAGCACCTCCAGCCGGCCGCCGCCGTACGGAAATCCCTTGTCCAGACCGGTGACGGTGAGGAAGTCACTCATAGCGGATCGCCTCCACCGGGTTGAGGCGGGCCGCCTGGCGGGAGGGGTACAGCGTGGCGAGGAAGCTGATGAGCAGCGCCGCAGCCGCCACGAACAGAACGTCCCACGCGCTGATGCGGAACGGCAGGTACGGGATGGAGTAAACGGCCGCGTCCAGCCGGATCCACTTGTAGCGGTCGGCCGCCCAAGCCAGGCCCACGCCGAGCGCGCTCCCGAGCGCGGTGCCGATGAGGCCGATGATCATCCCCTGCCAGATGAAGACGCGCATGATCTGCCGCTCGGTGGCGCCCATGGCCCGCAGGATGGCGATGTCGCGGCTCTTCTCCATGACCATCAGGATGAGGGTTGTCACGATGTTGAGGGCCGCCACCAGCACGATGAGGCCGATGGCCAGGAACATGCCCCATTTTTCGAGCTGCAGGGCGGCAAACAGCGGCCGGTTGGTTTCAATCCAGTTGGTCAGTCCCGCCCGGTCGCCCAGGCGGCGGGCGATCTCCGCCTGGATCGCCGGCACCGCATAGATATCTGTGACCCGGATCTCGAGCGCCTGCACGGCGTCCGACGCGAGTCCGGCCAGGGCGCGGGCCTCGTCCAGCGAGATGAAGGCCCAGGTGTTGTCCAGGTCGTACAGGCCCGACTCGAACGTTCCCACCACACGGTAGCGGTGGATGCGCGGCATGAGGCCCAGGGGCGTGAGCGTCCCCCGCGGGACGATCAGCGTGACGGGCATGCCGGCCTCCACGCCGAGGTGGCGGGCCAACTGGTTGCCCAATATGGCGGCGCGCCGCGCGTTCAGGTCCTCGAAGCGGCCGGTCCGGAGCACGCCCAGGCCGGCGGCCAGCTTCGCCTCGGCGGCCGGATCCACTCCCTTGAGGATGAGCCCCGTGGACGAGGTGCCCGAACTGGCCAGCGCCTGGACGTACACCGCCGGCGTGACGGCGCGCACGCCGGGCACCCGCGCGATCTCATCGGCCATGGCCGTGTAGCCGGCCAGTCCGCCGGCGCCCCGCGGCAGCGCGGTGATGTGGGCCGTGGCCCCCAGGATCTTCCCCTGAAGGTCCAGGCTCATGCCGGCGTACATGGACAGGATGATGATCAGGGCCGCCACGCCGGTCATGACTCCCAGCACCGAGATCACGGTGATGAAGCTGATCACCACCTGCTTCCGGCGGGCCTTGAGGTAACGACGGGCGATGAAGAGTTCAAAACGCATGGCGCATCCCGTCCGGGTGCGGCGCGGCTCCGGGCGCCGCTCAGCTTCCGGCCGCCTCCGGTCCGGGGGCGGCCTCGGTGCCGGCTTCGTCCGGCGCGGCGGCGGGCGCCTCCGGCTTCATGAGCGGAAAGAGGATCACGTCGCGGATCGACGGCGAGTTGGTCAGGATCATGGCCAGGCGGTCGATGCCGATCCCCTCGCCGGCCGTCGGCGGCATGCCGTAACTCAGGGCACGGATGTAGTCCTCGTCCATCATCTGCGCCTCCTCATCGCCGCCCTCCCGCTGGCGCACCTGCTCGCGGAACCGCTCGCCCTGGTCGATGGGATCGTTGAGCTCGGAGTAGGCGTTGGCGATCTCCATGCCGGCGATGTACAGCTCAAAGCGCTCCACGAAGCCCGGTTCGTCGGGCTTCCGCTTGGACAGCGGGGACAGCTCCACGGGGTAGTCGTAGATGAAGGTGGGCTGGACGAGCTGGTGCTCCACCACTTCCTCGAACAGCAGCCCCAGCAGCTTGCCGTATGACTCCTTGGGCGGATAGCCGATGCTGATCCGCTCCAGCAGGGCGACGACGCCCGCGCGGGTGTTGAGCTGTTCCGGCTCCGGCCGAGGGCCGGGCGCCGTCCAGAAATGACGGATGGCATCGCGGAGCGTGAACTCCCGCCAGCCGTCGAAATCGATGACATGTTCCTTGAACGGCACCAGGCGGGTGCCGCAGACGGCGTCCACAGTCTCCGTCAGCATCTCCCGGGTCAGCGCCATCAGGTCGCGGAAGTCGCTGTAGGCCTGATAGAACTCCAGCATGGTGAACTCGGGATTGTGCTGGGTGGAGATTCCCTCGTTGCGGAAGTTCCGGTTGATCTCGTACACGCGCTCCATGCCCCCCACCACCAGGCGCTTGAGGTAGAGCTCGGGGGCGATCCGCAGGTAGAGCTTCATGTCGAGCGTGTTGTGGTAGGTGATGAACGGCCGCGCGGTGGCCCCGCCCACGAGCGGGTGCATCATGGGCGTCTCCACCTCGAGGTAGCCGCGCGCTTCGAGAAAGCGGCGGAGCTGCTGGACGATGGCGGACCGCCGCTGAAAAATCCGCCGCGCTTCCGGATTGACGATGAGATCGAGGTAGCGCTGGCGATAGCGGATCTCTACGTCGGTCAGGCCGTGCCACTTCTCCGGCAGCGGCAGGTAGCACTTGGCCAGGAGGGTGAGCCGCTGCACCAGAATGGTGAGCTCGCCGGTGCGCGTCCGGAACAGCCGGCCGTCGACGCCGACGATGTCCCCCAGGTCCAGCTGCTTGAACAGGGCGACGGAGCCGGCATCGGAGACGTCGTTCTTGATGTAGAACTGGATTTTCTGGACGCCGTCGGAGATATGGCAGAACGCCGCCTTGCCAAAACCGCGCAGGGCCAGGATCCGGCCGCAGGTGCGGACGCGGTGGCTCTCCGCGTCGAGCTGAGAGTGATCCATGGTCGCGTAACGGGTCACCGTCTCGCTCACCGTGGCGTCGAAGGCGAACTTGTGCGGATAAGGATCGACGCCCATCGCCCGGATCTCATCGAGCTTCCTCTGGCGGTGCTGGATCAGGACGGTTTCCGGACTGCTCATGTCACAATCTCCTAATCTGGGTTTGGTCCGGCCGGCCGCCGAAACGGCTATGACTGGACCGTCGGCAGGTAGTTCTTGTTGATGGCATCCAGGATGCCGTTGATGAACTGGGTGGATTCCTCGGTGCTGAACTTGCGGGCGATTTCCAGCGCCTCGTTGATCACCACCGTCGTCGGCGTCTCGGTCTCATGGAGAAACTCGAAGACGGCCAGCCGGAGGATGTTGCGATCCACCACCGCCATCCGCTCGAGGCGCCAGTGCTCCGAAAATTTCTGGATGATCGTGTCGATGTCGGCCTTGTGCTCAAGGGTGCCGAAGTAGAGGAACTCGGCGTACGTCCGGACGGTCTCTTCCTTGATGTGAATCTGCCAGTAAAGGTCGTTGGCCGCGGCGGCGTCCATGGGCGAGAAGTCCGCCTGGTATAGGAGCTGCAGAGCGCACTCACGACCCTTACGACGCGTGCCCACGGTTCACTCCCGGCGATAGCCAAAGAACGATCGGATCCAATCAGATCCCCTTCAGCAGATTGGCCAGCTCGACGGCCGCGAGCGCCGCTTCGAAGCCCTTGTTGCCGCTCTTGAGACCGGCCCGGTTAAGCGCCTGCTCCACGTTGTCGGCGGTGACCACCCCGAAGGTGATGGGGCAGTCGGCGTCCAGGGCCACCTGGGCGATCCCCTTGGTCACCTCGGCGCTGATGAGGTCGAAATGGGGCGTCTCGCCGCGGATCAAAGCGCCCAGGCAGATCACCGCGTCATACTGCTTCTTCTGGGCCAGGCGCTTGGCCACGAGCGGCAGTTCGAACGAGCCCGGCACGCGGACGATGGTCAGGTTGCCTTCCTCGGCACCGGTGCGGCGGAGGCCGTCGAGGGCGCCCTCCAGCAGCCGGTTGCAGATCACGTCGTTGTACCGGCTCACCACCAGCGCGAAGCGCAGGCCTTTGGCATTGAGATTTCCTTCAAATACGTGCGGCACGTGAGGGCACTCCTTGTCGATATTCGGGTCAATTATATGAATTTCAATCGAAAAGACAATGTTTTTATATGGATGGGAACGGCGGCCCGAGGCGCGAGGCGCGAGGTCCGAGGCTTGAGGCTCGGGGATCGGGACTCGGGGTGCGGGGTGCGTGGCATCCCAGACGCGTCTGCCGTTGATCGAGCGTTGGAACGAATAAAACCAACCATAAACGATCAACGATCAACATGACTGATATCCTTCGGGTGTGGTGAAATCCGTTCTAGCGGTAGTTGGCGGATTGGAGCATGAACATGCGGGCGTAGTGGCCGCCGGCGGCCATGAGGGATTCATGGGAGCCGCTTTCCACGATCCGGCCGCCGGCCAGGACGTGGATGGTGTCCGCCATGCGCACCGTGGAGAACCGGTGGCTGATGAGGATGGCCGCCCGCCCTTCCAACAGCCGGCGGAACGTGGCGAACAGCTCGTACTCGGCGACGGGGTCCAGCGAGCTCGTGGGTTCGTCCAGCACCACGATGCGCGAGTCGCGCAGGAACGCGCGGGCCAAAGCGATGCGCTGCCACTGACCCGCGCTGAGCTCCGTGCCGCCGGCGAACTGGCAGCCCAGCAGGGTGTCCAAACCGTCGGGCAGTCGGCGGATCACCGGCTCGGCGCCGGCCTGGCGGACGGCCGCCGCCAGACGCGGGTCGTCGGGCGCCAGCTCATGGTCGCCCAACCGGATGTTCTCCCGGGCGGTCAGGGCGTAGCGGGCGAAATCCTGGAAGATGACCCCGATCTCCCGACGCAGCGCCTCCGGCCGGAAGCGCCGCAGGTCAATGCCGTCCAGCGTGACGGCACCCGCCGTCGGGTCGTAGAGCCGGCAGACGAGTTTGACCAGTGTGGTCTTTCCCGCCCCGTTCTCGCCCACCAGCGCGATCACCTCGCCCGGCCGCAGCGCAAGCGACACGCCGTCCAGCACCCGCCGGTCTGAGCCGGGGTAGGCGAAGCTGACGTTGTCCAGAGCCAGCGCCTCGCGGAACGGCCGCGGCACCGGCACGGGCGTCTCGGGCGCGGTCACCCGGGGCCGCAACTCCAGAAACTCGTGGTAATTCGACAGGAACAGGCTGTCGTCGTACAACCCGGCCAGCGCGCCGGACACGTCCTGAATGGCCGCCATCCCGCGCTGGAACGCCTGGTAGATCATCACCAGGTCGCCGAGGCTGATGCGCCCTGCGAGGACATGGTACGCCGCCAGCGCATAGCCGGCATAGACCACCACGAGCGATCCGCCCTGCAGCAAGCAGTCGGCGGCGGAGCGCTCCGCCGTCAGCCGGAAGCGCCCGCCCCGCAGCCGGGTCCGGACGTCGCGGTACCAGCCGGCCACGAGAGGGCCGATGCCGAACAGCCGGATTTCCTTCGCGTAGTCGCCGGCCGTCAGCAGGGCGTGGTAGTACCAGGACCGCCGCTCCGCCTCGGTCTGCTCCCGCTGCCAGCGGTGGAACTTGCGCGAGAAGTGCATCCGCACGAACAGTCCGGGCACCGCCGCCGCCAGCAGCACGAGCGGCACCGCCCAGTGGAACGTCATGAGCAGCCCGGCGACGGCCACCATGAGGATGCCGCTCTCGGCCAGCCGGGTCAGTCCGGTGACGATGCGCAGGGGCCGGTAGGGCGCTTCGATCTGCGCCCGGTGGAGGGTGTCGTAGTAGGCGGGGGTCTCGTAGTAGGCCAAGTCCACGGTGGTCGACTGACGGTGGATCTGGTCCGCCACGTGGTCCGTCACCGCCATCGCCTGGGCCTCGGTGGCCAGGGCGGCCAGGTTGCGCAGCAGCACGCCCAGCGCCGCCACGCCGGCCGCCAGCACAACGAGGGTGAGGGCATGCTCCCACAGCTCCGTCCGGTCGCCGCCGGCCAGGCCGCGGGTCAGGGTGTCCACCAGCAGCTTGAGCAGGTACAGCCCCGCCAGCGGCAGGAGGCCCTGCAGCACCGCCAGCGCCGCGCCCGCGAGGGTCCAGCCGGCGGCGCAGTCCTTGACGAGGCGCACCGCCAGACCCAGTTGAGCCAGCCGCCGGAATTCCAGTCGGTCCGTCTGCGTGGATGCCGCCATGCTGCCGTGCTCCGTCTCTTTCGTCAGCGCTCAGATCTCGTAATCCACCACCCGCCGCTCGGTCCGGACGCGCCGCAGGAACCGCACCACCTCCTGGTGGACGGGATGGTCCGTGTATGCCCGCAGGGCCGGCCAGTCGCGAAACTCAGCCACCAGAGCCAGATCCGATGCCTCGCTCGACGGCAACCCGTTGATGCCCACTTCGAGATGCAGCAGCCCGTCGACCCTGCCCGCCATGCCCCGCAGCAGGTCGCCGGCCAGGCGGAGATTCTCCGCCTTGTCCCGTCCGTCCGCCCGCTCTTCGAACCGCCAGATCACGATATGCCGGATCATGCCGCCTCCATGTCGCTGGGTCAACGCCCGGTGAATACGGGCAGGCGCTTGGCCAGGAAGGCGGCGGTGCCTTCCCGCTTGTCTTCGGAGCCGCACGCGAACGCGAACAGGTCCGCCTCCAAGGCCAGCCCGTCGGCCAGTGTCAGGCCCGTGCCGCGGGTCACCGCCTCGATGCAGAGCCGGACCGCCAGCGGCGACTGCTGGAGCACCTCGTCGAGCAGCCGACGGGTCTCGGCCAGCAGTTGGTCGGCCGGCACCACGCGGTGGACCAGCCCCATCGCCAGCGCCTCGGCGGCGGTCACCATCCGGCCGGTCAGCAGCAGATCCAGCGCCCGCCCCGGGCCCACGAGCCGCGCCAGGCGCTGGGTGCCGCCGTAGCCGGGGATCAGCCCCAGCTTCACCTCCGGCTGGCCGAGACACGCCGTCTCGGCCGCGACGCGCAGCGTGCACGCCAGCGCCAGCTCGCAGCCGCCGCCCAGGGCGAAGCCGTTGATGGCGGCGACCACCGGCTTGCCCAGCCCCTCAATCCGGCTGAACACCGCCTGGCCGGCCTGCGCGAACGCGCGGCCCGACGCGGCGTCCAGCACCTGCACCTCGCCGATGTCGGCGCCGGCGACGAATGCCTTGGCCCCGGCGCCGGTGAGGATGACGCCCGCCACCGTCTCGTCCGCGCCAAGCGCGGCGAAGGCGGCGTCCAGCTCGGCTACGGCGCGGCGGTTGAGCGCGTTGAGCACCGTCGGCCGATCCACCGTCACCGTGGCGACGGCGCCGTCGCGCGCCACCCGGATGGTCTCATATTCGGCCATAGCCACCTCCTCTCTCGATCTCGCCCGGTTTGGGGTGTCGGGCCTACAGCATACAAAGGACCTCCGCCGGCATCAACTTATAATTGTCCGTTGCGACGACCGCCGGCCGCGCATCGGCGGCGGCCAAAAGACCCCTGCCGCCCGGGCAGCGGCTGTGGTACAAAGGATGCAGCAGTTCTCCGGGAGGCGACGGTGCGTAGTTTTCTCGTGGACGGCATGCTGGGGCGGCTGGCGCGGTGGATGCGCCTCCTGGGCCTGGACGCCGAGTTCCGGCCCGGCCTTCCCGACGACGAGCTCATCGAGCTCGCCGTGGCCGCCGACCGGATCCTGGTGACCCGCGACCGGCGGCTGGCGGGGCGGCGGGCCGTGCGCGACCGAGTCATCCTGATCGCCGCGGAACGCTGGCCCGATCAGGTGGCGGAGCTGCTGGCCGGCCGGCCGGAGTTGGGCCCCATCCGCCCCCTCACCCGCTGCCTGCGCTGCAACGAGCCTCTGGTGACGGTGGATGCCGCCGAAGTCGCGCCATCGGTGCCGCCCTACGTGCTGGCGCATCACCGGGAGTTCTGCCGCTGCCCGTCGTGCAACAGGATCTACTGGCCCGGCACCCACCGGGAGCGAATGTGCGAGATGCTCCGCCGCCTGGGTCTGGACCCGGGCCCGCCGCCGGCGGCCGGTTCCCGAAAGCCGCCGTGTCCTTCAGCACCCCACCGGGAGGAGGGGGCATGAATCGCTTGCTCATGATACTCGGCATGCTGATGCTGCTGGCCGGATCGTCGGCCGCCACGGACGCGGTCCTGCCCATGGGCGACCTGGACGGCGACGGCGCCGTCACCGCCGACGACACGCGGCTCCTGGCCCGCGTGCTCGCCGGATACTCGGCGGCGCTGCCCGCGGGCGACGCCACGGCGGACCTCGATGGCTCCGGGGCCGCCGGCGCCGTCGACCTCGCGCTCATCGCCCGCAAGTCCGGCGGCGGGATCGACTACCGCCGGGAGATGCGCTGGTTCGTCGGTGCGATCAGCCGCGCCGCCCGCGCCGCCCGGCCCGGCTGCGCGGTCATCCCCCAGAACGGCCAGGAGCTCCTCACCGTCGACGGGACCGCTGCCGGCGCCTTCGTCCCCGCGTACCTCGACGCGATCACCGGGATCGGCCGCGAGGACGCCTACTACGGCTACGACGCGGACAACGCAGCGACGCCGGCGGACGTGACCGCCTACTTCGAGGACTTCATGGACCGCGCCGCCGCAGCGGGCCGCACGGTGATGGTCATTGACTACTGCTCCGACCCGGTCAAGATGGATGACTCGTATGCCACCGCCGCGGCGCGCGGTTACATCTCGTTCGCCGCGGACCACCGGGACCTGGACAACATCCCCGCCTACCCGCCGGCGCCCTTCCGGGTGCACGGCGGCGACGTCGCGTCGCTGGCCGATGCGCGCAACTTCCTGTACCTGATCAATCCCGGCGCGTTCGGCGACGATCGGGCCGGCTTCCTGGCCACGCTGGCGGCCACCGACTTCGACCTCGTGCTCGTGGACCTGTTCTTCAACGACGGCGCGGCGCTCACCCCGGCGGAAGTGTCAGCGCTGAAGACCAAGGCCCGCGGCGGGCGGCGCCTGGTGGTGGCGTACCTGAGCATCGGCGAGGCCGAGGACTACCGGTACTACTGGCGACCCGAGTGGGCCGTTTCGCCGCCCGCATGGCTCGGCGAGGAAAATCCCGACTGGCCTGGCAACTACAAGGTGGACTACTGGCACCCCGGCTGGCAGGCGATCATCCGCGGCGGCGCCGGCTCGTACCTGCAGCGAATCCTGGATGCGGGGTTCGACGGCGTCTACCTGGACCTGATCGACGCCTTCGAGTGTTACGAAACCCGCTGACCGGGCGTGGCGCGAAAAATCCTCTTGGGGCGTCAGCGGTCCTCCGCATACAATACGTGCCAATCCAACGGTAAGGACGCAGGCATGAACCATCCTGTGTTGGCGTCATCTGGTGCGGCACTCGATCGGACCACCGGTGGCGCCTGGAGCCGGCCGCATCCGCGCCGCCGCGGACTCCTTGCCGGCTGGCTCGCGCTGCTCGCAACCGCGGGACTCGCGGCCGCCGCCGGCCCCGCCCCGGACAGCCGGTCCGACGTCCAGCGGCGATTTCAAGAAACCCGGAAGCTGGCGCGGCACCGCGCCGACGCCCTGTTCGACGTCTTCCGCGGCCTGCTCACGGCCGACGAGCGGCAGGCCATGGAATTCCTGTACGCCTACATGCCCCTGGCCGATCTGGCCGACCATGACGGCGACTTCTATCTGGCCGCCGTCCGCGCCAGCCTGCGGGCCCGCCGCGAGCTGCCTTGGGGGCCGCAGATCCCCGACGCACTGTTCCGCCACTTCGTCCTGCCGCTGCGCGTGAATAACGAGACCCTCGACACCTTCCGCCAGGACATGTACCCCGAGCTGCGGGACCGCGTCGCCGGGCTCACCCTGCGGCAGGCGGTGCTCGAGATCAACCACTGGTGCCACGAGCGGGTGGTCTATCAGGGCACCGACGCACGCACCAGCGCGCCGCTCGCGACCATCCGCACCGCCTACGGGCGTTGCGGCGAGGAGTCGGTGCTGGCGGTCGCGGCGCTCCGGGCCGTCGGGATCCCTGCCCGCCAGTGCTACACGCCGCGCTGGGCCCATACAGACGACAACCACGCCTGGGTGGAGGCGTGGGTGGACGGCGCCTGGCACTTCTTGGGCGCCTGCGAGCCGGAACCGGAACTGGACTTGGCGTGGTTCCGCGAGCCGGTGCGCCGGGCGATGCTGGTCCACACCCGCGTGTACGGCGCCTACGCCGGCCCGGAGCCGGTGCTGGAGCATCCGCCGCTGGGCCCCGTGCTGAACCTCACCGCCGGCTACGCCCCGCTGCGCGAGGCGCGGGTGCAGGTGGTGGACGCCGCCGGCCGGCCGGTGGCCGGGGCGGAGGTGTCCTTCCGGCTCTACAACTATGCGGAGTTCTACCCCCTGGCGACTTTCACCACCGGGTCCGACGGCCGGGCCGCCCTGGCATGCGGCCGGGGAACCGTGCTGGTTTGGGCCCGGAAGAACGGCCGTTGCGGCTGGACAGCGGCTCCGCCCGATCTCGATGGCGAGCTCACGGTGTCGCTCGCGGACCCGCTCGCGGCGCTCGTCGCGGACCTCGACGTGCAGGCGCCGCCCGCCCCGCCGCCCCAGCCCGTCCCCACCGCGGGTCAGGCGGAAAACGCCCGGCGGCTGAAAGAAAACGACGCCCGCCGGGCCAGCTACATCGCGACCTTCATGACCGAACCGGCCGCCCGCGCGCTCGCCGCCGCCACCGGCCTGGAACCGGACGCCCTGTGGCGGATCATCGCGGCCAGCCGGGGCAACTGGCGCGCCATCGAGGCGTTCCTGCGCCGTTGCCCGGCGGAGCAGCGCGTGTGGGCGCTGCCGCTGCTGGGCACCCTGTCCGACAAGGACCTCCGGGACGCGCCGGCGGACGTGCTGCTGGCGCACCTGGCCGGCGCCCTCGCCCGGCCCCATCCCCTCATGACGACCGACCGGGAGCTGTTCGTGAACGCCGTGCTGGCACCCCGGATCGACACCGAGACGCTGGTGGCCTGGCGCGAGCCGCTGCGGCGGGCGGTCCCCGCCGCCGTCGCCCGAAAGGCCCGGCAGGATCCCCTGGCGCTCTGGCAATGGCTGCGGCGGCGCGTCGCCCATCGCGAGGACCGGAGCCCCTACCGCCTCCCCGTCACGCCGCGGGGTGTCCTGGAACTGCGCGCGGCCGACCGGTGGTCCTGTGACATCTGTCTGGTGGCGCTGGCGCGCAGCCTCGGCATCCCCGCCCGGCTGCACCCGGCGCTTCGCGCACCCGAGCTGCATCTCAACGGGCGATGGCAGCCGGCCGTGCCGCCGCCTCCCGCCGAACCCGCTCCGGCCATGGGCCGTCTGTCCCTGCAGCCGGCCGGGGCCGCAGGCCAGGCGCGCTACTTCACCCACTTCACCCTGGCGCGCCTGCGCGGAGGGTCGCCGGAAACCCTCGAATACCCCGAGGGCCAGCCCGCAGCCGAGTTCGGCACCGCCGAGCTGCCCGGCGGCGGCTATTTGTTGGTGACGGGCAACCGACGACACGACGGTTCGGTGCTGGCCCGGCTGGCCTTCTTCTCCCTCCCCGCCGGCGGCGCCGCGGAGGTGCCGCTGGTGCTCCGGCAGCTCGCCGGGCCGCCCCGCGTGCTGGGGCGGCTGCCCAGGGAGGCCGCACTGTCCAGTCTTGACGGAAGCCCGCTGCCGCTGGCGCCCACACCGGGCGATCGCGGATTCGTCATGGCGTGGCTGGCCCCGGGAACGGAGCCCACCCGCCACGTGCTGGCGGAACTGGCGGCGCGGCGCGCGGCGCTGGAGGCATGGGGCGGCCGGATTCTGCTCTGCCTTCCGGCGGACCAGGCGGCCCCGCCGGGTGACGAGTTGCCCGCCAACGTGGTCTGGGCTCGCGATCCGGGTGAGGCGCTGCTGGCGGCGGTGCGAACGGCCCTGGGCGCCGCGCTCCCGCTTCGGCCGGTGGTGCTGGTGGTCACGGCGGCGGGAGACATCGTCCACGCCGCCGAAGGGTACGCCATCGGAACCGCCGATCGGATTTTGGAGAACATGAATGCGGGGAACCGAGCGGGAGGCGAATAGGTGATTGTGTTTATTGGTTGTTGCTGATTGCTTATATGCTGTTGGTAATTTGGAATCGATTCGGAGTGTGCCGGAACAACACCCTGTTTCCCATGTCCAAAGCCCCGGAACTCAGGATCCAGGTCCCGGATCCCAAATCTTAAGACCCAGGTTCCGGGTGCTCCAAATCCGATGTCCGAAGTTTGAACTGAGGTAATGAAATGATCCATGGATACGGCTGCGGCGAGGAACAACTGGTCCATTACACGGCCCATCGCATCGATGGACCCATCCGCATCGACGGCGACCTGGACAAGGAACCGTGGCGGAGCGCGGCGCGATCCTCCCGCTTCGTGGACCTGGTCACCGGCGCCCCGGCGCTGTTGGACACGCGGATGGCCGCGCTCTGGGACGACGCCGCCCTTTACGTGGGCTTCTGGATCGAGGAGCCCCGCGTCCAGGCGCGTCTTGCCGAGCGTGACGCCTTCGTCTGGACCGAGAACGACGTCGAGGTGTTCATCGGCGGCGACGACTGCTACTACGAGTTCCAGATCAACGCGCTCGGGACCGTTTACGAGGTCTTCTACATCTGGCAGGAGGCGTACCGCCACGGCGAGCGATTCCGGCGGCGCCCCGAGTTCGACCTGGCCGTCCGCTCCGTGGACGTGTTGGGCGGCTTCCAGGACGCCAGCCGCTGCGGCCGCCACCCGCGCGGCCGCCGGTGGGCCTTCATGGACTGGGACCTCTCCGGCCTCAGCGCCGCGGTGCGGGTGGACGGCACCCTCAACGACGACTCCGACATCGACCGCGGCTGGACGGCCGAGATCGCCTTCCCCTGGGCGGGCATGGCGGCGCTCTTCGCGGGGCGCGCGTGGCCGCCCTGCGAGGGGGACGTCCTGCGGCTCGACTTCTCCCGATTCGAGCACGTGGATGCCGGGGGGCGCCGGCTCTCGCCGAGCCTCGGCTGGGCACTGAATCCCCACGGCGTCTACGACTCCCACATCCCCGAGTGCTTTTCATACGTTCACCTGGGTGGCCGCCGGCCGCCCGCTCCCGAAGGAGACCGCCCATGAGCCGGATCCGCGCCACCCTGATCGCAGCCCTGCTGACGCTGATTCCAGCCGCCGCGGCCGCCGCTGTCCCCGGGCTCCTGTCGCCCGGCCACGGCGGTCTGGCGGGCTATGATGCCGCGGTGGCGGGCGAACGTCTCCGCTACCACTCGTTTCACCCGTACGCCCGCGAGTCGCTGCTGACCCGCGTCACCGACGGCCGCATGGCCATCGAGTGGATCACCGCCCCGGCGCCCGACCCGCTCCCCGCCGCACCGTGCACCTTCGTCTGGATCGGCGCCCACTCCACCGGCACCTCGGGGGGCGACCGCGCCTTCGACCTGTCACTGGACGGGCGGCCGACGCTCCGCTTCGTCACCCGCGCCGGCGGCGTGGCCGAGAACTGGACCGTGCGCGGCGCCGGCGGCGTGGCGCTGTCGTTCCGCCACGTCTGGACGGACCACGTGGGTGACGCCTTCGGCTACATGCTCCTGGATGTGCCGGCAACGCTCCTTTCGCCCGGCCGTCCGGTGGCGGTTCGGGTGACAGGCGAGGCGGCGGGCTCGCGCGACTGGTACATGACCTTCATGTACGCGTTCCGTCCCTCGGTGGACGTGCGGCCGCAGCCGGCCCTGGTGCGGACCCCGGACGGCGAGCGGCAGCTCGTGGAGCTCCGGATCGATCACACCGCCGACTCGGGCGCGGCCGTTGTTCAGGCGGGCGGTGGGGCGCCGGCGACGCACCCCCTGCGCCTGGGCCTGAACGTGCTGGATCTGCTGGCGCCTCCGGCGTCCGCTCCGACGCCTTATCCGGTGGTCGTCCGGGTGGATGGCCGCGCGGAGGTCCGCCTCGAGGCGGCGCTCCGGCCCGTAAGCCGGCGCGAGGTGCATTTCCTGCCCCACTCCCACAACGACATCGGCTACACCCACCTGCAGAGCGACGTCCTGGCGATGCAGCTCCAGAACCTCGCCGATGCCGTCCGTCTCATCCGGAGCACCGCCGACTACCCGCCCGAGGCGCAGTTTCGTTGGAACGCCGAAATCCTCTGGGCGGTCGACGAGTACCTGACTCGTGCCGGCATCCCGGAACGCGACGCATTTCTCGACACGGTCCGGAGCGGACACATGGGGCTGCAGGCGCTCTACACGAATCCGCTCACCGGCCTGCTGCGCCCTGAGGAGATGTTCCGGCTCACCGATTGCGCCCGCCGCCTCGAGGCCCGCCACGGCCTGAAGATCGACACCGCCATGATCACCGACATCCCCGGGGTGAGTTGGGGCGCGGTGCCGGCGCTGGCGCACGCAGGCATCCGGTATTTATCCAGCGGGCCCAACGCCTCCGACCGGATCGGCCGCTCCACCGCGGCGTGGGGCGACCGCCCCTGCTGGTGGGTGGGGCCGTCGGGGCAGGATAAACTCCTTTACTGGGTGGCGGGCAAGGGCTACTCGCTATTCCACCAGACCAACGGCATCCAGAGCGCCGACGCGCGGCCGAAGCTTTTCGGCTACCTCGACGAGCTGGACGCGGCCGGCTACCCGTACGAGCTAATCCAGCTCCGCTACACCATCTACTCCGACAACGGCCCCGTGGACCCCACCCTGCCCGACTTCGTGCGGGCGTGGAACGAACGGTACGCGTCGCCTCGTCTCGTCATTAACACGGCCGACCGCCTTTTCGCCGAGTTTGAGCGGCGCTACGGCGCGGTGCTGCCGGCGTTCGCCGGCGACCTCACTCCCTACTGGGAGGATGGCGCCGCCTCCACGGCGCGGGAGCTGGGGCTGGCCCGGAGGGCGGCTGAACGCCTGGTGCAGGCGGAGGCCCTGGCCGCTGCCGTGGACGGTCGCTACCACCCGGAGGAGTTCGACATCGCCTGGCGGGAGGTCCACCTGGCCGACGAGCACACCTGGGGCGCCTGGAACAGCGTCTCCGATCCCGACCACCCCAACGCCGTGGGCCAGTGGCGGCTGAAGCAGGCATTCGCCGAAACCGCCGATCGCCGTTCCACCGAACTCCTCGAGACGGTCAACGCCCTCGAAGGTTGTCCCGATGCGAGGCGCGCCGTCGACGTGCTCAACACCTGCTCATGGCCCCGCACCGACCTCGTGGTGCTGCCGGCGGTGCAATCCCGCGCCGGAGACCGCGTCGTGGACGACGCCGGGCGTCCCGTGCCGTCCCAGCGCCTTGCCGGTGGGGAACTTGCCTTCCTCGCCGTCGACGTGCCGCCGCTCGGCGGCCGGCGGTTCCGGGTGACGGCCGGTGCCGCGCCTGCCGGCGGGACGGCCGGGGCGGAAGACAGCCGCGCCGCCGCCTCGGGTCTGGCGCTGAGGCTGGATCCGGCCACAGGCGCCGTGGCCAGCCTCGCCGCCGGCGGCCGGGAACTCGTGGACGCAAGCGCGCACGGATTGAACGAGTTTCTCTACGTCGCGGGCAAGTCGCCCGCCGACGCCCGGCGCACCGGTCCGGTCCGCATCACCGCACCCGACGCCGGCCCGCTGGTGGCCACGCTGCGGGTGGAGTGCGACGCGGCTCCGGGCGTCCGCGCGCTGGTCCGCGAATACCGCCTCGTGGACGGTCTGGACTGGCTGGCGATCCGCAACGAGTTGGACAAGGCCGCGGTGCGCGAGAAGGAGGCGATCTATTTCGCCTTCCCGTTCGCCGTGCCTGACGCCGTGACGCGCCTGGACCTCGGCTGGGGATTCATCCGGCCCGAGGCGGACCAGCTCCCCGGCGCCTGCCGCGACTTCTTCACCGTCCAGCGCTGGGCGGACGTGTCCAACCAGCGGTTCGGCGTCACCTGGGCCACGGTGGAAGCGCCGCTGGTCACCGTCGGCGACATGGTGGACGAGACCGCTCACAACGACGGCCCCACCGGATGGAAGGCGCACGTGGCGTCGTCCAACACCGTGTTCTCCTACGCCATGAACAATTACTGGCGCACCAATTACAAGGCGGACCAGGCGGGGCCTGCCTCTTTCAGCTACGCCGTACGCCCCCACGGGCTGTTCGATGCCTTGGCCGCCTACCGCTTCGGCGTGGAGCGGAGCCAGCCGCTGCTGGTGTGCCCCGCGCGGGACGTCGCGGCGCCGCGCTCCCTGTTCACCGTGGGCTCCCCCGCCGTGGTGGTGACGAGTCTGATTCCACTGCCGGAGCGGAACGGCTTCCTCGTCCGCCTGTACAACGCCGCCGGCCGCCCTGAAACCGTGTCGTTGCAATGGAACCGGTTCCAACCTGCGGCGGTCTGGCTCAGCAACCCGTCCGGCACGCGTCTGCGCCCCGTGGACGGCCCGGTGCCCCTTCCCGCCTTCGGTCTGGCGACGCTTCGGGTGGAAGGCCGCTACGGCAGCGCCGAGTAGTTCCGCCACGTGCTGCCGTCGCACACGCGCCCTGGGTGCGGGTACATCCATACCACCGCTCAGTATCCGGCCACTCTGGCAATCGGGAAACGAGCCTCGATTACGATTACGATTACGAATTACGAGCACGAGGAGCTCTAAACTCCTATCGCCTGTCTCTTTACTATTTTCTGCTCTACTCGAACGGCTGGCCTCGGTTGCAAACGCTCCGGACAAGCCCTAAGATAGCAGCCATGGCGCGCTTGTCCCCCATCCGCACCATGTATCTCGCCGGCGTCGCGCTCCTGGCGCTGCCCGTGCTGCCGCACCTGGACGACCTGTTCCGACTGACCTACTCGTTTCAAGACTCGTACCTCGGCGGCGCCCCGGACCCGCCCGCCTGGCTTCGGCTCGCCGATTTCCTGTGGGTGGGTCTCGGCCTGGCCGGCCTGCTGGCGGTCCATCGCCGCGTCGGCGCCGCCTGGCCCGCGTGGACCGTCGCCGTGGCGGCCGTGGCATTCGCCCTCGTGCCTCCGTTCGGCAGCTACGACGCGGTGTTCTATTTCCGCATGGCCGAGCGCTGGGCCGGCGGCGTCAATCCCTACGCCGTGCCCTTCTCGGTGTTCAATCCGTTCCTCGGCGGCGGGCTGGCGGCGACGGTGGATTATCTGCCCTACCCGCCGCTCTGGGTCATCGTCTGCGGCACGCTTCACCGCCTCGCCGGCGGACATCTGCTCGGCTTCTTCCTGCTGCTGAAGCTGCTCATGGGCGCCTGTCACGCCGGTAATTTTTTCATCCTCCGCCGCCTGCTGACCGGCCGGCCCGCCGGCGACGCGGCGGCCTGGGCCTATCTGGCGCACCCGTTGCTCCTGCTCGAGGGTCTGTCCATGATGCACTTTGACTTGTTCTGGCTGCTGGGCTGCCTGGCCGCCGCCTGGCAGCTCCGGCAGGGCCGCTGGTGGCCGGCGGTGCTGGCGTGGACCGCGGCGTTCTGGATCAAGTACAGCGCCGTCTTTGCCCTGCCGCTGTTCCTGCCGGCGCTCTGCGACGCCGTTCAGCCGCTGCCGCGCCGCCTCGCCCGAATGGCGGGCGGCGCCGCCATCGTCCTGGCGGCGGGCATCGCCGCCAGCCAGCCGTTCGGCCGTCTGCCTGAGCTGCTCGTCGGCGTGATCCACCAGGCCGGCTGGACAGCCAATTCGATTTTACTCGCCACCCGGAACATCCTGCCGGGCACCGCGAACCACACCGGCTGGATTCGGGCGGCGTTGGGCCTGGCCGCCCTGGCCCTGCTGCTGGCCGTCCGCCCGAAGCCCGATCCCCGCACCCACGACGGCGCCGCCGCCTGGGTCGTGCTGGCCCTGCTGGCCTACCTGCTCCTAGTCAGCCCCGTGTTCTGGCCCTGGTATGCCATCTGGCCGCTCGTGATCAGCCTGCTGTTGACGGACACCCGCTGGGCGTGGCTCGAACGCGTGGCCGGCGTGTTCGCCGCCACAGCCTTCCTTTACTACCCCCTGCTGTTCATCGTTGGGCAGATCCGGTTCCGCCACGATCCGGTGATGGAGGCGCTGTATGCGCTCCTGGCCCACGTGCCGGCGCTGGCGGTGATGGTCGCCGGCCTGCGGGACCACGCCCGCGGCCGGACGCTGAGATGGCCCGCCTGAATCCGGCTCACCGAATCTGTCGGGCCATCCAGACGTAGCCGTATTCCTGCCAGACCTTCTTCCCCTCGCGGTGGGTCCCCTTCTGCTGGAACTCCGCAACCCACGCCCCGCCAGGACCGCGCCGCAGCGTCGCCGGTTCCTTCATGAAGGGTGACCAGCAGGGAAACGGCTTCTCCTCCTTTACCTTGTTCACCTCGTAGGCGGCGATGAGCTGGTTGTCGGGGGATCCGTCGGGCAGGGTGAACGGGCCTTGCTGGACCAGGGTCAGCTTCCAGTTGTCCACCCGCTGTCCCGAGTTCCAGCCGCTGCTCATCTCCGCCTGACCGGTGAAGGTGAAGTGGCGGAGCTCCTTGCCGTGCTTGAGGTGAGGGGCATCGTACTGCAACGAGGTCACACCCGGCACGTCACGGGTGGCGTCGCCCATCCGGCCCGCGACACCCGCGGCGGCGCCCTGCCCGGGCAGGCCCGGCGCCCCCGGCATCAGCCCCATCAACCCCTTGACCCCCGCCGCCAGGGCGTCGAGTCCCTCGGTGTTGCGCTCCAGGTCGTACTCGATGGTCCCCTCGCCGGTGACCCGCCCGGTCTCATCCACGTGGAAGAAGAACTCGGCATTGTGCTTCACGGTGAGGATCAGCAGCGAGTTGGGATCCCGAAAACGGACTTCCTCGCCGGCGGCCCGGCCCGTCCAGTTGCCCACCAGATCCTTGAGGGTGGGCGGTTTCTCCGCGCCACCCTTGCCGCCGCCCTTCCCCCCGCCGGAGCCGCCGGAGCCGCCCGATCCGCCGGAGCTGCCGCCGCCGCCTTTGCCGCCACTCCCACCCGAGCCTCCCTGGCCCCCGCTCGCACCGGAGCCGCCGCCGCCCGTGCCACTCGAGCCGCCCTTGCCGCCGGAGCCGCCCGCGCCGCTGGAACCGCCGGAGCCACCGCCCGTATCCCCGGATCCGCCGGCCGCATCGCCGCCACCGCCGCCGGAGCCGCCGTTCAGCAACTTCCAGCGGGAGGAGCCGGGACCGTCATCCAGCGCTTTGAACGGCAGCACCAGGACGCCGCCGCTCAGGCTGTAGGCCGCGTTGGCGGCGGCCCAGCCCAGCTCCTGGAACGACAGGGTGATCCGACCGCCGCTCAGGGTGAAGGTGCCTGTGTCGGTGACCGTCTGGCCCGGCTGAACGGCCACCACCGCCATGGTGCCCGACGGCGATCCGGACACGGTCAGGGTGATGACCGCTCCGGCCTTGACCGAGCGCCCGCCCGTGTCACCGATGAGGGTGTACACCCCGTCGATGGACTCGGCCGCCACCGCTCCCGCAATCGCCATCAGGACGGCCGCCCACAGCAGCAGTCGGAGCCGCGCTCTCCCGCACCATGTCACCGTGCGAATAAGGTCGTGATTCATGGTTCCCTCCTTCGCCGGCCCGACGGAATGTGTATGGAAGAACAGGCTCGCGTAATCGGATGAAACGGTGCCGTCGGCGCGGTGAATCGTTGTGATGATTTTATCACATTTGTTTTTGTCCATAATTCGCCACCCCAGGCAATCTCCCGATTCACCGAATCACCCATTCACCGTTTCCTGTTGACACTGCATCGGAAATGCTGCAATTTATCGGGGATCATTGCCAAAGCATTCTTTCAGGCTGAAATCATCATGAACTGCACCGCCGTCATCCCCGCCCGTTACGCCTCGCAGCGCCTCCCCGGCAAGTTGCTGCTCCCGCTGGGTGGCAAGCCCATCATCCAGCATGTTTGGGAGCGTGCCCGCCGCTGCGCTGTGGTGGACGAGGTGATCGTGGCCACCGACGACGAGCGCATCGTCGACGCGGTGACCGCATTCGGCGGCCGGGCGGTGATGACTTCGACGAACCACACATCGGGCACCGACCGCATCGCCGAGGCGCTGGCCGGCATCGACACCCGCATCGCCGTCAACGTCCAGGGCGACGAGCCCCTCATCGACCCTGCCACCATCGCCGCCGCGGTGGCGCCGCTGCTGGAGGACCGGGGCGTGTGCATGGCCACCGCCTGCACGGCGATCCGCAGCACCGACGAGCTGTTCGATCCCAACTGCGTCAAGGTGATCCTCAACGCCGCCGGCGACGCCATCTACTTCTCCCGTCTGCCCATCCCCTTCATCCGTGAGCCCGGCCTCGAGTACGCCCGCTACCGGGAGCACATCGACACCCACCCGCTGCTGCTGAAGAATTTCTACCGGCACATCGGCCTCTACGCTTACCAGACCGAGTTTCTGAAGATTTTCGTCAATCTGCCCGCCTCCAGCCTGGAGCGGATGGAAAAACTGGAGCAGCTCCGCGCCCTCGAGCACGGCTATGCCATCCGCGTGGTCGAGGTGCGCGACACCGCCCTCGGCGTCGACACCGAGGCGGATTACCAGCGGATCAAAGCCATCGTCGAAGGCGCCTGACTCCACCTGGCGCGTTCCCGAAACCTTTTGCCGCAATCCATCTCTATTCCATCAGAGCCGCTGGCGCGGCTGACACATTTGGCGTTGTCCGTCCGTCCCGCCGGCTCTATAATGATCCGCGGAGATCCCGCAGGAAAGGAACATGAACAAACCAACGTACCAGCCCGCCTTGCTCCCGATCGTGTTGGCCGCGCTGCTGGCCGTCGCCGCGGCGGCGCCACCCGCGCCGGCGCAGGACATGACCAGCGGCCCGGTGATCCGCTCGCGTGTGTTCGTGGTCAACCTGTTCGTCACCGCCGCCTCGGGCAAGAACTACGTCCGGGACCTGACCCGCGACGACTTCGCCATCTATGAGAGCGGTGCCCGCCAGGAGATCAAGTACTTCAACAATCTGAGCCAGTCCCGCGACCTGCCCCTGACCATCGCGCTGCTCATCGATACGAGCGGCTCGGTGGCCGACAAGCTTCCCCACGAGGTGGCCACCGCCTCTGCTTTCTGCAAGCACATCGTCCGCCCCGGCAAGGACATGGTCACGGTGATGGAGTTCCACTCCGACGTGATCCTGGTGCAGGATTTCACCGACGACATCGACCGGATGCAGAAGTCGCTGAGTCGACTCCGGCCCGGCGGCAACACGTCCCTCTATGACGCGGTGTACCTGGCCAGCGAGGAGAAGCTCAAGAGCGAGGCCGGGCGCAAGATCATCGTCATTTTATCGGACGGCGAGGACACCGCTTCCAAAACCAGCATGGACGAGGCCATCAAAGTGGCCCAGAAGAATGATGTCCTGATCTACGGCCTGGGCGTCCGCTCCATGAATTACGGCGCCGACTTCCGCGCCCTGGAGCGTTTCTGCAAGGAGACGGGCGGCCTGTTCTTTTCCCCCAAGGCGTCGTTCGAGTCGCTGAAGAAGACGTTCGACGCCATCATGGAGGACATCAACCACCAGTACAACATCGCGTACGAGCCGAAGAACCAGAACCGCGACGGCACGTACCGCGACATCAAGGTGACCTGCCTCCGCAAGGGGCTCAAGCTCCAATACCGGCAGGGCTATTTCGCACCCGAGGAATGAGCCGCCGCCCCGCGCGGACCGCGGCCGCCCCGGACCGGGACAAACGGATGCGCCAGACGCACACATCCAAACGGCTGCGACCAACTGATGGCTGCTTCCCTCACCGTGTCGAGCGCCGGGGCGAGGTCCGGTGATGCTGATCAGCCTGCTAGCGGGTGTTCTGACCGGCTGCCTGCTAGCCATTCCGCCGGGGCCCATCAATTTCGCTGTATTCGAAAAAAGCATGAAGGGGCAGCGTCGGGCCGCCTTCCGGCTGGCCGCCGGGGCGGTGACCGGCGACTCGTTCTACTGCCTCGTGGCCATCATCTACCAGCTCTCCACCGAGCTGCTGGAGCTGGTCAAGATCGTCTTCAGCGCCTTCGGCGGACTGTTTCTCATCGGGCTCGGCGTCTATTACATCTGGTTGAGGAAGTGCCCGCTGCCGGCCGCCACCGGTCTGCCCCCCGATCCGCGGGATCATCCGGATCACGCCCACCAGGGCCACTTCATCACGGGGCTGCTGCTGGCGCTCTCCAATCCGTTCTACATCGTGGTCATGATCGCGGTGACCGAGCTGTACTACTCGGTGGGCGTGCTCTACCTGCACATGGGAAACAACCTGGCGTTTCTCATCGGCAGCCAGGCGGGCACTTTCCTGTGGCTGTGGACCATCGGCAAGTTCGTGCAGCTCAACCGGCATCATCTGGGCGACATCGGAGCGCGGGTGCGGGGCTTCTGCGGCTGGGCCTTCCTCGGCTTCGGCCTCTACATGACGGCAAAGTTCTTCAAGCTGGTTTTCTGATTCGGGGCTCGAGGCTAGAGGCTCGGGGCTAGAGGCTCGTTCCCGTCCCGAATGTTCGTGCTCGTAATCGTCATCGTAATCGTGTTCGAGGCTCGTTAAGATCATCGGACTTCGGACATCGGACCCGGGGCCTCGGTTCGGGTGCTCGGTTCCGGATTCCAAATCCCAAATGGATTAATGCGGCCCTCTGAATCGCCCCGATTCATCGTTCAACAACACGACGGTCCGGCGTGCGGCGGCATGACGCCGCTCGGGTCCGCGCGCGGAGCGCTCTGGATAGCGCGCTCGCTTTGGTTGGAGTGCGCAGGCTCGACTGCGCTTTGGAACGACGCGCAGCGTATTTGTCTATTGCAGCCGTCGCAAATCGGCAAACCGATCCGGAGTCCAAAGCGGCGTCGTGCCGCCGCACTCCAGAGCACTGCGTGCTATCCTAAGCGGTGTCGAACCACCGCACCATCGCGCGGGCCATGTCAGGATCCCGCCGCGCGAGCGGGACCGGGAACGTGTCCCGAGTATCGATCACGATGACGATTACTCAGTTACTCCCGTTTTTCTGCCAAGTTTTGGCAGGGTTTTTTAGCTGAAGTCATGCGTAGGATCAAGCAGCCGGCAGGCGGGAGGTACCGCGAGCGGCAGCGAGCGGCGCCAGCGGCCAGCCGCCACGATGTCCCGATGCCGCGAGACCATTCCATCACGGTGGCGGTAGCGCGTGTCACGCGACCTGGTGTGCTGTTGCTGAACCCGCGGTGATGGTTGGCCCTTTGATCCCGGACGGGCATTCAAGCGGCACAGACAGAGTGGTTGGGCGCCTGGGGCAAGGCGTGGCGAAGGGGCTTTCGCGACGCTCGCTGCCGCTCGCGGTACCTCCACGTTGCCAACCGATGGATCGTGCCAGAGGCAGGGGAACGGTGAATCGGTGAATGGGTGAACAGGAGGAACAGGACCTGGATGCCGGGAACTGGGATCCACAATCTAGGACCCAGAACCTAGGTCCCGGAACCCGGATCCGCAGTTCGAGTCAGTGGATGGTTGATGGTTGATCGTTGATCGTCAGGAGCGAGGTCCGAGCCCCGAACATCGAGACCCGTTGTCCGCATTACGGGAACGAGCCTCGAGTCTCTAGCCTCGAGCCTCGATTACGATCACGATTACGAGCACGATTACGATTACGAGCGCGACGGAGCTTTCGTCTCCTAACTCCTCACGCCTGTCTCCTCACTATTTACTGTTCACTGTTCACCGTTCACTGTTCACCGTTCACCGTCAGAACCCCGCCTTGCTCAGCGCCTCCGGCGGGCCGTCGGCGGCGACGAAGGGGCGAAGGCGGAAGCGGTACGTGTACTCCTGTGGTGCCAGAGTGTACTCCGGGTGCGGGCGGGCGCCCCATGAATTGTCCCCGCCCATGCCCGTCTGCCCCAGGTCCAGGTTCAACACCGTCCAGGGTCGGCGGACGATGTCGGTGGGGTGGCGCTGGTCCTTCTCGGGCGCGTGCTCGAAGTCGCCGATGTCGTGGTGCGACGCGGAAGCAGACAGCAGCGGCATGCCCACCGCCAACAGGCCCACGCCCGATTCCCGCATCACCGCCATCCACCGGACATCCGTCTTGTTGCCGTTTTCTTGCGGACGCAGGTACGGGTGAAACTGCTCCGCCACCGTGCCCCGCCAGACGCCCACCGCGGCGCCTTCGCGGCGATCCCAGTAGTTCTCGTGGGGCCCACGGCCGTACCAGGCGATGCGGTCGAAGCCCTCGGGAAGAGTGAGCTGCAACCCGAGGCGCGGCAGCTCGGGAAGCGCCGCCGCGCCGGGGCTGAAGCGATGTTCCACCACCATGTCGGCGCTGCCGTGGATCGTGTAGCGGGTGACGCACCGCGCGTCGCCGGCGGGGAGCTTCACCGCCGCTTCGATCACCGCCGCGCCGGCCTTTCGCCGGACGGTGACCGACTCCACGGTCCGCCGGGCGCCCGCCTCGCGCCACGCCGCGCAGCGCACCGGCATGCCGTTGCCGTAGTCGTTGTCGGTGGGCGCCCGCCAGAAATCGGGGACGGGGCCCGTCCGGAGCATCGCGACCCCCTGATAGGTCCATGATGCGATGGTCCCGGCAACCCGGTCGAACACCAACTCGAAACCCGGACCGGCTACGCGGACGGACGCCGCGTCTTCGGCCACGTGCACCGGCGGCAGCCCGGCCGGATCCGTCGCGGCAAGCGCTGCGAAGACCGGCAGCTGGAACTGGTCCCACGCCACCTCGTGCCCCGCCGGCACGGCATCCGTGGCGGCGGCGGTGCGCGTGCTCACCGTGAGGAAGTACTCCACGCCCGGCTCCGGCCGGATGGCCGGCAGCGGCAGCGTGATCTCCGCCCAATCACGTGGGCCGAGGTTCAGCGGCGGCAGTTCGCCCGCGGCGATTCGCCGGCCTTCGGCTTCGACCCGCCATTCGAGACGGAAGTGGTCCAGGTTCAGGAAGGCATACTTGTTCCGCACCCTCAGCCGGCCGGCGGCCAGGTCCACCGGCTCCACGGAGATGTACTGGTACACCTTCTTCACCTCCCAGATGTGGGGGTGGAGACCGCGGTCGGGTGCGACCAGGCCGTTGCACAGGAAATTGCGGTCGCTGGGCCGGCTCGCCGGGCCGAAGTCCCCGCCGTAGGCGAAGTACGGCCGGCCCTGCTCGTCCACCCGGGCGAAACCCTGGTCCACCCAGTCCCAGATGAGTCCGCCCTGGAGCTGCGGATGCGCCTCGATGGTGCGCCAGTAGTCGCCGAGATTGCCAACGGAGTTCCCCATGGCGTGGGCGTACTCGCACAGGATCAGGGGCCGGTCGCGCTCCACGGCGGCGTACTCCTCCAGCCGCTCGATCCGGGCGTACATGGGACAGACGATGTCGGTGTGAGCGCGGCGACGCGCCGGCTCGTACTGCACCGGCCGGCCCGGATCGCGCTCCTTGATCCAGCGGTAGGTGGCCTCGAAGTTGGTGCCGTCGCCCGCCTCGTTGCCCAGGGACCAGACGATCACCGAGGGGTGGTTTTTGTCGCGCTCCACCAGCCGCCGGGTGCGGTGGAGGTGGGCCGGGAGCCACTCCGGCTTGTTGGCCAGGGTCTTGTCGGCGTCGAAGCTGACGCCGTGGGACTCGATATTCGCCTCGTCGATGACGTAGAGACCGTGTGCATCGCACAGGTCGTACCACTCCTCCCGGTTGGGGTAGTGGCTGGTGCGCACCGCGTTGATGTTGAACTGTTTCATCAGGCGGATATCCTGGAGCATGAGCGCCTCGTCCACGACCTTCCCATCGGTGGCGCTCCACTCGTGGCGGTTCACGCCTTTGATGACCAGGGGCACGCCGTTGAGCAGGAGCTTGCCGTTCCGCACCTCGACGGTGCGAAAGCCCACCCGGCAGCCCGTGGCCTCGATCACTCGGCCCGCCGCATCCTCGAGGACGATGACCAGCCGGTAGAGACTGGGCGTCTCGGCGGTCCAAGGCGCAGGCGCCGCGATTGTCTCATCGAACGCAACCTCGGCGTCGCCGTCCGCCGGCAGCTCCACCGGTCGAACCGGGGCGGCCAGCGGCAGCGTCCGCCCCTCGCCGTCAAACAGAGCCAGCCGCACGGCGCCGCGGACCGCCGCCGTCGTGTGATTGCGCAAGGAAACGGCAACGTCCAGCCGCCCGTCGCGGTAGGCCGAATCGAGGCCAGCCCGGGCAAAGAAATCGCGGATCCGCACCGAAGGCGTCGCGACGAGCCAGACCGGCCGCTCGATGCCGCTGACGCGCCACATGTCCTGCGCCTCCAGGTACGTCCCGTCGCTGTAGCGGTACACCTCGACGGCCAGGAGATTTTCACCCGGCGCCACGTGGCCCGTCACGTCGAACTCGGCCGGGCTCTTGGAGTCTTTGCTGAAGCCCACGTAGCGGCCGTTGAGCCAGACATGGTACGCGGAGTTGACCCCGTCGAACCGGAGGAACATCCGGCGGCCGTTCCACTCGGCCGGCAGTGTAAACGTGCGGCGATAGGAGCCCACCGGATTGTCGTCGTGGGGCACCCGAGGCGGATCGGCAGGGAAGGAGTTGGCCGAGTCGTAGTAGTGGGGCACGCCGAAGCCGCGGAACTCCCAGTTGGCCGGGACGGGGAAGTCGATCCAGCTGCCAGCGTCGAAGTCCACCCGGTAGAAATCCGCGGGACGGAGGTCCGGCCGGGGCGACCAGTGGAATTTCCACGGACCGTCCAGCCCCCTCACCCACGGGGATGGTCCGCCGGCCCGGGCGGCGTCCGGGCTGTCGTACGGCACGAAGGTGGCGCGGGGCGCTTCGGCGTTGCGCTCCTGGACGTTCAGGTTCTCCCAGTCATGCAGCGTCGCGGGCGCCGCCGGGTGCGGCGCCGCGGCCACGGCGGCCAGCAGGCCGGCCAACACGGCAGTCAGTGCTTCACGGCGCACGGAGTTATTCCTCCTTGCACGCTCGTCACGGCGTGCGGGCGGGATGCACCCGTCGATAGATCGCCACGGGACCAATCCGGCCGTCCAGCATGTACGACCGGTTCAAGTGCGCGTCCAACGCCTCATAGTACTCCGGCCGCCCCAGGCCGTACTCGCGCGCGGTGACAACGAAGGCGGGTTGCCGCTCCATGATCCGGTGCAGCTCCAAGATTCCGTCGACACCCGCGATCCGGTCCATCTCCTCAAAACCGATCACGAACGGAGGCCCGACATACCGCGTCGGAGGATCCACGTGCAACAGGAAATAGATCACGTGGTGATAGTCGGCAACATAGATCGTCTCGCCAGGTCGCAGCCGGGCGCGCAGGTAATCGGCCACCTCCGCGGGTGTGTCCCAATACTGAAACAAACGCACCGGCGGCTTGGCCACCGTGTGCGCCACGGAGAAACGGTACGCTGCATAGACCTGCCAGCCGAGGGGCAGAACCACCAGCAGGGCGACAGCGACCTGCGCCACTCGATCCAGCCGCCCCGCCCGCTTGAGCCACCTCCACACAGCCTGCAGATAATCTGCGCTCAACAGGCACAAGCCCGGGAAGAGTGGCAGGTAGTAGTGGTGGTAGAAGGAGCGTGTCGACAGAATGGCGAGGAAATCCAATATGATCCACAGGATGCAGGTCGTACGGAACCGGGGGAAGCTCTCTCGGCCGCGAAGCACTCCAAACACCTGGGCTCCAAAACAGATCCAGAGCAGCGGGTGCGTGCGAAATTGGTGGATCAGGGAGTCCGCCACCACTCGCAGATCCCACCGGATCAGCACGGCCCGGGTGGAATTGGCGACGAAATTGGCGTCCCAGTATTGCGGCCAGATCCCGCAGAGCCAGATGACCAGAACCACCAGCAGGCTGACCGCGCCGAATGCGGCACAGGTGATCAGCAGGGCGGTGCGCGCCGATCGGTCTCGCAATACCCGCCGGCCCCCGGGCGGTACGCACAGAACATAACCCGCCAAACCGGCCAGAGTGTCGGTCAGGGCGAAGTACTTGACCTGAAACGCCAGGCCGAAACATACTCCGGCCCAAGCCATTCTGGCGAATCCATCGTCTTCATGACGGGCTTTCGCCAGCAGCAGCCAGACTCCCGACAGAGCGAAGAACATGAAGATGTGCTCGGAATTGGAGGACAGGCCGCCATTGGTCAGGGAAACAACCAGATACAGCAGCCCCGCCAGCATGGGTCGGCCGTCCGGCCAGAACTGCAGTCCGATGCGGCGGATCATGAACGCGTTGCCGGCCGTGAAAACCACCGCCAGCAGACGAATGGAGAAGACGGAATCGCCTGAGATGAATTGAACGCAAGCGTAGACCAGGTACAACAGCGGCGGCTTGTTGTCCCATATCTGGGTGTAAGGGAGATGACCGTGCAGCAGGCTGCTGGCCAGCAGGGCATAGGTCGTCTCGTCCCAGTCAATGACGGTGAGAAAAAACGTGTGGACGCGACTGACGGCCGCCAGCGCGAGGAATAGGGCGAAAACTTTGATCTCTGTGGACCGGACTGTGATGGTCACCGGATCCACGCCCTCCACATTCTCATTGAGTGTGCGCCGATTATACAGCATTCGGCGACCCCGCGGCGTTCATTCCGTCAGAACAAAGCGCCGGACAGACGGTCAATCTGTCCGGCGCGTATTCATCCAGCTGCTGCGACTGTGCGAAGCGGGCATCCCCGGACGCCACGCGCCGCGATCACCAGTCACTCCGATCCTGCGGAACCACGCGGCGGAGCACACCGGGATCGGCAGTCGAAGTCTTACTTCTTGGTGTGCTGGTTGCGTCTCATCTTGTGCTTGCGCTGCCTTCTGAGCTTGCCGGCGCGCTTACGCTTCTTCTTCAGTACGCTGCCCATCGGTGACCTCCGTCTAAACTTAGCCACGCAAAGGCGGTGATTGTACCACAAGAGGTGCGGGGCTGTGCTATACTTTTTGGGATTTTTTCTCAAGGAGGATACCCGGTGAGCGCGCGCAAACAGAAGCAGCCGGCCGGCGGCGGACGCGTTCTGCAGTCCCAGCCCATCGACGGCCGCGAGACCACCCCCGAGCTGTTGCAGAAGGCGTTCCTGGCCTACGGCGGCCGGGAGCTGCGGACCGCCTGGGAGCTGCTGGAGCGGGCCGTCCGCGAGGACTACACCATCGTGCTGACCATGTCCGGGGCCATGACCCCGGCCGACCTGGCCCGCTCTTGCCTCAATCCGCTTCTGGAGCGCGGCGTGGTGGACGTCCTTTGCACCACCGGCGCCAATCTGTACCACGACGCCCACCGGAGCCTGGGCCACATCCTCCGTGAGGGCTCGCCGGCGGTGGACGACCGGGTGCTCCGCAAGGAACAGATCATCCGCATCTACGACATCTTCTTCAACGAGCAGGTGCTCCTTGAGACCGACCAGTTCTTCAGCCGCGTCCTTGCCGCGCCTGAGTTTCAGCGGCCCATGACCACCTCCGAGTGCCACTTCCTGCTGGGTCGATATCTCCGGGAGGTGGAGGAGCGACTGGGCCGCGCGGACAATCCCAGTCTGCTTGCCACCTGCCACCGACTCGAGGTGCCCATCTTCTGCGGCGCGCCGCAGGACGGCTCCATCTTCCTCAACGTGGTCAAGCTGGCCCGGCTGCTGGGCGATGCCTTCCGCTTCCGTCTGGACCTGGCCGCCGACGTGTTCGAGTACGCCGCGTTCCAGTACCTGGCCAAGTCGGCCGGCTCCCGCAAGATGGCGGTGATCATCTTGGGCGGCGGCGTGCCGAAGAACTACACCCTCCAGGGCGAGCCGCTCATGAGTCAGATCCTGGAGATCGACGTGGGCGGCTTCGACATCGACATCCAGATCAGCGACGCCAATGTCCACACCGGCGGCCTCTCCGGCTGCCCAGCGGGCGAGGGACACACCTGGGGCAAGACCACCGCCGAGTATGTGGTCAACAGCGTTTACTGCCACGGTGACGTCACCCAGCTCTTCCCGCTGCTGGTCCACGCTTTGGCCCAGTCGGGGCTGCGGCGTGAACCGCGCCGGCTCATGGCCCGGCGGGAGGAGGCGGTGGCGCACCTGGCTGCCGCGGTCGAGGAGCGGCGCACCGGACTCGCCGCCGGCCTGGAGGGACGCCCATGACCCGGCGCTCCGGCCACAGCGACCGCGACCGGATCGCCGTCGTGGGCGGCGGGCCCGCCGGGCTTTCGGCCGCGCTCACCGCGGCGCGACTGGGCCTGCCGTGCGTGTTGTTCGAAAAGGGTGAGATCGGCGGGAACATCCAGTGCGCCGAGGGGATCTACGACCCGGCCGGCGTCCTGACCATGGACAAGGCGTTCATCCGCACGCGGATCCGCCACGCGCGGCTGCACGTCAACGGCCGGTCGTTCACCTTCGACATCGGCTCACGCAACCGTTTCTTCGTCATCGACCGCGGCGAATGGCAGGCGGAGCTGGGGCGGCGGGCGCGGGCCGCCGGCGTGGCGGTGCGCGAGGGCGAGCGCGCGGACCCGTTTGCGCTGCAAGACGACTTCCGGGCGGTGGTGGACGCGCGCGGGATGTACGCCTTCTACTCCCGCTGGCACGAGTTCGATCCGCCTCCCGGCTTCGGCCTGCAGTGGACGCTGGAGGGCGACTTCTCCGCCTGGGCAAACACCATCGACGTCAAGATCCTCGAGGAGCAGCCGGGCTACTTCTGGATCTTCCCCAAGGGCACCCGTCAGGCCAACGTGGGTTTCGGCTGGCTGACCCGGCCCGCCGCGCCGCCGTGGGAGATCCTGGAGGGCTACCTCGAAGCGAACGGTATCGCCGGCTACCGGCGCGTGCGCAAGATCGGCGGCTTCCTGGTGGGCACCTGTCCCCAGCCGCCGTTCGCCGGCAAGGTGATCCGGACCGGCGACGCGGGCGGTTTCGCCTCGGCCCTGCACGGCGGCGGCATCGACGCCGCCTGGCTCACGGGCCGGCTGGCGGTGGAGACCGTCGCCCGCGGCGAGCCGGCGCACTTCCTCCGCGAGCTGAACCGGAAGCTGGGCTTGATGCGCTGCGTGGAGCAGCGGGTGATGGACAAGTGGCTGGCCGAGGGCCCGGCGGCGCTGGAGCGCGCCGGGCGGCTGCTCGAGGAGAACGGGCCGCTGCTCCGGGCCTCGGTGCGCTTCATCACCTCCGGGCTGCTAGGCGCGGCGGTGCGTCGCGTCTTCCAGGGCGCCATGCCGCGGGAGTTCTACCGGCTGACGGATCAGATCTGATCCCTTCTCCGACTGTGTGTCAGGGATTCCCGGCCGACGGGACGCGTTCCCAGAGCCGCAGCCGCGCGGCGCGCTCCGCCGGCAGCCCGACGTCAGCCGGCCATGGCCGCGGGGCGTAGTGCCGCGCCAGGTACGGCCGCCAGAGCCGCTCGAACCGCTCCACCGCGGCGGGGTTGTCCGATCGCAGCGCCTCGTAGACGGGATGATCCCCCGTCACGACAAACCGCGGTCGCCGCCGCTCCAGGTCGGCGAAGAACATCTCCAGCGCCCCGTCCGGCAGGGGATCCCGCACCAGTTGCGGCCACCAGAAGAATCGCACGGCCGGGTTGCGCCGGGCGTAGAAGTAGATGTCGATATCCGCCGCCCAGACCAGCAGCGCCCCGCCGAGCGGCGCCTGGCGGGCGAGCCAGCGGCCGATCCGCGCCGGCTCGTAACCGGATTCCGCCACCCAGCCGGGCCGCGCGGCGAAGACCGCCACGCTCTGCGCCGCCGCAGTGGCTACCGGCCAGGCCGTCACCGCCACCCCGGCCAGCAGGCCGGCCGCCGCGGTCCGCCACCGGATCGGCTCGGCCAGGAGCGCTCCGGCCAGCAGGGCCAGCACCGGGATAATGAGCTGGAAGTAGTGGTCCAGAAACTTCAGCGGTCCGGCCACCGCCAGCGCCGAGCCGGCCAGCCAGAGAAACAGGAACCGGCGCGCCTCCGGTTCGACCGACCGGAACCGTGCGGGGCGGGCCGCCAGCCACCCGGCGCCGGCCGCGGCAGCGAGGATCAGGAACCACCGGGTCGCGGCAAACTCCCGAATGAAGCCGGTGGAATAGTTCAAGAAGAGCCGCCAGAAATCGTGGACGGCGTACCGGGCGTTGTAGCCGAACGTGATCCGGAAGAAGTCGCTCAGCACACCCTGCCCCGCGCACCAAGCGAGGCACGCCGCCGGCGCCGCGGCCAGTCCGGCGGCGAAGGCGACCAGGACCGCCGGGCGCCGGCCGGCGGCGGCGCCCGGCGGCGCCGCAAGCGCCAGCCAGACGGCGATCGCCGCCATGGGGAAAGCCACCACGTACTTGTTCATGAACGCCAGTCCCAGCAGGACACCCGCGCCGGCGGCCGTCCAGGCGGGGGCGCGCGCCATCACCCGGGAGAACAACAGCCGGATCGCCGCAAGCTGGCAACAGACCAGGAAGACCTCCGAGTTGAAGGAGACGGCGCCGAACGAAGCGGTGTAGGCGTTGTAGAGCCACGCAGCGCCCAGCCCGGCCCACCAGCCAAACAGGCGGCGGCCGAGTGAGAGCACCAGCAGGGTGTTGGCCAGGCCGAGCAGGATGCCGGCGGCGTGGATGGCTTCCGGGCAGTGGGCAATGGATTGGACACCCAGGTAGAGCAGGTACTGGACCGGCGGTTTCTGATCCCAGACGTCCGCATAGAGCCGGCCGCCCCGGGCCAGCACGTCCGCCACGACCATGTAGCCCGTCTCGTCGATGCCGATCAGCGGTTCCCGCAGGTACCCCACCCGCATGGCGAGAAACAACAGCGACAGCAGCACCCAGGCGCCGACACGCGCCATGGCGCGCTCCGGTTGCCCGCCGCCGCAAGGGGAATCCGCCGGGTGGATGTCCATGCTCCGGCTCAACCGCGGTCTAATCGGTCAACAGGACCAGCAGGGCCAGATCCCGCACGGTGATTCGGCCGTCGTCGTCCAGGTCGGCAGTGCACTCGCTGCGCAGGAATTCCCCTTCCCCGGCGGCCAGATTCCCGCCGAGCAGCGCCTCGAGGAGGGCCACGTCCACGGCGTTGAGGACGCCGTTGCCGTCGAGGTCGCCGGCCCGGAAGTCGTAGGCCGCGCAGTCGGGCTCCGACCGGGCGATTTGCACGTCATCCACGTACCAGCCGCCGCCCACCTTCGTGGAGCTGTCGCAGGCGAGGCGGAAGCGGAGCCATACCGTCTGCCCGGCCCAGGCGGAGAGATCGACCCGCACCCGGGTCATGGCGCCGAATCCCCCGCCCGACCAGGCGGGCCGGCCGAGGATCGGCGACTCATAATTGATGGAGACGGTGGCGTTGTACCCCCCCTCGACCATGGCTGCGCCGAGGTCGGTCCAGGCGGCCAGATCAGTGGACGCCTCCAGCACCGCCCCGTCGTAGGCGGACGATCCGCTCTCCAGATAGTACGTGTGCCAGAAACTCAGCTCGAACAGCGAACCGGCGGGCAGTTCCAGGGGACCCCAGATCAGGTAGTCGTCGTTTTTCTTGTCGCGGTCGAACGCGCGCCAGACCGTCGGCCCGGCGTGGTAATAGCTCGCCGCCACGCGCTCCCAGTACGAGACCATCCCCGGCCCGTGATCCACTTCCCAGAGCGAGCCGCCGGCCTCCATGTCGTCGGCGACCAGCGTGGAGTCGACGGTCTGGCCCACGGGCAGGATGTAGGCCAGTCGCTGGACGTGGGTCCCGAACCGGCACTCCAGCTCCAGCGCCAGGCCGACGCCGCACGCCGCGCCGTCGCGGATCCGGAACAGGAACGGCACGCCCGGCGCCACGGCCGCGCCGCCGGCCGCGGGCGCCGCGTAGTGCGCCTTGCCGCGGTAGACCACCAGGTCATCCGGCGCAGCGAGCGTGACCAGGAGCTCCCCGGACGACGCCGCACCGGTGTTCTGAATGGACACCGCCAGCGTGACCAGTTCGCCCGGTTCGGCAATGCCGTTGCCGTTCCCCTCAACCTCCGCCAGCACCCGGCCGGCGGTCTCCAGGAACGGACCTTGGGCGCGGCAGTCGTCGACGGAGAAGATGCCGGGCCGGAGAAACTCCTGGCAGATTTCAAAGACATGGGCGCCGCCGTAAAGCGCCTGGTCGGCGTCGATCATGGCCAGGGCGCCGTTGCGGAAGGTGTTCTGCGCGGCAGCCGGCATGAGGAAGTGGCTCTGCAGCACAATCCGGTCGGCGACCTCCTGGCCGAGCTGCAGAAACAGGTTTTTCAGCGCCGTGGACCAGTACGCGCTGTCGCCGTAGATGTCGTTGGTCCGGTCCTCGGGGTAGCGCATGTCGTCATGATCGATCCGACGCAGGTATTCGGCGGGCGGGGTATAGCCCTTCGCGTCCCACTCGCCGATGTGAAACGGGTTGTAGCCGCTGGTCACGCTCAGGTCGTAGGTCCGGCTGAACGCCCAGTAGTCCGAGAATCCCTCGCCGATGGCCCCCGACTCCACGATGGCGTTGCTGAATGCGAGGGGATTCGAGGTGTCCTGAATGGCGTGGCCGTATTCGTGGAGGATGATATCGGCGTCCTCGGCGTCGTCGACACCGCCGTCGCCGTAAGCAATGTAGCGAGTGCTGCCTTGCCGCACGAAATGGGAGTTGTCGGCGCCGTCGAGCCCGTGCACGTCCACCGGGAGGGGAAAGTGGACAATGGTGTCGAAGCCCAGCCACTGGATGTACCGCTGGGCCGAATCGATCCAGTAGTAGGCCATCACGGCCTCAAATCCCGCCGGGTCCCGCGGATAGTCGAACACGGGCGACGGTTCCGCCGGCGGCGCCGTCAGGGGGGGCTCGTCGGTGCGGCTCACGATCTGCACCCACGGCCCCGCCAGATGATAGCCCTGCGGGTCAGGGTCGGCGAGTTCCGCCAGCACCACGTCGAGGTAGGCAGGGAGGAACAGGCTGCCGTCCGAGTTGTCCCGCAGGCTGGAATTGTTCAGGTAGTTCACCGGATTGGGCTGGAACACACGGCCGCTGCCGTCGGCGTACCAGACGTCGGAGGACGCGCCCAGCACGCGGAGCGGCGCGCCGCCCACCCAGAGGGTCCAGCGGGCCAGCGGTTCCTCCGTCACCAGGCAGAACTCCCGTACCGCGAGCGGCCGGCCCGCTTCGATGAAGTACGCCTCCTGCTCCGCCGTCAGCATCGCCGTGGCGGGCAGCGGTTTCTCGACCAGCGGTTTGGGCCAGGCCGAACGGAGGACCCGCTCGGCGAACGCGTCGGCGGCCAGGTCGAGCGCCGCCGTCCGGTCGGGAAAAACCTCCGGCCATGCGGGGTCCGGGAGCATGGGCATGCGCTGGGCCAGCGTCACCCGACCGGCGGCGTCCAGATGCACGCTGATCCGGCCGTTGACCACCGGCCGGCCGGCGTGCCAGAGGTCCAGATCCACGTGGCGTCCGGCGGGTGACCGGCGCTCCCCCACGGGCTGGTACTGCGCCAGCTCGGCGCCGAGCCCCAGCCAGGCGGCGTGGTCGGCCAGGAAGCGGCGGGCGGCCGCCGCGGGCTCGCCTGCGTACCGCACAGGATCCGTCGGACGGACTTGCAGGGGCAGCGCCGTCTCCGGGCAGCGCTCCACCCGGAACGACCGGCCGCCGGCGTTCACTGTCTCCGTCGCCGCGGCCGCCGCCGTCGCCAGTCCCAGTGCTGCAACCGCCGCAATCGCCGCCCGCTGCCATATCCTCATTGCCGTTACCTCGCTGCAGGGTATCCCGGGTGTCCGGGTGCCTTCGTGTCCGGTCTATAGATGTGTCCGGACAGCCGAAAGTTGATCGGTTACCGGCGCGTTCCGTCCCAACTCAGGACGGCAGCGGCAGGTTGAGCCGTTCCACGCCGGTGGCGCGACCGGTCTCGGGGTCCACCTCGACCACCAGCGCATTGAGCCGGTGCCCGCGGGTCTCCGGGGTGAACTTGCTCGGCAGGTGGAACAGAAACCGCTGAATGGAGCCCTCCACGTCCATGCCGATGACCGAGTCGTGGGGGCCGGTCATGCCGAGGTCGGTGATGTACGCCGTGCCGTCCGGCAGGATCCGCTCGTCGGCGGTCTGGACGTGGGTGTGGGTGCCGAACACCGCGCTCACCTTGCCGTTGAGAAACCAGCCCATGGCCACCTTCTCCGAGGTGGCCTCAGCGTGGAAATCCACGAAGATGATGGGTGTGCGGCGCCGCAGCTCGGGCAGCACCGCCTCGACGCCGCGGAAGGGACAGTCGATGGGCGGCATGAACACCCGGCCCTGCAGGTTGATCACCGCCACGGGCACGCCGATCTGCGAGTCGACGACGGTGAAGCCCCGGCCGGGCACGCCCGGCGGGTAGTTCAGGGGACGGAGCAGCCGGTCGGTCTGGTTGAGCAGATCGTACGCCTCTTTCCGGTCCCAGATGTGGTTGCCCGTGGTCATCACGTCGATCCCGAGGGGCATGAGCTCCTGGAACTTCTCGGGAATCATGCCGAAGCCGCCGGCGGCGTTCTCGCCGTTGGCGATGGTGAAGTCAATCCGGTATTCGCTCTGCACCCGGTGCAGCATTTCGCGGAGTACCCGCCGCCCCGGCCGCCCCATGACATCGCCCACACACAGCACGCGCATCGCTTCCTCCCGCTGTTGGGCCGGCCGGCACCCCGGCCGGAGTTCTACTTGGCGTACTCGACGAACCGCCGCTCCCGGATCACCGTCACCTTGATCTGGCCCGGGTACTGCAGGTCGCTCTCGATCTTCTTGGTCAGGTCCTTGGCCATCCAGAACGCCTGCTCGTCGCTGATCTTGTTGCTCTCGACGATGACACGGATCTCGCGGCCGGCCTGCAGCGCGTAGGCCTTGGCCACGCCGGTGAAGCTGTCGGCGATGTTTTCGAGCTTCTCGAGGCGCTTGATGTACGACTCGAGGATTTCGCGGCGGGCGCCCGGCCGGGCGGCGGACACCGCATCGGCCACCTGCACCAGCACCGCCTCGACGCTCTGGAAGTCCACGTCGAAGTGATGCGCCTCGACGGCGTGCAGCACTTCGGGTTTCTCGCCGCTCTTGCGCAGCAGTTCCACACCGAGCTGGGTGTGGGTGCCCTCCACCTCCCGGTCCAGCGACTTGCCGATGTCGTGGATGAGGCCGGCGCGCCGGGCGACCCGCTCGTCGGCGCCCACCTCCTGCGCCAGCATGCCGGCGATGTGCGCCACCTCCTTCGCGTGCTCCAGCACGTTCTGGCCGTAGCTCGACCGGTAGTGCAGGCGGCCCAGGAGCTTGAGCACGTCGGGGTGGAAATCGTGGAAGCCCATCTCGAAGGCGGCCTCCTCGCCGATTTCCAAAATCTTTTGCTCCATTTCGGCCTTGACCTTGTCCACGATCTCCTCGATCCGCGCCGGATGGATCCGGCCGTCGGTGATGAGGCGCTCGATGGCGATCTTGGCGATCTCGCGGCGATACGGGTCGAAGCCGGACAGGATGACCGCCTCCGGGGTGTCGTCGACGATCAGGTCGATCCCGGTGGCGATCTCCAGGGCGCGGATGTTCCGCCCCTCACGGCCGATGATGCGGCCCTTCATTTCGTCGCTGGGCAGATCCACCACCGACACCGTGGTCTCGATGGTGTGCTCCACGGCGCAGCGCTGGATGGACGTGGACAGGATCTTGCGGGCCAGACTGTTGGCGCGGTTCCGGGCGTCGTCCTCGATCTGCTTCACCAGCGCGGTCGCGTCGCGCCGCGCCTCCTCCTGGAGCATGTCCACCAGTTGCTGCTTGGCCTCGTCGCGGGTCATGCCGGCCACCTTCTCCAACTGCTCCTGCTGCACCCGGCGGAGCTCCTTCACCTTCGTCTCCTCTTCCTTGATCCGGACCTCGCGCGAAATGAGCCCGTTCTCCCGGTTGGCCTGGTCTTTCTCCTTCTTGTTGAGCTGCTCCTCGCGCCGGCCGAGCGCCTGGTCGCGCTGGGTGAGCTTCTGCTCGGTCGCGGCCAGCTCCTTCCGCTTTTCCTTGACCTCCGCCTCGTGCTCGCTGCGGAGCTTGAACAGCTCGTCCTTCCCTTCCAGGACCTTCTCACGCTTGATCTGCTCGGCATCGCGGCGGGCCCGGGTGACGATCTCGTCGGCCTGCGCCTGCGCGGCGCGGAGCCGCTCGGCAACCACTCGGTTCTTCAGGCGGAGGTACGCAACCAGCAGGACCGTTCCGACTACGGCCACGGGGGCCGCAATGATCAGCGCCGTATAGAATGCGTTCATGGGCGTCTCCTTCGGGCAATATGTACACAGACCCGCGGGGGTCCTTGTTCTCACAAGTTGTCCGGGAAACCGTTCCGAAGAAGATCAGGCGGCAAAAAGCTGCAACGGTGCGGGGCGAATCGTTGTGGTCCGGCAGTTCAAAGTGGGTGTCTGTTCAGCACTTCAGGCTTCCTTCCCGCAGAAGGCTTGCACACCGTGCCGAAACTCTAAACTCCCGTCCATTCTCATCGCAGACCCAATTGGAATCACCCCGCACGCGTTGCAGGTCAAGGTCGTTTCGGTGCCGGATCGTTGAACTGATCCAGGATCTTCACGAATTCGGCGCTCTTGCGGCCCACGAACTGGTTCAACTCGCGATGTTGCTTGCGAAGCTGAAAGTAGTCGTCGGCGATCTGGAACGCCGCGAGCAGAGCCAGCCGGTGCGAGTCGATGATGTTCGAGGCGCGCTGGAGCTGTGTCATGCGCTCCTCGACGAAGCTCGCCAGTTCCTTGACGTACGCCTCGTCGTTCACGTCCTGGATGTTGAACACCTGGTTCAATATCTTGATCTGCACCGATCCTTGCCCTCGCGCGGTTACTGTTCGCTCTCCAAACCATCGAGGCGCTCGATGAGCGCCCTGAGTTTTTCCGCGATCTTCTCCTTTTCTTCCCGGACTGTCACCATCATCGTCTCAATCGTCCGGCAGCGCTCTTCCAGTTCGCGATACCGGCGTTGAAAATCGGATAATTCCTCCTTCAATGCTGAGTTTTGCGACTGCAAGTTCTTGAAAAACTCGCTCACTCGGTAGATCTTATCTTCCAGATGGGCGAAGCGCTCCAGCCCATCCGGTTCTTTTTTCTCGCTCATGCCGCCCCTATCGAAACTGGGCTTGGAAACGTTTCCGCAGGCTCGCGGCGGCACGTTCCCGGAGGCGGTCAGCCTCCTCGTCGGTCAGGGTGCGCTCGGGATGTTGAAAGACCAGCCGGACGTTCATGGCCTTGCGGCCCGGGGGGATGTCGGCCCCCCGATAGAGGTCAACGAGCTTAACCTCCGCTAACTCAGGCATTTTCAACTCAATGACCGACATTTTAATTGTACTAAAACTGATCCCGATGTCAACGACAAAGGACATGTCGCGGTCCACGAACGGGTACCGCGGCAGGGTGCGGAAGGCGAATGACCGGTCGATCCCCGCCGCCAGCCGCTCGAAGAGCAGCTCGGCCACGAACACCTTGCGCTTGAATTTGAGCTTCTGGGCCAGCAGTTCGTTGAGCTGGCCGATGTAGCCGACGACTTCGTCCCCCAGCCGGATCCAGGCCGCCGCCCCCGGCTGCAGGAAGGCCGCGTCCCCGGCCTCGTCGAACGTCACCGCCGGAACGTTCAGGCGGTCGCACAGGCCTTCGATTACGCCTTTGAGGCGGACGAAATCCGCCGGCACTCCGGCGGCGGACCAGTGCGCGGGCAGCCACTGGCCGTACGCGCCGAGGGCCAGCCGGACCGGCTCCACGTGCCCGTCCCCGCGGCGGCCGTACACCGCGGCCACCTCGAAGAGGCGGACGTCGGCGTTGTAGTTGTTCTCGTTGAACTTGAGCGCGGCCACCATCCCCGGCAGCAGGCCCTGGCGGAGGAACGGCTCCCCTTCGTCCAGCGGGTTGTCCACGCGGACCGGTTCGCCGTCAGGCGCCCAGAGGAGATCGGCGTCGCGCGCGACGCTGGCGAAATTCGGCGTCAGGACCTCCTGCAGACCGGACTCCTTGAGGAACTGCCGGGCCGCGGCTTTCTCCCCGGCGAGCTGGCGCGACACCGGTCGTGTCGGATGGAGCGGCAGGGTGGAGGGGATGCGGTCGTAGCCGTGCAGCCGGGCGATCTCCTCGATGAGATCCACTTCCAGGCCCACGTCGACGCGGTGGGCGGGCGGCCGGACGAGCCAGCCGTCGGGCGCCGCCGCCACATCGAACCCCAGGCGGCGGAGCATCGCGTCGACGGGGAGACCGGCGACGGAGATGCCCACCAGCCGCTCGATCCGGCCGCGGCGCAGGGCGATGACGGGCGGCGACCAGGGGCGCGGGCAGACGTCCACCACGGGCGAGACCGCCGCGCCGCCGGCGAGCTCCAAAATCAGCCGCGCGGCCCGCCGCAGGGCGATCGGCGCCATCGCCACGTCCGCGCCCCGTTCGAAGCGGTACGACGCCTCGGTGCGCATCTCCAACGTCCGGGCGGTCCGGCGGACCGACGCGGGTTGGAACCAGGCGCTTTCCAGCAGGATGTCGGTGGTCGTGTCGGCCACCTCGCTCGCCGCGCCGCCCATCACGCCGGCGATCCCCACCGGCTGTCCGGCGTCGGCGATGACCAGCATCTCCGGGGCGAGGGCGCGGATGCGGCCGTCGAGAGTCTGGATTGTCTCCCCGGCGCGGGCCCGGCGCGCGATCAGGCACCCGCCGGCCAGCTTGCCGAAATCGTATGCGTGGAGCGGATGGCCCAACTCCAGCAGGATGTAGTTGGTGATGTCCACCAGGTTGTTGATGGGGCGCTGGCCCACCGCGAGGAGCCGCTCCTGGAGCCACTGAGGCGACGGCGCCACGCGGACGCCGGTGATGCGCACCCCGCAGAAGCGGGCGCACAGATCCGGATCCTCGATGGTGATGGCCGGCGCCGGGGCGGGGTCCCGGCCGGCGTCCAGCGCGGCGGGCGCCGGCAGCCGCAGCGGCTCGTGATACAGGGCGCTGAGCTCCCGAGCGATTCCGAGGTGGCTGAGGCAGTCGGGGCGGTTGGCTGTGACGTCGATCTCGATGAGGGTGTCGTTGGGCAGCCGCTCCACCGCGTCGACGGGCAGGCCGAGCATGGACAGATCGGCCGCCAGCCGGTCGGGCGGCTCGTCCAGGGCGATGAGATCGGCCATCCAGTTGCAGCTGATTTTCATGGTGTGCGCTCTCCTTCGCGGCCCGTCAGAAGCGGTAGAACTGGTTCAGGAACCGGACGTCGTTTTCCCAAAACATCCGGATGTCGGGGACGCCGTACCGGAGGATGGCGACCCGGTCGATGCCCATGCCGAAAGCGAAGCCCGTGTAGCGCTCGCTGTCCACGCCGCACGCGTCGAAGACGTGCGGATGGACCATGCCGGCGCCCAGGATCTCGATCCAGCCGCTCCCCTTGCAGATGCGGCAGCCGCCGCCGCCGCAGAAGAAGCAGCTCACGTCCACCTCGGCGCCGGGCTCCACGAAGGGAAAGAAGCTGGGCCGCAGGCGGATGCGGGCGTCGGCGGCGAAGCACTCCCGGGCGAAATGCTCCAGTGTGCCCTTCAGGTCGGCCAGCGAGACGCCCTCATCCACCACCAGCCCCTCGATCTGGTGGAAGATCGGAAAGTGAGTGGCGTCGGGCGTGTCCTTGCGGTACACCTTGCCGGGGGCGATGACTTTGAGCGGCGGCGCCACGGTCTGCATGGTCCGGATCTGAACCGGCGAGGTGTGCGTACGCAGCAGGAAGGATCCGCCACCGATGAAGAAGGTGTCCTGTGCATCGCGGGCCGGATGGTCGGGCGGAAAGTTCAGGGCGCCGAAGTTGAAGAAGTCGGTCTCGATCTCGGGCCCCTCGGCGATGACGTAGCCCATCCGCTCGAAGATGCCGCAGATCTCGGCCTCCACCTGCTTGATGGGGTGCAGCGTGCCCCGGGCGACGGGGAAGCCGGGCAGCGTGACGTCGAGGCGCTCCTTCTCCAGCCGGTCCTGGTAGGCCGCCAGGCGGACCTGCCGGGCCAGCGCCTCCAGCCGGGTTTCGATGGCCGCCTTCAGCTGGTTGACCTCCTGGCCGAAGGCGGGCCGCTCGGCGGGCGGCAGGTCGCGCAGGCGCTTGAGCTGGAGGGTCAGGAGACCCTTCTCCCGTGACAGGTAGCGCTCCCGCAGCAGGCCGTAGGCCGCCTCGTCGCGGACCGTCCCGCATTCCGTCTCGAAACCATCCATGATTCGGGCCAGATCATCGCGCATCGAGGGCTCCTTGCAAAAAAAAACCGGCTGCACCGTAGCGGGACAGCCGGTTGATGTTCCTTTCAAACGAACTGAGGATTATGCCTGCTTGGCCACTGACACCAGTTCGGCGAAGGTGACCGGATGGTGCACGGCGAGTTCCGCCAGGACTTTCCGGTCGAGCTCCACACCGGCTTTTTTCAAACCGGACATAAATCGATTGTATGACAGGCCGTGCTCACGGGTGGCCGCATTGATCCGGATGATCCAGAGCGACCGGAATTCGCGCTTGCGCTGCCGCCGGTCGCGGTAGGCGTAACCCAGCCCTTTTTCGACAGTCTCCTTGGCGGTGCGGTACAGGCGGTTCCGTGACCCCCGGTAGCCCTTGGCCAAGGCCAGGATCTTCTTTCGGTTCAGCAGTCTCTTGTTTCCACGCTTCACTCGGGGCATGACAGTACTCTCCTCGGCGCCTTCAGATTTGGAGCATTTCCTTGACGCGGCCCAGGTCGGCGCCGGCGACGAGGCCGGTCTGGCGGAGGTTGCGCTTCCGCTTGCGGGTCTTCTTCGTCAGGATGTGGCTCTTATGGCTGTGGCCGCGCAGCACCTTGCCTGTCGCGGTCACCCGGAAGCGCTTGGCAGCGCCTTTCTTCGTCTTCTGCTTCGTCTTCAGCTTGTGCACGGTCCAACTCCTTTGCGATGACACCAAGTTATGGCTTGTCGCGGAGCCGGCAACGGGGCTGGAGCCTGCTCCCGCGAAAAAACGGGCTAATTATAATGATTAATTCGTATCTGTCAATGGCCTTTCAGGCGGCGGTTCATTTTTTCGGCATGAGGTGCATCACCATCAGCCGGCCCTCCATCTCCGGCGGCTTGACCATCTCGGCCACCCCCTCGAGCTCCTCGACCAGCCGGGCCAGCAGTTCGTAGCCCAGTTCCGGGTACGCCATCTCCCGGCCGCGGAAGAAGACGCCGCACTTGACCCGGTTGCCTTCCTCGAGGAACCGGATGATGTGCTTTTTCTTGAACTCGAAGTCGTGGGTGTCGGTACGGGGTCGGAATTTCACTTCCTTGATCTGGACCACCTTCTGCTTCTTCTTGGCGTCGTGCTGCTTCTTCTTCTGCTGGTAGAGGAATTTCCCGTAGTCCATGACCTTGGCCACGGGGGGTTCGGCGTTGGGGGCGATTTCCACCAGGTCGACCTGCTTCTCGGTGGCGAGCGCCAGGGCCTGGGCGATGGGAACGACGCCGAGCTGCGCCCCGTCGCCGTCGATCAGCCGGACTTCCGGTGCGGTGATCTCCTCGTTGATGCGCACTCGGTCCCGGTTCTCGTTTTTGGGTGCTGGTTTAATTGACGTCCTCCTGACAAAGAGTTTACGGTTGCCGTAATTTAAGGTTTGATCGCGCGGCTGTCAATATGGGATTTGACCAGGTGCGCGAATTGGTCCAGGCCCATGGCGCCCAGGTCGCCCTCGTAGCGGTTGCGCACGGACACGGTCCCCTGCTCCTGCTCCCGGCCGCCGACCACCAGCATGAACGGGATCTTCTGAACCTGGGCCTCGCGGACCTTGTAGCCCACCTTCTCGTTTCGATCGTCGAGGCGGACGCGCAACCCGTCCGCCTGCAGGCGCGCGGTGACGGACCGGGCATAGTCGCCGAACTTCTCGCTCACCGGGATCACCCAGGCCTGCTCGGGACTCAGCCAGATGGGGAAGGCGCCTGCGTAGTGCTCCACCAGTGTGCCGAAGAACCGCTCCAGCGACCCCATGATGGCCCGGTGGACCATGAAGACGTGATGCTCCTTGGAGTCGGCGGCGACGTAGTTGACGTCGAACCGCCGCGGCAGGTTAAAGTCGAACTGCACGGTGCTGCACTGCCACTTGCGGCCGATGGCGTCCACGAGCTTGAAATCGATCTTGGGACCGTAGAACACCGCCTCCCCTTCCTTGCGCGTGTAGGAGATGCCGCGGATTTCCATCGCCTTGACCAGACCGGCCTCGGCCATCTCCCACTCCTCGTCGGTGCCGGCGTACTTGCCCTTGTTCTCCGGATCGCGGACGGAGAGCTCCACCTGGTACTGCTCGAACCCGAACGTCTGCATGAAGAACAGGCACAGGTCGAGCACGCCGCCGAGCTCGTCCACGATCTGGTCGGGGGTGCAGAAGATGTGGCCGTCGTCCTGGGTGAAGCCGCGGACGCGGAGCATGCCGTGGAGCACGCCGCTCTTCTCATAGCGGTACACCGTCCCCAGCTCGGCAAAGCGGACGGGCAGATCGCGGTAGCTGTGGAGCCGGCTCTTGTAGATCAGGATGTGCCCCGGGCAGTTCATGGGCTTGACCACGTACTCCTCCTCATCGATGGTGAGGGTGTACATGTTTTCCTTGTAGTAATCGAAGTGCCCGGACGTGCGCCACAGGTTGTGCCGCGCCAGATGGGGGATGGCCACCAGCTCGTAGCCGCGGCGGAAATGCTCGTTCTTCCAGAAGTCCTCGATGAGGTGCCGGATCAGGGCGCCCTTGGGATGCCAGTAAACGAATCCCGCCCCCGCGACGTCCTGGATGGAATAGAGGTCAAGTTCGCGGCCCAGCCGGCGGTGGTCCCGCTTGCGGGCCTCCTCGAGAAACGCCAGGTACGCGTCCAGCTCCGCCTGGGTCAGGAAGGCGGTGCCGTAGATGCGCTGGAGCTGCGGCCGCCGCTCGTCACCGCGCCAGTAGGAACCGGCGATGGACAGCAGCTTGAACACCTTGAGCGCGCCGCTCGACGCCACGTGGGGGCCGAGGCAGAAGTCGTACAGCGTGTCGAGCCGGTAGCATGACAGCGTCTCGCCGGCCTTCTCGTCGATGAGCTCGCACTTGAGCGCCTCGCCCATCTCGTCGAAGACGCGCTGTGCCTCCGCCAGCCCGATCACCGCGGGTTCGAACGGCAGGTCGCGCGCGGCCAGCTCCCGCATCTTCTCCTCAATCCGGGCCAGGTCCTCCTCGGTCAGAGCGTGGTCCATCTGGAAGTCGTAATAGAAGCCGTCCTCGGTGGCGGGGCCGATGCCCAGGTGGGTGCCGGGGAACAGATGCAGCACGGCCAGGGCCATGAGGTGGGAGGTGCTGTGGCGCAGAATGGTCAGGGCTTCAGCGGAATCGGCCACGACGCGACGTGTGCCGTCGCGCTCGATCACTTGGAGCATGGCTGGATTGTCCTCCGTGTCCGGTGCGGGAATGGGGCACTCCGATCGCATAAATAAAAAAATGGTAGGTGCGAGCGGATTTGAACCGCTGACCCCTTCCGCGTCAAGGAAGTGCTCTCCCCCTGAGCTACGCACCTACGCAAGGCGGCCAAATTATCAGACGGCGGGCGGGTTGTCAATCCATTTTTGGCTCGTGCGGCGTGACGGGCGGACGGATGCAGGCAAAACCGGAACATGGATCAGCTGGCACCGCGTTCGAACAGTTCCAGGATGCGCGGCGAAAGCATCGCCCGCACCAGCGGCGGCAGGGTGAAGCCGGCGGTCTGCCGGGCTTCGCGCAGGTGGCGGCGCCCCTCATCGAGCTGCTCGGCGGAGCGCTCCCGGGCCAGGTAGTACTCGCTGACGAGGGCCGCCCCGATGAAGAAGTTGGCCAAGCCGGCCTTCTCGGTGGAAAAACTCAGGTAGTTCTTCATGGAGGCCACCGACTCCGGATACTTGCCGAGGAAGTAATCGCGGATGCCGTTCTTGAGCAGGGTCTGATAGACCGCCTGGCCGGAGCCGGCGCTCTGGAGCATCCCCAGCAGCGTCTTCGCCTCGGAGTTGTTCGGGTCCAGCGCCAGCGCCTGCTGCAGGGACTGCAGCGCGGGCTCCTTCCGGCCGGCCTGGATGTCCCGCCGCGCGGCGGCCACCAGCTGGCCGATTTGGCCGGCCTGCTTGAGCTGCACCTCGATGCGGTCCAGGTAGCCCTGGATCTCGCGCCCCTGGTCGGGGCCGGCGGCGAGTTTGCGGGCATCCTGGAAATGGCGGCGCGCCCGCTCCCAGTTCCGGTCGTTGAAGGCCTTGACGCCGTCCTGATAATAGGCGGCGAAGGCGGCGCTCCGGTCGCCCAGCTCCTTCTTCCGCTTCTCCTCGGCGACCAGCCGCTGGACGGGTTCCAGCCCGGGGAAGCCGGGCTGCTCCGCCCGGATGGCGACGAGGATCTCCTCGGCCTGCGACGGGTTGACGGACGCCAGCCGGCGCGCGTCATCGAGGCGCCGCTGCAGGTTCACATGAGCCTGGCAGCGGTCGATCAGATCCAGCAGGTTCGGATAATCGGGCTTCTTCTTGTAGATGGACTGGTAGCGCTCGAGGGCGGCGGCCCAGTCGCCCCTGCGGAAGGCCTCGTCGGCCTGCCGGGCCAATCCCTGCACTTCCGCCTCCAGCGCCTGCCCGGCCTGGATGCGCTGCACCAGCCGGTCCGCGTCGCCGGCGTAGCGGCCGCCGGCGGTCTTGATCTTGTCGAGCAGCGGGAGGGCCTCGGCCAGCTTGCCCTGGTTGAAGAGGTCGGAGGCCCGCTGGAATTCGCGGAGATCGGCGTCCGTCTCCGTCGGCGTGGTGGGTCCCGTGGACGGCGTCGTCTTCTGGGCAAGCTTCTGGTTGATCTCGGCCAGATAGCGGTTCAGGTCGTTGAGCTCGGGCAACTCCTTGATCGCGCCGAGGGTCAGCGATTTCTCGAAGTTGTGCTTGGCCAGTTCATACTGGCCCATGTGATGATACGCCACCCCGAGATAGAAATACGGGATATACGATCCCCGCATCACGCCATAGAACTTCGTGTTGGGGTCGGGCTTCCCCTTCTGGGCGATGGCGATTTCCAGAAATTCGATGCCTTTCTGGTAATTGCCGTTCTTGATCTGCTCGACGCCGTCGAGATAGTTCAGGTACCATTTCCGGTCGAGCTGGGCTTGACTGAGGGCGGATATCGCCCACAGGATGAGACAGATGACGATCAGCGGACGCGGCCGGGTCATGGCGTGTTGCATTCTCCCACAGCGTGCTATAATTATAGCAGTTTTCGGTTCATCCGCCAGCCATTATTCATCACCTGGAGGGGACATGGGACGCATCCGAACCGTGCTGATTACGCTCGCCATGAGTGTTGGATTCACGGCGATTTGCAGTGGATACGGCCAGATCGTGGTTGAGACCCGCGAAAACCAGACGCTGTACATCAACTCACCATCCCAGATTCTGCCGTCCACCCAGATCACATTCCTGCTGGACCCTGAGAGTTTCCCGGATGCCTCGCCCGCCAAACCTGTTCTCATCCAGATTCACATCACCCAGGTCACGAAAGCCGACCGGGAGGTGCTGAGCCAGACGCTGGCCACCGGCAATACCGACACCACGTCGCCGCTGCCGAGCAACGGCGAAGTGGTGTTCCCGCTGGCGGTGGTGCCCTTCAGGTTGCAGGACGACCTCTGGTTGCCCGACCCGGGCGCCGCGCCCCCTCTGGTGGGACCGGACGCCGTGCAACTGTTCCGCTACGTGGCCGGCGAGTCGGAGTTCTGGATCCGGATCAACGAAAGCACCGCTGCCTGGCCCACCGGCCTTGAGGGCGTGCGCTGGGGCTTCACCGTCGCCCTGGGCGGCGGCGTCTGGCCCCCGAATGCCAACAGCAACTGGGGCGCGGCGGGCCGGTACCGGCAACAGTCCACCCTCCTGGTCGCCGATCTGCGCCATCGTTCGTTTTCGCCCATCGTCGACAATTACTTTTTTTGGGTCGCCAGCGTGTATCAGTCGGGTGGATTAACCCCGATGCAGCTTTACCCCGTCAGCTTCCTCGCTTTTTCCACAACCACCTTTGAGACGCTGGAGGCGCCCGCCACATCCGTCATTGGCACGGATTTGACCGATGTGACCGTGGCCGATCTGAACCAGGACGGATACGACGATGTCTGCTCCGTCGACCGTTACCGCCGCCGGCTGTACTGGAGCTTCGGAACGGCGGACGACACGTTTGTGGATCTCGACTGGCTTTGGCTGCCCGAGTTCGAGCCGGTCCGGCTGGATGTGACCGACACCGACGGCGACGGCCGGCTCGACTTCTTCATCGTCGACAGCGACGGCGTCGTGCACATCTATGACTATTGGAGCGTGTTCGGCCAAAAGGCGCAGGACACCCGGATGGCATGGTCCGCCTTCTCGTTCAAGGCGGCGGCCGTGCCGGGGGACACCGCCCTGCACGACCTGAATGGCGACGGCTCCAGCGACTACCTGGTCACCGACCAGGCCAACAACACGCTCAACGTCTACATCGGATCGGACTTCGGCTCCCAGCAGGTCTATCCCACCGGCACCCAGCCGGTGGCGATGGCCGTCGGCGACTTCAACGGCGACGCTGAGCCCGACGTGGCCACCGCCAACCGGAGCGGCCATTCGGTGTCGGTGTTCTGGAATACCGGCGGCGGCAGCTTGACCAGCCTGGATTACGCCGCCAACGGCAAAGCGCCGGTGGATATCGACACCGGTGATTTCGACCGCGACGGCCGCACCGACCTGGTGGTGGCGTACGCGGACAACAGCACCAAATCGATCTCGCTCTGGAAAGCCCAGACGGACGGGACGTTCGTACCGGCGTCCGCGCAGAAGGTCTTCTTCCAGGGCAATCCCTCCGCCGTACTGGCCGAGAACATCGACGCTCAAAACGGCGCGGACGCCATCGTGGGCTTCGCCAATTTCCACAAGCTGGCCGTCTGCGTCTCCGACGCCGCCGGGGCGCTGGCGTACGCGTACAACCTGGACACGCTGGCGGACGTGGTGGTCGATCCCATCAGCGGCGTGCTCCTGAGCGAGGACAGCATCCTGTCGATCGCCGGCGGCACGGCCGCGGGCGGCATCAGCACCCGCGAGGGCGCCGCGTCCATCGCCAGCCAGGGCTACGACGTCGTCCACTTCCCGCGCTCGGCGAACATCTCGTTCTCGCTGGTCAATCTGGGCACCGAGCCCGCGCTGGCCAACTTCGAGCTGTACGACGACTCCGGCGCGGTCAAATCGTTCACCACCCAGTCGATCGATCCCCGGACCCAGTTCCCCCGTTACTTCGGCGACCTGCTCGGCCCCGAGACCGCCAACACCCAACGGTGGGTCCGCACGTTCCTGACCCACTCCGACCTCACCGGGATCTGGCTGCTGAACAACGGCACGAATCTGACCTATCTGGACGGCGGCAAGATTCAGAGCATCACCGACGCCCGATCCGAGTTCGTCTTGCCGGTGGTGGATGTCACCGGCGGCCATTACACCCAACTGTACCTGGAGAATCCTCAGCAGGGCCAGGCGCACGTCACCGTCCGCCGCCACAATGCCGCCGGCGTCCAGCAGGCCAGCCACACCGTGCTGCTCAACAAGCGGGGACGGGCCATATTGGACCTGGCGGGCGTCTTTCCCGGCATCGCCGACTCCGACTACCTGACGGTGCAATCGGATCTGGCGATCATCGGCGGCGAGATTTTCGG
>Ga0208196_1000187_pt1 | contig 90950 bp, 83 predicted proteins | sample AD_JPNNA7_MetaG_FD_184443 | JGI IMG/M metagenome (GOLD analysis project Ga0208196, IMG submission 184443) | Active sludge microbial communities of municipal wastewater-treating anaerobic digesters from Japan - AD_JPNNA7_MetaG (SPAdes) (version 2) | ecosystem: Engineered > Bioreactor > Anaerobic...
TTTCAGGAAGAAAAAGTATTCTGGCCCAACGGCAGCCTCACCGGCGAAGGATTGTGGCATCAGGCGGCAGGCGACGCGGGCGCGGTGATCTGTCACCCGCATCCTTTGATGGGCGGGTCCATGCACAACAATGTCGTGGAAACCGTCCGCGATGAAATGATCGCCGCCGGCCACTCCACGCTCCGTTTTAATTTTCGCGGCGTCGGGAAAAGCACCGGACATTATGACGAGGGCAGGGGAGAGAAGCAGGATCTTCTGTCCGCCTGCGCGTTTGCCAAAAGCCGCGGCGTTGAAAAAATATTTCTCGTCGGTTATTCGTTCGGCGCGTGGATCTGCTGCCGCCTTCTGAAAGATCACCCGTCCGTTGCTTCTTTCGTTGTGTTGATTTCTCCTCCGCTGAAATACTTCGAGTTCGACTGGACGGGTCTGGAAAATGCTGTGGAATTAATGATCTGCGGGGATCAGGATATGTTCTGCGACGTCGCCGATCTCAGAAAAAAAGCAGAATTGATTTGTGCAAAATTGACGATCCTTCGGGGTGTCGACCATTTTTATTTCGGGCAGGAGGCCCGTCTGGCTGTGCATTTGCGGCGGTATATTTGTGAAAAAAAAGCTTGATTTTAAAAAAAATGGTGTTATGTTCGAGTCCAACGCACCGGTTTTATAGCCGGTTTTGCAATGGTTGCAGGGTTTGGGTTGGTAAATACGTAGTGTTGAAATCGATAGACAAAAGAAAATAACCGCAAAGAGTTCTTCTTGAAAATAAGAATTCTTGCGGTTTTTTAGTTTCTGACGGGATCACCCGGAAGAAGCAAAATTTTGAAAGGGGAGGGTTTAGCAGTGGCAGAAGGCAAAGTGAAGTGGTTTAATGAGAAGAAGGGTTTTGGCTTCATTGAAAATGATGAAGGTGGGGATGTTTTTGTACATTACAGCGCCATTCAGGGAACGGGCTTCAAGACTCTCTACGAGGGACAGAGGATTCGTTTCGACATCGAGCAGGGGAACAAGGGCCCCAGCGCGGCAAACGTTCAGCCACTTTAGTCGCTGAAAAAGATGAACAAAAAAATGCCCCGTGATGCGGGGCATTTTTTTTGATCCGTACATCATGAAAAAAAATCTGATCGTCATCCTGGGACCGACGGCATCGGGAAAAACGGCGATGGCCGCAAGACTGGCCGCCGAGTTTGGAGGTGAAATCATTTCCGCGGATTCGCGGCAGGTTTACCGGGGCATGGACATCGGCACCGGCAAGGACCTGGAAGAATTCCGGATCGACGGCCGCGTTATTCCCTGCCATCTGATCGACATTTTGGACCCGGATCAGGAGTTTAATGTTTTTGAGTTTCAAAAACGGTTTTATGAAATTTTTTCCGCGCTCAGAGAAAAAAAAGTTCTTCCTCTTCTGGTCGGGGGCACAGGACTGTACCTCGAATCCGTCCTCACCCGCTACGTTCTGCCGGAGGCCGAACCGGACGAGCGGATTCGGGAAGAGCTGGCGGGGCTGACGATGGGAGAGCTTCAGGAGATGCTGCTGGCCATGAAGCCCCAACTGCACAATCAAACGGATCTTCACGACAGGGAAAGGCTGGTCCGAAAAATTGAAATCGAGAAAGCCAGACAAAATCCGTCAAAGAGTCAAACCCGGTTTCCGCAGATTCAAGCCGGCATCTTCGGCATTTTCTGGGAGCGGGCCGAACTGAGGAAGAGAATATCGGCCAGGCTTCACATAAGGCTGGCGGAGGGAATGATCGAAGAAGTGTCCCGCCTGCACGATGAAGGTGTGTCCTGGGAGAGGCTGGAGAGCTTTGGTCTGGAATACCGGTTCATTGCCCGGTATCTGCAGAAGACGATGACCCGGGACGAGATGGCGGCCGGGCTGCAGACCGCCATCGGACAGTTTGCCAAGCGTCAGATGACGTGGTTTCGGCGGATGGAAAAAAAGGGCGTCGCGATTGAGTGGATTCCCGGCGGCGATTATCCGGCGCTCGCGAGCCGCGTTATGAAAATGTTGTCCTGAAGCGCTTACAGACCCGGGCTTTACGCAATGATTCCATCAAACCGGAAAGTCGTTTTCCCGTGAAAAAAGATTCCTTGTTCGAAAATTATCTGAACCGGTACGCGGCAGGGTTGCCCTGGCGTCTGCAGGCGGCGGGTTCACGCGCTTGTGAACAGATTGTCGTGATTCCGGCGTATGCGGAAAGGGACTCGCTTTTTTGCACGCTGGCGTCCGTTGCCGCCAATCCTGAGGCGATGCTGGTAAAAACGATGGTTCTGTGCGTGGTCAACAACAGGGCTGCCTCGCCCGCTGAAGATAAGGAAAACAACGCGCAGACGCTGGCGATGTTAAATGCGCTGGTCAGGCGGCAGTCTTTTGACATTCCGAAAGCGGACGGAAAACTCCGGGAAGCATGGCAGGCCGTTGCCGCAAGTCCGCTCAGGCTGGGGTTTATCGATGCGACTTCCCCCGGACTGGAAATTCCCGACCGCGCAGGAGGCGTAGGGATGGCCCGGAAAATCGGCATGGACGCGGCGCTGCGCCTGCTGGCAACGTCCGAACAGAAACCCCGTCTGATTTTGAGCCTCGACGCGGACACGCTCGTTCGGCCGGATTATCTGTCGGGTGTCCGAAGCGCGTTTGCTTCCGGCCGGGCGCAGGCCGGCATACTGGACTACGAACATCAAATGCCCCCGGACCTGGCCGGGCAGACGGCCATTTGCCGCTACGAAATCTTCCTGCGCTACTGGGTTCTGGGGCTTCAATTTGCCTGCTCCCCCTATGCGTTTCATTCCATCGGCTCCACGATGGCAACCACGGACGAGGGATACCTCTCCGTGAGGGGCATGAATCGCCGCGAGGCGGGCGAGGATTTTTATTTTCTGAACAAACTGGCCAAAGCCGGCCCCCTGCGCAGAATTCGTGAAACGCGCGTCTATCCTTCCGGGCGGGCTTCCGCGCGGGTCCCCTTCGGGACGGGCGCCGCGGTGGCCAAAATGGTTTCCGGCGCGCGGAGCGATTTCCTCCTGTATGATCCGCGAATATTTATTGTGCTGAGATCATGGATCGCGCTGATGAAAGAATCCTTTGAAGACACGGCGGATGAAATACTCGGAAAGGCGAAAGAGATTCATCCGGGGCTTTCGGAATTTCTGGCCGCGCGGGGATTTCTGACGATCCAACCCAGAATACGCGCCAACGTAAAGGACCGCAGGACGTATGAAAGGCAGATGCACGGCTGGTTTGACGGTTTTGAAACCTTGAAGCTGATCAACGGCCTGACCAGGGATTTCTATCCAAAAATTCTCCTGCCTGCCGCGGTGACGCAGATTCTGGAGATGCAAAACCTGGAATGTCCACGCCGGTTCTCCGGTGAAAGCGCGCCCGGCTCCGAAGACTGCATGGAGATGCTGTCTTACCTTCGAGGCCTGACCTGAATGCGGAAAATCAACAACGTCGGAATCTCCTTGACTTTGCAAAAGAACTTCGCGTATAGGCCATCCAATGATGAACTCGTAAAAAGTCATTCAAGTTGTCACCCCGGCGAAGGCCGGGGTCCGTAACTCATTGCAATTACTGGATACCGGCCTTCGCCGGTATGACGTAAAGGGTGCGAAAATGACTTTTTACGAGACCGTAAAACAATAATTTCTGAAAAGGGTTGTGGAGGAAATTCATGAATAAATTCTTGTTCAAAAGCGCTTTGGCGATTTTCATGCTGGTGCTGGTTGTCTCGGCGTTTGCCTGCAACAAAAAAGAGGAGGCCGCAAGTAAGAGCGAGCCTGCCGCTTCGCAAAGCACCGCTTCCGAATCGATCCTGATACCGGACAAACCGGCCGCGGAAATGCCGGCGCCTGCTATTGCTCCCGCTCAGCCGCTTCCGTCCGACGCGGCAGTCAGTGTGGACGGTGTTGCCCTGAAAAAGGTCGCACTGGAAAAAAGAGTGCAGGCGCAGATGAAGCTTTATCAGGACAAGATTCCGGCCGACCGGAAAAATGAAGTCCGGGCCGGTTTGAAAAAACAGTTGACGGAAGATTTTGTGATGCGGACGCTTCTGGCCAATGAAGTCAAGCGCAAAAACATTTCGGCCACGGACAAGGAAATCTCGGCGGCTATGGAACAGATCAAGGCCAGTATTCCGCCCGATAAAAAACTCAACGAATTTTTGAAGGAAAACAACGTATCCCGCGATGACATTGCGCTGGGCGTCCGCATCCAAAAGCTGGTCGCCATGGAAACCGGCGGAAAAATCAAGCCGACGGACAAGGAAATCGGCAAGTTTTACACGGACAATAAAAATAAGTTTACCACCGAGGAAAGCGTTCATGTCCGTCATATTCTGGTCGCCATGGATGCCAAGGACGACGAGAAGGTCAAGGCTGAAAAAAAGGCGAAGATAGAAGGTTTGCGCAAACAGATTATGGGCGGAGCTGATTTTGCCGAGGTGGCCAAAAACAATTCCGACTGCCCCAGCAAGGAAAACGGCGGGGATCTGGGCGAAATCAAGAAAGGCCAGACCGTCAAACCCTTTGAGGACGCGGCGTTTTCACAGGAGATCAAAGCGGTCGGACCGGTGGTGAGCACGGAATTCGGCCATCACATTATTCAGGTGCTGGGGCGCACGCCGGCGCATACCGTCAGCCTGGGCGAAGTGAAAGAGCGGATTTCCCTGTATCTGGAGCAGCAGAAACAGGCGGAAGCCTTTTCCAAAATGATGGCGCGGCTGAAAAAGAACGCGGTTATTCAGTACGGCAACCCTTAACACTGTCGTAAAAAGTCAATTTCGGCGCCTTTTCGTCATACCGGCGAAAGCCGGTATCCAGTAAGTACAGTGGGTTATGGACCCCGGCCTTCGCCGGGGTGACGGCTCGAATTACTTTTTACGGGTTCATCAATCTTGATGAACCCGTAAAAAATCACCACTGTCACCCTGAGCCCGTCGAAGGGTGAACGTAAGTACTCTATATCACGTCATGCTTCGACAGGCTCAGCATGACAAAAGAGGGACAAGATGACTTTTTACGAACTTGTCAACCTTGAATCATGAGAATCAGGCAGGCGGGTCGAATCGATGACGGTCTCTGGCTTCTGGGCACGCAGGAATCCTGCGTGTATCTGCTGGAAGGAACCAAAACCTCGGTCCTGATCAGCGCCGGCATGCCTTACATTCTTCCGGATCTTTTCCGTCAGATGGCTTCGCGGGGAATGACGCCGGAGAAAATCGAACAGGTTGTCATTCTGCACGCTCATTTTGATCATGTCGGCGTGGTTCCTTATCTGAAAAGAAACCGGCCGGACATGAAGATTTATGCGTCCGCGCGCGGTTGGGAGGTGCTGACAAATCCCAGGGCCGTTTCCGTCATCAACGAATTTTCGGAAAAAGTCCGCCGAAGGATGAAGGGAAGCGAAGATTCTCTGGCGGGGCTGGACTGGGCCTGGCGTGATGACGTGAAAGGAGAAACGCTGGCGCAGGGAGACCGCCTGGACCTTGGCGGCCGGCAGTTGCAGTTTTTCGAAACGCCCGGGCATTCTTCCTGCTCGATTTCCGCCTGGGTTCCCGGGCTGAACATTCTTTTTCCCTCGGATGCCGTGGCCATTCCCTACCGGGACGAATATATCATCGCCGTCGGCTCGAGCTTTGAAAAGTACCTGGCCAGCCTGGATAAGCTTGCCGGTCTGGACGTCAGGAAAATTTGCGCGGACCATTACGGATGCGTTACGGAAGAAGAGGCGAGGGGATACATTGCGCAAACCAGGACCGCGACGCTTCAGATGATGGACCGGATGCGCGAGGCGCTGGCGCGGGAGAAAAGCGTCGAGGAGGCGGCCCGGCAACTGATCCGGCTTCACTATGAACTCCGGCCGGACTACTTTGTCCACCCGGACATTCTGCTTCGAACCTACACGCAGATGCTCAAGCAACTCACCGGCTAAGGTTTTTACTTGAAGCTGTGGTCTGCGTCCGGGAAGGCGCCGGTTTTCACCTCTGAGGCGTAGCGCTTGGCGGCGTTTTTGATTTCCTGACTCAAATGAGCGTATTTTTTGACAAATTTCGGCGTCATCCGGTCGTTCATGCCCAGCATGTCGTTCACCACCAGAACCTGTCCGTCGCAGGAAACCCCGGCCCCGATGCCGATGGTCGGAATGGTCAGGGTGCTCGTAATTTCCGCGGCCAGTTTTTCCGGCACACATTCCAGCACCACGGAAAAGGCGCCTGCCTCTTCGAGGATCAAGGCGTCCCTCATCATTTTTTCCGCCGCATCCTCTTTCTTGCCCTGCACTTTGTAGCCGCCGAGCTGGTGAATGGATTGCGGCGTCAGCCCCAGATGCGCCATGACCGGAATGCCGGAGAGCGTCATTTTGCGGACAATTTCCGCGTGCTCCCCGCCTCCTTCAAGCTTGACGGCCTGAGCGTTGCCTTCTTTTAACAGTCGTCCTGCGTTGGCCATCGCCGCTTCCTGGGACACCTGGTAGGAAAGAAAGGGCATGTCCGCCACAATCAGCGCTTTCTGCGACCCCCGGGCCACCGCCCGCGTGTGGTGAATCATGTCTTCCATCGTCACGGGGAGCGTGGTGTCGTAGCCCAGAACGACATTGCCCAGAGAATCGCCGACGAGAAGGATGTCGATGTCGCTTTCGTCCAGGATGGACGCCATGCCGAAGTCGTAGGCCGTCAGCATGGCGATTTTTTCACCCTGCGTTTTCATCTTCTTGATGTCCAGAATGGTTTTTCGGTTGATCTTTGTCTGCGTGCTCATGATTTTGCTCCTTTCAGCATCCCCAGGATTTCTTTGGCCTGAGCGGCGCTCAAGGTTCCTTTTTCCCGGGCCAGTTTCACCGCGACGGCGCCCATGTGCGCATACATCGAAGCGAAGTCGGGAAGATGGCGGGCCATGGCGTCGATATGTTTTTGAACCGTTCCCGAATCACCGCGCGCGATCGGACCGGTGAGGGCATTCGGGCAGCCCTGATTTTCAATATTTTTCAAACTGCCGTACACCAGCGGCAGATAAGCCCGGCGGGCGTCTTTTTCTGAAAAGCCGATGGACATGTAAATGGATTCGACAACGCTCAAGAGCGAAACCAGGTAATTCGAGGCGATGCAGGCGGCCGCGTGGTACAGGGGTTTTTGCGCGGCGGAGATGGGAATGGGGATGCCCTGAAGGTCGCGTACGATGTCCGCGGCGAGTCTTTTCACGCCCGCATCGGCCGTGACGCCGAAGTAGCTGCCCGGAATGCTGGCAATGGCTCCGTCAATGGAGGAAAAGCTTTGCAGCGGATGGATGCTGGCGGTCAGTGCGCCGGCGCGTGCCGCGGGGGCCAGCAGGTCCAGACCGCCCGCGCCGCTCATGTGAAAAACGTTCTTCCCTTTTAAACCCGTCCGGGCGGCAATCTCCGCGCATACGGAAGCGATGCGGTCGTCCGGCGTCGTAATCAGCACACAGTCGGCGAGGGCGGCCGCTTGTGCCGGATGGGGAAAACCAGGCGCCCGAAGGTAGGAGGCAGCCCGTTTTCGATGGGCGGCGGAGCAATCGGCAACGGCCGCAACATGGCGGCCGGCCTTGCCCAGCAGAAATCCGATGGCCGTTCCGACCATGCCGGCCCCGACAACGGCGAAGGTGAGCGGCGGTTTTTTCCTCTTCATTTTCACGTCCCAAAAAAAAGGGCCTTCCGCAGCGTAAGGAAGACCCGTATTTGACAGTTTTGTATTGAGAGCTTTGAATAACGGCCGTTTTTGTCATTTCGACCGAAGGGAGAAATCTTGAACAAACGGCCATCCTTAAGATTTCTCGTCGCTCACGCTCCTCGAAATGACATTTTTCAAAGCTCTCGCATTGACTCCCGTCTCAGTCTGCAACAAGTGATCCAAGCGGTTGGACGCTTCCTAACACACGCCGCCCAGGCCGTCAAACAATATTTCTTTGCTGAAATATCTTGTTTTTAACCTCTTCTCCGGCTAAACAACCCATAGGGTGAAGAAGATGAAACCGGTGGATTTGATGATGTTCGATTTTGACGGAACGCTGGCGGACACCGGCGAGGACATCGCCGCTTCCGTCAATCATGCCCTGACGGCTCTGGGGCTCGGTTCACTGCCGGTTGACGTCATTCTCGGCTTTGTCGGCGACGGCCTGCGGATTTTGATGGAAAGAGCGCTCGGCGCGGATGATCGGGCAAAGCTGGAGGAGGCGATGAAGTTTTTCCTGTGCCATTACGAGAAGCACCTGCTGGACCACACCAGGCTCTATCCGGCAGCCGAAGAAATGCTGAACCACTTCCATTCCAAAAAGAAAGTGATTCTGACCAACAAGCGTTATTACCTGACGATGGCGATTGCCAAAGGACTGAAGATCGACCGGCGCTTTCTGGAAATTGTCGGATCGGATTCGACGCCGTTTCAAAAGCCGGACGGGCGCGTCGTCGCGTATCTTCTGGAAAAGTACGGCGTCGCGCCGTCCCGGGCCGTTTTAATCGGCGACAGCGTAAACGATGTGGCGGCGGCCAAAAACGCCGGGGTCCTGTCCTGCGTGCATTTGAACGGACTGGGCAACCGGGAGGCGATGCTGAAGATGGGCGCTGATTTTTATGTTGAACACCTGACGGAGATCCGATCTCATTTTCAGTGACCATGCTCAAGAAAATAGAACATACTCTTCGAAAATATTCCCTGCTGAAAGAAGGCGACCGGGTGGTGGTCGCTCTGTCCGGGGGGGCGGATTCCTGCGCGCTGCTCGGGGCGCTGGCGGCCCTTGCCCCGCATTGGCGGCTGGAACTGATTGCCGCCCATTTCAACCATGGCCTGCGCGGCGCATCCTCCGACGAGGACGAGGCGTTTTGCCGAAGGCTGGCGCAAGAAACCGGCCTGGGTTTTGTGACGCAGAAACTGGCCGGGACCGGCATTCCCGCGGGCATGTCCCCGGAAGACTACCTGCGGCGGGAAAGGTTTCGCTTTCTGGATAAAACCGCCGCGGATTTCGGGGCCGATAAAATTGCGCTCGGCCACCACCGGGACGATCAGGCGGAGACGTTTTTGCTGAACATGATTCGCGGCAGCGGTCTGGACGGACTCAAGGGGTTTTTGCCCGTTCGGGACAACCGCTACATTCGCCCGCTCATCGAGGTGTCCCGCGAGGAAATTCTCGGTTTTCTAAACGAGCGGGGCGCGGTCTTTCGCGAGGACGTCTCCAACGAAAGCAAGGTTTATCTGCGCAACCGCGTCCGCCTTGAGCTGATGCCCTTTCTCCGGGAAAAATACAACCCCCGGATGGAGCAGACGCTGGCGCGGACGGCGGAAATTATCCGCCGGGACGACTCGTTTATTGACGGCTGCGTTCAAAAGATTCTCCGCTCGACGAAGATTCGACAAACGAAAAAGGAAATTTCTTTTTCCGCCTCACGCTTTCTGTCTCTTCATGAAGCGCTGATCTACCGGGTGCTCAAGGCCCTGCTGGAGAGTCTGGCGCCGGAGGCGGCCGGTTTTTCATCTTCTCATCTTGATGCGCTGGCCGGCCTGCTGAAAGAGCCAAGGACGGGAAGAAAGCTCAGTCTGCCTTACGGTCTTTCCGCCCGCAGAGAGTATGACCGCATCGTCCTCACCGCCGGGCCGGAAGAAAAAATTTACAATTACGAATATCCGCTGGCGATTCCCGGCGAGGTTGCGGTCGGAGAAAGACGGATGATCTTTGTCCTCCGGCGGGAAACGTCCGTCCCCGCGGATTTAAAAAACCGCTTCGCGTTTTATTTCGACGGGGACAAAATCCGGGAGCCTCTGGTGATCCGGAACCGCCGGAATGGCGATTGGTTTGAGCCGCTTGGGACAAAAGGATCCCGGAAAATCAAAAAGCTGTTCATCGACCGCAAGATCCCCAGGCCGGAGCGAGACCGGATCGCGCTTCTGGCCGACCGGGAATCCGTCATCTGGATCGAAAACCTGCACGGAAGCGAGCGGGTAAAGGTAACGCCCGAAACGAAAAACATTCTGGTTTTGGAAATCCGGCCGAAAACAGACGGCGGCGGCTTTACGCAAGAAAATATTTGAGTTAAACCGGATATTATTATAAAGGCTTTCCAACATATTTAATTTCAAGGAGAAAGATATTGAATCAAGCTCAAAAAAATATAGCGCTTGTCCTGACGGTTCTTCTGGTTTTCCTCCTGGTCTGGCAGTTGTTCAATCAGCAAAAAACCACCGCGAAAGAAATTACCTACACGGAAATGCTGGCGCATTTGGCAAACAGCGAAATTACGGAAGTCACCATTCAGGGAGACGCCGTGTCCGGCAAGCTGGCCAACGGCAGCAGTTTTAAAACCTATGCCCCCAAAGACGACGGCCTGGTTGCAATGTTCCGTGAGAAAAACGTCAAAATCACCGCCAAACCGATCGAAGAAAATCCCTGGTACATGATTCTCATGTCCTGGTTCCCCATGCTTCTGCTGATCGGCGTGTGGATTTTCTTCATGCGCCAGATGCAGGCGGGAGGCGGCAAAGCGATGTCTTTCGGCAAAAGCCGCGCGCGCCTGATCACCGACAAGTCCAAGAAAGTGACCTTTGCCGATGTGGCCGGCGTCAATGAGGCAAAGGCGGAGTTGGAAGAGGTCATCGATTTTTTGAAAGACCCCAAGAAATATACCAAACTGGGCGGCCGCATTCCCAAGGGGCTTCTGCTGGTGGGGCCTCCCGGAACCGGAAAAACCCTTCTGGCGCGCGCGATTGCCGGGGAGGCGGACGTGCCTTTTCTGAGCATCAGCGGCTCTGATTTTGTGGAAATGTTTGTCGGCGTTGGAGCGTCCCGCGTGCGGGACCTTTTCAGCCAGGCAAAGAAAAACGCCCCCTGCATCATTTTTATCGATGAAATCGACGCGGTAGGGCGCCATCGGGGCGCCGGTCTGGGCGGCGGACATGACGAGCGGGAGCAGACGCTCAACCAACTGCTGGTGGAAATGGACGGCTTCGAGTCCAACGAAGGCGTGATTCTGGTTTCGGCGACCAACCGTCCCGACGTGCTGGACCCGGCGCTTTTGCGACCGGGGCGCTTTGACCGCCAGGTGGTGGTGCCTTTGCCGGATGTGAAGGGGCGGGAGAAGATCTTTGAAGTGCACACGCGAAAGATTCCCGTCGCGGACGACGTGGATTATTCGGTTCTGGCCAGGGGAACGCCCGGCGCGTCGGGGGCCGACATTGAAAACCTGGTCAATGAAGGCGTGTTGAACGCCGCGAGGCTGAACAAGGAAAAAGTCGATATGGCGGACTTTGAATTCGCCAAGGACAAAATCCTGATGGGCACGGAAAGAAAGAGCATGGTCATCAGCGACCTGGAAAAGCGAAACACGGCCTACCATGAGGCGGGCCACACGCTGGTGGCCCGTCTGATTCCCGGAACCGATCCGATCCACAAGGTCACGATCATTCCGCGCGGCCGGGCTCTGGGACTGACGCAGCAGTTGCCGGTGGATGAAAAGCACACCTACCCAAGCAAGTATCTGGAAAACAATATTGCCGTTCTGTTGGGCGGGCGCGCGGCCGAAGAGCTCATTCTGAAGGATTTTACAACCGGAGCGGGCAACGACATCGAAAGGGCGACCAATCTGGCCCGAAAGATGGTTTGCGAATGGGGCATGAGCAAGATCCTGGGGCCGCTCAGCTACGGAAGGAAGGAAGAGCAGATCTTTCTGGGGCGGGATTTTGCGACGCACAAGGATTACAGCGAAGAAACGGCAAAAAAAATCGACGAGGAAGTCATTTCGATTGTCCAGCGCAACTATGACAAAGCCGTATCCCTGCTTGACGAGCATATCGAAATTCTGCACAAAATGTCCAGGGAGCTTCTGGAAAAAGAGGTTCTCAATGCTCTGGAGATCGATGCGATTATCGGCAGCGCTCTGCCGGCCGAGCATGCCGCGCAGACTTCCTGAGGGGGCTTTTACGAAGCCGTCAACTTTGAAGATCGTTACAATTACTCAGAGCAGCGAAGCGGTTGCCCTTTTTCAGAAAATCGGCGTGGATCCTTATGGGATCAGCGCGATGACGCCCAAAACACGGCACGTCAATATTCTTTTGCCCGCCAGGCCCTGCAAGATCGCCAATATTCTCAAACAGGAGATGCTCGCTTTGGGCGCCGACGCAGCGGTCGCGCGCGGAAGCGTGTCCTGCGCGGTGGACGCCACGGACGTTTTGCTGATGGGGACCTTCAAGCAGATCCTCGCTCTGGCCGGAAAAATTGAAAAGCAGCCCTTCGGACTGGATGGCATCGCCTGCGACCTTCGCCGGCTGCTGGGCCATCTGGAACAAAAACCACTTGTCCTGAAAACGTCGCGGCGGGAATTGCTTCTGGGAGACAGAACGCTGATCATGGGCATTTTAAACGTCACCCCGGATTCGTTTTCCGACGGCAATCGCTATTTTGATCGTCGGAGGGCCATAGACCGGGGCCTGCAAATGGCGGAGGAAGGCGCGGACATCATCGATATCGGCGGCGAATCCACCCGGCCGGGAGCGAAAACCGTTCCCCTGAAGGAAGAAATCGCCCGGGTGGTTCCCGTGGTGGAGCAACTGGCCGGAAAGCTGTCCATCCCCTTGTCTGTGGATACCACAAAAGCCCGGGTTGCTGAAAAAGCGCTCGCGGCGGGTGCGGAAATTATTAATGATATCAGTGCTCTGGCCGGCGACCGGAAAATGGCTTCGGTGATACGGAAAGCCTCGGCGGCGGTTGTTCTGATGCACATGCGGGGAACCCCGGCCGACATGCAGCAAGGCGATCTGCGCTATGACGACCTGACGGGCGAAATTATCGCTTTCCTCGGAGATGCCGTCCAAAAAGCGCTGGCGGCGGGCATCAGCCGGGAGAGTCTGGTGATCGATCCGGGAATCGGCTTCGGCAAAACCTATGAGGACAACTGCCGGATTCTCAACAGGCTGGATGAGTTCAGGGCGCTGGGCCTCCCGCTCCTGGTCGGAACCTCCCGCAAAGCTTTTATCGGCAGTGTTACGGGGGAGGCGGCGGATCAAAGAACGGAAGGCACCGCGGCGACGGTTGCCGCGGCGGTGATGAGGGGCTGTTCTATCGTTCGCGTCCATGATGTCGCGGCCATGAAAAAAGTGGCGGCCATGACGGACGCGATTGTTCGCGCGGGAATGGCGCCATGATTTACGGAATCGGCATCGATTTGGTGGAAAACGACCGCATCGGGAAAATCATCCGGAAATGGGGGCCTAAATTTTTGTCCCGAGTGTTTACCGGCGAAGAAATCGACTACTGCGGGCGGCATGCGCAGGCTTCGCTTCACTACGGAGCGCGGTTTGCGGTCAAGGAGTCGTTTCTCAAGGCGATCGGCAAGGGCCTTGGCGCGGGCGTGAAACTGGCGGAGATCGAGGTGGTGAATGACCCGGGAGGCAAGCCGGAGATTCGTCTGTCCGGCGGCGCGCAGGCCTTTGTGGAGCGAGCCGGGATCCGTAAAATCCACCTGAGCATTACGCACACGAAAAATTACGCTTCCGCGGCGGTCGTGCTGGAAAAAGGCTGGCCGGATGATTGGTTTGCGGATACAAGATGAACAGAGTTGTCGTTGAAATGGAATCGGAAAGCGCCGGGCAAACCTTTGCCTTTGGCTTTTCGATCGGGAAGCGGGCCGAAGACGGTGATGTTTTCGCCCTTTCCGGAGAACTGGGGTCGGGCAAAACATGCTTCACGGGCGGAATGGCGCGGGGGCTGGGCGTGGGCGAAGACTACGCGATCACCAGCCCGACCTTCACGCTGATCAACGAGTATCCGGGACGGTGCAGGCTTTACCACTGCGACGTTTACCGGTTGAATGCGTCGAGAGATCTGGAGGACCTGGGATTTGACGAGTACCTGTCTGGGAAGGGCGTATTGGCCATCGAATGGGCGGAGAAGATTTCGGACGCGCTGCCGCCGGAGGCCGTATCGATTTCTTTTCTGTACGTGGATGAAAACAGGCGAAAGATAAGGATCAACGGACCCCGGGAAAGGGTCCGGGATTTGCTGCAGGACATTTCTAGGGAGGTTTAAATTTATGGGGCTGGTGGTTCAGAAATTCGGCGGAACATCCGTGGCGAACGTTGAAAAGATCAAAAATGTGGCGGGCAAGGCGATTCGTGAAAAACAGGCGGGGCATGACGTGATTGTCGTTCTCTCGGCCATGGCGGGAGAAACGAACCGGCTGATCGATCTGGCTTACAGCGCGGCGGAAAACCCGGATGAAAGGGAGTATGACTCGTTGATTTCCACGGGAGAGCAGGTGACGATTTCGCTGCTTTCCATCGTGCTCAATGACATGGGATACCGCGCCCGCTCTTTTCTCGGTTTTCAGATCAAAATCCTGACGGATCAGGCGCATCAGAAGGCGAGGATTTCCATGATTGACACGGAGACGATCCGAAAAGAACTGAAAAAAGGCGCCATTGTGGTCGTTGCCGGGTTCCAGGGCGTGGATGAAGAAAACAATATCACCACCCTGGGCCGCGGAGGCTCCGACACCAGCGCGGTGGCTCTGGCGGCGGCCCTCAAAGCCGACCGGTGCGACATTTATACGGACGTGGACGGGGTTTACACGACCGATCCCAACATCTGCGCCAAAGCCAGAAGGCTCCAAAGAATTTCCTATGATGAAATGCTGGAAATGGCGATGACCGGCGCAAAGGTTCTTCAGCCCCGGTCGGTGGAAATGGCCAAAAAATACAACGTGCCCGTTTATGTCAAATCAACCTTTTCCGATGAAGGCGGAACACTGGTGACGAAGGAGGATAAAGAGATGGAAAGAGAAGTGTTGTCGGGAATTACCTACGATCGCGATCAGGCGAAAATTACAGTGGTTCACATACCGGACAGGCCGGGCATCGCGGCGAATTTGTTTTTGCCTTTGTCGGAGCGCCATATCAGCGTCGATATGATCATTCAGAACGCCAGCTCACAGGGCTTCACGGATTTGACCTTCACGGTGGCGAAAAAGGATATGAAGACGGCGCAGAAAATTGTGGAGGCCACCGCCAAAGAAATCGGCGCCAAAAAAGTGGAGGTCGATGACGACGTTGCCAAGGTTTCCATCATCGGCGTGGGCATGCTCAGTCATTCCGGCGTCGCGGCCAAAATGTTCAAAACCATGGCGGATGAAGGCATCAACATTATGATGATCAGCACGTCGGAGATCAAAATTTCCTGCGTGATCCAGAGAAAATACACGGAGCTGGCCGTCATGGTGCTGCATGATGCGTTTCAACTCGAAAAGAAGAAATAACCAGTGAAATGGTATGAGCATCAGATCCGGGGGGTGATCGCGCTGGGCGTTGTGCTGGCGTTGATTCCCCCGATTCTTTTTTTGGCCCCTTCAATGATTCCCACAAAATATCCTCCTCTCTCTGAATCCGGCCCGCAGAAGCCGGCGGTGGAACTTGTTGACCCCAAAGGAGTATCCGGCGTTTATTTTGTCGCGCCGGGGGAATCGCTCTATTCCCTGTGTATTCGTTTGAACATTCCCGCGCCGGAAGGGAAAGACCTTCATTTGCGAAACGGCATGCGGGTGCGCTTCGCGCCTGACAAAGACGGACGGTCCGTTCGAATAGAAAGTATGGATGCCGCGACAAGACTGGCTTTGGGGCTGCCGGTGGATCTCAATCTGGCGGGATTCGATGATTTACAAATGATTCCAGGGGTGGGAAAAAAACTGGCCGCCGATATCGTGGCGCTGCGGGAGAAAAAGGGACGTTTTGAAAAGCTGGATCAGCTTACGGAAGTTAAAGGGATTAAAGAGAATAAATTAGCAAAATTAAGACCTTACCTATTTATCGATTCCCGGCCGGAATTATAGTTTACTGTAGGACTGATACAGATCAAGCACCCGCCGGACATAATTCTGCGTTTCCCGGTAGGGCGGCACGCCGTAGTTGTATTTGGCCACCGCCCCTTCACCCGCGTTGTACGCGGCCAGCGCCAGCGTCAAATTCCCCTTGTAAAGATTCAGCAGATAGCGAAGGTACCGCGCGCCGCCTTCGATGTTGTTTTCGGGGTGGAAAACATCATCCACGTTCAGCGCGGAAGCCGTCTGCGGCATGAGCTGCATGAGGCCTTTGGCGCCGGCGGGCGATACGGCCTTGTGGTTGAAGTTGGATTCCGCCTTGATGACGGCCTTGATCAGGGATGCGTCCAGTTTGAATTTGCCGGCGGCCTGGGTGATGATTTTGTCATAGGCCTGTACGTTGATGGTGGGGGAGAAGGTGATTCTTTTTTCCCGGACGAGCATGACGTATTTGACCTTGGGGTTGGAAGGCACATTGGTCAAATGAATGACACCGTCCGTATCCTCGTACTTGTAAATATCGGCATGCGAGGGGGCGGCCTGCAGAAAAACCAGGACGAAAAGCAAGGCGATCAGTTCTCCCGCCAACAGGCAGATTTTTATATTTGTCTTGCGAATCATGGCCTTATCATACCGGAAGGATGCTTGAAGTTCAAGCGGAAAATAGCCTGCTGGGTCAAGGGCTGTTGCACAAAGACACTTTGAGTGGCCAATGAGCGCGTTTTGTCACATAAATCTTGGCGAAGCGAAAGATCAGCCTTGACAACTGTTTGAGCCGAAGGCGAGTTTTGTCAAAGCCTTTCGCAAGCCTTAGATTTATACAAAACGCTCTCAGGCAAGCGAAAAGGTGTTTGGGCAACAAGCCATCCTGAGCTGTCCTTTCGAATTTGGTGTTTGCTCTTGACAGGTTTTACCGAAGGTGGTAATTCCCTCAACACTTTTAGCACATCTTGTCGGGGCGTGGCGCAGTCTGGTAGCGTATCTGAATGGGGTTCAGAGGGCCGGTGGTTCAAATCCACTCGCCCCGACCATTTTTCCCAGTTCATCTTTCTCTTGCAATACAGGGAATTTTACTCTACAGGATACGGCCTGCAGGAATTGCAACATGACTGGTTTTGCAGCAGAATGCCGAAAATAATCCGCGTTGACATTTTGACCAATGAATATATAATCCCGAAGCCATCACGGGCGAGAGTGGCGGAATTGGCAGACGCACTGGACTTAGGATCCAGCGGGTAAAACCTTAGGAGTTCAAGTCTCCTCTCTCGCACCAGAATGAAAATGAAGGAGAATTCCATACAAAAGAAGGAGAATCAAGGCGTGAGCGAGCTTTCCGTTAAAGTAGAGGACCTAAGCCAGGTAAAGAAAAAAATGTCTTTCGAGATCCCCTGGGCCTTTGTAAAAGATGAATTGGACGCCGTTTACCGGACCATCGGCAAGAAGGCGAAAATCAAGGGTTTCCGTCCGGGCAAGATTCCCCGGAAGGTGCTGGAAACCTATTTCAAGAGCGATGCGGAAGGGGAAGCCATCACCAACATCGTCAACCGGTACTACTGGCAGGAGCTGGATCAGCGAAAAATGGTGTCGCTTTCCCGTCCGGAAATCGAGCAGAACGGATTGAAGGAGGATACGGACTTTTCTTTCAGCGCCTCCTTTGAAACGGAGCCGGAGATTGATCCGCAGGGATATCAGGGGATCGAACTCACAAGAACCGAAATCAAGGTTTCCGATGCCGATATGGAAAAGCGCCTTAACGAAATCCGCCGCATGTTTGCCAGCCTGCAGGATGTCGCGGAAGACCGGCCGGCGGCGATGGGAGATTTCGTGACGATTGATTTCGCGGGCACACTGGATGGCGAAGCGCTCTCCGAACTGAAGGCGGATGACTATCTTCTGGAACTCGGTTCAAAAAGATTCGTCCCCGGTTTTGAAGAGCAGGTGGCGGGAATGAAGAAAGGCGAGAAGAAGGACATTTCGGTTACATTTCCGGCCGATTATTCCGAATCGAAGATGGCGGGGAAAAACGTCGTCTTTTCAATAACGCTCAAGGAGCTCAAAGAACAGAAGCTGCCTGAACTGAATGAAGAATTCGTCAAGAATTTCGACAAGTACAACACGCTGGACGATTTGAAAAGTGAAGTCCGGAAATCCATGGAAGAGCAATGTAAGCGCCAGAGCGATGCGAAGCTGAAGGATTCGATTACGGAGGTCCTGCTCGCCGCCAATGCATTTGAAGCGCCGGCGTCCCTGGTGCAGAGGCAGATCTTCTACATGATTGCCGATACGCAAAAAAGAATGCGGTCCGCCGGCATGGACGAGAAGAGCGCAATGGAACTGAGTTTCCGAATGCACGATCAGTTCAAAACCGAAGCGGAGAAAACGGTCAGGGCCTTTCTCCTTTTCAAAAAAATAGCCGAAAAAGAAGCCGTCGCGGTATCCGATGAAGATATGGATAATCATATCAAGGAGTTGTCGGAAATCCATCATGTGGGTATTGATTCCGTCAAAAGCATCTATGAGGATGAGGAGAAAAAAGAATCCCTGAAAGCGGAGATTCTTCAGAAAAAGGTATTTGACTTTATCGAACAGCGGGCCAATATTAAGGTCGTGGAAAAGATCGGAATGGGCGAGGAGGCTGTTGCATGAATTTGATCCCCATGGTGGTGGAACAGGATGGACGGGGCGAAAGGGCGTTTGATATCTATTCCCGGCTTTTGAAGGATCGGATCATCTTTCTGGGAACGGCGATCGATGACAATGTGGCCAATGTGGTGGTCGCGCAGATGCTTTATCTTGAGGCGGAAGATCCGGATAAGGACATCTTTTTCTACTTGAATTCTCCCGGAGGGCATGTAAGCTCCGGAATGGCGATTTATGACACGATGCAGTATATCAAACCCCACATTTCCACGGTGTGCATGGGGCAGGCGGCCAGCATGGCGGCGCTTCTCCTGGCGGCGGGCGGGAAGGGGAAACGGTTTGCCCTTCCTCATTCACGGATTCTGATTCATCAGCCGCTGGGAGGTTTTCAGGGCCAGGCGACGGATATTGACATCCAGGCCAGAGAAATCCTCAGGTTGAAGGAAGACCTCAACAAAATTCTGGCGGAATTGACCGGTCAGCCGCTGGAAAAGGTGATGAACGACACGGAGCGGGATTACTTTATGACCAGCTATCAAGCGAAAGACTATGGTTTAATTGATGAAATCGTTGTTCGGAAATCCGCGGCATCCGGTGGTAAGTAAAAAGGAGATTTTCAGTGATCAAACGAAACAAGGACAATCGGGGGCAGGGTATGCTTTTTTGTTCATTTTGCGGAAAGACGCAAAGCGAAGTTCGTAAGCTGGTGGCCGGCCCGACGGCATATATTTGCGACGAGTGCATTGAATTGTGCCGGTGCATCGTTGAAGAAGACGAAAAAACGGTGGAAAAGGGCCATAAAAATGTTCTTCCGGAGCCGAAGGAAATCAAGCGGTTTCTGGATTCCTACGTAATCGGCCAGGAAAAAACCAAGAAAATCCTGTCCGTCGCGGTATATAACCATTACAAAAGGCTTTTTTCCAGCGCCGGTTCCAACGACGGCGTTGAAATCCAGAAGAGCAACGTCCTTTTGATCGGGCCTACGGGTTCGGGGAAAACCCTGCTTGCCAAAACGCTGGCGAAATTTCTCAATGTTCCCTTTACGATTGCGGACGCCACCACGCTCACGGAAGCGGGCTATGTGGGAGAGGATGTTGAAAACATCATTTTAAGCCTCCTGCAAAACGCGGATTACGATGTGGCACGCGCATCAAAAGGTATTGTTTATATTGATGAAATAGACAAAATAGCGAAAAAATCAGGCAATCCTTCCATCACAAGGGACGTCTCCGGTGAAGGTGTTCAGCAGGCCCTGCTGAAAATCATGGAAGGAACTCTGGCCAATATCCCCCCGAAGGGAGGCCGGAAGCATCCGCAGCAGGAATTCATTCAGGTGGATACGACCAATATTCTGTTTATCTGCGGCGGCGCCTTCAACGACCTGGAAACGATCATTTCCAGACGCATCGGCACCAACACCATGGGGTTTGGCGCGGAAATCAAAAGCAAGAAGGAAAAAAGAATCGGGGACGTTCTGGCGGAAGTCCGGTCCGAAGACCTGCTCAAATTCGGCCTGATTCCCGAATTCATCGGACGCCTGCCCGTGATCGCCGCACTGGATGATCTGGAAGAGGGGGCGCTGGTTCGCATTTTGATGGAACCCAAGGACGCCATCATCAAGCAGTACAAGAAATTGTTTGAACTGGAAAACGTGAATCTCAAGTTTACGGACGGCGCTTTGCGCTGCGTGGCCAAACTGTCCATGGAGAGGAAATCCGGCGCGCGGGGCCTGCGCTCCATTCTGGAAAACACCATGCTGGAAGTGATGTATGATATTCCGTCGCAGCGGGACATCAAGGAATGTGTGATCAGCGAGGAAGTGGTGCTCAACAAGGAAAAGCCGATTTTGATCTATGATCAGAAATCTGAATCCGCATAATTTCATACGGCGCAGGAAGAAAAAATGACCGAAGAAAAAGACGATACGCTTAAAAATAGAACAAACATCATTCCGCTGTTGCCGCTTCGCGACGTGGTGGTGTTCCCGCACATGATTGTGCCGCTGTTTGTCGGGCGGGAAAAGTCCATCGCCGCGCTGGAATCCGCCATGAAGTATGAAAAGGGAATTTTCATGGTGGCCCAGAAAAACGCGAAGAAAGACGACCCCTCCGAAGAGGATATTTATTCGGTTGGAACGATCGGCATCATCATCCAGCTTTTGCGCCTGCCGGATGGGACGGTGAAGGTGCTGGTGGAAGGCAAGGCGCGCGGCGCGATTCTGGAATATGTCAAAAATGACGATTTCTTTCTCGTTCGGGTCGCCGATATCGACGATGTGGATGATGATCCGACGGACGTGCGGAAACAGGCGCTGATGCGCAGCATCAAGGAGTCCTTTGAGCTTTATCTGAAGCTCAGCAAGAAAGTCCACGTGGAGATGATGGGAACGATCGCCGGCATCGAAGATCCTTCCAAACTGGCGGATGTCGTGGTGACGCATCTGAACGTCAAGCTGGAAGACAAACAGCGGATTATGGAAATCTTCAGCATCGGCGATCGGCTGGAGGCCATTTATTCGCTGATGCTCTCCGAAATCGAAATTCTGCAGGTGGAGGAAAAAATCAAGCGGCGCGTCAAAAAGCAGATGGAAAAGACGCAGAAGGATTATTACCTCAACGAGCAGATGCGCGCCATCCAGAAGGAAATGGGCGAAAAGGACGATTTTAAAAATGAGATCGCGGAGCTGGAAAAACGCCTCAAACAGAAGAAGCTCTCCGAGGAAGCGACCAAAAAGGTCCGCCAGGAAATCAAGAAGCTGCAGATGATGGCGCCCATGTCCGCGGAGGCGACGGTGGTCCGCAATTACATTGACTGGCTGCTGGACATGCCCTGGTCGGAGGTCACGGAAAACAAACATACGCTCAAGGAATCGGAGGCGATTCTCGACGAGGATCACTACGGCCTGAAAAAAGTCAAGGAACGGATCATCGAATATCTGGCGGTTCAGTCCCTGGTCAAAAAAAACAAGGGCCCCATTCTCTGCCTCGTCGGTCCTCCCGGCGTGGGGAAAACATCGATTGCCAAATCCGTGGCGCGCGCGACGAACCGGAAATTTGTCCGCATCTCGCTGGGCGGCGTCCGTGATGAGGCGGAAATCCGCGGCCACCGCCGGACCTATATCGGCGCCATGCCGGGCAAGATCATTCAATCACTGAAGAAAGCCGGCTCCAACAACCCCGTCTTCTGTCTGGACGAGGTGGACAAGCTCAGCTCCGATTTTCGCGGCGATCCCTCCTCGGCGCTCCTGGAAGTCCTGGACCCCGAGCAGAACGTGGCGTTCAACGACAATTATCTGGACGTGGATTATGATTTGTCCGATATTCTGTTCATTACAACCGCCAATGTTTTGCAGACAATCCCGGCGCCGCTGCAGGACCGGATGGAAGTCATCCGCATTGCGGGATATACCGAGCAGGAAAAAATGCAGATCGCGATCAAGTTCCTGCTGGCCAAGGAAATGGAGGCCAACGGGCTTACGGCCGAATCGATCGAATTCACCAACCAGGCCCTGCTGCGCATCATCCGCCAGTACACGCGGGAGGCCGGTGTGCGAAACCTCGAGAGGGAGATCGCATCCATCTGCCGCAAGGTCGCCAAGGAAATCGTCAGCAACGGAAACTGCAAAAAGATTGTCATCAGCTCCAAAAATATTCCGAAATATTTGGGGGTTCCGAAATTCCGCCACGGCGAGACGGAGGAAAACAACCAGATCGGTTTGACGACCGGGCTGGCCTGGACGGAGGTCGGCGGCGAATTGTTGGCGATTGAAGCCTCCATCATGGAAGGAACGGGCCGCATGGTCATGACCGGCAAGCTGGGCGACGTGATGCAGGAATCGGTGCAGGCGGCCCTCTCGTACATCCGGACCCGCGCCGAGCGCTTCGGTTTGCCGAAAAACTTTTATAAAAAGATCGACATTCACGTCCATGTGCCCGAAGGCGCCATTCCCAAGGACGGACCCTCCGCCGGGATCGCCATGGCTACTTCGATCGCTTCGGCGCTCGTCAAGAAGAAAGTCCGGGCCGACCTGGCCATGACCGGGGAAATTACGCTGAGGGGACGGGTCCTGCCGATCGGCGGCCTGAAGGAAAAGATTCTGGCGGCCCACCGCGGCAATATCAAAACGGTCCTGATTCCCAAGGACAATGAGAAAGACCTTACGGAAGTGCCCCGCAATGTTCAAAACGCGATGAAAATCGTTTTCGTGGAACATATCGACGAGGTGCTGGAGATTGCTCTGGTCAAAGAGGACGACCTCTTCGGCAACGTGGTGGGAAACGAGGCGCAGGCGGATTCCTGCGCCGTGAATTAACGGGGAATATTGTTGTTTTACCGCTTGACAAGCCATCTCAATGTTGCTAGAAGCCAGTCAGCTTTTTTCGGGCAAGGGGGCGGGTAGCTCAGTTGGAAGAGCGCCACGCTTACACCGTGGATGTCACAGGTTCGAGCCCTGTCCCGCCTACCAGGAAAGAAAGTGAATATTGTTTTTAATGATTTTTTGGGGTCGTAGTTAAGTTGGTTATAACGCCGGCCTGTCACGCCGGAGGGCGTGGGTTCAAGTCCCATCGGCCCCGCCAGAAAATCTGAAAGGGAATCAGCTTTTTTTAAGTGATTCCCTTTTTGTTTACCGCGACCGCCCGGAGAATCTCTTCCATCAGCGTGATTGACAGGATGGATGTTGCATGGTTAATTGGACGCGGAAGAGCCGCGTGGACGGCGCGCGGTGAAAAAAGCTTGAGTCTATGATGAAAAAAATTTCCGATCTTTTATCCTGGAGCAGCCCCGAGCAGATTCGCCGGGAACTGTTTTCGGTCCTTGCCAAAGCTCAAAAGGGCGGCGTTCTGGACGATGCGTCCAGGAAAATGATCGAAAACATCCTGAATTTTACATCCACGCTGGTTCGCGAAATCATGATCCCCCGGACGGACATCGTTTCGATCAGCGCGGAGGATTCGGCCCAGGAGATGAAGCGGGAGATGGTCGAGGCGCATTACACGCGGATTCCCGTCCACCGCGGCTCCGTGGACAATATCATCGGCATTCTGAACATCAAGGACCTGCTTGCCGCCTGGTCGCCCCGAATGAGCGCCGCCGATATTCTGTCTCATATGACGCGGCCTTACTACATTCCGGAGACAAAAAACGCGCATCTGCTGTTTTACGAGCTGAAAAACAACAACAAGCACATTGCCATTGTCATCGATGAATACGGCGGCACCTCCGGGCTGATCACGCTGGAGGACCTGCTGGAGGAAATTGTCGGCGACATTCGCGATGAACATGAAGAGCAGGCGGATGCCGACGATATCGTCCGAATGGCCGACGGCTCCATCGTGACGGACGGACGAACGGAAATCGGGAAGATTGAAGAGCTTCTGGAAATCCGCTTGGACCGGGGCCGGTTCGAAACGGTCGGCGGTCTGATTTTATACGCGATTCGCAGAATACCTCATCAGGGGGAAAGCTTTCAAATCGAGGGAATGGACATCACTATCGAAAACGCGGACGAACGCAGCATCAAGAAGGTGAAAATCAAAAAATCCGAAGACGCGCCATGAAGACCAACGGCAACAACATCAAACCGGATTGGACCGGCGGCACGCCGCAGACCCGCGATTTTTTTTTCGCGCTCTTGTGCGGCATTCTGTTCTTTTTGTCGTTCCCCAGGTTCGGCTTCGGCGTCATCGCGTGGATTGCGCTGGTTCCGCTGTTCGTCGCTCTGAACAACGTTTCATCGCTCTCGAGGGCCCTGCTTTTGGGGTGGACGGCGGGAATGGCGGCGTATATCGGCATGCTGTACTGGATTGCGCATGTCGTGGTGAACTACGGTTATCTTCCCCTGGTTCTGGGCGTGATCCTCACGATTCTGCTGGCCGGCTATCTGAGCGTCTATTTCGCCCTGTTTGCCGCGGGAATCGTTTACTTTCGGGGCAGGGTTCCCCTTTATCTTGCCGCGCCGGTTTTATGGATTTGCCTGGAGCATTTGAAATCCGGTCTGTTCACGGGATTTCCGTGGGAGAACCTGGGGTATTCCCAGTTTTCCAATCTGCTGTTCATTCAGATGGCCGACATCACAGGGGTGCCCGGCCTGTCCTTTCTGATCGTCCTTTTGAACGTTGCCTTTTTTACGCTGCTTCGGGAAAGGTCGAAAAAATCGCTCGCGCTGGCGCTGGCCGTGTTTCTCATCTGGTCGGGGGTATATGCCTACGGCGCGATGCGGATTCGCGAAATCCGGCAGAGCATGGGAAATGCGCGGAGCATGGACGTATCGCTCATTCAGGGCAACATCGAGCAGGCCGTCAAATGGAATCAGGATTTCCAAACCGAAACGATTCGGATTTACGAGGAGCTTTCCCTGCGCGGCGCAAAGGCTCCCGGAACGCTGATCGTCTGGCCGGAAACCGCCGTTCCTTTTAACTTTCAGGAGCCGGGGGTTTTGCGGGCCCGCGTCAGACAATTGCCTTCGCAAACCAAAAGCTGGCTGCTTTTCGGATCCGTCAGTTATGCCGCCGCGCCTGCAGGCACGGATTATTTTAACAGCGCCTTTCTGCTTTCCCCCGGGGGGGACCTTGCGGGAAAATACGACAAGGTGCATCTGGTGCCCTACGGGGAATATGTTCCCCTGAGAACCTTGTTTCCCTTTGTCAGCAGCCTGGCGTCGGGCATCGGCGACTTTGCCGCGGGGAAGGGGTATTTCCCCCTGCGGATGGACGAAAAAAAAATCGGCGTCCTGATCTGCTATGAGGGCATTCTGCCCCAGGCGGCGCGCCGGTATAAAAACGCCGCGGCCGATGTTTTGGTGAACATAACCAACGACGCCTGGTTTGGAAGGACATCCGCGCCTTATCAGCATCTTTCTATGTCCGTTTTCCGGGCCGTGGAGACAAGACTCTGCCTGGCGCGGGCGGCCAATACGGGCATTTCCGCGCTGGTGGATCCGACTGGTAGAATTCTCGCGCAGACGAAGCTGTTTGAAAGAGACGCCGTCACCGGCAGAATTCCATTGATGCAAACGCCGACTTTGTACGCCAGGTACGGCGATTGGTTCGTGTGGGCAGGCTTCATCGGGCTGGCCGGTTTATTCTTATGGAGTTTAACAAGGAGGAAAAGAAATGTCCGTCGATAATCTTCAGGAAAGCATTCTGGATTTGAAAACAAGAATCGCCTCGATCGGAGAATGTCTTTGACGTAGGCGAACTGGAATTGCGGGTCAAGGATCTGGACATCCTGTCCGCGAAAAAGGATTTCTGGGACGATCCGGAAAAAGCCCGGTCCCTCCTGCAGAAAAAAACAAAGCTCTCCGAATCGCTGGAACGGTGGAAAAGGTTCAGCGGGCGCATCCGGGAGACGGAAAACCTCTGGAGCATGGCCTCCGAAGAGAATGACCAGGGGCTTCTGCTGGATCTGGAAGCCGATCTGGCGCGCCTGTCGGCCGAGGTCCGGGAAGAAGAGCTCAAGATGATGCTCGCAAGCGAACAGGACCCGATGAACGCGATCATGTCCATCCATGCCGGCGCGGGGGGCACGGAAGCGCAGGACTGGGTGGAAATGCTGCTGCGCATGTATCTGCGGTGGGCTGAAAAAAGAAATTTTAAAACGGCCATTATTGATTATCTGCCGGGCGATGAAGCAGGGGTGAAAAGCGTTTCGTTTACCGTGGAGGGCGAATACGCTTACGGGTACGCCAAGGCGGAGATCGGAATTCACCGTCTGGTGCGCATTTCTCCGTTCGACGCTGGCGCCAGACGCCATACGTCCTTCGCGTCGGTATTTGTCTATCCGGAAATCGACGACGAAATCAAAATCGACATTCGCGACGATGATTTGCGGATCGACACGTTCCGGTCCGGCGGCAAAGGCGGGCAGCACGTCAACAAGACGGATTCCGCCGTCCGCATTACCCATCTGCCGACCGGCATTGTCGTGCAGTGCCAGAATGAACGATCGCAGCACAAAAATAAATCGATGGCGATGAAATATCTGAAATCCCGGCTGTATGAAAGGGAGCTTCAGCAGAAAAATGAAAAGCTCGATGAAGAAAATAAACAGAAAAAAGACATCGCCTGGGGCAGCCAGATCCGCTCCTATGTTTTGCATCCCTATAAGCTGGTGAAGGATCATCGCACCAACCTGGAAATCGGCAACGCCCAGAAAGTGCTGGACGGGGAGATCGATGATTTTATTCAGGCCTACCTGATGGCCGTTTCGAATCGCAAATCCTGAACCGGTTATTCCCCGCCGGTAAATCAGGAGTAACATTTGCGATTGTCGATATCGTTTGGGGATGCGGGCAAAATGTGTTATAAAGCCCGCGAAAAACCGGGAGGCGCCGGAATCCGGATGCCCCGCGCTTTTTCGTTCAGGGAAACAAATAAAAACGCGCTTTGAAAACGACAGGAGAGCCTTGCCCATGCGAAAATATAAAAAATACAATTTGTCCCGTGGTCTGTTGATTTTCCTCTTCATGATCGTGGGTTTTGGCTTCGCGCCCGCGGACAGAGCCGAGGCTCAGCTCCCGGAGGTCAGTGTCCTGTTTCAGAATCCGCAGTCCGTTTCATCGCCGGAATCTCAGGCGGGCCCTCCCGCAAATCCGGCCGTCCGGGAAGACCCCAACGCGGCGGAGGAAGACTCTGCGGACTTGGAAGAAGAGCAGGATCTGATGGAAAACGTGCTGGCCATTCTGGAAGTGGCGGACAACTACTGGAAGAACGGCGATATCGAAAACACCCTCAATGAACTGGATAAGGCCTATGCGCTGCTTCTGGACACGAATGGCGATGTGGAAATCGCCCGGCAGAAAGATGACCTGCGCCTCCTGATTTCACAGCGGATTATAGCGGTTTACTCGTCCAAAAAAGGCCCCACCAACGGCAAGGCCAGTGAGATTCAACTCATCATGAACCCGGATGTGGAGAAGGAAATCCGCTCCTTCCAGGGCCCCGAAAGGGAATTTTTTACATCCTCCTATCTGCGTTCCGGTCTATACAGGGAGCTCATCGTTTCCGAACTGAAAAAAGCGGGCGTCCCCGAGGAACTCTTCTGGCTTCCCCTGGTGGAAAGCGGATTCAAGGTCAGCGCGTATTCCCCCGCGAGGGCTTTGGGACTGTGGCAGTTTATTCCGTCCACGGGTTACAAATTCGGGTTGACGCGGGACGAATGGGTGGATGAACGCATGGACGTCCTGAAATCCACGCGGGCGGCCATTGCTTATTTGAAGGAGCTGCACGCGATGTTCGGCGACTGGCTCACCGTGCTGGCCGCTTACAACTGCGGCGAAGGCAGGGTCCTGCGCGTCATTTCCGGCCAGCACATCAATTACTTCGACCGCTTCTGGGATCTGTATTCCCGGCTGCCTCATGAGACGGCCCGCTACGTTCCCCGTTTTCTCGCCACACTGCATATCGTCAAAAATCCGGCCAAATACGGCTTTGAGCTGCAGACCACGACGGACACGCTGATGAACTATGAAACGGTGAAGGTCGGCAAAATGATGAAACTGTCCGACATCGCCTCCAAAATGGAAGTATCCGAAGACTACATGAATGTGCTCAATGCGGAGCTGCGATACAAAATCACGCCGGACAGGGAATATGATTTCAAGGTTCCCGAGGGCAGTCTTCAAAAATTTCAACTGGTGTACAACGATATTCCGGCCGCCGAGAAGCCCCGCCTCGGTTACGCGGAGAGAAACAAAAACACAGGCCCCGGCCGCTACATCCGGCATCGCGTTCGCCCCGGTGAAACGGTGGACTCCATTGCCAAACGCTACAGGGTATCCAGACAGTCGATCTACAGCTGCAACCGGATCAATCGAAACAAGCGGTTAAGCCAGCAGGCGAAATATGTCAGAATACCGATTGATTCCGCGGAAACGGCGTCAGCCAAACAAAAAACAACCGGCGGGAAAAACGCTTCTTCGGCCGGTTCAGCCAAGACGTACAAAGTCAGGAAAGGCGACACGCTGTTTAGCATTGCAACGCGTTTCAACGTCCCCGTCGCCAAACTCAAGCAGGCGAATCGTTTAACGACGAATGAGATCAAATACGGAACAACGCTGAAAATTCCCGCGCAGGGATGACCTCAGGCAAACGGGGCGTCGGAGGCCGTCAGGGCCAGGAAAAGCTCTTTTTCTCTTTTCTTCATTTTCAGGGCGTTGGCCCTGGAGGTTTCAACGTGCTCGTAACCGGTCAGATGCAGCAGGCCGTGAATGATTAGAAAGAGAATCTCCTCCTCCAGGGTAAAACCGCCTTGCTTTGCGTCGCGCAGGGCCGTATCCACGGAAATCACGACATCTCCCAGCAGGCCGGGATTTATCTTGCCGCACTCGCCTTCCTCGAGTGAAAAAGAAAGCACATTGGTCGGTTTGTCCAGGCGCAGATACTGCCGGTTGAGAAGGCGAATGGCCTCGTCATCCACAAACGAAATGCTGATTTCCTTTTCCGCGCAGCCGATCAGCCGCAACAGCCGGATGACGTTGCCGCGGATCCGGCGGCTATCGATTTTCGTCCGCTTCTGCCGGTTTGCGATTCGAATTTTCATAAACTTCTCTTTTGCCGTTCGTTTCTTTCGGCTTCGGGGGCGCTTCCGGATATTCGACGCGATGATGGAAAATGCCGGTTAAAATCCGCGTGAAGGTTTCCGCGATGGTATTCAGGTTTCTGAGCGTCAGCTCACACTCATCCAGCTGCCCGTCCGTGTAAATGCGGGCGATTCTTTCCCGGACCAGCGACCGGATTCGGGCCGGCGTCGGGTTGGTCAGCGTGCGCGAGGAAGCTTCAATCACATCGCCCAGCATGACAAGCCCCGCTTCTTTGGTCTGCGGTTTGGGGCCGGGATAGCGAAAGTCGCTTTCCGTCAGGGAGCGGATGGATTCATCCTTGTTTTTCTTGGCTTTGTCGTAGAAATAGCTGATCAGACTGGTGCCGTGATGCTCCCGGATGATGTTGATGATCGGCTGGCCCAGCTTGGCCTTCATGGCCAGTTCGCAGCCTTCCTTGACGTGGGAAATGATGATCAGGGCGCTCATTTTCGGAGAAAGCTTGTCGTGTCGATTGTCATAGCCGGTCTGATTTTCAATATAGTAATGGGGTTTGGCAAGCTTGCCGATGTCGTGGTAGTAGGCGCTGACCTTGGCCAGAAGCGCGTTGGCGCCGATGGCTTCGGCCGCCGATTCCACCAGGGAGGCGACGATGATGCTGTGATGGTAGGTGCCGGGCGCTTCAATGATCATTTTCTGAAAAAGCGGCTGATTGAGATTGGCCAGCTCCAGGAGCTTAATGTACGTGATGAAGCCGAAGAGGCTTTCAAAAACGGGCGTCAGACCGGCCACCAGGATTCCGGTGATGATGCCGCCGAAAAGGCCCATGGCCAGACGGAGGATCAGATCGTCGAGCAGCCGGCCGGTCAATAGATTCAGGCTGAGGATGGCGGCAATGTTGACGACGCCCAGAAAGACGCCGACCTTCAGGAACGTCGAGCGTTGGCGGCTGTTGACGACGTGATAGGAGGCGGCCACGGACCCCAGAAACGAAAAAAGCGGGAAAAGAATTTTTTCCTCAAAAAGCAGACTGATCAGAAACGAGGATAGAACGCTCATGATCATGGCCACGTTCCGGTTCACCAGCACGGCGATAATCATGGCGCCCATGGCGAAGGGAATCGCGAAATAGCATGCGTCCACCGGAAGGGAAGGGAAAGCCCGGTTGACGGCGACCGAAATAAAAATGCCCGCTTTCACAAATAAAATCTGCAGCAGGGCGACGATCGCGAAAACCAGAAAGTCTACATTGGAGCGGGGCGATGTTTTCAGCCAGTTTCGGGTGCGCCAGAAATACAAAAGCAGCGTCAGAAAGAGAACGATGCAGAAAATGCCCGCAAGGACCGCGAGGCTGGAGATGTTGCTGACCGCGGCGGTTTTGTGAAAGGCTTCCAGCTTGGCCAGCTCCGGATAACCGATTTTGTCTCCCTCCCGGACGATCATCTCGTTTTTCTGCACCTGGAAGTAAACCGGCTTGACGCTTTCTCTCGCCGATGCAATTTTTTGCGCCGTCGCCTTCGGGTTGTAGGTGAGATTGGGCGCGATCATTTTCTTCAGGAATAAAAATGTAACGCGTCTGGCCTCCGGCTGTTCGTTTCGCATGGAAGCGTTGATTTTTTTCGAAAGCGCCGGGCCGATGTCTTTCATCAGCAGAATGGACGACAACTCTTTGGTGTTTTCTTCCGTCCGGGTCAGCGTGTTGACGATGGTAATGCCTTTTTCACGCTCCTGATTCCCGAAAGGGCCCGTCGTGACGAAGGTGTTTTCGTAAAAGGCAAAAATGATTCGGGAGAATCTCTGCAGCAGCTCGTCGGAAAAAGCATGGGCGCTCAGATAAGCGAACTCCTCCTGCGACAGCGTGACGCCCAGGGACCGATCCAGAAGAGCCTTGACCTGAGATGTTTCCCTCTGCCCGGCCGCGAGCGCAAAGGACTGTTTGATTTTCGCCCTTATCGTCATGGCCGTTTCCGGATCATAGTCATATACCGGACGAACGGCGGCAGCGGATTCGAGTTGCTTTAGCCTTGTGGATTGGACGTCCTCCACCAGGAAGTCGCGGTCGGCTTTGACGTTTTCCTGAACAATCATGCCGTGGCGGTACACCGGCTTGGAAGAATAGAATTGCGGCGCGAGAAGCGCCGTCAGGCCGGCGCTCAAAAGGACGGCGATCACCCAGCGCTGAACGATGACATCGTTTAAAACGGCAAAGGAGAAGCGATGCTTTTCCTTGCGTTTCCGAAAAAAAGACAGTATTTTTTCCGATGTCGAATCCAAAAAATTATTCATGGCCGCGCTTCATTTTTCCCGTTTTTCTTTTCGTTTTCCCAGGCTGCATAGGCGGAGATCACGTCCGCCACCAGGGGATGGCGGACGACGTCCACCTGTGAAAAATGAACGATGCGGACGGCCTGTATCTTGCGCAGCACCGCCGCGGCTTCCACCAGACCGGAGGATCTCTCCATCGGCAGATCGATCTGGGTGATGTCGCCGGTAACGACCGCCTTGGAATGGAAGCCCAGCCTGGTGAGGAACATTTTCATCTGTTCCGACGTGGTGTTCTGGGCTTCATCCAGAATGATGAATGAGTCGTTCAGCGTCCGGCCGCGCATGAACGCGAGCGGCGCGACCTCGATGAGCCCCTTGGCAATCAGGGCGCCGGCTTTTTCCATGTCCACCATGTCATAAAGCGCGTCATACAAGGGGCGGAGGTAGGGATTGACCTTTTCCGCCAGATCGCCCGGCAAAAAACCCAGCCTTTCGCCCGCTTCCACGGCGGGCCGGGTCAGGATGATCCGCTGGACCTTTTTTTCCAGAAGACAGGAGACGGCCATCGCCATGGCCAGGTAGGTTTTCCCCGTGCCGGCCGGTCCGATGGCCAGCGCCATGTCGGCGTTTCTCATGGCGTCAATGTAATGGCGCTGGGCGATGCTTTTGGGAGAGATCACCCTCTTTTGGGAAGAGATGAAAACCGTCTCCAGAAAAATACTCGCGAGGTCAAAATGGATGTCTTCCGAGAGAATCCGGTGCGCATAATCAAAATCCGAGAGGTGGACGCGCCATCCTTTTTGCATCATTTCATAGAGTTGCCGGATGATGCCCGAAGCGATTGCTACGGCTGTGTCTTCGCCGGTGACAGACAAGCAATTCCCCCAGGGCTTAATTTTGACGGGTTCAAGCTTTTCGAGGAGTTTCAGGTGCTTATCGTGTTCGCCGCAAAGATTTTTGAGCAGATTTGAATCCGCGAAGGAAATCTTTTCCGCTCGTACGCTTTTCGTTGACTTAATCAAAAAAATCCACCTTTAAAAGGTTGATCTCCGCCATTGCAGAGCCGTCGTATCCGGGTTTTTGCCAATGGCAATGGCTTTTTGCGCGAGGCTGGTTTCTACCATTAAGAACCCGCTATTGCAATACAATTTAAGCCTGCAAAAACAGGTGGGCAAAGACCTTGGCGTCGCCGGTCATGTTGCCGATCGGGCAGTTTTCGTCGGGCTGATGGGCTTTCATGTTGGTTTTTGACCAGACCGCCACCGAAAGCCCCTGCTTCCTGAAATACGCGGCGACGGTTCCCGCCCCGACGCCTCCGGCAAACGCCCGGATCTGATAGACCCGGTTGACGGCGTCCGTGAGGGCGCGGACAACCGGAGCATCGGCGGGTGTGGAAGGCGCTGAATCAACGCGCTGGTGAATGGAGATCTCGATGGTTACACGATATGCCGTTTCAATGCTTTTGGTGATTTTTTTAATTTCGGAAAGAACGTCGTCGATCCTGTAGCACGGCAGGATCCGACAATCCATGTAGAAGACGTCTTCACCCGGAATCGTGTTGATGTTGCCCACGTTGGCTTCTTTTTTGGTCGGCTCGAAGGTGCTGACGGGAGGATCGAAAAGCGGATCCGCGGCGTCAAAGATTTTGCACAGTTCGGTCAATTCGATGACCAGACGGGAGGCGGCGGAGAACGCATTGATCCCCAGCTGCGGTTTGCTGCCGTGGCACTGTTTTCCGGTGGTCCTGAAACCCAGCCAGAGGATTCCTTTTTCGGCGACTTCAATCAGGGATCCTTCGGAATTTCCCGAATCCGGCGCCACAATCCAGTCGCCGGGGCTGAAAATTTTTTCCGGCAGACCGAGAAGATGCTGCACGCCTTTTTCGCTGGACGTTTCCTCGTCGGAGACAAACAGCAGGTTGACCGTGGCAGGGGGCGGGATGCCTTCCTCCAAGAGCGCCCTGGCGGCAAAAACAGAAGCCACCATATCCTGCTGATTGTCTTCCGTGCCCCGGCCGTACACGCAATCGTCCTTGACGTACACCCGGTAGGGATCGGCGCTCCAGAGGCCCGGCTCGCCCGGAGGGACAATGTCCAGATGCGTAATGATCCAGATGCGGCGGGAGTCGTCTTTCCCCGGCAGCGATGTCAGGAAATTCGGGCGCAGACCGCCCGAAACCGTCGGGTCCGGGGCGTCAAAATGCCGGAAAATCGTAAACCCCATTTTCACCAGACGCTTTTTCAGCGCCAGGGCTTTCGGCATTTCACCATCGCCGCCGTTTGCCGGACCGACGGCCGGAACGGCCGTCAGCGCTTTTTGCAGTTCGATCATGTCCTGGCGGCTCTGGTCGATTCTGCGGGATACTTTTTCAAAAAGAACTTCGTCGATCATGATCAAACCTCGAATCAGTGCTGGGGAACGAATTGCGAAGGCGGGGCCCAGTTTTGGGGCCATGCGCCGAACCGGTCCGCGTCGCCGACGATCAACGTCAACCTTTCTTTCTCATGGAGGAAGGCCGCGGCGACGCGGCGGACATCTTCGAGCGTCACCGCTTCGATTTTTGTTCGGTAGGCCGTCAGGAAATCGGCGGGCAGCTTCTCGTATTCGACCGTCATTTGCTGGGAGGCAATCTGTCCGGGCTGTTCGAAGGAGAAAATGAAACTGTTGATGATCGATCGCTTCGCCCGGTCCAGCTCTGTCTGGGAAAAGGATCCGGCCGCGGCATCCTTTAAAATGGCGTCGATCAGGGAAATCGCCCGAAAGGTCGAAGCCGTTTTCGTGAAAGCATAGGTCCCGAAAACCCCGTAGTTGGACCGTGCGCGGTAGAAGCTGCCGGCGCTGTAGGCCAGGCCTTCCTCATTGCGGACGGCGCTGAAAATCCGGGAGGAAAAGCCGCCGCTGCCGATGAGGAAATCCAGAACCTCGAAAGCGTAAAAGTCCGGATGGTTCTTGCTGATCGTCAGCTCCCCGCTGACCACCGTGGATTGCGGTATTGCCTTGGGAATCAGAAAAATGCCGCGCCCCCTCTGTTTGGGCGCATCCGGGAGCTCATGGACGCGGCGGGGGATGGTTGCGTCGCTGAAGGCTTGCTCGATTTTCTCTACGGCCTCTTCCCGGGAAATGTCGCCCGACACCGCCAGCAACATATTGGCCGGCGAAAAATATTCGCGGTGAAAAGCCGCGAGATCGGCGCGCGAAATGTTTTGTATGGAGGCGGAGGTTGCATAGCGGCCCCGCGGATCGCCGGGATAGAGAAGTCGGTTGAATTCGCGAAAGGCCAGTTTTTGCGGGTCGTCCGCGATTCGCCTCAACTCCTCCTTTTTTAACGCCAGCGCCTCCTGAATTTTCTTTTCTTCAAAGGCCGGCTCCAGAAGCATCCGGGAGAGAAGGCCGAGGCATTCCTCCAGATCGCTTTTCAAAAAAGAAAAATGCACCGAGGCGGAATCAAGCGACATCGAAAAGGACGGAGAGGCGGCCAGGAAATCCAGTCGCCGGTCCATTTCGCCGCTGCTGATTTTTGTTGTTCCTCCCGTCCGCAGAAGAGCGGCGGTAAGCTCCGCCAGACCTTCCTTGCCCTCGGGGTCGTAGAGCGAGCCGGTTCGCACCAGCACGGTCAGGGAAACCAGAGGCAATTCGCCGTCTTTCAGATAGAACAAAACCATGCCGTTTGTGAGTGCGATCCGCTGGGCCTGCGGCATGCGGAATTCCAGCGCGGGATAGGCGATTTGGTCCGGAGAAATCCAGGGAGATTCTGCGGGAGCCGACGGCGGACTCATCGCGAAAATCGCCAGGAGCAGCAACCCGGCGGCCGGGAAAAAGGCTTTTCTATTTTTCATGGGCGCCTCCGCCTTCCTCCGGTGCGGTTTTCCGGTTGAGAACCGCGACGGTGCGGTTTTCCGCCGTCAGATACCGGATGGCCGCCGCCTGGATATCACCGGCCGTCACCTTTTGAATTTGGGGCAGATAGTCGGAAAAGTACCGGTAATCCCCCAACAGCAGTTCGGTGTAGGAAAGAATGGACGCCAGCTCGGAATTGGAATCCAGGCTTTTGATGAAGTCCATCTTCAGCTGGTTTTTGGCCCGGGCCAGCTCCTCTTCCGTCACGGGAGCGGTCTTGATCGCCTCGATCTCCCCGAGAATGGCCGTCTGAAGTTCTTCGTTGGTATGGGGATGGCGCGGCCGCGCAAAAATGGTGAAGAGGTTGGGGTATCTTGCTGCCGGCACGCCGTTTGCCGCGCTGATGCTCTGGGCGATCTGGCGCGAAATCACCAGCCGGTCATACAGACGGCTCGTTCTGCCTTTGCTTAAAATCGTCTCCAGAACATCAAACACATAATCCTCGCGGGCGGGCGGCGCGGGCTTGTGGTAGCCGATGATCATGGAAGGGCTGGCGTCAAACCAGACCTGGGCTTTGCGCTCCGCTTTTTGCTCCGGTTCGGCCGGAATCCGGGCGGCAGGAGCGCCGGCGTCGGGGATCTTTCCGAAATACCGGCGAATCAGCTCCATCGTCTTGGAGGGATCGATGTCCCCGACCACGGCAATGACGATCCGCCGGGGCGACAGATATTTCCGATGAATGGCGTGAATCGCCGCCGGGCTCATGAACGTCAGGTCTTTCGGCAATCCGACAATGGGGATTCCGTAGGGATGGGTTGAATAGGCCCGTTCCATAAAGGCCTCATAGAGCTTGCCGTCGGGGCTGGCCTCCACGCGCTGCCTTCTTTCCTCCAGAATGACGTCCCGCTCCGTGTAAAACTGACGGAAGACGGGATGCAGAAGGCGGTCGGATTCAATGCGCGCCCAGAGTTCGATCTTGTTGGCGGGAAGGTTGATGAAGTAGGTGGTCATGTCCTGGCCCGTCGACGCGTTCATGCCGGATGCGCCGTTTTCCGTATAGAGGCGGTCAATTTCGTTGGGGATGTAATACCGGAGGTGCTTGTCCTGGAGCCTTTTCATCCGCGCTTCCAGCCGCCGGATCTTCCGGGCATCGGCCGATCCCTGCTTTGCGCGCTCGCGGTCCAGTTCCCGGCCGATTTTTTCCATGTCCGAAAGCAGTTTCTTTTCCGCCGGGTAGTTTTTCGCGCCGATCGTCGTCGTTCCCTTGAACATCATGTGCTCCAGGAAATGGGCCGCGCCGCTTTGCCCCGGGGATTCATCGACGGCGCCCACCCGGTAGCGGATGTACAGGGAAACGGTCGGGCTGAATTTGCGCTCCATCATCAGAACGGTCAGGCCGTTTTGCAGCCTGGCCTTCACGATTTTTTTCTCCAGGTCCACCGCCTGCGCAGGCAGGGCAATGCACGCGAGCAACAGCAGCCCGAGGGCGATCCAGATTTTATTCTTTGTCCGCATGGTCCTCCTCAGAAATCGAATTTCCCTGGAAAAAACGAAAATATGCGTAGAGAATGCCGGCGATGCAAAACAAAATGATGAAAGAGGCCGCAAACAGCGTCATCACGAATTCCAGGGGATTGGCCAGCTGAAAGGAGCTCATGAGGAGAAGAACGCCGAACACCAGAAAAAATCCGGAGAGCAAAAAAACGACGATATTCTTAATTCGAACCAGTAGTTCCATCGGGCAATCCTGTTTCCCAGAGCAGCGCTTTGACGCGCTCCTTCATCCTGCGGTAAGCCTCATAACTGAAATCATTATTGCGGCAGCACAACAGTGTGTTGTTATGATATAGAGGTTCCCGCTGAATGTCAAATACGGATGCGGCGACGGCTTCCGGCCACATTTTAGTGCCCGGAATCGGCGAATATTCGGCCAGCACGGGCCTTGCGCCGCACCGAAGGACGAAATCAATGCTCCCGGACACATCCCCTGCTTTCTGATCCGGCAGGCCGCACAAAAGGTAAACGCCGATGTCCCGGGTTTTGTACCCCGCCTCTTTCAAATGCGCGACCGCCCTGCGCAACTCATCGTTTCGCACCTTTCCGCCCGTTTTCTCCTGCGCCTCGAAACGGGCCGTTTCAAAACCGAAGCGAATGGTTTTAAAGCCGGACGCAAAGAGCAGACGGCTGAGCGGGGCGTCGATTTCCCGGACATGCAGGCCGTTCGGGCAGTGAAACCGGCAGTCGATGCCGCGCCTTTTTATGTCGTGAAGGAGTGGAACAATACTGCTTTCGGGGTTCACCAGAAGCGCGTCGTCGTAAAAACTGAAATCCGCAACACCGAAATTCTTATGCCAGTATTCGATTTCGTCGGCGATTTTTCCGGGATCGCGCCGCAGATGCTGTTTGTAAAATAAAGGGGACGAACAGTAGCTGCAGCGATAAGGGCACCCCAGAGAGGTGATGAGCGGGACCTGGTCGATGCGGTCCGCGAGGTCGAAGGCGGGATAGGGCAGGGCGTCCAGATCGTTTTCCTCCGGAGAAAAAAGAATCTCTTCGTTGAAAATACCGCGCAACAGCTCCAGAATCTGTTTCTCACCCCGTCCGCTAATCACGTAATCCGCGCCGGATTCGGCCAGGGCATGCTCATGGCAGAGAGAGGCGTATTTGCCGCCCAGGACCACCGGAACCCCCGGCAGGGTTTCCCGGACGATTTGAATGGCGTCAAAAACGCCCGGGTACCAGTAAGTCATCATGGAAGTGACCAAAACAATGTCCGTGTCCGAAAAACGCCCGAGTTCGGCGCGAAAGACGTCCGGATCCATCCCATACCGGCAATAGCTGCGTGGAAACGCTTTGAGGCAGGACGGCTTTTCGATGACCTGTCGGTAGAAGCGGCCATGCCCGTAGGCATGACGCTTTGGTGACCTGCCGGTCTTCTTCAGCATGGGCTCTGAATAGGGATTCAGGCAATCGATATAGGAAACCCGGTGGCGGTTGGCCCGCAGAAGGGAGCCCAGGGTTAAAAGCCCCAGAGGTTTCATCCAGAAATCGTACGCCGCGAAATCATAAATCCAGGGATTGATCAACAGAATATTTTTGCTCATGGATGCGTCTTGTAGCATACCCGGGCAAGGATTACAAAAGCTTGGACAAGTTCATGAATTTCCACGGAAATATTTTATAACAGAAAGAACTTGAACACTCGGGGAATTGTTGCTAACATGCGCGCACTTTTAAATGGGATGCCTTATGCGTGCAGTTCTTCAGAGAGTCGACCGGGCCTGCGTCAGCATCAATTCTCAGCTATTTTCCGCTACGGATCAGGGGCTTTTGGTGTTTCTGGGCGTGGAAAAGGGAGACACGGAGAAAGACGCTGATTTTATTTTGGAAAAAACGGTTCATCTGCGCATTTTTGAGGATGAACAGGGAAAAATGAACCGATCGCTTGTCGACATCGCGGGAGAAATGCTGGTCGTATCCCAATTCACGCTGCTGGCCGACTGCGACAAGGGACGAAGACCGTCTTTTGCCCGGGCGCAAGAGCCGGAAAAAGCCAGAGCGCTGTATGAATATTTTGTCCGCCGGGCTCAACCAAGGGTCAAAAAACTGGCCACCGGCGCATTTCAGGAAATGATGCAGATTGAATTGGTCAATTCCGGCCCGGTGACGATTCTGCTCGACAGCAGGAAAATGGCGTAGAAATGGATGAAAGCGACATCAAAATAGACAAGGAAGGAATCTGGTACTACCGAGGCGCACACATGTTCCGCAAAGACATTTTGTGCGTTTTCTTCGAGCATCTGAAACAGGATGACTGCGGCAGGTATTTCGTCGAACTCAACCGGGAAATATGCTATCTGGATGTCGAAGATACGGCCTTTGTCGTGACGGCGGTTTACAGGAATCAAACCCCCTGCGGCGCTGAAGAGCTGGAAATCCTGCTCAACGACGACCAAAAGGAGAAACTGGCTGCGGACACCCTGGCCGTCGGCAAAGACAATGTCCTGTATTGCCGTGTAAAAAACAACCGGTTCCCCGCCCGCTTTACACGGAAAAGCTACTATCAGCTGGCGGAATTTATTGAAACCGACGGCGCGGACAACAAATTCTGCGTCGTTTTGAACAACCGAAAATATCCGATCGCACACACATCCCTTAACCCATGACAACGGAGGAGACCATGTTAGATGATGTTGTGAAAGAATCCCTGACATTTGACGACCTGCTGCTGGTGCCGGCGGCTTCCAGTGTTCTGCCGCGGGACGTTGAAACGGCCACCTGGCTGACGCAGAAGATCCGGCTGAACATTCCCATCGTCTCGGCGGCCATGGATACGGTGACGGAATCCCGCACGGCCATCTGCATGGCTCAGGAAGGCGGCATCGGCATTATTCACCGCAACATGAGCATCGAACGCCAGGCCATCGAAGTGGACCGGGTGAAAAAATCCGAAAGCGGCATGGTGGTCGATCCGATCACCATCGAGCCGGAGCGAAAAGTCAGCGATGCGCTGGCTCTGATGCACCAGTATTCCATTTCGGGCGTGCCCGTCGTCAAAAATGAAAAACTGGTCGGCATTCTGACCAACCGCGATCTGCGTTTTGAAGAAAATCTGGAGCAGCCCGTGTCCCAGGTGATGACCAAGAAAAATCTCATCACCGTCAAATCCAGCATTACCCTGGAAGAATCCAAAAAACTGCTCCACAAGCACCGCATTGAAAAACTGCTGGTCGTGGACGATGAAAACCGTTTGAAAGGCCTGATCACCATCAAGGACATTGAAAAAATCCGCCGGTATCCCAACGCCTGCAAGGACTCGCTGGGAAGGCTGCGCGTCGGCGCGGCCGTGGGCATCATCGACCGGGAGCCGCGCATCGAGGCGCTTTTAGCGGCCGGCGTCGATGTGATTGCCATTGACACCTCTCATGGACATTCGGCGGGCGTGATTGACGCCATCCGGTCCACCAAGGCGAATTTCCCCAAATGCGAACTGATCGCGGGAAACATCGCGACGGCCGAGGGCGCCCGGGCGCTGATCGAGGCGGGCGTTGACGCGGTAAAGGTCGGGGTCGGCCCAGGTTCCATCTGCACCACCCGCATTGTTGCGGGGGTCGGCGTGGCGCAGATGTCCGCCATTCGCGACACGTACAAAGTCGCCTCTCAAAAAGGAATCCCCGTCGTTGCCGACGGCGGCATCAAGTATTCCGGAGACATCGTCAAGGCGCTGGGCTGCGGCGCGAATGCCGTCATGATCGGAGGGCTCTTTGCCGGAACCGAAGAAAGCCCCGGCGAGACGATTTTGTTTCAGGGGCGCAGTTACAAGGTATATCGCGGCATGGGATCGCTGGAGGCTATGAAAATGGGAAGCCGCGACCGCTATTATCAGGACGACATCGAAGCGCCGTCCAAAACGGTCCCGGAAGGGATCGAGGGCAGGGTGCCTTTCCGCGGATCGCTTTCCGCCAGTATCGTCCAGCTCATCGGTGGATTAAAAGCCGGCATGGGCTACGTGGGCTGCCGAACGATCGCGGAACTGATTGAAAAATCCCGCTTTGTCCGCATCACGTCGGCAGGCCTCAGGGAAAGCCACGTCCACGATGTCATCATCACCAAGGAAGCGCCCAATTACTGGATTGATTAGTCAAACATGAAGCAAGCCGATTTCGTCCATCTCCATGTTCATACACAGTACAGCCTTCTCGACGGAATGATCCGTCTGGACGAACTCTTTAAAAAAGCCAAAGAGTTCGCCATGCCGGCGATCGCCATCACCGACCACGGCACGATGTTCGGCGCGATTGATTTCTACAAACAGGCGCTCGCCAACAACATCAAACCGATCATCGGCTGTGAACTGTATGTCGCGCCCCGGAGCCGCCTGGACAAAACACCGTCCGCCGTCGGCGACACGGCGCGCCATCTGATCGTCTGGGTCAAAAATTTGCAGGGATATAAAAATCTGTTGAAACTGACCTCCGTCGCCCATCTGGAGGGGTTTTACTACCGCCCGCGCGTGGACAAGGCCCTGCTGGCGGAGTGCTCCGAAGGCCTGATCGCGTCCAGCGCCTGCCTCCACGGGGAAATCGCTTCGCATATTGTCCGGGGCCATATGGAAGAGGCCCGCAGGGCCGCCCGTGAACTTCAGAAAATCTTCGGCGAGGACAATTTCTATCTGGAGCTCATGGAAAACGGCATTCCCGAGCAGAAGATCGCGAACCAGGGCTTGATGGAACTGAGCAGGGATCTTTCCATTCCGCTCGTTGCCACAAACGACTGCCACTATCTGGAGGCCGATCACGCCGAGGCGCACGATGTTCTTCTTTGCATTCAGATGGGGAAAACGATCGAGGACAAGGACCGGATGTCGATGTCGTCGAATCAGTTTTATGTCCGCTCTCCGCAGGAAATGCAGACGCTCTTTGCCGCGACCCCCGAAGCCGTCGCCAATACGCTGGCCATCGCGGAGAGCTGCAATCTGACCTTTGAATTCGGGAAATTTTACCTGCCCAAATTCGAGGTCAAAAATCCCGAGGAAACGCTGGAGGATTACCTGGACCGCAAGGCGACGGAAGGGCTGGAGAAACTCTTTCCGGTCATTCTCAAGTATGCGAAGGAAGACGAGGCAAAAGTTCGCGAAAAATACACCCGGCGCCTGCGCTCCGAGCTTGCCATCATCAAGAAGATGGGCTTTGCCGGATATTTTCTGATCGTTTCCGATTTCATCAAACACGCCAAGCACACGGGCGTTCCCGTCGGTCCCGGACGCGGCTCCGCGGCCGGATCGCTGGTGGCCTACGCCATCCGCATCACCGATATCGATCCCCTGCGCTACGGACTGTTTTTTGAGCGTTTTCTCAATCCGGACCGGATCAGCATGCCGGATATCGACATCGATTTTTGCCAGGAGCGCCGCGGTGAAATCATCAAATACGTCACGGAAAAATACGGCAAGGACAAGGTTTCCCAAATCTGCACTTTCGGCAAGATGATGGCCAAAGGCGTGATCCGGGATGTGGGAAGAGCCCTGAATATTCCTTACGGCGATGCGGATCGCATTGCCAAACTGGTGCCCTCATTCCCGCTGAACATCACGCTTGCGGAAGCATTCAAGGCGGAGCCCCGCTTTGCCGAAGAGCGCAGGAAAAATCCAAAAATCGACAAGATGCTGTCCCTTTCGCTGATTCTGGAAGGCCTCAACCGGCATTCTTCCGTTCACGCCGCCGGCGTCGTGATCTCCGATGCTCCGCTCGTCGAGCGTGTTCCGCTTTTTGCCCCCAAGGACGATATAGTTTCCCAGTATTCGATGAAGGATATCGAAACCGTCGGCCTGACCAAATTTGATTTTCTGGGGTTAAAAACGCTGACCGTCATCAAAAACGCCGTGGATTTCATCAGGGCCTCTCATAACGTTGACCTTGACGTGAATAACCTTCCGCTCGATGATGAAGAAACCTACCGGCTGCTGTCCAGAGGGGAAACAGACGGTGTTTTCCAGTTGGAAAGCGCCGGCATGAAAGACCTGCTGGTCAATTTTAAACCGGACCGCATTGAAGACATTATCACCCTGATCGCCGCTTACCGGCCGGGGCCGATGCAAATGATTCCCGATTTTATCGCCCGCAAGCACGGCAAGCAGCAAATTACCTATGAGCTTCCCCAACTGGAGCCGATCCTGAAGGAAACCTACGGAATTATTCTGTATCAGGAACAGGTCATGCAGATTGCCAACGCTATCGGCGGCTATACGATGTCCCAGGCCGATACGCTGCGCAAGGTGATGGGGAAAAAGCAAATTGCGGCCATGGAGAAGGAGAAACCCCGCTTTCTGGAAGGCGCGAAAAAGCAAAACATCAATGAAAACAAGGCGAAATACATCTGGGAGCAGATGGAGAAATTTGCCGCGTACGGCTTTAACAAATCGCACAGCGCCGCTTATGCGATGATCACGTATCAGACCGCCTATCTCAAGGCGCATTATCCGGTGGCTTTCCTGGCGGCGCTTCTGACGAGTGAAAAAGACAACCGGGACAAGATTATCAAGCACATGTCCAACTGCAAGGAAATGGGCATCGATATTCTGCCCCCGGACATTAATGAGTCACAGAAGGATTTCAGCATCTCGGGCGGCAACATCCGTTTCGGCCTTACCGCCGTCAAGAATGTCGGGGAAGCGGCGATTGAATCGGTCATGGACATTCGAAAGGAGGGAAAATTTACCTCCTTTATGGATTTCCTGTGCCGTATTGATCTGCGCAAAGTCAACCGAAGAGTACTGGAGAGCCTGATCAAATGCGGATCTTTTGATTCTCTGGGCTACACCAGGCGGCAGCTTATGGAATGCCTGGATGCGGCCATGGAGGTTGCGCAGCGCAAACAGAAGGAAATCCTCAGCAATCAGGCAAGCATCTTCGATCAGCTCGGCGCTGAGGAGAGAGCGGAGACAAAAGGTAGCGGATCTTTCTCCATCCCCGATCTTCCCGAATGGGACCGCAAGGAGCTGCTCGCCATCGAAAAGGAAACCGTCGGATTTTATATTTCGGGCCACCCGCTGCACGGCTACGCTGGAAAATTAAACCTGGTTGCCAATACCGATTCTTCGACTCTGAACAATAAAAGGGACAAAGAAACCGTCACCATTGCGGGGATTGTCAGTTCGCTTTCCGAAAGACTGACCAGGAAAAAAGACGTTATGTGCAACGTCGTTCTTGAAGACCTGCAGGGTTCCGCCAGCATTATTTTCTGGGCCGATATTTACAGGAAATATTCGGAATTGCTCCATGCCGACGAACCGGTTGTGATCCAGGGCATTGTCGATGTCGGAGACGAATCGAACAAAATCATTGCCCAGGAGGTGATACCGTTGGCCAGGGCTCTTGAAAATCCCTACAAACAGGTTCGTTTTATAGTCCGGACGGACGAAATCCCACCGGAGGGAATTTCCGCGCTGAACGATACCATTCGAAAATACAGTGGAAAATACGAGGGTTATATTCATCTGTTGAACGGGAAATGTGAAACGATCGTCCGTCTGGGGGACCGGACAAAACTGGATATCTGCGAGAAACTCCGACGGGAGGCGGACGCGATCCTGGGGGAGGGTAGTACGGTTTATTGTTAAAAGAATGGGCAATGGGCGATAGGAAGAAAAAGATGAGAAACACGTGACGAGTAATGCTAATATGATATATGAGGAAAGAACATATAGGTCACTAATTAATAAAGATAATCTGATTTCATATCAAGTTAAAGTTGCTCAAAGTGATCTGTGGATAAGTTCCGATACCGATCTGTCTGGTCTTGCTGAAAAATCTCTTCGACAACATCGATATTCACTGGAATCCTATATCCACAGATATCCGGAATTCCGTACGACACTTCTTCCATTTCCGCAAGACCCTCTGGCTCCTGCGATCATCAGGGAAATGATTGAACAATCAACTGTCTGCGGGGTAGGGCCCATGGCCTCCGTTGCCGGCGCTATCGCGGAATTTGTAGGGAACGATCTGGCCGGTCTCACGGATAATATCATTGTCGAAAACGGAGGAGATATTTTTCTTCGATCCAAGAAAAGTCTTTCGATAGGGGTTTTTGCCGGAGAATCAACTTTAAGTTATAAAGTCAAACTAATTATAAAACCTGATGAAACGCCTTTGGGGATCTGCACCTCCTCGGCAACCGTAGGTCCGTCTTTGAGCTTTGGAAAAGCCGACGCGGTCTGTGTTCTTTCCCGCTGTGCAACCCTGGCCGATGCGGCTGCCTCCGCTGTCGGCAATTGTGTAAAAAGCAAAAACGATATAAGGAAATCGCTCGATTTCGGGTTGAAAATACCGGGGGTTCGCGGCGTCGTAATTATCATTGAAAATGAGATGGGAGCCGCAGGAGAGGTCACATTCTTCTGAGAAATGGTAAAATTCGGATGAGTCCAGGAAAACGAGGTATGATATATCGATATGAATGAATTTACTGAAGAAATATGGAAGAGAAGCCCTTTTATCAAGCTGCTGGGACTTGAAATCGAAAAGATCGAACACGGAGCGTGCTTCAGTCGCCTGCGGATCAGAGACACCTTGCTCAACAAGCACAGCGTCGTTCATGGGGGCGTCATTTATTCCATGGCCGACATCAGTATGGGAGTGGCGGTTTATTCGACATTGAAAAGCGGTGAAGAAACATCGACGGTTGAGATAAAAATCAATTATCTGAAACCTGCAAAAACCAGCCTTTTAACGTGTGAAGCCAAAATATTGAAGAAAGGCAAAAACATTGCCGTGATGGAGGCGGATATCCGATCTGGTGAAAATTCACTGATTGCCAAGGCTCTGGGTACATTCATGTTTACATAACATATCTTATAAGACATAATGTTAAAATATTTGTCGTCAGCAGAGACATAAAAAAAGACCTGCTACCCTTCAACCTTCAGTCTTCGGTCTTCAGCCTTAAAACCTATTATATTCCATCCGCCGCAAGCTGCTCAATCATACGAATCTGCTTGTCGGTTAGTTTCTTCGGAACCTCGACGTTGATCTTGACGAACTGATCCCCTTTTGGAGCTCCTTTCATTCCCGGCACTCCAAAACCCTTCATGCGTATTTTGGTATTGTTTTGTGTTCCGGGTGCAATCTTCAATCTCTTGGTGCTGCCGTCAAGTGTGGGAACGTCGATGGTGGTCCCCAGAGCCGCCTGGCTAAATTTAATGGTTTTTTCAATGTAAAGATCGTTTCCATCGCGGGCGAAAATCGGATGAGGCAAAACATTGATGTTCAGGTAAAGATCCCCGTTTGGACCGCCCTGATAGCCGGTCAGGCCTTTTCCCGGAAGTCTCAGTTTCTTACCCGTGCTGATGCCGGGGGGAATTTTGACATTGATATCTTCAATGCGGTTTTCCATTTGGAGCGAAATCTTCTTGTCGGCGCCCATAACGGATTCTTCTAATGATATCGATAAATTATATTCTACATCCTGTCCCTTTTGCGGCATATCGGCGTACCGCCGGCCTGCGGCGCCTCCGCCCATTTGGCCGAACATGCCGTCAAACGGATCATCATATTCCGTATAGCCGCCTCGCCTCGTTCCCGTGCGGAAGGTTGTTCGTCCCCCTCCCCTGGAGCCTCCGAATCCGAAGCTGCGCAGAATTTCATCCAAGTCAAATCCGCGGAAAATATCTTCCTGTGAATACTGCTGGCGAAACTGATCAGCTGAACCGAAATTGTCGTAATTCTGACGTTTTTCAGCGTCGCTTAAGACGGCGTAGGCTTCGCTGATTTTCTTGAATTTTTCTTCAGCGGCGGCTTTATTGTTTGGATTTTTATCCGGATGCCACTTGACGGCCAGCTTTCGGTAGGCTTTCTTGATTTCATCCGCAGTAGCCTTTTTATCAACCCCCAAAACCTGATAATAATCTTCAGCCATAAAAATGTCCTTTGTTTTTTATATTTAAAATATCCTTATGGCGGTAATTTAAGCAGGAATTCCCATTTGAAAAGCTTCAAGATTCAATTTTACAAGTTTTTGCGGAAAAGATTTCCGGATGACGCTTTCCCAAATCGAGGTCTTAATGTCCATTAACGAAGAGAGGGTTCCGAGAAGGACGACATTGGCTGTTTTCAGGTTGCCTGCTTTCAGCGCAAGCGAAAGCGCATCAACGGCAATCACCCTCGGGTAATTATTTTTTAAAAACTCAATAATATCATCAGGATATTGAGAATCCCCGAGATTGACGGCCGGGGGGTTGATTTGTTCGGTATTCAGGATGATGGAAGCGTCCGCGCTTAAGTATTTCAGGTAGCGGAGCGCTTCCATTTTCTCAAAGGAAACAAGGGTTTCAATGGTTCCCGGCTCTGCCAGCGGGGAATAAACCTTTGCGCCGTAGCGAACGTGGCTGGTAACACAGCCGCCGCGCTGCGCCATGCCGTGAACTTCGCTTTTCTTGACGTCGTAACCTGCTTCCATCATGACTTCGCACAGAATATCGCTGGCCCGCAGGATGCCCTGCCCGCCCACACCGGCAAACAGGATGCTTTTTACCTTGTCGTCTTTCATAAACCTTTCCTCTTTTTCAGCCAATCGCGCCGAATTTGCAGACCTGGGCGCACAAGCCGCACCCGTTGCACAGCGTCTCGTCAATTTCAGCGATTCCTTTTCGCTTGGAGCCCTCCTTCGTAACGCCTTTTTTCCAGGCGATCGGCGGGCAGTTCAGTTCCAGACAGGCCCGGCAGCCTTCGCACGCATCCGGATCCACCTTAAGCGGCGGTTTGGGCTTTTGGTTTGCCCTTTTAAACAGGACGCAGGGGCTTTGGGCGATAATGACGGAAGGACCGGAGCTGGCCAGTTCGTCCTTGATCGCAATGCGGGCTTCCTTCACGTTGTTCGGATCGATCACCCGGATGTTTTCAATCCCCAGGGCTGATATTAAAATATTCAGGTTGACTTTTTTGGTTTCTTTCCCCATCAGCGTGTAGCCTGTTCCCGGATGCTCCTGCATGCCGGTCATGGCTGTGGTGCTGTTGTCCAGAATAATAATCAGGGCATCGCTTTGGTTGTAGGCCATGTTCATCAGGGGGGCGATGCCGGAGTGAAGGAAGGTGGAATCTCCAATGACGCCGACCACCTTCCCTTTCCCTTTGTCCTTCAGGGCCTTGCTCATGCCGTGGGCCATGCCGATGCTGGCGCCCATGCAGATGCAGGAATGCAGACCTTCCAGAGGCTTCAGATAGGACAGTGTGTAGCAGCCGATATCGCCGTGAACATACGTTTTTGATTTTTTGAGCGCGTAAAACAATCCCCGGTGAGGACAGCCGGGACAGAGGTTCGGCGGCCGTTGTGCCAGGCTTCCCGGATAGGGCGAAACGGCGTCCTGCCCGCCGGAGGCAATGGAATTCCGGATGACGCCGGGATCAAATTCATTCGTGTAGGGGAAGATTTCTTTGCCGGTCACCTCGATGCCCATGGCCCGGATCTGCTCTTCCAGATAGGGATCGAGTTCTTCTACAACATAAATCTTTTTGACCCTGGAAGCAAAATGCCGGATCATTTTCACCGGCAGCGGATAGACCATGCCCAGCTTCAGGTAGGAATAATTCGGGAAAACGTCCTTGGCGTAATTGTAGGGCATGCCCGCGGTAATGATGCCGACTTCGGGGTCGTTGATTTCCATTTTATTTTCAGGAAACGTTTCCGCAAATGAAAGCAGGGCTTTCTGGCGCTTTTCCACTTCCACGCGGCGGGTGCGCGCGTTGATGGGAACCATGACGTATTTTGCCGCGTGATGCGCCAGGGTGGTTTTGTCTTCGGGAATCCGCGGTTCACCCAGCGTCACCACGGATTTGGAATGGGAGACGCGCGTCGTCGTGCGCAGAAAGACCGGCGTGTCGAATTGTTCGCTGAGGGCGAAGGCGAGCTTGACATACTCCTTCGCTTCCTGGGGATCGGCCGGCTCCAGCATGGGAATTTTGGCGAACTTGGCGTAGTTGCGGTTGTCCTGCTCGTTTTGCGAGCTGTGCATGGACGGATCATCGGCGCTGATGATGACCAGAGCCCCCGCGATTCCGGTGTAGCTGACGGTAAAAATCGGATCGGCGGCCACGTTCACGCCGACGTGCTTCATCACCGCCAGCGCCCTGGCGCCGCCCAAAGCCGCGCCGATGGCCACTTCCACCGCGACTTTTTCATTGGGCGCCCATTCGGCGTAAACGCCGTCGTACCGGGCGAACTGCTCCATGATTTCGGTGCTGGGCGTGCCCGGGTAGGCCGCCGCAAACCTCACGCCCGCCTCATACACGCCGCGGGCGATGGCTTCATTTCCCGACATCAGTACTTTTTTCAAATGTTGCGCCTCCGTTAATCAACTGCTTTCTGAAACCGGATGCGAAAAATCAGCCGAGAGCGGCGATCTTTCGCTGAATAAAAATTCTGGCCGCCGGTTCCGTTGTTTTTTCCAGAGCCTTTTTATAATATTCCAGAGCCTTCGCTTTGTCGTTCAATTCTTCGCAAGCGCGCGCCAGGTTGCGCAGGCTCATCATCTCGAAGCCGGTATGATAAACCTTTTGCGCCTGCTCAAAATATTTCAGGGCCGCCCGAAAGTCCTTTTTGGCTTCGTATGCGTATCCCAGAGACGTCAGCGCCAGAAACTTGACCCCCGTTTTATCCGATCCCGTTTTGGCGATGAATTTTTCGTAGGAAGTGATCGCCCTGTCCATGTCTCCCTTATTGTAATAAATGTTGGCCAGATGGTAATGGGCCATCCGGCCGCTCCAGGTGTAGGAATACTGATCCGTCAGCTTTTGAAAGACCGGAATATTGGCGTCCGCCGTTTGCGGATTATCGCCGCTTTTCAGGATATTTTCCTGAGCCTGGGCATATAATTTCAGGGCGGCGCCGGAGTAGTAGCTCCAGTAAAAATAAATGCCCAGAACCAGCAGCACGGCGCAGGCCAGGGCTGTTCCGGCAATGAGCACACGGCTTTTATTTTCCTCAACGTACTCGCCCACTTTCTCAAAGGCGGTTTGAAAAGCGTCCGGGCTTTTCAGTTCTTTTTTGGATAACTTGGCGGCCATTTTACTCCCCTTTGCTAATGGAATATTTTTCAATCAATCCGGTGATCAGCGCCGGCATTCTGCGGATTTTGCCCACGGAATTCGTGCAGGCATGGATGGTGTATCCTTCGGCGTGCAGCTTCTGCCGGTTTTCGTCCCAGATTTTGGAGCCAAACCGGATGCTGGCCCTCTTGATGTAGTCAAAGCTCGTTTCCACGGTGAGCAGGTCGTCGTAGGTTGCCGGCAGGAGGTAGCGGCAGAATACCTGCGTCAGAGGCAGATGGAGGCCCAGTTGATTCAAATCCGAATAAACAATTCCCACCTGCCGCATCAGTTCGTTGCGGCCGTGCTCAAACCAGCGGATATAGTTGGCGTGATAAACAATGCCCATTGCGTCCGTGTCGGCGTAAATCACGCGGATTTTTGTCAGATTACTTTCCAAGAAACGCGCTCCAGTCCCGGAGGAATTTGTCCATCAGCAGATGTCCGGGCGATACAACCAGACCGGCGGCGGCCTGGGCTTCGGAAAATTTCAATCCCCGGGCGAGATTTTCTTCCCGCCTGGACGACAGAACGGCAAAAGGGCTCGGATCGCCCACATGGGTTTTCACGTCGATCGGCGTCGGATGATCGCTGAGCACCAGAATGCGGTATTCTCCCCGTTCACCGATGCGCGTCAGAATCGGTCCGACAATTTTTTCGTCGAAAAACTCGATGGCCAGAATCTTCCCTTTTGCGTTGCCTTCATGGCCCATCTCGTCGGGCGCTTCCAGGTGAAGAAACACAAAATCCATGAACTTCAGCGCGTCGAGCGCCATCGCGGCCTTCCCTTCGTAGTTGGTATCGATGTACCCGGTGGCGCCCTCCACGCGCAGCGGTTTCAAACCGGCGTAAATGCCCAGTCCGTTGAGCAGGTCCACCGCGGAAATCATGCCGCCCCTGAGTCCGTATTTCTCAGTCAAAGGCGCCATCTGCGGCTTTCCCCCCTGCCCCCACAGCCAGATGGAATTGGCCGGTTTCTTCCCATCCGCGACGCGGGCGGCGTTGACCGGATGGTCTTTGAGGATGTCCGCGGCGGCGCGCATCAGTCCGAGAATTTCCTCCGCGCAATCGCCCTGCGGCAAAAACGGGACAATAGGCTTGCCGGGGATGTCGTGCGGCGGAGTGGTTTGCGGAGACCCGGCCGCGTTGCGCCACACCAGCAGATGACGATACCCGACGCCGGGATAAAACTGATACCGGGACGTGTTCAGCTTTTTGTTGAGGTCCAGGATGATTTCCCTCGCCTCGGGCGAAGAAATGTGCCCGGCCGTGAAGTCGTCCATGAACGCCGTCCCCTCCTGGGGCTCTCCGATATGCACCAGGTTGCAGCGGTAGGCGATGTCGCCTTGCCCCAGCGCAATGCCCTGGCTTGCGGCCTCCAGCGGTCCGCGGCCCGTGTAGGTTTCTTTCGGGTCGTAGCCCAGCACGCTTAAATTGGCAACGTCCGAACCGGGCGTAAAGCCTTCGGGAATGGTATCCACCAGCCCCAGGGTTCCTTCCGAGGCGATCTGATCGAGAAAGGGCGTCACGGCGCACTGAAGCGGGGTTTTCCCTCCAAGCTGCCGGCTTGGATAATCCGCCATCCCGTCTCCCAGCAAAACCACGTATTTCACAGATCCACGCCCCCTTACGTCCTTGTTCCCGCGCCTGCCGCCGTCGCCTGCGCCCGGCTTACAACTCATCCTCGATGCGAATAAGAATCGTTTTATCCCTTACAATGTCGAGCCGGTCGATTTTTTTCAACGCCTGGCGAACATTTTTCTCTTTCGCTTTATAGGTCGTCATCACGATGGGCACGGCGCCCGCCTCTTCCCTCGCCTTCTGGATCACGGTGGCCAGGCTGATGTCATGTGCGCCCAGAATGCCGGATATTTTTGACAGGACGCCCGGACGGTCCAGGGCGGTGAACCGGAAGTAATACTTCGTCTCGATGTTGTCCATCGGGACCAGCCGGATATCCTTCATGCCGGTTTCATCAATGGACCGCAGCGGCACCCGGCCGGAAATCCCCTTCAGTACATTGCGGGCGCTGTCCAGAATATCGCTGAAAACCGCGCTGGCCGTCGGCATCATGCCCGCGCCCTGGCCGAAAAGAAAGACCGGTCCGGAGGCGTCTCCCACCAGGTGGAACGCGTTGTAGTTGTGATTGACGTTCGCCAGCAGATGCCCCGACGCGATCATGGTCGGATGGATTCTGGCCTCCACCGCATCGCCTTTCAGCCTGCCGATTGCCAGCAGCTTGATCCGGTAACCCAGCTCCCCGGCGAAAGCAATGTCCTCCGCGCTGATTTTCGTGATGCCTTCCAGGTAAATATCCTTGAGCCGGACTTTTTTCCCGTAGGCGAGCGACAGGACAATGGCCATCTTGTGTGACGTGTCGATGCCTTCAATATCAAACGTCGGATCGGCTTCGGCAAACCCCAGCTGCTGGGCTTCCTTCAGGACCACATCGAAGGGCTTCCCCTCATTCGTCATTTTGGTCAGAATGAAATTGCAGGTTCCGTTCATAATGCCGACTATGGAGTGGATCCGGTTGGCCACCAGAGATTCCTTCAGTGTTTTGATGATCGGAATGGTCCCGCCGACACTGGCTTCAAAACCGATATCCACATTTTTTTTCTGCGCTGCCGGGAAAATCTCATTGCCGAACGTGGCCAGCATCGCCTTGTTGGCGGTCACCACATGCTTCCCTTTTTTGATGGCTTCCAGAACAAAGGTACGAGCCGGTTCATAGCCGCCCATCAGTTCGATCACAATGGAGATGTCCGGATCGTTCAGAATGTCGCGGGCGTCGGTCGTGAGCAGTTTTTTCGGGATTTTGACGCCGCGCGGGGAGGTGATGTCGATATCGGCGATTTTCTTCAAAACAAGCTTCGCGCCCAGTTTCTGGGCGATCAATTTTTCATTTTGCTCAAGCAGCCTGACGACGCCGGTTCCGATATTGCCCAGGCCGATCAGGCCGATGGATATGTTTTTCATTTTTTACCTCGAAATCAATAAGAAATCCGGCTTCGCGCCGCTTCTCCCCGCCTGTTTTCGCAAGGGAGGTACCCTATATCAAATCCCGTTGTTTTGTCAAATGGATAAGCGATCGAGGCCCTGTCCGGACCGAAGAGGTCACGGGGTTAATTGACGGCAAACCTCATCGTGAAGAGGCGTGGGAATTCCCGCGTCCCGGCCCGCCCGGCACAGAAACGACGTCAGGGTGTCCACTTCCGTCTGTTTGCCCTTTTCCCTGTCCAGTTGCATGGAGGTTTTCGCGTCATGGCTGAAGCCGCCGATCATTTCCATGGTTTTGTCCACTGCGTTTTGGGGCAGGCGAATCCGGCGCGCTTTGGCAACTGCGGCGACTTCCATCATCATCGCCCGCAGACGTTCGCGTAAACTTTCGTCCTCGCGGATGAAGCCGTATGTTTTGCCGGTTGCGGCCGTGAGCGATCCCAGGGGGCACATCATCAGGAATTTCATCCACAGCGCTTCCGTTATTTTGTCCGTCAGCCGGGCGTCAATTTTTGCCGCGAGCAGAAGATCGAGAATGTTTTTGTACCGGTCGGCGGATGCCCGGTTGTCCGTTCCGAAAATCAACCGGCAGGCGCCCTGCGTCTGGATCACTACGCCGGGTTGATCCAGGAAACTGATGATGTAAACGCAGCCGCTCGCGATGTCGGCCCCGGGCAGCACGGCGCGCAGCCTCTCTTTGCTGTCCACGCCGTTTTGCAGCGGGATCACTGTCGTTTTCCTGCTGATGTTCGGCGCCAGCGAGCGCGCCGATTCCTCAAGCGAGTAGCTTTTGACGCAGAGCAAAACCAGATCGAGCGGGCCCGCCAGGGACGGGTCGTCTGTGGCAATGTTCGGCCAGGCCGTATATTGGCCTTCACGGGTGTAAAGCTGAAGGCCGTTTTTCTGTATGGCCCGGAGATGCTCTCCACGGGCGATAAAGATAATTTCATGCTTTCCGGAAGAGGCATATTCCCGGGCCAGTTTGCCGCCGAAATATCCCCCTACCCCGCCGATGCCGACCACTGCGATTCTCATCGAAACAATCTCCTTTTCCGTCGCGAGTTAAACGAAATCCTCCAAAAGATCAAGTCTCAATATAGGGGCTTCAGTAGTTGATGGACAACTGGACTCCGATCAGCTGCCGGGCCCATTCCCATGAGTGATCAACATTGGAAAAATCCATCCGGTAATAGGGGCCGGCGGAAATATGACGGCTGACGGCCGCGTTGATGCCGATTTTCAGGCGATTCAGCATCAAGGCTTTCTCCCGGTTTTCGTAGTAGGATTCCAGGCCGGCGTAGGGAGTCAGAAGAGCCGCGGGAAGCGAAATCACCAGAATGTTTTTGAGTCTGAAATCGTTCCACTCCGGCAAAATCCGGTATTCGAAAAGGATTTGTTCCTCGATGGAGAAAGGACCGATCTTTGTCCGCAGGTTCAGGCTGGCGCCCGGATCCTGCTCCAGCGCCCAGGAACGGCCCTCGTCTTTCGTGTACCCCTGGCAGTACTGAATCTGGAAGGAGAGCCAGGGAAGCGGCAGCTGATAGTTCAGGCCGATTCCCCACTCCGCATAGTCATAGTTCGACATTTCATCGTCGGCCTGGATGTAGGCGTAGGAGATGCCCCGGAATTTTTCATTGAACGTGTAGGAAAAATTCAAATCCGTCCGCAGCGCCGTGTCGTGGTCCGCATACAGACACGGCGGGCATCCGCAGGCCAGGATCAGCCCTGATAAAACCAGCAGGAAATGCCGCAAAAAACTGTTTTTGAGGTGCATGGAAAGTATCTTCAATCGGTTTCTTTCAAAGACCTGTTGTCCAGAAGACACTTTGAGCGGCCATTGGGAGCGTTTTGTATAATAAATCTTGGCGAAGCGAAAGATCAGCCTTTGACAACTGTTTGAGCCGAAGGCGAGTTTTGTCATTGCCTTTCGCAAGCCTTAGATTTATACAAAACGCTCACAGGCAAGCGAAAAGGGTATCTGGGCAACAGCCCGTCCGCACCCTTTATTTCGGGGCGCAGAGAAAACCGCCTTTCGGAAAGGCCTTGCCATTCTCATCCTGGGCCTTGGGGTGATAACCGACGGCCTTCTTCTCCGCGCCGCACACCTGTTTGCCGAGGTTTCTTTTCGATTTCGGCACCGGGCCGAAAGCCTCCGGGCGGTCCCACAGCATTTCATTGCCGAGAATCGCGGACTGGAGCTTGGGCGGGACGCGGTCCGGTTTCTTGCCCGGGCCCGCGGCAAACGCTGCCATGGAAACCGCCAAAAATGCCGCCACCGTCAACACTGCGATCATTCTTTTCATTTTCATACTGTGCTCCTTTCGGTTGAAAAGGTTGTTAAAAATTCAGAGGCGTTCCCTCTCCTTTTTGCTTTTTTACACCCGTACCGGGTAAAATGATATCATCCCGTTCTGGCCAGATCCAGCTTTCCCTGCCATTTCGCGATCAGCGTTTCTTTCAAAATGGCATGTTCGGGTTTGGTCAGGAGCGGATCGCGCGCCGCCAGTGCGAAGGCGTCCTCTTTGGCGTCGTTGAGAATGCGGGCGTCACGGATAATGCTGGCAATGCGGAAATCGGGCATCCCGGACTGCCGCGTTCCCAGAAAATCCCCCGGGCCGCGAATGGCCAGGTCTTCGTCGGCCAGGACAAAACCATCGGTGGTTTTCTCCATGACCTTCAGCCGTTTGCGCGCGTCGCCCGACGCCTTGTAGTCGGCCAGCAGGATGCAGGCGGAGGGAATATCACGGCGGCCCACGCGGCCGCGCAGCTGATGAAGCTGCGACAGACCGAAGCGCTCCGCGTGTTCAATCACCATCAGCGAGGCGCGCGGCACGTCGATTCCCACCTCGATTACGGTTGTGGAAACGAGGATCGCGATTCGATTTTCCAGAAAATCCGTCATCACCGCGTCTTTTTCCCGGTCCTTCATCTTGCCGTGGATCAGGCCGACTCGGATATCCGGAAAAACGTCCTGCTGAAGATGTTCGGCCATTTTTGTCGCGTCTTTCAAATCCAGATTCTCCGACTGCTCCACCAGAGGATAAACGATGAACACCTGATGATGATTTGCCAGCTCTTTGCGAATGGCCTCATATACCGCTTCCCTTCTGTTTTCCCCCATGACCACCGTGCGCACCGGTTTTTTGCCGGGCGGCATTTCATCGATCACCGATACATCCAGATCGCCGTAAACCGTCATGGCCAGCGTTCGCGGGATGGGTGTGGCGGTCATCACCAGCACATCCGGGGAAAGGCCTTTGTTGCGCAGCGTTGCCCGCTGCAAAACGCCGAAGCGGTGCTGCTCGTCGATCACGACCAGCCCCAGCTTCCTGAAGTCCACGTCCTCCTGGATGAGGGCGTGCGTTCCGACGATGATGTCGGCTTTGCCGGACCGGATGCGCTCCAGCGCCTCTGTGCGTGCCGCGCCGTTCATGCCGCCGGTCAGCAAAACCACGCGCAGTCCGAGCGGTTCGGCCCACGCACAGAGTGTCGCATCGTGCTGCTTGGCCAGGATTTCCGTAGGCGCCATCAGCGCGGCCTGATACCCGTTTTCGCACACGGTGATCATGGCGGACATGGCCACCAGCGTTTTCCCGCTCCCCACATCCCCCTGCAGAAGGCGGTTCATGGCCGTTGGCTTCTGCAGATCCTTTTGAATTTCTTCCACCACCCGTTTTTGCGCGCCGGTCAGCTCAAACGGAAGCGAGGCAAAAAATTTTGCAAGCCAATTCCCTCCGCGGGAGAAGGAAATGCCCTTCTCCAGAACCCTTCCGGATTTCCTGACGGCCATTCCCAGTTGGAAAAAGAAAAACTCGTCGTAAATCAGGCGCCGGTGCGCCTCGGATCGCGCGTCGAGAAAAGGGGCCATCTCCGCGTCGCTTCCGGGAAAGTGGACGCTCACGATCGCCTCGCGAATATTGATCAGGCTTCGCTTCCGGCAGATGTCCGCGGGAATCGGCGAGGCGATATAGCGCGAATAATTTTCCAGCGCGGAGGCCATGACTTTCCGGATGTATTTCTGGTGCAGGCCTTCCGTCTCCGAATAGACCGGAACGATGCGCTTGAAGTGGAGCAGGTTTTCCTCATCCTCCTCGTCCAGAATTTCATAATCCGGATGAATCATGGATTTGCCCGTGTAGCCGGGCGTCACGTTGCCGGTAAAAATCACCCGCGTCCCCTTTTTAAAAGCGCCGGCCAGGTGCGCTATCCGGCCTTTGAACCATTTGGCCGTCAGAATCCCGGTATCGTCGCTCACGGCGACTTCCAGAATCCTTCTTTTCCCGTAATAGCGAAAGGCGGCCTCCGAAACGGCGGCCACGACCGTCTGGGTCCTATTCGTCTCCAGTTTGAAAATTTTACGGATTTCCCGGCGGTCTTCATACGTCCGGGGCAGAAAGTAGAGTAAATCTTCGACCGTGAAAATTTTTTTTGCGGCAAAGCGCAATGCCATTTTCGGCCCGACGCCCTTCAAAAACTGAACCGGCGCGGACAGCTTTTCACAGGACGTTTTCAGGTCGTTAATCCGGGCGGCAATCTGTTCTTCCTGGAGAGGAGCGGCAGGATGGCGCGCGTCAAAGTTTTCGGCGGCGTGCCGGAGCCTTTCCAGAATCACCAAGGCCTCGGCAATGCTGCTTCTTTTACGGTCCTCGTCTTTTTCGTCGTACTCCAGAAAAATTCGCATCATGTGGTCCAGGGCGGGGCCGAAAAGGTTTTTCGCGGCGGAAGGAATGGCGTCAATCTGCAAAGCGATCAAACCGGACAGAGACTTCCCCAGATTCCTGATGTTCGGGAGATTTTTAAAATGATCCTTCGCGGCAAAGGCGAGCGGCTGCTCGATGCGCTGCAGGTTCTTTTTAAAAGACTCCATTTCTTCCCTCTCCGGAAACGGAAAATACAGGAAATGCTTTGTTAATTTTTTAACAAATAAATTTTGTTTGCGCAAGTCAAGGATTGACACGCAGGCGGATTTACGTTAAGTCGTTTCCGTCATTTATCACTTGAAAAATAAACCGGTATTTCATGGAGCCCTATGCCAAATAAATCCGTAAAATCAAAACCTTCTACATATAAAGAATCAGGGGTGGACATCGAGAAGGCCAATGCCTTTGTCGAGCGCATCAAGCCGCTGATCAAAACGACGGCCCGCAAGGAAGTGCTCTCCGGAATCGGCGGTTTCGGCGGTTTGTTCCGCTTTGACGCCGCCAAGACCAAAAACCCCATTTTGGTTTCCTCCACCGACGGCGTGGGAACCAAGCTCAAAATCGCTCAACTCATGGACAAGCATGACACGGTCGGCATCGATCTGGTGGCTATGTCGGTCAATGATGTGGTCGTTCAGGGAGCGGAGCCTCTGTTCTTTCTGGATTACCTGGCCACCGGCAAAATCGAACCGGAAAAAAGCGTTGCGATCGTGGAAGGCATCGTCCAGGGCTGCAAACAGGCCGGCTGTGCGCTTTTGGGCGGGGAAACGGCTGAAATGCCGGGATTCTACCCGCCCGGCGAATATGATCTGGCCGGATTCTGCGTGGGCGTGGTGGAATCGGAAAAGCTCATCGACGGCTCCACGATCAGCATCAACGACCGGGTGATCGGGCTGGCTTCCAGCGGTCTGCACAGCAACGGCTTTTCACTGGCCCGCAAGGTGCTTCTGGAAAAAGGCAGGCTTTCCGTGAAGGATACCGTATCGGGGCTGGCGCGAACCGTAGGCGAGGAGCTGCTTGAGCCGACGCGGATTTACGTGAAACCCCTTTTGAATATTTTCAAGAGCTTTCCGGTTAAGGGACTGGTGCATGTCACCGGCGGCGGGTTCTACGACAATATCCCGCGCGTCGTTCCCGATGTCTGCCGCTGCGTGATCCGGCGCGGGAGCTGGGAGATTCCGCCGGTCTTTTCCGTCATCCGGGACATCGGCCATGTTGAGGAGCAGGAGATGTTCCGCGTTTTCAATATGGGCATCGGGATGATCATGGTCGTGCCGGAAAAGGACGCGCAGGAAATTCTCGACCGTCTCAAGGGACTGGGGGAAAACGCCTGTCTGCTCGGTGCAATCGAAAAGAGGGACGAAAACGGGCCTCCGGTCTGTTTTACGGATCTGTAAGGCGGTTCTATGGCGGATTTTTTAAAGCTGGGCGTCCTGATTTCCGGAAGCGGCTCCAACCTTCAGTCCATTATCGATCAGATTGAACGGGGAGCGCTTAACGCCCGAATCGCCATGGTCGTCAGCAACAATCCCGAAGCTTATGGTCTGACCCGGGCGCAAAAGCATGGAATTCCCAGCGCGGTTTTGAACCATCAGGATTTTGAAAACCGCGAGGATTTTGACCGCGAACTGCTCCGCGTGCTCACGGACGCAGGCGTTGAACTGGTGGCGCTGGCCGGATTCATGCGGATTCTCTCGCCGTTTTTCCTGCGAGCCTTTCCGGACCGGATCATCAACATTCACCCCGCCCTGCTCCCCGCATTCCCCGGAACGCACGTTCAGCAGAAGGCGCTGGATTACGGCGTCCGGTTTTCGGGCTGCACGGTTCATTTTGTTGATGAGGGCGTGGATACGGGGCCGATCATTATTCAGGCGGTCGTGCCCGTTTGGGCCGGGGATACGGCGCAGACGCTGGCGGACCGCATCCTGAAGGAAGAGCATAAGATTTATCCGCAGGCCATCCGTTATTTCGCTGACGGCCGCATTGTCAAAAACGGTCGCCGCGTTGAGATCAAAGACAGCAGAAATCATGACGCCGCGCTCTGCAATCCGCCCCTGGACCGCTGAAGGGCAGCTTCCCGCCGTCTTGGTTTTGGAGGAAAATTCGTGTATGATCTGCTGGTGACAGGCGATGATCTCGCCTCCCACGTTGCCGCCGCCTACGCAAGCCGCCAGGGCCTGAAGACGCTTTTGGTTGCCCAGAGCGGACTCGGAGGGCTGCAGATCATCGGCGACTTTGTTTTCAATCTGGATTCCGCGCCGATGACCGGTCTGGCTTCCGGTCAGCCCGGCTTTTCCGTGCTTGCCGAACTGGGCGTTGAAATTCCCGAAACGCATCCGACCGCCGTCAGCCCGGCGTATCAGGTGCTTCTTCCCGGCCACCGGATTGATTTCTCTTCAGATCCCGACTCGCTTCTCTCCGAATTGGCCTGGGAATTTCCGGACCGGGAGGCGGAACTCCGCGATTTCTACGGAAGCGCAAGGGAGGCTTCTTCCGTTTTTCAGGACTGGATTGCCGAACATCCCCGGATCCAGCCGCAAACCCTGAAGGAATACGTCTCCTACCTGAAAATTTTCCCCTTCCTGCTGCAGTACAAATTCGCCGCCGCCCGGTTTGACAGAATGCTGTCCCAAGACGCGCCGCTGGAAAAAGTGTGGGAAGCGCAGCAGGCGTTGCTTTCGCTCAACACGGACGATTTGTTTTCCTTTGCCTCCGCTTTTCAATACAGCGCGCCGCTGCGCGGCGTCGCCTATTTCCCGCAGGGAAAGCAGTTTTTGTTCAATGCGATGATCCGAACCCTGGAAGAAGGCGGCGGTCTGTATCTGAGCGGGCATTCCATCACGTCCGTTGCCAGGCACAATACGATCACGCTGGAGGTGAAAGCTCCGGACGGCTCCCTGTTTCAAGCCACCGGCCGTCATTGGATTGTCAGCACGAAATCGGATGCATTGTCCCTCTTGGAGGCAAACCGCAGCCACGTCATTTTTTCGGAGAGACTCCGTCCGGCAAGGATTGTCGGCTATCCGTTCACTCTTTTTCTGGGGGTTGCCGAAAAATCTCTGCCCGAACAAATGGCCCGGCACATTGCCGTTGTCACGGATGTCCATAAAGATCTCTACGACCATAACGTAATTCTCCTGGAAACGGGTCTGCCCGAAAAAGAAAAGCCCCTGTTCCAGGCAAAAAATTTCGTGACGGCCACGGTTTACCTGCCTGCCGAAGACGACGTCTGGACCGGAGAGGCCCTGCGGCAGGAAGCCGCATCCATCATGGAGCGGCTCGACGGTTTTTTCCCCTTCTTGAAAGACGGCATCGAGCTTTACGATCTTGACAAATCCATCGAACTTTCGTTGAATTACCGAAAAGTTCTCTCGCCGAAATACAAGGTGCGCAATGCTTTTTTTACGTCTTTTGCGGCCAAGAGCGATCGGACAAGATTGAAGAACGTATTTTTAACCGGGGCGTCGCTGCTGACGGACGCCGGTTTTGACGCGGAGTTGCTCTCCGGGAAAAACGCGGCCATGCAAGTCATCGAGGAAAGGAAATTTTCCAATGGAACATGATTTCTCAATCGCCTGTCTGGGCCCCTGTACGATTGACTCTCCGATCAACATCAGCGGATTTGTGTCCGACGAAAACCGGATATTATTCAACACGCGCCTGGACGATTACGACGCCATGAAAGACGCCGCCGGAAAGCCTCTGTCTCTGGAGCCTGCGGGCCCCCGGAAAAAGATTTTTTTCGATCCCGCAAAGACCAAGGCGGCCATTGTTACGTGCGGAGGCCTCTGCCCCGGCATCAACGACGTCATCCGTTCGGTGACGATGACGCTGTTCTACCGCTACGGCGTAAAAAATGTTCTGGGAATCAAATACGGACTGCGCGGATTGAATCCGGAATACGGCAAGATACCGATCCAGCTCACGCCCGACTACGTCAAGGACATCACGCATATCGGCGGCAGCATCCTGTCCTCGTCGCGCGGGCCGCAGGATGTGAAGGTCATGGTGGACTACCTGGAGCTTCTGAAAATCGACATCCTCTTTTGCGTGGGCGGCGACGGCACCATGCGGGCCGCGGAAAAAATCGCGACGGAAATCCATTCCCGGAAAAAACAGATCGCTGTCATCGGCATCCCCAAGACCATCGACAACGATCTTAACCTGATCGAAAAATCTTTCGGCTTTGACACCGCCATCGCCAAAACCGTGGAAGCCGTCGGCAGCGCGCATGTGGAGGCCAAGGGCGCCTACAACGGCATCGGTCTGGTCAAAATCATGGGAAGATTGTCCGGCTACATTACCGCCACGGCAGCTCTCGCCCAGGGAGACGCCAACTTTGTGCTGATTCCCGAAGTGCCCTTCGAACTCGACGGCGAGAAGGGATTCCTCAAAACTCTGGAAAACCGACTGAAAGCCAGCGGACACGCGGTGATTCTGGTGGCGGAAGGCGCGGGTCAGGAATTGATGAAGCAGGACGGGCAAGAGAAAAAAACGGACCCCTCCGGCAATGTCCGGCTCCACGATATCGGGCTGTTTCTGAAAAACGCCATCGATGTCTATTTCCACCGCATCAACATGGAAATCAACTTGAAATACATCGAACCCAGTTACCTGATCCGTTCCGTGCCGGCCAACTCCTCGGACAGTCTGTACTGCAGTTCCCTTGGGCAGTACTCCGTTCACGCCGCCATGGCAGGGAAAACCGGCCTGCTCGTAGCGTTGAGAAAGGATGAATACGTCCATCTGCCGCTTAGCGCCGCCATTTCCGGAAGGCAGATCGATCCGGACGGCAACCTCTGGTTTCGGGTGCTGGAGGCAACCGGGCAGCCCGCCGAGATGAAAAATAAGGTGGATGGACTGAAGGCGGTGAGGAATAAAAAATAACTTGCAAAATAAAGCATTCTGGCTTAGTAACGACGCACTTTTTTAAAGGAGTTTGATCATGTCTCGGATTTGCGAAGTATGCGGAAAGAAACCGGCCATCGGCAACAACGTCAGCCACGCCAACAACAAGACCCGTGTGATCTGGCGTCCGAATTTGCAGAAATTACGCTGTGTTGACGAGAAAACAGGATCCGTGAAGCGGGTCAAAGTCTGCACGCGCTGCATCCGCTCCGGGTTTGTGAAAAAAGCAAGCTAGCGCGTCGGAAGCCACCCGCAGTTTCGGATGGTCCCGCAAGCCTCCTGGAGAAAATTCTCATCTCCAATCGAAAGCAAGGCATCCTGAAACAGCGCTGAAATCGTTTCTGTAAACAATTCATTGTTATTCCGAAGGCCGAATTTGTCCGTAAAAAGGCGAATCCGGCCTTCGATATTCATGAACCGCTGCATCCTTTCTCTGGTGATGTAGGATACGGCGATCTTGAGAACCTCGCGGCTGTGTTCGGGATCAATACCGTAAAGCCAGGATATATCTGAGCAAAATTCCTTTTCTCTCCGGTCGAACGTGAAATGAACGGCTTCTTCCAGAAGGTCGATGGACCCGCTCCGGTCGATGCGTTGCCGGATCACAAGGTCATAAATCATTTCCACCAGTAAATGGGACTGGTAGGCCGCATCGCTGAAGGATATTTCCTTGTCGATCATTCTGTGCAAATTCATAATGTGGCCGACCAGATTGCGCCCCTTCAAATACGTATAGCCCGATGAGTTCGGGTCAAAGCCTTCCTGACAGGTCATCGAGATGCTGCCGTAATGCGCCAGATCATCCACCAGCAGATGAAACATGACGTAGGCCGTGCGCTGATGGTCGGGCGGCGCCTCGATGAACCGGGGGATAAAATGGGTTTGCCGGGGGCTGATATCGGGATGAATCGTCAATAAATCCGGAGCGATATTGTAAATGTAAATGTCCGGATCCATGTCGTGCATTCCGGAGGCGCTCATCATTTGCTGCAACAAACACGTATGGGTTAACATCAACATGGAAATGCCTGACCGCCGCCGAATTTACTTCATGCGCCGATTAGCATTTATTGTTTTAAAGATCAAGGTGGTCCGGCTTATGATTGTTCAGGCAAAAAACGTAAATCAAAATAACGGTGGACTTTTCATGGAAGCTTCGACGGTTGAATAAGATCTTCCATATCGCAATTCAAGGCCTTTGCCAGCTTCATCAATAAATCGACGCTGGGTGTTCTCTTTCCATTTTCAATTTGAGAAATGGCTGCCACGGAAACACCGCAAATTTTAGCCAGATCCACGAGCGTCAGTTTCCTGTATTCGCGCCAGACCTTCAAGCGGCTTTTCCCGAAACACAAACGTTTTACAAAATCTTCACCATAGGTTTCTTCTCCTTCGGCAATGGCCGCCCTTACAACTCGCGCATCGCGAATATCTTCAAGCTCTTCCAGACGGCTGATGATTTTTTCCCATTCTTCAAACGGAACAATGGCGTATTCCGGTGCGCCTTTATGTTTAATGATTTGCACGTTCATTTATAAACATCTCCTCTCGATCCTATTTTCAGGACATAGACAATCAATTCTTTTTTGACAACGTCACAGATCACCCGCCAGTTGCCCACTCGTAGCCTCCAAAATGGTGAGCCTTTCAACCTTTTCCAGTCTCCCTTGTATCTACTTGGTTCCTTTGCGATTTTTTCAAGCTCCGCATGAATCCTCTGTGCAACCACTTCAGGCATCTTTAAGAATGTTTTAACGGCCTGCTTGCTGTACCTTATAGTAAACATGTTTATATGTTAACTCATTGTTAAATATTGGTCAACGTTATTTTAACATTTCTTCCTGTATTAGTGGCTTTTTACTTCAGCCACGCCATCACTTCCGCTGCACTCCCCAGCATCACAGGATTCTGCTCGTTGCCGGAAATTCTGCGGGACATATACGGCACGTTCTCTTTGAGAAACGCGTCCATCTCGCCCACGGTGATCTTCCGGTCACGGTTGGCATCCGCCTCACCCTGCAGCCCTTTGAAAAAATAATACGTGTAGAGCGAGTGGCGTTTTTCGGGATACCAGGAAGACACCTGATCCACGGCGGCGCTGGTTATCAACACGGCGTTTTTCGGTCCGCGATATTCGCTCTTCACTTTCAGAATGCCGGGGCTCACGTTCTTGAAAAGCATGCCGCGGTCGGAATTGCCGGAAAAACACGTATCCAGGACCACGGTAATCTTTTTGGCCGGAATTTTGGAGAGATTGTCGTAAAAGGTTTGCAGGCGATAGCCGTTGGTTTTCAAATCCTGAGGATTGGCATCGACCGGCACAAAGTAGGCTTCCTGCGTTTCCAGATCGGGCGCGCCGTGCCCGGTATAATAGACAAACACTTTCGACTTGCCTTCCTTCACAAGACGGAAAAGCCTGCCCTTGTGGTTTCTTTCATTGCCGAACAATTCATAAAATTTCCCGACCGTCGCGTCTTCCGCGTATAGGATATTGGCCGGGTCATAGCCCATCGTTCTGACCAGATATTCCTTCATTACCTGCGCGTCACGGACGGCAAATTCCACCTCCGGCAATCCCGAGGCTGAATAGTTGCGGTTGCCGATCACCACCGCCGCATCGAATTTCCCCGCCTTCTGCCCGTCGGGAACATTCATATCCACATCCACGGAAAGGCCGCCCGCCTTCGTGATCTCCTGCTTAGGCGCCGCGTCTTCGCCTTTGACCACAAATTCCTGCGCGCGGCGCTGCGGCGCGTTCATCGCCAGCGCCGGGTCTTTTTGCGCGTTGAACTTCGGGCGCGCCTCCGTCAGGTTCACGACGATGGGAATTTTTTCACCGCCGGCAATGCGGTTGTTGGTATAGAACATGAATTTGAAATCCCGGTATTTGCCGGTCGGAATCGCGCCCAGGTTAAAATGGGTCTGGGCGTCGCCCGCCAGAAAGACGTTTTGCCCCACCTGCACATCCGCCGCCACGCCGCGCGCGTCGCCGTGTCCCATGTTCTGCACGCGCACCGTCATTTCCACAATCTCCATCGGCTCCACGCGGCTGTTGCCGTTCTGGTCGTTGACGCGCATATCGGCGATGACCAGCCTGGGCGGCTCGAAGGCTTTCGTTTTGGCAGAACAACATCAGAATCATTGAGAAATGCTTGAGTATGGAAAACATGATGATCCCTCCGGAGCGGGAAGTGTGAGCAATGTAATAACTTTCGATAATCATTTCAAGCCTATTTCATGCAAACCAATGAAAAACTTGACATATGAACGATCGCTGATATGATTACGCCGAAAATAAAAGAGTAAAGAAGAACACATGAATGAACGGGGACAACTGCCGGTAACGCAATGGAAAATAAAGGATTCCGGCCCTAAAAACATAGAAGAATCGCTGGTGAAGGAATTCGGCGTCCACCCGATTGTTTCCCAGTTGATCCTAAATCGCCACGTGGACAGCCTGGAAGGCGCGCAACGCTACCTGCACCCTTCCCTCAACGACCTGCACAGCCCCTTTCTGATGCAGGACATGAGAAAAGGCGTGGCCCGTCTGCTGAAGGCGATCTACGACGAAGAAGACATCGTCATTTACGGCGACTACGACGCGGACGGCATCACATCCGTTGTCATTTTGTACAAATTTATCAAACAGTTGACCGGCCGCGTCTCCTATTACATTCCGGACCGGGTTCAGGAAGGCTACGGGCTGAAGATTCCGGTCATCGATCAGTTCAAACAAAAGAATGTAAAGCTGATTGTCACCGTGGATTGCGGCATCTCCGATATCGAACAGATCGCCTACGCCAAATCCGCGGGCATCGACACGATCGTGCTGGACCACCACGAAATCGCCGATCAGCTCCCCCCTGCCGTCGCCTGCATCAATCCCAACCGCAAGGACTGTGCCTTTCCCTTCAAGCATCTGGCGGGTGTGGGCATCGCCTTTAATTTTCTGATCGCGCTTCGCGGAACGTTGCGCAAAGAAGGTTTTTGGAAAAACGCCGAATATCCCAATCTCAGGGAACTCCTTGACGTTGTCGCCCTGGGAACGATCGGTGACATCGCGCCGCTTCTGGGGGAAAACCGGATTTTTGCCCGGATCGGCCTGGATCTGATGACGGAAGGCAGACGACCCGGAATCAAAGCCCTCAAGGAAGTCAGCGGCATTGACGGTCAGCTGATTGACTCCTTCAAGGCTTCTTTCTGCCTGATTCCCCGCATCAACGCCGCAGGCAGAATCGCTTCGCCGCTGGACGCCGTCGAACTGCTGCTGGCGGAGACGCTGGAAGAGGCCCGGCCGCTCGCGGAAAAACTGGATCTGCACAACCGCCGGCGTCAGGCCATGGAAAAAGACATCCTCAACGAAATCCTGGAGCAGCTCGGCGCGAAGCCCGATCTGGAAAACATCAACGCCCTGGTCTTTTCTTCCGAAAAATGGCACCCCGGCGTCGTGGGCATTGTGGCCTCGCGCCTGGTGGATCTCTTCAGCCGTCCGACCTTTGTCATCAGCCTCAAGGACGGTGTTGGAAAAGGCTCCGGCCGAAGCGTTTCGGATTTCAATATCCACAAGGGCCTGCAGCAGTGCGCGCCGCTGCTTCTTTCTTACGGCGGCCACTACCGCGCGGCGGGCATTTCCATTAAAGAAAACGACATTGATGAATTTGCCTGCATGCTGGATGAGATCATCCGCAACTCGGTGCAGTCCTCGGAAATGGTTTCTCAGACTCTGATTGACGCGGAGTGCCGCCTGCAGGACATCAGCCTGGATCTGATCCGGCAGATGTCGATGCTCGCGCCTTTCGGCAGTGAAAATCCGGAACCGGTGCTGTGCTCCAGGAACATCCGGGCGTCGTCTCCCGTCATTGTCGGCAACAACCACCTCAAAATGCGCTTGGTTGACGACAGCGCGTCCCTCAACGCCATCTGGTTCGGCATGGGCAAGCATCTCGGCGCGATCAACTCGGCCAACCTCGATGTGGTGTTTTCTCCGCAGATCAATTACTGGAACGGTTCATTCGATGTTCAACTGAAAATCAGGGACGCGGCCATTGTCGCCTGAGGAGCCTCCATGAATCAAGAGACCAGAGCAGCCCTGTTCAGCTTTCTTCTTTTTCCGGGCGGCGGGCAGATTTTTCTGAAGCGATACGCGAGAGGAATGGCTTTTCTGGCGCCAGCGGCAGCCGCGACACTTGCGCTGGCCTGGATGATTTTTCAGGTCGTTCTTGTTATCGTCCGGGAGGCGCTCTCGGGAGCCTCGGGGATGGACGGCGTCCTTCCGGGCATGAGGAACGGGCTCGGGGCGATCGACATGAACCTCGCTCTGTGGCTGCTGATTTTGATTTTGTTTTTGTGGATTTCTTCGACGATCGACGCTTATCGCCTCGGCAAAAAAGCAGAGCCGCCTACCACGTCCGCAAATCGATAATCATCTTCTGGTCCGGTTTGATTCCGCCCTTTTCCACAACTTCAAGGACATCGATTTTGACGGTGCAGATTTCCTTAAATATCTTCTTGAAGTTATTCTCCCAACCATCAGAATTTACTTGAGAATTTATATTCTCGACCCGCAGCGTCAAAACGTCTTCATGGCCTTTGCGACTGACGATGGCCTGGAGGGGAAGGCCATCGAATTTGGCGGAAAGCAGCTTCATCTGACTGGGAGCGATAAAAAGACCGCGGACTTTTACGGCGTCTCCCACTCTGCCCGCGATGCCCGCCAGCCGGAAGGATGTCCGGCCGCAGGAGCATTTCTTTGTAATCAGCCGGGATAAATCGCCTGTACCGAAGCGCAGAAGAAAGAAAATGTTGTTGAGGCGTGTCACGACCACTTCACCCAGTTCGCCCGGCGCGACATTTTTCCCCGTTGCCGGGTCAACAATTTCCACAATCGTTTCCTCGCAGATGTGCCAGCCGGATTTCGCACAGCATTCGTAGGCCACGTCCCCCACTTCGGTGGCGCCGTACATCTGAAAGGTTCTGATTCCGTGCTCTTTTTCAAACCTCTGCCGCAGCGAAGGCAGGAGCGGCTCCGCGGCAAAGCAGGCCTTCTTCACGCGAAAATCTTTTTTAAAATCAAAACCCAACTCTTTGGATTGGTCGATGATGGACGCGAGGAAACTCGGCGTGCCCACATAGGCCGTCACGTTGAGGTCCCGGATGAGCTGAACCTGAATCTGCGACGAGGATGTGCCGGAGGGAACCACCGTCGCGCCTACTTTGCGCAGACCGTTGTGGAACGTGAGACCCGCCGCCACCAGATGATAGGAAAAGGCGTTGAGCGCGATGTCCTTCGGCCCGATGCCGGCCGCGAAAAATGCCCGTGCCCAGAGATCATCGGTTTCGGATAAATGCGGTTCGTACACCGGCCCCGGAGACGTGAAAATGCGCTCAATGGCGACGGCAGGGTTTTCCAGCCCTGCGTAGGGCGGCTTCTGCATCTCCATTTCCACCAGTTTCTCCCGGGAAGTTACCGGCAGAATTTCCAGATCCTCACGGGTTTTTATCCGGGCGGGATTGATTTTGTTCGCGTCCAATATTTTGCGGAGCGCGGGCGACTTCTGATAGCCCAGCCTAACCATGCGCGCCAGGAGCCTGTCCTGTCGGGATTTTCTTTCTTCGACACCCCATGCTTCCTTTTCATCGTATAACCGCTTCATACCCTTCCCTCTGATGGTCTAATCATGCGTCCAGTGTCCAAGCGCCTTTGCCGTTCGCCGAACCGTATCGTTGTTTCGATTTTTTTTCAGGATATCCCTCCCCGCACTCGATCTTGCAAGCGAAAGACACGCCTTTCGCAATTCATTGACCAGCTTTAGCCGATGAGCGACGACTTCGGGACTCATATCAATCTTCATGTTCCAGACTCCTGAGGTATTCAATATCATCCAAATCCTGCCCTGCCTTGCGCATGGATTTCAGCAGAATCAGACCCTGTGGAGAAACCACTTTCAACGGGTGTCCTTTCCAATCAACGGTAAGACGCGTCTCCCACGCCTGACGGGTTTCCGGAGTTGCCAAGAGCAAATCCACAATAAAATATTCCCCTGATTTTTTGTCCGCCTTGCTCAGCCGGTGAATAATAACCGCCCCCTGATTGAATTTCATCGGCGCAGAACTCATGGTATAGCCGATTTTTTGCAGCACTATCTTGGTTTTCGAAAGAAAATCCGGAAGAATCATCATATCAATATCGAGCGTTGCCCTTGGCTTTGCATAAATGGCAATGGCCAATCCGCCGCACAAGGCGTAATCAATGCCCGCTTGGTCCAATTTCAGAGATATTTTTTTAAGCTCGTTTAAGAGGTCCATGTTTATCCGGGTTGCGCCGAAGCTGAAAAAGTCTTTTGTCATCTACCGTAATTGACGAGGATAATCAAACGATTATTGCGGCAACAGCAGGCACAGCGGGTTACAGCCAGCGTTTACGGCGGCGGTAGGATTTGACGTCCTTGTAGGATTTGGCGATGCCCGACGCGGCCATCCCCAGGTAAAATTCCTTGACATCCGGATTGTCGGACAATTCCTGAGCCGTGCCCTCCATGACGATTTTGCCGTTTTCCATGACATAACCGTAATGGGCGACCTGCAGCGCCATATTGGCGTTCTGCTCGACCAGCACAATCGTCGTGGCGTGTTCTTCATTGATCTTCTTGATGATGCGGAAGATCTCCTGAACCACCAGCGGCGCAAGCCCCAGCGAAGGCTCGTCCAGCATCAGCAATTGGGGATGGGCCATCAGCGCCCGGCCGATGACCAGCATTTGCAGTTCGCCGCCGCTGCAGTATCCGGCCAGCGCTTTCTTTCTTTTTACCAGCGCGGGGAAGTAATGATAGACCATTTCCAGGTCTTCTTTGTAGGGTTTTCCCGGCCGGGTAGCTGTTCCGACGCGCAAATTTTCTTCGATGGTCAGGTATTTGAAAGGCTGGCGGCCTTCCAGCACCTGAATGATGCCCTGGCGCGTGATGAATTCAGGCGCCTGATTCTGAATGTTCACGCCGTTGAAGATGATGTCGCCGTCGGTGACTTCCCCGTTTTCCGGCTTCAAAAGGCCCGATATCGCCTTGAGGGTCGTGGTCTTTCCCGCGCCGTTGCTGCCGAGAAGCGACACGATATGCCCGCGCGCAACCGAAAGCGACACGCCTTTGAGCACCTGAATGACGTTGGAATAAACGACGGAAATATTATTCAACTGCAAAAGAATCTCGCCCATAAAATATCCTAACCCCGCTGTACGGGCTACGTGCGTTAACGAAAGTATTTTCTGTAGAGAACACAGAAAATACTTGCTAATAGGAAAACGGCCAGAGCCGGAAACTGGAGCGCACAATGCGCCAAAGCTCCGCCAGCCCTTTCGGTTCCAGTAAAATGAACAGCACAATCGCCAGTCCGAAAACAAATTCGCGAAGCGGCGCCATGTTCAGGCCCAGGCCCGCAATCCAGCCGACGTTCATCAGAGCGCCCGTCGCGAAGCGCAGCACTTCATTGAGCACCGTGATGAAGGTTGCGCCGAAAATCGCGCCGGGCATGCTGCCCATGCCGCCGATGATGACCATGGCAATGAATTCCACGGAAAGCGCAAGATTGAAGGGCTCCGTCGTGATGCTGACCATGTAGTAGGCCCAGAGGGCGCCTGCGAAACCCGCGTAAAACGAGCTGATCGCAAACGACAGGAGCTTGTACCGGAAGATCGGAATGCCCATGCCTTCCGCCGCGCGGTCGTTGTCCCGGATGGCGACAAACGCGCGGCCGAATTTGCTGCGCATGATGTTGACGGCGAACCAGGTCATGGCCACCAGGCAGGCGAAAATCAAAAAGAAAAAGGCCTTGTCCCCGGCGATATTGACGCCCAGGATGTTTGGCTCAGGCAGTGTGATGCCCATCGTTCCCTTGGTCAGGCTTTCCCACTGGATCAGGACATACTCGATGATGAACTGACCGGCCAGCGTGGCGATCGTCAGGTATAGCCCCTTGAGGCGGCCGGAGGGAATGCCGAAAATCATGCCGACCATGGCGGTGATCAGTCCCGCGGCGGGGATGCAGACGAAGAACGGCAGGTTCAGACGCGTGGCCAGAATCGCTCCCGCATAGGCTCCCACGCCGAAAAACGCGCCGTGCCCCAAAGAGATCTGCCCGGTGTAGCCGATAAGAATGTTGAGGCCGATCGCGGCAATCGCCATGATTCCGATGTTGTTCAAAATATACAGCAGGTAGCGGTCCAGGATGAAAGGCGCCAGGCCGAACAGTAAAATCAGGAAAACGAGCAGGCTGACCCGGCCGAACCAGGTGTCAAAAACGGCCAGCTCCTCCGCATAGCTTTCGCGGAAATTGCCGCAGGGATGAAAGGACGGTTTTTTCATTTTACACTCTTTCAATCTCGACCAGACCGAACAGGCCGTAGGGCTTCACCATCAGGATAAAAACCAGCGCGATGTAGGGAACCACGTCTCTCAGCGACGGAGACAGATAGCCGCCGGTGAAGGTTTCCAGAAGACCGATGATGATTCCGCCGATGATCGCCCCGCCGATGCTGTCCAGGCCGCCCAGGATGACGACGGGAAACACTTTCATGCCGATGGCGGACAGGTCATGGACGTTCACGCCGTTGATGATGCCCAGAACGATGCCGCTCATGCAGGCCACCATCGCGGCAATCGCCCAGGACAGCGCGAAGACGCGGCGAACATGGACCCCCAGCGACAGGGCCGCTTTCTGATTGTCCGCCACCGAACGCATGAAGATGCCCTGAGACGACTTTTTGAAAAACAGGCCGAAGAGAACCAGAAACGCCACGCTGATCACCAGCGTGGCGGAATACACGGGCACAATGGTGATCGACCCCAGATGCAACTCCAGCGAGGCGGGCAGAAACTCCGGATAGGTGTGCAGATTGCCGCCCCAGACGAGCAGAATCAAGCCTTTGAACATGGCGGCAAGCCCCACCGTCAGCATGATGACAAAGATCAGCTTCTCGCCGATGAGCGGCCGTAAGAAAAACTTTTCAATCAGAAAACCCAGCAGAAAGCATCCGGCCAGCGTCAGCACAAAGGCGGCCGCAACGGGAATTTTCCCCCAGGTGGCGAGCGACAGAAAAAAGAAGGCCCCCATCGCCAGCAGTTCGCCGTGCGCAAAGTTGAGCACGCTGGATGCCTTGAAAATCATCACGAAGCCCATGGCGGAAATGCCGTACAGCAGTCCGACACAGACGCCGTTGACCAGCAATTGCAGAAAAAAATCCATAAACCGATCCCTCAATCCAAGTCGATAATATTAATGGTGGTTTCGATCTCGCCGATTCTTCCGTCCCGGTAGCGGATTTTCCCGGTCACCGGCACGCTTTTCAGTCCGCCGTACATTGCTTCAATGATTTTGATGTACAGGCCGTAAACGAAGCGCCGGCGCACTTTGCCGGTGCGTGTCAGTTCGTCGTCGTCCGCGTCCAGCAGCTTGTAGAGCAGAACGAACTTTTTGATCTTCATTACGTCGGGAAGCTGCCGGTTCACCTCCTGAACTTCCTTCAAAATCAGCTCTTCCACGGCCTTCTGCTGGGACAGATCCATGTAAGTCGTATAGGGAATCATCCGCTCTTCCGCCCAGTTGCCGACGTTGCCCAGATCGATGTTGATCATGGCGGTGATGTAGGGACGCGCTTCGCCGAAGGTAACCGCCTCCTTGATGTAGGGGCTGAACTTGAGCCGGGTCTCGATGAAGTCGGGCGAGAAGGCGTTGCCGCTCTTGTTGCGGATAATGTCTTCCTTGCGGCCGATAATCAGCAGGTGGCCGTCGTCGTCGATGTAGCCCGCGTCGCCGGTCTTCAGCCAGCCGTTTTCAAAGGCCGCCTCCGTGGACTGGTAGTCGTTGTAGTATCCGGAAAAATTGGCCTCCGACCGGACCAGCACTTCCTGATCCTCGGCCAGTTTGACGCTTGTGCGCGGCAGCGGCCTGCCGACCGTTTCCAGCTTGACTTCATCGTCCGGCTGAATCTGAAAAATCCCGCAGGATTCCGTGAGTCCGTAGCACTGCTTCAGATTCAGACCGATCGCCCGGAAGAATCCGATGACGTCGGGGCTGATCGGGTGACCGCCGGTAAAGGCGCTGTGAAAACGGGAGCAGCCCAGGCGGTCCAAGAGCGGGTTGTAAACAGCCAGTTTCAGGAAACCATACAACACATGGACGGGCCAGGAGATGCGCTCTTTGCGCAATTTTTTTTCGACAACCGTTCGGCCCACTCTCTCTGCCAGGTAAAAAAGCTTCCTTTTGAGCCAGCCCGCATCGGATATTTTCACGCGAATGCGGGACGCCATGTCCTCCCAGAAACGCGAGGCCGTGATGAGCATGGAAGGGCCGATATCCCGAAAATCTTCCAGGACCGTCTCCGGCGTTTCCGGAAAATTCATCGTCATCGCGCCGGCGAGCGCCACGCCCATGCCCCACATCTGATCGACGATCCAGGCGGTCGGCGACATGGAAATCCAGTTTTCTTCCGGCTGAATGTCCGCGGCTTCAATCCACTGAAATGCCATGGCGGCCAGATTGCGATGGGACAGCATGGCGATTTTCGGCACACCGGTGGTGCCGGAGGTTTGAATCATGACGGCAATGTCCTGCGGCCTTCCCTTGTCGATTTCCTCCTCTACAACCCCCGGATGATCGGCCAGGTATTTTTCACCCCGCTCCAGGAGCGTTGCGTAGCTGATCAGCCAGGGATCATTTTCATAAGACGTCATGCCGGTGGGATCGACATACACGACGTTTTGAACATGCGGCAGCTTGTCTTTGACTTCCAGAAGCTTGTCCGCCTGCTCCTGATCCTGCACGACGACCAGAGGGGAGCGGATGCGTCCGATGGAGAAAGCGAGTTCCTCGGCGATGGAGGAGGTAAAGAGATTCAGCGATGTCGCGCCCAGCGCGTGCGCGCCCAGCTCGGAAAAAAGCCATTCGGGGGAATTGTTCACGACCATGCACAGATTGTCTCCCCGCGTCATGTTCAGGGAGGCAAAGCCCGCCGCTGTTTTCCTGACATAATGGAAATAGTCGTTCCAGGTGTATTTCTGCCAGATGCCGAAGGCTTTTTCACGGATGGCCGTCTTCGCGTCGCCGTATTTTTCGGCGTTGGAAGCCAAAAGCCTTGGCAGCGTGACCCGGTTTTGTTTTGTTGAATGTGCGGTTGACTTGTCCAAAGCGTTTCGCCCTCTTTATTCCAGCGACTGCGCGTCGCCGAGATACGCTTTAATCACCTCGGGATTGGCGCTGATTTCCCCGGGGCTGCCCTCCCCCAGTTTCTCGCCGAAGTTCAGCACCATAACGCGCCGGGAGATGCTCATGACGATGGACATGTCATGCTCCACCAGCACCATCGTCAGGCCCCAGCGGCCGTTCAGTTCCAGAAGAAAGCGCACCATATCCTCTTTTTCTTCCAGATTCATCCCCGCGAACGGTTCATCCAGAATCAGGAGCCGCGGCTCCAGCGCCAGCGCCCGCCCCAGTTCCACGCGCTTCATCATTCCGTACGGCAGAGAGCCGACGGTTTGCTTGCGGATGGACTGCATCTCCAGAAAGTCGATGATTTCCTCGAGAATCCGGCGATGGCGGATTTCTTCTTCGCGGACGGACGGTGTAAAGAGGCAGGAATGCAAAAAGCTGTAGCCGCAGTGAATATGGCGCGCCAGCGTCATGTTGGCCAGCACCGTCATGCCGGGAAACAGTTCGATGTTTTGAAACGTTCGGCCGATGCCGATGCCGACGAGCTGGTGCGTGTGCAGACGCGTAATATCCCGCCCGTTGAAAAGGATCTGCCCCTGCTGGGGGCGATAGAAGCCGGTGATGCAGTTGAGCAGGCTGGTTTTGCCGGCGCCGTTGGGGCCGATCACCGCCATCAGTTCGCCGGTGTGGACGGTCATGTCCACGTCTTGGACCGCCACGACGCCGCCGAAACTCAACCGCAGATTGCGGATTTCCAGTTCGGCTTTCTTATCCTCCTGGGGCCGGTTGATCATTATCGAAGGCCGGCTGCGGAATGCTTTCATGAACACCTCGACGCGGGTGTTGACGCCGCGTTTTCGGCGCGGGAAGACCGGATCCACCGGTCTTCCCGCGCCGAAAGCCTTATTTCTTCAGAACTTTGATTTTGTCTTTTCCCGGAACGTAGAAATTTGTCAAGGGAATATACGTCCCGTTTTCCATCACCTTGACCATGCGCGCGGTGAAGGATCCCTCATGGTTGTCTTTCGAGAAGCTTACCGCCGGAACCAGTCCGCCGAAATCTTCATTTTTCATGGATTCCAGCGCGGCGTTGATGGTCCCGGGATTGATCGCCTTCGATTTTTCGTAGGCCCGCAGAAACGCCCTTTCCATGATCATGCCGACCACGACGCCCTCCCAGTAGGACGCATCAAAACTCCTGACCGTTTTGTAGCGCTTCCACAATTCCTTCATCACGTCCATGCCTTTGGATTTATCCGAGGGCAGACCTCCGGGGAACTGCATGACCAGGCGGTCGCGAATCAACCCCTTGCCCATCTTGAAGAAGTCCGGATCGGTGGAGGTCCAGGTTCCCAGAAACAGCGGATTGTATTTAATGCGATCCGCGCTTTTGAAGGCGGTGATGATGGTTGACGGCAGCATCTGAATGAAAATGTACCGGGCGCCTTTTTTCTGCAGGCGGAGCAGCTCCGTGTTGAGATCCACGGTTCTGGGCGGAAATTCCTCGATGGCCACCAGGTCAACGCCCAGCTGTGCCGCGTATTCCCTGCTGGGCGCATGAATCGATCGTCCGTAGGCGTTGTTGTAGGTCAACAGGCCGACTTTCGGCGCTTCCTTGCCCGTGTGGATGGTTTTGATATATTCGAGGACCGCCCGGCAATCCATTTTATAACTGCCGAACGGCAGGTACATGTAGTCGATGGGTTTTTCCAGAATTTCCCAGCTGGTGGAATAGTTGATCGTCGGCACCTTGTATTTCTGAACAATGGGCTTCGCGGCCAGGCCTTCGCCCGCCCCCCACGTGGCGATCATATCCACTTTGTCCTGCAGTACGAATTTTTGAACGGCGGCCTGCGCCTCGGGCACCTTGTAGGCGGTGTCCACGGTAATCATGTCAATTTTATGACCGGCCACGCCGCCCTTCACCTCGTTAACGTAGCGGAAATAATCCCGCTGCCCTTTTTCATGAAACTGTCCCCAACTGGACGCCGGCCCCGTCAGGTTGATGGCCGCCCCGACCTTGATGGTTTTTGTCTGGGCGACGGCCTGCCCCGCCGTGGTTGCGAGCGCTAAAATGCAAAGCGCGAGTAAAATCCTGCCGCATGTTTTCATGATCCCTTCCCCCTGTGTTTGATTTTACGATGTTCAAGTAAAAAAAAACCGTGGGCAAATTTTCATCCGCCCACGGTTCATTCCTCTTCATGCGAGGTCATGATACGTCCAGGCAGATCCTGTCGCCGATAAAGCTAAAAAAGAAAAAACCGACTGTCTGAACGTTGAACCGCGTTTTCATCATTGGTATCATTCCCCTTTGCGCCGCATATAGGCAAACGGCGTGTAAAAGTCAAGAAAAAAATCCCCCCGCCGGTTTTTTTCGCGGCTCTCGCTATCCGCGCTCATCGATTGGAATGTAGTGCCGCAGATTGCTGCCGGTATAAATCTGCCGCGGTCGGCCGATTTTCAGCGGGACGGTATCGTGCATCTCCTTCCACTGCGCGATCATGCCCGGCAGTCGGCCGATGGCAAACATGACCGTGAACATGTTGGTGGGAATGCCGATCATCCGGTACAGGATGCCGCTGTAAAAATCGACATTGGGATACAGCTTGCGCTGAATGAAGAAATCATCCTTCAGGGCCGCCTCTTCCAGCTCCATGGCGATATTGATCAGCGGGTCCTGGTAATTGTGCTTCTGGAAAATGGTTTCGCAGTATTGTTTCAGAATCCGCGCGCGGGGATCGTAGTTTTTGTAAACCCGGTGGCCGAAGCCGAAAAGCCGGAACTTGCTCGTTTTGTCCTTGGCCGAATCGATGCAGGTTTGGATGGACAGCTTGCTGCTTTGGATTTCTTCCAGCATCTCGATCACTTTCTGGTTGGCGCCCCCGTGCAGCGGACCCCACAGCGCGCAAATGCCGGAGCAGATTGACGCGTACAGATTGGCCATACTGCTGCCCACCAGCCGCACGGTGGACGTGCTGCAGTTCTGCTCATGGTCGGCGTGAAGGATCATCAGCGTGGAGAGCGCCCTTTCAATGTCCGGGTCCGGCACGTAGGGGTTTACCGGAGAGTCAAACATCATGTAGAGGAAATTGGACGCGTATTTCAGGTCCCGTTTGGGATAAACGTGCGGATGGCCGATGCTGTGCTTGTAGGAATACGCCGCTATCGTGCGGATTCTGGAGATCAGCGAAGCCGCCATCAGATCGAACGTCTCGGCCCTGAAATCTTCCGTGAAATAATCCGTATAGTAAACGGACATGGAGTTTACCATGGTCGCCAGAATCGCCATCGGATGGGCGGTCGGCGGGAACCCGTCGAAGAACCGCAGCATTTCCTCGTGAATCATGGAGTTTTGCGTCAGCCGCTGGGAAAAAAGCTGCTGCTGTTCCCGATTGGGAAGCTCCCCGTAGATGAGCAGATAGGCCACCTCGGTAAAGCTTGCTTTTTCGGCGAGTTCCTCGATGGGTATTCCGCGGTATCTCAAAATTCCCTTGTCTCCGTCGATGTACGTGATGGAGGAAATGCAGGAACCTGTGTTCTGATAGCCGACGTCCAGCGTAATCAAACCCGTATCCTGCCTCAGCCTGGAGATATCGATTCCCTTTTCGTTTTCCGTTCCTTCAACGATCGGCAGCTCGTATTTCATTCCATTGAGCGTCAACGTTGCTTTTTCCATGGTATCCTTCACCTTTCGCAAGCCTTGAAATATCCGGCTGTTTTTAAGGGGGTTCTTTACATGAAAGGCGTTCATCTGACAACACGAATTTTCATGACGCGAGACGATGCGGCGCCTTCGCGGCTCTTTGCGCCGCGATGAAAACCGTCTTGAATTATCGATTTTTAAATGCTAGAAGCACTAGCGGTTTCATAATAAAAAGCCGTAAAAAACGGAGAAAACAAAATGAAAAAAATGATGATGGTTCTTTTGTGCCTCGTTGCCATCCTGCTGATGGCGGCGACAGTTTTATCGAAGGAAAAATACACGGTAACGGTTTTACCTTTTTCGCTGTATAGCGCTGAAAACATTGAATATGTGCGGCAGGGGATCAACGACATGCTGATCAGCCGCATCTCCGGGTCCGACAGGATTGAAGTGACGCGCAAAGATGTTGTTTCGGACATCCTGAAAAAAACAGGGGGAAAAGAGCTGAACCTGGCGGATGTTCAGGGCATCGGCCAGCAGTTGAAATCCGATTACGTGGTCTGGGGCAGCATTACCAAAATCGGGAAAAGCATCAGCATTGACGGAAAACTGATTGATATTGCCGGAGGGAAATCGGACGTCGGCATTTTTTCCCAGTCGCAGAGCCTTGATGAGGTCATTCCCAAAATCAACGATTTTTCGCAGCGCATTGTCCGGCATATTACCGGAGGGGCCGCCGCGCAAACCTCGCCGGTTGTGGCTGCCGCCGCGCCTGCCGCCTCGGCTGTTGCCGGAGGCTCCCCCGCTCCTCCGCCGGTTCCCAGCGCATCCAGGGAAGCGCAGATCATCGCCGGCATGAAGTCCGGCAAGGGCAAAGGAACGCTGACCTCGATGATCAACGCGGAATTCATCAACTCCTCCGATCCGCTCGATCGCAAGAAGGGCTTCTGGATGAGCCAGCAATTCAAAACGGAATTCTACGGAATGGACATCGGCGACGTCAACAAGGACGGCGTCAACGAAGTGGTCATCATTGACCGCCACAATGTCTATATTTACCTGAAGACCAAGAATAATTTACAGTTATTGAAGCAGATCAAAGGCAAATCCTACCATAAATACATCTCCGTGGACGTGGCGGACATCAACAAAGACGGAACGCCGGAGATTATCGTGACGTCGCTCAACGATCGGGTGCTCAATTCCTTTGTGCTTCAGTACGAGGACGGCGACTACAAGATGATCGCGTCCGATATCCGGTATTTCCTGAGAGTCATTACGCCGTCCTCGGGAACCCCCATGCTGCTGGGGCAAACCTACGGTATGGGAAGCTTCAGTGACGGCATGGGCGGCAAGGTCTTCGATACGCAAATTTATGAAATCGTCTGGCGCGACGGGAAATACGTTGAGGGCGACAAGCAGAAAATCCCCGTCGGATTGTCCATTTACGGGTTGACGCTCGATTCCCTGGGCGCGGGGACCAGTGAAAAAATCATCGCCCTGGATGAGCTCGACTACCTGTGCATCATCACGCCGACCAACAAGCCTTTGAGCCGGATTTTTTCGTTCGGCTTCAGTCCCGATGAACTGATCTGGAGAAGCGACTCCCAATACGGCGGCAGCAACAATTATATCGACAATGTGGACAAGCAGAAGCAGCAGTCCACGGAAGCCACGCAGGAGGAAGGCGCTTTCGCCAATCTGCGGATCCTGATGTTCGACACGAACAACGACGGCAAAAAGGAAATGATCATCGTCAAAAATCTGTCCTCGGTCGGTCGCGTCTTTAAAAACCTCAAGCTTTTCTCCTCGAGCGAAATTTATAATCTGGAGTGGGACGGCCTCGGCATGGCGGAAAACTGGCGGACAAAGAAAATCAACGGCTATGTCGCGGATTACTGCTTTAAGGACGTTGACAATGACGGCAAACCGGAGATTGTTCTGGCGCTGGTCCAGTCCGTCGGTGCGACGCTCAGTGAGAGAAGCGTTCTGGTCGTGTATGAACTGGAAATGCCGCAATAGGTATTGACAAACGCCGGACTCTTCGGTATAGCCTCCGGCGGCTTCGCAAAGAACGCTTGCTTTTCAAGGCGGTGTAGCTCAGTTGGTCAGAGCATACGGCTCATATCCGTAGTGTCCCTGGTTCAAATCCAGGCACCGCCACCAATTCATCCTTCCGCGATGACAACACCCGGATATTACAAACCATTTTTCAAAACAGGAAACTCATGAGCGCCGAACCCGGAAACCATCATGCAAGCTTTCAGCCCCGGTCCTTTCTTAAGAACCGGCACCTGCAGTCCGTTCTGGCGTCTTCGCACCTGATCATTCCCCCTCACGGCCCCCTGATCAGGCATTCCAGGGAATTTATTATCGAAACGCCCGGCGGATCAAAGTTGCTGTCGTATCTGTCGCCTCACCCCCATTCCCGGGGAATGATGATTCTTCTGCACGGCTGGGAAGGCTCCTCTTCTTCGGCTTATATACTGGCCGCAGGCGCCTACTTTTTTGACCGGAATTTTTCCGTTTGCCGCCTGAATTTAAGAGACCACGGCGAGTCCCACCACCTCAATAGCGGCCTTTTTCACGGAGCGCTGATTGAGGAGACATTCGACGCGGTAAACGTGATCGCGCAACAAGCCGGCAATCTGCCGGTTTATCTTCTGGGCTTTTCTCTGGGCGCCAATTTTTCGCTGCGCATCGCGATGCGCCATTCGCATACGCCAGTCACAAATCTGCAAAAGGTATTCGCCGTCAGTCCGCCGCTCGACCCTTTCAAGACGACGCAGACGATCGACGGCGGCCCCGCTCTGTACCGGAGCTACTTTCTGCGAAAGTGGAAGCGTTCGCTTCGAAAAAAACAGAAGTTTTTCCCGGATCATTACGACTTTTCCGGCATGCTGCGGGCGCGCTCCTGCATGGAACTGACGGAAAAAATGATGGCCTATTTTCCGGAATTTTCTTCCTATCGGGCCTATTTTCAGTTATACACGCTGACGGAAAAATCTTTCCGTGACCTCGGCCTGCCGGTTAAAATATTCATTGCGGACGATGATCCGGTCATTGCTCTCGATGACTTCCGCAAGCTGCGCGACCACGGTTTTCTGACGGTTTCCCGGCAGCCGTTTGGAGGGCATTGCGGTTTTGTGGACCTGTTTCCCCAGCGGCGCTGGTACAATGAACAAATTTTTACTGAGCTTAACCAAGAGAGAAACGGATGACCATGGACTTGACGCTGCTGCGGCAAAAAGACGCCTTTCCGCTCCACGTTCTGGAGCGCCTGAACCGGACGCCTGTTGACTATTTAGAAAAGCACCTTTCCATTGAACGCTCCAACGCCGCCGGCGCCGGACATTTGGAAGCCGGCGTTGTGCTGCTGCTGCTGTTCAGGGATTCCGGATTTCACTTTTTGCTGATCAAGCGATCGGATGCCGTCGCCCAGTCCGGCGACATCAGCTGCCCCGGCGGCATGCTGGAGCGGCCCGTCGATGAAATGCTGAGCCACATCGTTTCGAAAACCGGCATTCTCCGGACGGCCGGCAACCGGGCGCTTCACGAACTCCCGAACAAAGACGAGCAGACCCTTTCGCTCATCCAGCTTTTTCTGATGAACGCCCTTCGCGAATCCTGGGAAGAAATCGGTCTGAGCCCGCTGAATGTCGAATTTTTGGGCGCCCTGCCCACCTACTCGCTCACATTGTTTACCCGGACCATCTATCCGCTGGTCTGCCTGGTCAAAGACCATTGGCCTTACCGGCCCAATGACGAAGTGGACAAGATGCTGGAAATCCCCGTTACAGCTTTTTTCCGGAGCTCTTCCTACGCTCTTTTGGAGCTCAACACGGAGGATGGAAAGTCCGACCCTCGCCATAACCTCCAGTTCCCCTGCCTGGTCATTCCGGACGGCAAGGGCGGCGAAGACATCCTCTGGGGCGCCACGTTTTTCATCATCACCAATTTCCTGCGGGAGGTCACAGGCGGCGCTTTTCCGGCCGAAACGCCCGGGCGCATCGTCACCAAAACCCTCTCTGCGCGCTACACGTCGGGAAACCGTTGAACCCATGGCCCCTATTCCTTTCGACCGGTCCTCCATCGACACCGTCATCTTTGATTTTGACGGAACGCTGGCCCGGCTGAACATCGATTTTGAACAAATGCGCCGGGAGGTTGCCGCTCTGACGGACCGCTGGGGTGTGGACTCCCGGAGTCTGCAAAACCGGTTTGTTTTGGAAATGATCGCCGAAGTTCAGACCCTGCTTGGAAAAAATTCAGGAAACCATGCAGCGTTATTCACGCGGGAAGCCTTCCGGATCATCGAAGAGATTGAAGTGGCGGCGGCGCAAAGCGGATCCCTGTTTGACGGCGCCAAAGGACTTCTCACGGGTCTCAGGAAAGCCTCCCTTCAGACGGGAATTATCACCCGCAACTGCGAAAAAGCCGTCCGGACCGTCTTTCCGGATATCCGGGACTATTGTCCGGTGGTCATCTGCCGAAACGACGTCCGTCGTGTCAAGCCGCATCCCGAGCAGATCAATCTCGCTCTGTCGAGACTAAGCGCAAAACCCGGCCGCTGTGTCATGATCGGCGACCACCCGATCGACATTGAAACGGGGAAGAACGCGGGGACCCGGACCGCCGGTGTTCTGACCGGCCGCTTTCAGGCAGAGGATTTTCTGCAGGCGGGAGCGGACCTGGTGCTTGCGGAAGCCCCGGAGATCCTGCGACGGCTGAAGCCGGAGCGCTGTTGACGCTTCTTCTCTGATTGACATCCCCGGCCAAATTGTATAGAAGCGGACGGCGCCGGAAGCCCGGACGCATCATCTTGCTTGATTTTGAGAGGAAAAATGAATCCACATGTTTTTCGCGAATACGACGTGCGCGGCGTCGTTGACAAGGACCTCAACGAGGTTTTTATCGTCAATCTGGGTCGCGCCATCGGCACGTACGCGCTACAGCGCAATGTCCGGACCCTGACGGTCGGACGCGACTGCCGCCTGAGTTCGGACGACTACCGCCGTTTTCTGATCGCGGGGTTGAACGCAGCCGGAATAGACACTATCGACATCGGCCTGTGCGCGACCCCCATGCTGTATTTTTCCATCCGCCACTGCAATGCGGGAGGCGGCGTCATGATCACCGGAAGCCACAACCCGCCGGAGTTCAACGGCTTTAAAATCTGCGTCGGATACGATTCCATTCACGGGGAACAAATTCAGGAATTAAGAAGCATCATGGAATCCGGAATTTATCTTTCCGGCAAGGGAACCGCGCAGGCGCAGGATATTACCAGGGTTTACCAGGACTATATCTTCGACGCCGTCCGCGTGTCGAAAAAACTGAAGATTGTCCTTGACGGCGGAAACGGCGTCGGGGGCAAATTTGCCTTTCCCATTCTGGAAAGAATGGGCTGCGACGTCATCGCCCTCTATTGCGAGCCGGACGGCCGTTTCCCTCATCATTTTCCGGATCCTACCGTTGAGGAAAATCTGACGGATCTGATCCGGCTGGTGGCCGAAAACAAAGCCGACCTGGGCATTGCCTTCGATGGCGACGCGGATCGCATCGGTGTGATCAGCGACACCGGCGAGATCATCTGGGGAGACAAACTGCTGCTGTTGTTTGCGCGCTTTATCCTGAAGGAACATCCCGGGGCCACGATCATCGGCGAAGTCAAGTGCTCTCAGGTCCTCTATGACGGCATTGGGCAATCTTCCGGCAGGCCGCTGATGTGGAAGGCGGGTCATTCGCTGATCAAAGCCAAGATGAAGGAGGAAAAAGCCCTGCTGGGGGGAGAAATGAGCGGTCACCTGTTTTTTGCCGACCGTTACTTCGGCTATGACGACGCGATTTACGCCGCCGCCAGACTGCTGGAGATTCTCTCCCAGACCGGTCTGAAGCTCTCCGAACTCCTCGCCGACGTGCCGAAAACCTTCGCCACGCCGGAAATCCGAATGGATTGCGACGATGACCGGAAGAAAGCGGTGGTGGCCAGAATCAAAGAGCATTACCGCAACACGCCCGGCGTCATTGACATTGACGGCATCCGCGTGCCCTTCGGGGACGGCTGGGCGCTTGTCCGCTGCTCCAACACACAGCCGGTCATCGTCCTTCGCTTTGAAGCGTCATCCGCCGAACGCCTGCAGGAGATCCGCGGCGAAGTGGAGCGGCTCCTGGATGGGGTCAGGTCTTGCAATCACGCACGGAAGTCCTCTTTGACGGAGCAATCATGCTGATTGCTTCTGAATATTGCGGTGCATACCGCAAGTATGAACCGGCGATAGTTCACCCTCCCTCAATCCCTCCCATCAAGGGAAGGAAGTAACAAACGGCCATTATTAGGATTTCTTGTCGCTCGCGCTCCCCGAAATGACATTTTTCAAAAGTCTCCATCTGCAATCCGGGGATTGCATCCGGTCCGGCCTCACTTTTGTTTCGTCCTCAACAGCATGAAGGTTGCGGAAGCGCGGCAGACCGGTTTTCCCCCGTCGTCCGTGACCAGGCAATCTCCGATGATGAGGCTTCGGCCTTTCTTGAAAACACTCGCTTCGGCCCGAAGCTTTCCTTTGTCCACACCGGCCAGAAAATTGCTTTTCAGCTCGATCGTCGTCAGTCCTTCTTCCGGGGTGAGCACCGTCATCATGGCGTGGGCGATGGCCTCGTCCGCCAGTGCGACCATCAAGCCTCCCTGCATGAATCCGGCGCCCTGCAGGTATTCCGGTCTTACGGGCATCCGGAAGACGGCGCGGCCGGGCGACAGATCGACCACGTCGATGTCAAAATGATCCAGATAGGGATTCAACCCTTTTTTCCCGGCGCGAATTTTTTCCAGATAAAGATGATAATTCATGATGGCGCACCCCCTTTTTTTTTGACGGAAATGACCTTTGAATCCTCGCAACTTATAATCCCAGCCCCGAAAAAATGCCAACAGTTTCTCCGCATCAGACCCGGACCGGAATGGGATCCCCAAAAGACCGTTTTGCCTGACCGGAGCAAAAATACAGCGCCGCGCCAATAATCATATTGACTAAAGTTTCCTTTTTGAATAGATTCACTTCGGTTTATTGTCTTGAAACCACCCGGAAAGGGATTTTTATTTCGTTCAGAACGAAAACAAATCGGATAATCAACGGTTATCCACAATATTTTATCGGAAGGAGATGGAGTTTTTATGGAGCACACTCATGAAGTGGAACAAATGTGCGTAGTTGCCAAGGGCGCCAAAAACGGCCCCGCTCCCATACCGCAGGAGGGCAAATGGACGCAGGTAAAAGAAGTCAAGGATATCAGCGGCCTGACCCACGGCATTGGCTGGTGCGCGCCCCAGCAGGGCGCCTGCAAACTGACCCTGAACGTGAAAAACGGAATCATCGAAGAGGCGCTGATCGAATGCATCGGCTGCACCGGTATGACCCATTCCGCCGCGATGGCCGCCGAAATTCTGCCGCATAAAACGGTTCTGGAAGCGCTGAATTCCGACCTCGTCTGCGACGCGATCAACACCGCGATGCGGGAAATATTCCTGCAAATCGCTTACGGCCGCACGCAGACGGCCTTCTCCGAAGGCGGGCTTCCCATCGGCGCAGGACTCGAGGATCTGGGCAAAGGCCAGCGCAGCGTGATTGCCACGATGTACGGCACCAAAGCCAAAGGCCCCCGTTACCTGGAAATGGCCGAAGGGTACGTGCTGGAAATCGGCCTGGATGGCGACAGTGAAATCATCGGCTACAAATTCGTTAATCTGGGCGTGATGATGGACAGCATCGTCAAGGGCATGGACCCGGCCCAGGCGCTTTCGAAAGCAACCGGAACTTACGGCCGTTTTGCTGAAGCTGTAAAAGTTATCAATCCCCGTAAAGAATAAGGAGTAGAAAAATGGCTTTATTTGAAGGATACGAAAGAAGAATCAAACAGATCACTCCTTTTCTCGCGAAATATGGAATTTCCTCGCTGGAGGAAGCCGAAAAAGTATGCCTCGAGAAAGGCGTGGATGTCAGAAAAATCGTCAAGGAAATTCAGCCGATTTCATTTGAAAACGCCGGCTGGGCTTATCTGGTCGGCGCTGCCGCCGCCATTAAAAAAGGCCAGAAGACGGCCGCCGATATCGCCGAAACGCTGGGTGAAGGATTGCAGTCCTTCTGCATTCCCGGGTCCGTCGCCGACGACCGCCAGGTGGGCATCGGACACGGCAATCTCGCTTCCATGCTGCTTCGGGAAGAGACAAAATGCTTTGCATTTTGCGCGGGGCATGAATCATTTGCCGCGGCGGAGGGCGCCATCGGACTCGCCAAATCGGCCAACAAGGCGCGCAAAGTTCCTCTGCGCGTCATTCTGAACGGTCTGGGAAAAGACGCGGCTCATATTATCGCCCGCGTCAACGGCTTTACCCATGTCGCGACCGCATTTGACTACAAAACCGGAAAAGTTTCCGTGGCCAGGGAGAAAGCCTACTCCAAGGGCGACCGCGCGGCCGTGAGGTGCTACGGCGCCGATGACGTGCGCGAAGGCGTGGCCATCATGCATCTGGAAGGCGTGGATGTGGCCATCACGGGCAACTCCACCAACCCGACGCGGTTCCAGCATCCGGTGATGGGCGTTTACAAAAAAGAATGCATTCTGGCCGGCAGGAAGTTTTTCTCCGTGGCTTCCGGCGGCGGAACGGGGAGAACGCTGCATCCCGATAATATGGCCGCCGGCCCCGCCTCCTACGGCATGACCGACACCATGGGACGCATGCATTCAGACGCGCAGTTTGCCGGATCATCCTCCGTTCCCGCGCACGTGGAGATGATGGGGCTCATCGGCATGGGCAACAACCCGATGGTCGGCGCTTCGGTTGCCGTCGCCGTCGCTGTTGAACAGGCCATGAAATAATCGGGGATTTTCAAAAATGGACACACAGCGGTCTTATGCCGCCCGCAAGGGCGGCTGCGGCCGCTCTTTTTTTACCCGGAAGAAATATTATTTTTCCCGGCGCATGACGTGAACGGCCGTGGCCTTGAAGGACGCAAAAACCGTTGCGCCCTCGCACAGCCCCAGATCCTCGCAGGAAGACACGGTGAGATAGGCAACCACGGGAAAACCGCAGTCCAGAACCAGTTTATAAAAAAAGGCCTGGCGGACAATCTTCTGAATTTGAGCCTCGAAGATGTTTCGGGCGCTCGAATTTTCCGGCGCTTCCCGCGACACAACGATATTTTCCGGCCGGATGCAGCAAAAGACTTTCTGGCTGATCGGAGCGCTGCCCGTCGCCTCGATGGTTTTCCCCGACACAAGCACTTCCATCAGACCCGACCGGATGTTTTGGACGGTTCCTTCCAGAATCGTTTCGGTTCCGACAAAATTGGCCACAAACTCGGATTGGGGCTGATTGAAGATCTGCGCGGTCGCGCCGGTCTGGATGAGTCGTCCTTCAGACATCACCGTGACATCCTGCGCCAGGCGCAGGGTTTCTTCCCGGTCGTGCAGCGCCAGTACGGCGGTGATCTTCGTCTCTTCCAGAATATGCCGCAGATCATCGATCAGCGATTCGCGCGTCGGCGGATCGAGGGAGTTGAACGCCTCATCGAGCAAAATCAGATGAGGCTTCAGGGCAAAGGCGCGCGCCAGGGATACTCTTTTGGATTCTCCGCCCGAAAGCGTTTTGGCCGATCTTTTCGCCAGCGAACTGATGCCGAAATACGCCAGGGCGTCTTCGACGTTCTTCCGAATGTCGCTCTGCGTCATCCCGCGGAACTTGAGCCCCAGGGCCACATTTTTATAAACGGACGTGGAAAGCAGCAGCGGCTCCTGGAAAACAACACAAACGCTCCTGCGCATCCAGGAACGCTCCGCGCTGGTTTCAATGGATCGTCCCTTGTAATATATTTTCCCCTGCTCCGGTTTGAGCAGGCCTGCCATTGTCAGCAACAGCGTGGACTTGCCCGCGCCGTTGGGTCCGATTAAAGCCAGAACTCTGCTTTCCTGAACCTTCAGATCCCGAATGTCCAGCACCCTGACGCCGCCGCGGTGAACCATTAAATTTTCGACGCTCAGAATCGTGTTCATCGTGGATGCTGCCTTTGCTGAACGTGGGTCAGCAGCAGATTCACCAGAAACGCAAGGAGCAAAAGGATAATGCCCAGCGCTATGGCGATATCGAAGTTCCCCTTGCCGGTTTCCATCACCGTCGCGGTCGTCAGCACGCGCGAATATCCTTTGATGTTGCCGCCGACCATGATCGATGCTCCGACTTCAGAAATCACGCCCCCGAAACCCGCCATGACGGCCGCCAAAAGCGGAAGGCGGGATTCCTTGATGAGAACCCAGACCATCTGCATCCGGCTGGCGCCCAGCGACAGAATCTGCAGCCGCAGATTGGGCGGCAGATTCTGAATGGAGGCCAGCGAGATCCCCATGACGATCGGCGTGGCAATGATCGCCTGGGCAATGATCATGGCGTAGGGAGTGTAGAGAATTTCAAGAAAACCGAATGGGCCGCTGCGCCAGATCATGATGGTCACAAAAAGACCCACCACCACGGGCGGCAATCCCATGCCCGTGTTGATAATGCTGATGACCAGCCTTTTTCCCGGAAAGTTGTTTAACGCAACGACCGTCCCGACGGAAACGCCGAAGAACAGACTGATGAACGTGGCTGTCCCCGATATTTTCAGGGACAGCCACGTGACTCCCAGCACTTCGGGATCCAGGCTGATCAGCAGTTGAAAAGCCTTGACGATTCCCTGAACAATTAATTCCATCGTTGATTATTTTCCCAGATCTTCAACTTTTTTTCCGGCATCCGGGAAAAATAAAGGCGAACCGTATTTATCCACGCCAAATGTCTTAATGATGGTCTGCGTTTTTTTGGAAACCATAAAATCGGCAAAGGCTTTGGCGCCTGGGGCATTGGCTTTCGGCCACTTTGCGCCGTTGACTTCAATCACATGGTAAATGTTGAGCAGCGCCGCGTCGCCTTCATTCAGAATCTCCAGCCCCAGATTTTTTCTCATGGCCAGATAGGTGCCCCGGTCCGACAGTGTGTAGGCTTTTTTCTCGGAGGCGACGTTCAGCGTCTGTCCCATACCCAGCCCCGTTTCCTGAAACCATTTCTGTCCCGACGGATTGATGTTCGCCTTTTTCCAAAGGGTCTTTTCCTTTGCGTGTGTTCCGGAGTTGTCCCCACGCGAAATAAACAGAGCGTTGGCGGCGGCAATCTTCTTCAGCGCGTCCGAGGAGGATTTGATGCCCTTGATTGCGGCCGGGTCGGACGGCGGGCCCACAATGATGAAGTCATTGTGCATCACCAGGCGGCGGTTGATTCCGTAGCCCGCTTCAACAAACTTCTTCTCGGCATCCGGCGAATGAACCAGCATAACATCGGCCTCGCCTTTTTCCCCCATCTTCATTGCCTGTCCGGAACCGACGGCGATCGTCTTCACGAAGTAGCCCGTCTCTTTTTCAAAAAGGGGAATTAAAACATCGAGCAGGCCGGAATCCTGCGTGCTGGTTGTTGTGGCCAGAATGATGTTTTTCTGCTTGGGGGCCGCGAACGCACCGGTTGCGCCCAGCACAACCAGAGACGCGACGACGGCCAGGAGGATAAACCGCTTGCTGCTTTTGAATATTTTCATATCTTGTCTCCTTCTTCAGGTTTTATTTGTTCTGCAGTTTCTGCCATTCCACGGAATTGGGGAAAAACAGCGGCGCGCCGTATTTGTCTTTGCCGAAATCCCGGATGATCAACTGGCCTTTTTCCGGTGACGTCAGCCACTTGACGAACGTCAGGGTGTCTTTGTGGTTGACTTTTGGGAATTTGGCCGGGTTGACCGGTATCAGCGAAATGTAATTCAACAGCGCCTCGTCGCCTTCCACCAGGATGACCACTTTGATCTGATCTTTCAGGGACAGGAAGGTGGCCCGGTCAATCACCGTATATGCGGCCTGCTGATCGGTGTATTTCAGCGTGGGAATATTTCCTTCCGCCCCCTTTTCATAAACAACATACCATGCGCCCTTAGGTTCGACACCTGATTTTTTCCAGAGTTCCATTTCCGCCACATGCGTGCCCGACTTGTCCCCCCGGCTGATGAATTTGGCGTTTGCCTCCATGATTTTCTTCAAGGCCGCCGTTGCCGATTTTTCTCCCTTGACGGCAGCCGGGTCTGAAGCGGGGCCGACGATCACAAAATCGTTGTACATGAGTGGGATTCTTTCGGTGCCGTACCCGTCGGCAATAAACTTTTCCTCCAGGGATTTGGCATGCGCCATCACCAGATCGATCTGGCCGTTGGTGGCCAGCTTGAGCGCCGCACCGGTCCCGGCGCCGACGTGGCGAACGCGGATTCCGGTTTCTTTTTCGAACTGATCTTCCAGCGCAGCCACAATGCCGGAGTCGATCGGTCCGATCGTACTGGATAAAAAGATGAACGGCTCGCTTTTCGGGGATGACAGAGACGCGCACCCCGCCGCCAGAACCAGGCAAAGCAAAACAACCAACGCCGACCATTTTCTGACAAAAATCCTCATAATCATGCTCCTTTCACTTTTCATTTTTCGCACGTTTTCGTAATGCATTATGAGAATTTTATCAAGAATATTATCCCAAAATCTGACGTTAAATTACCTTTTTGCCAATTATCGGCCCAATACCATTTAGAATTTGTTGATGGGAACATTTTACCCGGGTGGATACAGAAGATGGGGAGAAAGGAAGCAGGGAAAGACTGAAAGTGGCTAGTGAATAGTGGATGGTGGATAGTAAAAGAAAATGCAGGGAACCGCCGCTACCGATCCCGGCAATTTACCATTCAATAGCCAGAGGTGCGTGCCTTCAGGCGCCAGGTCACAAGAGCCCAGCGCT